>Ga0335081_10022122_pt1 | contig 10283 bp, 7 predicted proteins | sample Lox_Sample_35_FD_206713 | JGI IMG/M metagenome (GOLD analysis project Ga0335081, IMG submission 206713) | Soil microbial communities from Loxahatchee National Wildlife Refuge, Florida, United States - Lox_Sample_3.5 | ecosystem: Environmental > Terrestrial > Soil > Wetlands | place: USA: Florida...
GTACTTGAGGCCGGAGTCGGCCGCGAGCGTGACCACCCTCGCCTGGGGCCCGAGCCGCTCGGCCACCCGCAGCGCGGCGAGGACGTTGGCTCCGGTGGAGGTCCCGGCGAAAAGCGCCTCCTCGCGGGCGAGGCGCCGCGCCATCGCGGCAGCCTCGAGGCTTCCGACCCCCACGATCTCGTCCACCAGGGTTCCGTCCCACAAGGGCGGCCGGTAGCCGATCCCGACGCCCTCGATGTGATGAGGCCCGGGCGCGCCCCCCGAGAGCACCGCCGACTCGGCCGGCTCGACAGCCACGACGCGGAGGTCCGGCTTGTGGCGCTTCAGGACGGTGGCCACCCCGCGCAAGGTGGCGGCGGTACCCACGCAGTGCACGAAGGCGTCGATGGCCCCCCCGGTCTGGCTCCAGATCTCCTCGCCGAGCGCGGAGTAGCCCGAGAGGCTGTCCGGATTGTTGAGCTGGTCGACGAGGAAGGTGTGCGGCGCCTCCGACAGCCGGCGAGCGGCCGCGACCATGTCGAGGATGAGCTTCTTGGTGGTGAGGCCGCCCACGCTCGGGACGAGGGTGAGCTCGGCGCCCAGCGCGGCCATGTGATCGAGCTTGTCCGGGCTGAAGGCGTCGGAGGTCACGATCCGCAGCGGATGGCCCCGAGCGGCGCAGACCAGGGCCAGCGAGGTCCCGGTGCTGCCGCCGGTGTACTCGACCACCGTGTCCTTCGGCCCGAGCCGGCCGTCCTCCTCCGCCCGCACGATCACCGCCTGCGCCATCCGGTCCTTGACGCTGCCGGTCGGGTTCTCCCACTCGAGCTTCACCGAGATCTCCGCGCCGAGGGGCGCGACGACCCGGTGGAGGCGGACGAGCGAGGTATTTCCGATGGCGCCGAGGATGTCCACGGCCGGCGGTCCCGGGGCGAGGAGGAGAGCTCGCCGGCGAGCTTAGCCCAACCGCGCGGCTGGGTAGTGCGGTCCACGGGGGGCGCCCCCCGTGGACCGCTCGCCCTCGTCGCTCTTCTCGAACCGCTTCGCTCGACGTCCCGAGGGAGGGCCGGTCGGGGACTAGGTCCTCGCCATCGAGCGGGCGGCGGAGGCGGTGACCGGGGAGGGCGGCGCCGGATAGGGCCCGGTCACGAGGCGCGCAGGATCTGACGGAGCACGTACGGCATGATGCCGCCGTGGCGGTAGTAGAGGACCTCGACCGCGGTGTCGAGGCGGAGGGTGAGCGGGACCTCCTCGCGCCGGCCGTCCTTGCGCACGACCACCAGGGTCACCTTCTGGCGCGGCGCGAGGCTGTCCCCGAGGCCGTCGAGGTCGAAGCGCTCGCTGCCGTCGAGCCCGAGGGTCGCTACGCTCACCCCCTCCTCGAACTGGCACGGCAGGACGCCCATGCCGGCCAGGTTCGCGCGGTGGATGCGCTCGAAGGAGCGGGCCACCACCGCCCGCACGCCGAGCAGGCGGGTGCCCTTGGCGGCCCAGTCGCGCGAGCTGCCGGTGCCGTACTCGTGGCCGGCGAAGACGACGAGCGGCACCTTCTCGCGCGCGTAGGAGAGGGCGGCCTCGTGGATCGACATCCGCTGCCCGTCGGGCTGGTGCAGGGTGACCCCGCCCTCGACCCCCGGGACCATGAGGTTCTTGATGCGGACGTTGGCGAAGGTGCCCCGCACCATGACCTCGTGGTTGCCGCGGCGGGCCCCGTAGCTGTTGAAGTCCGCCACCGCCACCCCCTCGCCCTCGAGGTAGCGGCCGGCCGGCGAGGCGGGCTTGATGGATCCGGCCGGGCTGATGTGATCGGTGGTCACCGAGTCGCCGAAGAGGGCCAGGGCCCGGGCGCCGCGGACGGGCTCCGGCCGGGCCGGCTCGCGATCGAAGGGCAAGAAGTAGGGCGGCTCGCGCACGTAGCTGCTCTGGGGGTCGAAGCGGTACAGGTCGCCCACCGGGGCGCTAAGCGCCTGCCAGCTCGGGGTGACGAGGTCGGCGTAGTTGGCGCGGTAGGCCACCGGGTCGGCGGCCGCGGCGAGGAGCGCCTGCACCTCGGCCTCCGAGGGCCACAGCTCGCGCAGGTAGACCTCGCGGCCGTCGCTCCCGCGACCGAGCGGCTCGCGGTCGAGGTCGCGCGCCACCGTCCCGGCGATGGCGAAGGCCACCACCAGCGGGGGGCTCATGAGGAAGTTGGCCTTCACCGCGGGGTGGATGCGCGCCTCGAAGTTGCGGTTGCCGGAGAGCACCGCCGCCACCACCAGCTCGTGGCGGGCGACGGTCTCCTCCAGCGCGGGGTCGAGCGGACCGGAGTTGCCGATGCAGGTGGTGCACCCGTAGCCGACCACCCCGAAGCCGAGCTTCTCCAGGTCCGCGAGGAGCCCGGTCTTCTCGAGGTAGTGCGTCACCATGCGCGAGCCGGGGGCGAGCGAGGTCTTGACGGCCGGGCTGGTGCGCAGGCCACGGGCGAGCGCCTTGCGGGCGAGCAGGCCGGCCGCCAGCATGACGCTCGGGTTGGAGGTGTTGGTGCAGCTCGTGATGGCGGCGATGACCACGTCGCCGTGGCCGAGCGCGAGGTCGGAGGGGAGGGGACGGGCCCCCGGAGCCCGGCTCGCCCCGGCCGCGACGGGCACGCGCCGCCCGGCCTCGGCCGCCGCCCGGCCGAACCCGCTCGCCTCGCCCGAGGCCAGCAGATCGAGGAAGCTTTCCTTGAGGCCGCGCAGGGGGATCCGGTCCTGCGGGCGCTTGGGCCCGGCCACCGAGGGCTCCACCTGGCCGAGGTCGAAGCTGAGGACGGCCGAGTAGTCGATCGTGCCCGCCTCCGGCATCCCGAACAGGCCCTGCGCCTCGTAGTAGGCGCGCACGGCGCTCACCTGCTCGCGGCTGCGGCCGGTCTCCTCGAGGTAGCGCAGGGTCTTCTCGTCGGTGGGGAAGAACCCCATGGTCGCGCCGTACTCGGGCGCCATGTTGGCGATGGTGGCGCGGGCGGCTGCCGGGAGCGCCCGGGCCCCCGGGCCGTGGAACTCGACGAACTTGCCCACCACCTTGGCCGCCCGGAGGAGCTCGGTGAGCGCCAGCACGAGGTCGGTGGCGGTGACCCCCGGGCTGAGCGCTCCTCGGAGCTCCACCCCCACCACGTCGGGGGTGAGGAAGTAGTTGGGCTGGCCGAGCATGGCCGCCTCGGCCTCGATGCCGCCCACGCCCCAGCCCACGATGCCGAGGCCGTTGATCATGGTGGTGTGCGAGTCGGTGCCGACGAGCGTGTCGGGGAAGAGCACCCCGCCGCGCTCGAGCACGCCCTTTGCGAGGTGCTCGAGGTTCACCTGGTGGCAGATGCCGAGGCCGGGGGGGACGATGCGGAAGGTCTTGAAGGCCTGGGTGCCCCATTTCAGGAACTCGTAGCGCTGGCGGTTGCGCTCGAGCTCGATCTCCATGTTGCGGCGCAGGGCGTCCGGCTGTCCGGAGACGTCGACCTGGACCGAGTGGTCGATGACGAGGTCGACCGGAACGATGGGTTCCACCCGGCGCGGGTCGGCGCCGAGCCGCGAGGCGGCCGCGCGCATGGCGGCCAGGTCGACGAGGAGCGGCACGCCGGTGAAGTCCTGCAGGAGCACCCGCCCCACCACGAAGGGGACCTCCCTCGTCCGCTCCTCGACCGGCTTCCAGGCCGCGAGCGCCCGCACGTCCTCCTCGCGCACCCGCTCCCCGTCGCAGTTGCGGAGCAGGGACTCGAGCACGATGCGCAGGGAGAGGGGCAGCCGCCCGATGCGCCCGAGGCCGGCGGCCTCGAGGCGCGGGAGCGCGTGGTAGCGCGCGCGGCGACCGCCGCCGAGATCGAGTTCCGAGAGGGCGATGAGGGGGTCGGTCATGACTCACCTCTTAGGGGAAAGCCCGGTCCACGCAAGCTTCGCGCGGGGCGCCTTCCGCGCGCCCGAGGCCGCCTGGCGGGAGAGGCCCGACCCAGGCCATTCGGCGCGGGTCTTGATCCCGGTCAATGAAGGCCGGCGCTCGGATGAACTACTTGCATCATCTCCTCGGGACGAGCGCCGCTAGAGGGCGCGAGAAGGGCGGGTCCGCGATGTCGTGCAGGCTCTTGGTGGGGTGGACGGCGCTCGGGCTTTCGGCGTGGCTCGCCGCGCCTGCGCTGGCGGGAGAGGGTCCCCCCCCCGCGGGGGCGGCGGGGGCGCGGCGGGAGGAGCTCATCCAGGCCGAGCCGCCCCCCTTCACGCCCGGCATCTTCCCCTGCACCCAGTGCCACTCGGGGCCGGGGGACAAGACCCGCCGCGAGCTCACCTTCCACGACGACATCAAGTTCGAGCACGACGCGGAGCACCGCTGGTGCCTCGACTGCCACTCCAACGAGAACCGGGACGTCCTGCACCTGTCGAACGGCGACCCGGTGCCCTTCACCGAGTCCTACCGCCTGTGCGGCCAGTGCCACGGCGACAAGTTCCGGGACTGGCGGGTGGGGGTGCACGGCAAGCGCACCGGGATGTGGGACGGCCCCAAGGTCTACTATCTGTGCGTGAACTGCCACAACCCGCACTCGCCCCGCTTCAAACCCCTGAAGCCCGAGCCGCGCCCCCTGCGGCCGGAGGAGATGCGCCGATGAGCCGCCCCCGCACGAGCCTCCCGGTCCTCGGCGAGGGGGGCGCCCCGGCCGACCCGAGCCGGCGTGGCTTCTTGCGCAACGCCTGCGCCGGCGCGGCCCTGGCGAGCCTGTCGGCCTGCGGCCTGGAGGACTTCTTCCACAAGAGCTTCCGCGAGCTCTCCAAGGAGGACGTGGCCCGGGTCCTCGCGCGCCTCGAGAAGCGCTACTCGGCCCAGTACGGCAAGCAGGTGGCGGTGGCGGGGACCCCGCCCCGCGAAGGGGTGGAGTTCGGCTACGGGCTCGACCTGTCGCGCTGCATCGGCTGCCGCCGCTGCGTCTATGCCTGCGTGAAGGAGAACAACCAGAGCCGGGCCCACCCCCAGATCCACTGGATCCGGGTGCTCGAGATGGAGAAGGCGCACGGGGTCGACCTCGCCCACAGCGAGATCTACTACGAGGCCGACCAGGTGCCGCGGCCGGGCCACTTCTACATGCCGGTGCAGTGCCAGCAGTGCCGCAACCCGCCCTGCGTGAAGGTCTGCCCGACCCAGGCCACCTGGAAGGAGAAGGACGGCATCGTGGTGATCGACTACGACTGGTGCATCGGCTGCCGCTGCTGCATGTCGGCCTGCCCCTACGGTGCCCGGCACTTCAACTGGGCGACGCCCACCCTGCCCGCCGAGGAGATGAACCCCGCCACCCACTACCTCGGCAACCGCCCCCGGCCGAAGGGGGTGGTGGAGAAGTGCACCTTCTGCATCCAGCGCACCCGCAACGGGCGCTACCCGGCCTGCGTCGAGATCTGCCCGGTGGGCGCGCGCAAGTTCGGCAACCTGCTCGACCCGCAGAGCGAGATCCGCCAGGTGATGGAGACCAAGCGCGTCTTCATCTTCAAGGAGGATCTCGCCACCCAGCCCCACTTCTACTACTTCTACGCCACCTGAACGGAGCGTGAATTCATGAGCGGCATCGTCGACTTCCTGGCGGGCTGCGGGCGCCTGGTCCGGCGCGGCAACCGCGCCTACTACGGCTGGCTCGGCCTGCTCGCGGTGGCCATCCTGATCGGGCTCGGGGCCTACGTCCACCAGGCCCGCACCGGCCTCATCGCCACCAACATGCGGGACCAGGTGAGCTGGGCCTTCTACGTGGGCAACTTCACCTTCCTGGTGGGGGTGGCGGCGGCGGCGGTGATGCTGGTCATCCCGGCCTACGTCTACAACTGGGGGCCCATCAAGGAGGTGGTGATCCTGGGCGAGCTGCTCGCCATCTCGGCCATCACCATGTGCCTGCTCTTCATCCTCGTCGACATGGGGCGGCCGGACCGCTTCCTCCACATCGTGCCCTTCATCGGCTCGCCCAACTGGCCGCGATCGATGCTGACCTGGGACGCGCTGGTCCTGAACGCCTACCTGGTCCTCAACCTGGCGGTGGTGATCCACATCCTCTACACCGGCTACCACGGCCACCACTACAACAAGGCGCTCATCGTGCCGCTCGTGCTCCTCTCCGTCCCGGCGGCGGTGTCGATCCACACCGTGACCGCCTTCCTCTACAACGGGATGGCCTCGCGGCCCTACTGGAACGCCTCGATCCTCGCCCCCCGCTTCCTCGCCTCGGCCTTCTGCTCCGGACCGGCGGTGATGATCATCCTCTTCCAGGTGCTGCGGAAGTGGGCCAACATCGACATCAAGGACGAGGCCATCCACAAGGTGGCCGAGCTCATGGCGTATGCCATGTTCGTGAACCTGTTCCTGCTCGGGGCCGAGATCTTCAAGGAGTACTACTCGGCCACCGAGCACCTGCTCTACACGCAGTACCTGTGGAGCGGGATCGGGGAGCACAAGGCGCTCGTGCCCTACGCCTGGACCGGGCTCGCCTGCAACCTGCTCGCCTTCTTCCTGTTCCTCGTGCCCAAGACCCGGCGGACCTTCGTCGGCCTGAACCTGGGCTCGATCCTCATCTGGGCCGGCTGCTACATCGAGAAGGGGATGGGTCTCGTCATCCCGGGCATGACGCCGGACACGCTGGGGGAGATCTACGAGTACCGACCGACCGGGACCGAGTGGGCCATCGCGGCCGGCGTATTCGGTGTCGGTTTCCTCGTCTTCACGGTCCTCGTGAAGGTCGCCGTGCCGATCATGTCCGGCACGTTCCACGCTCGGGCGGAGCCGGAGACCTCTCTGCCCGCGCCGGCCGCCGTTCCATGACGCGACCTTGAAGGTCGCAAGGAGAGCTCCATGAAGCGCATCGCCGTCGCCCTCGCCGTCGTCCTCGCCCTCTCGGCCTCCGCCCGCGCCGAGGACGCCAAGGCCCTGTTCGTGCAGAAGTGCGGCGCCTGCCACGGCCCGGACGGCAAGGGCGAGACCCCCATGGGCAAGAAGATGGGCGCCAAGGACCTCACCGCCGAGAAGGCCGGCGCGGCCGACATCGCCAAGGAGATCGAGAGCGGCAAGCCGCCCAAGATGCCGGCCTTCAAGGACCGGCTCTCCGCCGATCAGATCCAGACCCTGGCGAAGTTCATCCAGGGCGGCCTGAAGTAGGCGCCTTCGCCGCCCCTCGCTTGGCCCACGCGCCGCGGAATGCGGCGAGGGACCGGCCGCTCCCCGCGCCAGGTCGGCCTTGCCTCGGGGCCCCTTCCGCGCCAGGGTACCTGGCGCAAGGAAGGCCCCATGCCCCAAGACCTCTACCGGTCCTCGCTGGCGCTCCTCACCGACCTCTACGAGCTCACCATGGCCGCGGCGGCCCACCGGAGCGGGATCGCCTCCGACGAGGTGGTCTTCACCGCCCAGTTCCGCCGCAGCCCCTTCGAGGGCGGGTTCACCGTGGCGGCCGGCCTCGACCCGGTGATCGAGCACCTCCTCCACTACCGCTTCGACGCCTCGGACCTCGCGTACCTCGCCGAGCAGCGCGACGGGCACGGGCAGCCGCTCTTCGAGGAGAGCTTCCTCGCCCACCTCGAGGCGCTGCGGCTCGACGTCGACCTCGACGCGGTGCCGGAGGGCACGGCGGTCTTCCCGTGGGAGCCGGTGCTCCGGGTGAAGGGCCCGGTCATCCCCTGCATGCTGCTCGAGACCCCGCTCCTCAACCTCCTGAACTTTCACAGCCTGGTGGCCACCAAGGCCGCCCGGGTCACCCTGGCCGCCCGGGGCGACCCGGTGCTCGAGTTCGGGCTGAGGCGGGCCCAGGGCTTCGACGGGGGCCTCTCCGCGTCGCGGGCCGCCTATCTCGGGGGCTGCAGCGCCACCTCCAACGTCCTCGCCGGCAAGCTCTTCGGCATCCCGGTCAAGGGGACGCACGCCCACTCCTGGGTCATGCTCTTCGACGACGAGCGCGAGGCCTTCCGGACCTTCGCCGAGGCCATGCCGGGCAACTGCGTGCTCCTCGTCGACACCTACCGGTCGCTCGAGGGGGTGAGTCACGCCATCGAGGTCGGCCGCTATCTGCGCGCCCGGGGCGGCGAGCTCGCCGGCATCAGGCTCGACTCTGGGGACCTCGCCTACCTCTCGCAGGAGGCGCGGCGCATGCTCGACGAGGCGGGGTTCGAGCACACCCCCGTCTTCGGCTCCAACGAGCTCGACGAGCGCATCATCGAGAGCCTGAAGGAGCAGGGGGCCCGCATCGCGGTATGGGGCGTCGGCACGCGCCTCGTCACCGGCGCGAGCGACGCCTCGATCGGCGGGGTCTACAAGCTCTCGGCGGTGCGGCGGCCCGGGGGAGCCTGGACGCACCGGGTGAAGCTCTCCGAGCTCTCCTCCAAGACCAGCGTCCCCGGCATCCTGCAGGTGCGCCGCTTCCGCAACGCGGCGGGGAACGTCGCCGACTGCATCTACGACGAGCTCGAGGGGCTGCCCTCGCCCTGCACCATCGTCGACCCGCTCGACCACACCCGCCGCCGCGAGATCGCGGCCGACACGCCGGGCGAGGACCTCCTGGTGCCGGTCCTGCGCGGCGGCGCGCTCGTCTACCGCCGCCCGACCCTCGCCGAGGCGCGGGCGCACGCCCAGGACGAGCTCTCGCACCTGCACGCCGGGGTGAAGCGCTTCGTGAACCCCCACCAGTACCCGGTGGGCCTCGAGCAGCGGCTGTTCGACCTGCGCACGCGCCTCATCCTCGAAGCGCGCGGGATTCAGCCGAGCTAGAGGCGGATCGAGTCCACCCTCGGCCCCAACTGGGACGACGAGTCGAATAGCCTCACAAAGGCCAGTAGATCCAGCTAGTTCATGGTGAGCCCCGGGCTCGAGGGCGCAGGGCAGCACCGTTTAGCCTTGCGGCCGACCGTTCGATGGTATTTAGTTCGTGCGGCAAACAAACTCAGCTTGGAGAATTGTCAGGCGGCGGCCAGCACGGCTTTCCCGGCGCGCGCCCCGCTCTATGCCCTCGACACGACTGAAGCCGGGAGGGTGGCTGGCCGTCTGGTGGTGCGTAGCGGTCGAACGATGGTGGAAGGGAATCGGTCCCAACGAAGCGCGATGGAGGTACGAGCATGCGAAGGCAACTCTTGAAGGCGTTCCTCGGTGTCCTCGGCGTCTTGTGCGTAGCCTCGCCAGCCCTGGCGGCCGGCGTGAAGATCGGGCTGTCCCTGCCGACGCAGCGGGAAGAGCGGTGGGTGAAGGACAGGATCACGATGCAGGCGGAGGCGAAGAAGCTGGGAGTCGACCTGCGCGTGCAGGTGACGGACAACGATGCGGCGAAGCAGGTGTCGCAGTGCGAGAACCTCATCTCCCAGGGCATCAAGGTGCTCATCCTCGCCCCGCACGACGCCTCCAGCGCCTCGGTCATCATCGACAAGGCCACCAAGGCCGGCATCAAGGTCATCTCCTACGACCGCCTGGTGACCGAGTCGCCCGACGACTACTACTACCTCTCCTTCGACAACGTGAAGGTGGGTGAGCTGCAGGGCGAGTGGATCACCAAGCAGCAGCCGAAGGGCAACTACATCGTCCTCGCCGGGTCCCCCACCGACAACAACGCCAAGCTGTTCCGCGAGGGCGCGATGAAGTACATCCAGCCGCTCGTCGACAAGGGCGACATCAAGATCGTCATGGATCAGTGGGTGAAGGACTGGCAGCCCGCCGAGGCCCAGAAGCTCTGCGAGCAGGCCCTCACCGCCAACGGCAACAAGGTCGACGCCGTGCTCGCTCCCAACGACGGCACCGCCGGCGGCTGCATCCAGGCCCTGGCCGCCCAGCACGTCCAGGTGCCCATCACCGGCCAGGACGCCGAGCTCGCCGCCGCCATCCGCGTCAAGGACGGCCAGCAGGGCATGACCATCTTCAAGGACACCCGCGAGCTCGGCAAGAAGGCCATCGAGATGGCCCTCGACCTCGCCCAGGGCAAGTCCATCGACACCGGCGGCAAGGTGGTGAACAACGGCAAGAAGGACGTCCCCTCCGTGCTGCTCACCCCCTACATCGTCACCAAGGACAACCTCGACAAGCTGCTCATCGCCAGCGGTTACTTGAAGAAGGAGCAGGTCTACCGGAAGTAGCCTCGGCTTGAGGGCCCGAGGGCGGGAAGGCCTCCCGCCCTCGGCGCCCCGGACTGCCGGTAGAGGGAGCCGCCCGCCTTCCTTGCGCGGGCGACGGGCGTCGGCCCAGGGCCTCTCGGCCAGCGCGCCCTCATTCGGGGGGCGCGGAGGAGCGCATGAGCGAGTTCATCCTGGAGATGAGGAACATCACGAAGGAGTTCCCGGGGGTGCGGGCGCTCGAGAAGGTGACCT
>Ga0335081_10022123_pt1 | contig 10282 bp, 8 predicted proteins | sample Lox_Sample_35_FD_206713 | JGI IMG/M metagenome (GOLD analysis project Ga0335081, IMG submission 206713) | Soil microbial communities from Loxahatchee National Wildlife Refuge, Florida, United States - Lox_Sample_3.5 | ecosystem: Environmental > Terrestrial > Soil > Wetlands | place: USA: Florida...
GACGTCGATCCGCAGAAGCTGGCCTATTATTCGATTCCGCTCGCGACGCTGATCAGCTCTATCGCCAATGCCAACACTAACGCGGGCGGCAACTACGTCAGCGTCGGCGAGCAAGCCTTCAACGTCCGCGGCATCGGTTTCATTCACTCGCTTTCGGATATTCGCAACGTCGTCCTTCAAACCACCAACGCGACGCCGATTCGAATATCCAACGTCGCCAATGTCGACGTGGGATACGCGCCGCGCCTGGGCGCCGTTGGTAAGGATCAAAATGACGAGGTGGTTACCGGCATCGTACTGATGCGGAAGTACGGCAACACTCTCAGAACGCTGAAGGGAGTGGAGTCGAAGGTCAACGACCTCAATCATTCCGGCATCCTGCCGACCGGATACAAAATCGTTCCGTATTACGATCGCACCACGCTGGTTGATACCACTTTGCATACGGTTTTGGAGAACCTCACCACCGGAATGGCGCTGGTGTTTCTGGTATTGATCTTCTTCCTCGGCAACCTGCGCGCGGCGGTGATTGCCGCGATCAACATTCCATTGGCGCTATGCGGTGCGTTCACCCTGATGCACTACCAAGGCACCCCGGCCAACCTCATTTCGCTGGGCGCGATCGACTTCGGGATCATCATCGATACTACCGTCATCGTGATGGAGAACATTCATCGGAGTTTGACCGCCGAGGATTCGCATGCGCCGGTTCATCTGAAGATTCTGCACGCGGCGCAGGAAGTCGGCGGTCCCATGTTTTTCTCGACGATCATTTTCGTGATCGCGTTTTTGCCGCTGTTCACGATGCGCGGGGTCGAGGGTGCGATCTTCTCGCCGATGTCGCATACCTACGCGTTCGCGCTCGGCACTGCGATCCTGCTCGCGGTCACGCTGACGCCGGCGCTCGCCACCTACTTCTTTGCGCGCGGGATGTACGAGCTGAACAATCCGATCTGGAACGGCATCAGCGCCTTCTACCATCGGGTGTTCGTTACGGTGTTGCGCTTCCCATGGCCGACACTGGTTGGCGTTCTGCTGCTGTTGGCGGGCGGGTTCAGTTTGTTTCCGCTTCTCGGCGGGCAATTCCTGCCCAAATTGGAGGAGGGAAATATTTGGGCCACCGCCACGATGCCACTGACGATTTCGCTGGAACATGGCGCGGAGCTTTCCAATCGGATGCGGCGTGCATTCCTGCGCTTTCCGGAAGTGCGCACAGTGGTCTCGCAGCTCGGCCGGCCCGATAGTGGAACCGAGACGACGGGATTTTTCAGCATCGAATTCAGCGTCGAGCTCAAGCCCGAGGGCGAATGGCCGGCGCACATCACCAAGAACGTGCTGCTCGGACAAATCGACCGCATGCTTCATCATGACTATCCGGGCGTCAATTTCGATTACTCCCAGAATATCGAAGCCAATGTGAACGAAGCGGTCTCAGGAGTAAAAGGCTCCAACTCGGTGAAGGTGTTCGGTCCGGATCTCGAAACCGACGAACGTCTTGCCAACCAGATCAAACGCATCATCGATAACGTGCGAGGCATCGTCGATACCGCGGTCTATCGTTCGCTGGGCCAGCCGGACCTGGTGATTGTGCCGAACCGCGATGCGTGTGCGCGTTACGGGCTGAACGTGGGGGATGTCACCGCAGTCGTGCAGGCGGCAATCGGCGGCCAGGCCGCGACCCAGGTGTTGGAAGGCGATCGGCGATTCGATCTGGTGGTGCGATGGCTCCCGCAATATCGCAATAGCCTGGAGTCGCTCCGAAACATCCGCGTCAACGTTCCCGGCGGCGGACAGGTGCCGCTCGCGCAAGTGGCTCAGCTCAAAACCACCGAGGGCGCATCGCTCATTTATCGCGAGAACTTCGAACGCTACGTTCCGGTGCGATTCGCCGCGATCGGACGCGATCTGCAGAGCACCGTGCTCGATGCGCGTCAGGCGGTGGCGCGCAATATCAAATTGCCCGAAGGCGTACACCTCGAATGGGCGGGCGAGTATGGCGAGTTGCAGGCCGCCAACCGCCGCCTGATGATCGTGGTCCCGTTCGCTTTGCTACTGATTGCAGGAGTTCTCTACGGCGCGACGACTTCGCTCGTCGATACGTTCGTGATCATGGCGCAGATTCCAGTCGCGTGCCTCGGCGGGATCCTCGGGCTCATCATTACCGGCACGCCGTTCAGCGTATCGGCGGCGGTCGGTTTCATTTCGATTTTCGGCATCGCGGTGATGGACGGTATCCTGCTGAGCTTTTACATCCGCGAGCTATGGGAGGGCGGACATCCGTTTGCCGAGGCCATCATCATGGGATCGGATCGGCGGCTGCGCGCTACGATGATGACCGACCTGGTTGATGCGCTCGGGCTGCTACCCGCGGCGATTTCCACCCGCATCGGCGCGCAGACCCAGCGTCCACTCGCGATCGTCGTGATCGGCGGCGCGCTCGCGATCATGATGCTGACGCGCGTGCTGCAACCCGCGCTCATCTATCTATGCCATCGAGGACTGCGGCTGGCCGATCAGCAGAATCCTCCGCGGCCGCCGACGCTGCCGCCCGATATGCCGATCTCGCCGATGGCGCCGCTGCCCCCGGCCCACCCGGTATCGACCTAGTTGCCGACACCCTGAAATTCCTCGCGGATCGCTTAACCCACCGTCGCTTCACCAAGACGCACCGCTACTACATAAATTATCAGCGGTACCAACGGGGCCAGATAGCGGACGTTCTCGCCATACTCCATGAAGGCTTCCACGAGCGAGGCGGTGAGGACGAGCGCGATGATTGCGAGGTCGAAGTTGAATCTGACACGGCCGCGAATCCATTTGAGGAGGACAATGCCGGCGATCATCAGAAAGGCGAGGTTGATCGCAAGCTGAAGCGATCCGAGCGCTACAATTGTCGCGTAAAGAGTCGGGCTGGCAGACTCCTGGTACGCGCGGACGAAATCGAAGAATCCGATACCCCAAAATCGCATCCACGCGCGCGCGACCGATTCCAGGTACAGCATCGGATGCGCCACGAACATCTCCAGCGACATCCGCGTGAGGGCCTTCGATAGTTGCGGCGTGCTCATCCCGGTGGCGCGTTCGAGCTCGTCCTCGGCCACCCAGATGGTCATGGTATGGCTTCCCATCCGCGCGATCTGCCACGGACGATAGCGCATATAGATTTCGGCGATGCTTTTGTATCGCGGCGGCGCCAGCTCAATGAAGCCGCCGCTATGATTGCTCAGATTGAATCCGGTGGTCGTCGTCACGCCGAGGTAGTCAATTGTGATCTTGTTGAATGCCGACCATCCGAGCGCGAGGACAAGTGTCGGCGCGAGCGCCAATGCGAGCGCGGACCGCACCCGGGTGCGCGCCAGCGCGATCGCGAAATAGAGCGGGCCCAGGAACAGGAACATCGGGCGCGTCATGCCGGCGAGAGCAGCGGCGATTCCGAGCAGCGCGTAATTCCGCGCGCGCGAGCCCACCTCCACATCGATCCGCGCGCAGGCCAGCACCGACAGCGCGATCCAAAAGGTGCAGAGCGTCTCGCTATAGATGATCTGTTCGTAGAGCAGCGCGCTAATCGCGAGGCTGCTGAGCAAGCCGACGATCAGGGAAATGGCGAGGTTGCGTGTTCGATACCACCCGACCTGAAACATCATCGCGGCGATCGCGATACCGAGCACCGATTGGATAATTCGGACCGTGCGCCAATCCATCCCCGCAGCCAGCAGCAGCAGCGGATAGATCGGGGTGCGGCGGCCGTCGTAGCGGCTGAAATCGAGATGGCGGATCGCATTGGCGGTCAGTACGAAGCCGGCCGTGTCGTAGGACGCGCGCTCGCGAAAATTGAGGATGATCGCGATCCGCACCGCGATCGAAATCGCAATCACGCTGAGAAGGGCGGTACGGCGGCGCTGGTCGTTCAGAGATAATGATTCATCCGGCATCGCGATGAGACCGGAGAGTAGCTATCCGAGCGCGCGCCGACAATTGCCGGCGTCAATGAAGCCGAGACCCGAAGGGGGCGCACAGCGCCCGCGACGCAGTCGCCCCGAGACGAAGCGAAGCGGAGGTCGAGGGAAGATCCAAAAGAGGCGCGCAAAAATCCGAGGACTCAAGGCTGGCGGGAGAGCAGATGTGGTGGAGGTATCACGAGGTTACCGGAGGAGGACGTGAAGCGCCTTGAGCCCTCGAAGATTAAACCTCTCACGATACTGAACGGTCTCGCCGGTATCGGCAAGCGATCGGGAATCTTGCCGTTAACGATCCGATAGCAATCTCAGCTTCGACGGTAATACACATCAATAGTCAATCACTACTCGATGAATTCATCGGTTAGGATCATTCCTCAAGCGCCTTTGCCTTCTCGAGACCGCTGCGACTAACTAGGTATCGCAACCCTTCGCGGGAGGAATAATTCCAGATGCAACTCGGATGGATTGGCACCGGAATCATGGGCGCGCCGATGGTGCGCCGGCTGCTCAAAGCGGGGCATAGTGTCAGCGTTTTCAATCGCAGCATTGAGAAGGCGCAGCGCCTCGCTGCTGACGGCGCCATGGTCGTGAACGATCCGGCGGACGCGGTTGCCGATGCTGAAGTCATTTTCATCATGGTGCCGGACACTCCCGACGTCGAAGCCACCGTCGCGCGCACCAAACCCGCGCTGCGCAAGGGCCAACTCGTCATTGACATGAGCACAATAGCGCCGCAGTCGGAGCGCGCGACGGCCGAGCAATTGCGCGAGGTCGGCGTCGATTTCCTCGATGCTCCGGTATCGGGCGGCGAGAGCGGCGCCATCGAGGGTACCCTGACGATCATGGCTGGTGGCGAGCGCAGCGCATTCGATCGCGCGAAGCCGCTCTTCGAGCATCTCGGCAAGCGCATCACCTACATGGGTCCGTCGGGCGCCGGCCAGATGACCAAGCTCGCGAATCAGATTGCGGTATCGGTCACCCTCGAAGCGGCGGCCGAAGCGCTCGCGTTCGCGAAGGCGGGAGGCCTCGATCCCGCGCAGGTGTTGGAGGCGATCGGCGCAGGCGCAGCAGCATCGTGGCAATTGAATAACCTCGGTCCGAAGATCATCCGCAGGACTGGCGCGCCGGATTCTTCATCAAGCTGATTCGTAAGGATTTGCGCCTGGTAGGCGAGGCCGCGCGCGACGCTCATCTCGCGCTGCCGGGACTCGCGATGATGAGCTCGATGTTCAACACCGCCGCCGCACTCGGTCATGATATGGACGGCACTCAGGCGGTCGCCCTCGCGCTCGACAGTGTGGCGAAGGTGAAGTAACTACGAAGAGGAATCAGAAGGAGGATCCATCATGCCCGATCTGCTCGTCGAACTACGCGACCGCGTGCTCTATCTCACCCTCAATCGGCCCGACAAGCTCAATGCGATGTCGCCCGACATGATGAACGGCGTGCTCACCGAATTGCAGAAGGCGGCGCACGATTCGAAGGTCGGCGCGGTGGTCGTGACCGGCGCAGGACGCGGATTCTGCTCCGGCGGCGACATCACCGCGATGCGCGCGCGTAACGAAGCTACCGGTGCGGCGCCAACCGTGGAGGATCGCGTCGCGAATTTGCGCCACGGCGAGGAGGTCTCGCGCCTGCTCCATGAGATGCCGAAGGTGACGATCGCCGCAGTCAACGGTCCGGCGGCGGGCGCGGGTCTGAGCGTTGCGATGGCGTGCGATATCCGGATCGCCTCGGATGCGGCGCGCTTCGGAACGGCATTTGCGCGAGTGGGATTTTCCGGCGACTACGGCGGCACCTGGTCGCTCACGCAATTGGTGGGATCGGCGAAGGCGCGCGAGATGTACTTCCTGCCTGAGGTCATCGATGCGAACGAAGCGCTGCGCATCGGGTTGTGCAATCGGGTCTTTCCGGCCGCATCGTTCAAGGACGAAGTCGAGAAGATCGCCAAGCGCATCGCCAATGGACCCACGGTCGCATACACGCATATGAAGGCGAACCTGAATCTCGCACTGACGCATGAATTCCGGGAGCTGTTGGATCGTGAGGCATGGGGACAGACGCTGACCGGCCAGACCGAGGATCATAAGGAAGCGGTAAAGGCATTTCTCGAGAAGCGCGAACCGAAGTTCCAAGGGCGGTGATATAACTCCTAACCCCTTCCCGTACACGGGAAGGGGATCGGAGAGGCAAGTCTGGCTCGATTAGCGAAATCCAGCGGTGCGCATCGAAGCAATGGTGGGCACGCAATCCGATGGAATTTTCGTTCCGCGGATGATGTGAAGGAGTTCTGGAAGAGATTCCAGCGCGTACCGGCGCGCAAGCGTCGCACCAAGCGCGATGAAGAACGGTACTGCCTTGCGCTGTATCTGCTCGCACTCGCGACGCATCGGAAGCTGAAATATCCACTGCGCATCGAGGAAGGGGAGAGCCCGGATTTCCTAGTCACCTGGAGTTCGGGCAAGACCACCGGCCTCGAAGTGACCAAAGCGACGAACATGTGGGTTCAACGCGAGATGACCAAAATGGAGGTGGAATTTGAAAAGAGAGAAATGGAGGCGAAGGCGCATGGCGCCGAGACAGAACCTGTCTCGCTAACGCTCTCGCAGCATGGGTGGTCAGGAAATCAGGCTGAAGCACAATGGCTTTGGTTTATCCAGGACGCCGTCAAGCGGAAGCTTTCAAAACTCACGAAGTTCCGGTCGACTTCGCGTCAGGACTTAGTGGTCTACGATGACACTCCTCTCGCGGCGATCGAGCGGCCAAAAGTCTTCCCTGTTTTGTCGCGCTGGCTCTCTCAAACGCGCAACGTAAATCCTCGTCTCGGTCGGGTCTCGATCATAGTTTCTCTGGATTTGCTGTTAGAAACCGGGGACGGATTGGAGGTCCTGCCCTTTGTTAACTGGTCCAATCCGGATGCCACTCCGGATTTCGGCGAGCGTATCGAATTCATCGGCGAGAAAGCGGTTACCACCGCAATTCGCAAACATAAACAACAGGGTCGCCCTATTCACTTCACCGATTCGCGTGGACGCCTCGTGAAGGAAGTGACCGACGGTACTCGCTACCAAGTGCGGGTCGAGCCGAATGGCAAAGAGGTGGTGATTGGTAAGCTTGGTAGCGAATGAGCGAGGAGCGCTGGCTGTGGTTCATCGCTGGGCCGAACGGCGCGGGGAAGAGCACTCGCGCGGAAGAATTTTTTGCGGGACTCGGTGAGATTGTAAATCCGGACGAAATTGCCAGCAAAATGTCCGCGTCCACTCCCGACGAAGGTCTCCTGGCTGCGGGGCGCGCGGCTATTGAGCACAGGCGGGAGCTTCTAACTTCGGGACGAACGTTCTCGATCGAAACAACTCGATCGGGCCTCACCCTGTTTCGCTTCGCTCGTGAGGCAAGAGAGGTGGGTTGGAAAATCGGCCTTCTCTATATCGGCCTGCGAAGCGCGGAGCAAGCGATTGAACGCGTACAGCTGCGAGTAAGTTCGGGCGGTCACAATGTTCCTACGGACGACGTGAGGCGCCGCTACGCAAGAAGCTTGGCGAACCTTGGGACGTTTGTCCCACTTGCCGACCATGCGGTATTCATTGATGACTCTGCGCGTACTCCGAGGGTGCTCCGGAAGTAATCGAGAGCAGAGTATCGTTTCGTGCCAAGAGACTACCGTCTTGGCTGACAAAGAGCTTGCCGCAGGCAACCAGTCCATGGTCACGGCGAAGGAGATAACGATGGATTTCAACACCATCATCTATGACGTTCGCGAGCACATCGCGAAGATCACCATCAACCGCCCCGAGCGGATGAATGGCTACAACGAGCACATGGTCAAGGAAATGGTCGCCGCGATCGACCTCGCGAGGCAGGACGATAATGTTCGCGTGCTTATCATCACCGGCACCGGGCGCGCGTTCTGCGCCGGCGGCGATATCAGCGGCGCGCCCGAGAGCGTCTCGCGCTTCCGAGGCCATCCGATGGGCCACATGCTCGAGATGCGCGAGGGATTCCATCAGCTGGTGCTTTCACTGCATCGCTTCGACAAGCCCACCGTCGCGGCGATCAATGGCGCCGCGGTCGCGGGAGGTCTCACCCTCGCGCTCTCGTGCGATTTCCGTATCGCGTCGGACGAGGCGAGGTTGGGTGATACAGCGCTCAAATTTGGCCTGCTATGCGACGAGGGCGGCGCATATCTCTTTCCGCGCGTGATGGGTCTCGATCGCGCGCTCAAGATGACGCTGCTTTCCGAGGTCTACGATGCGAGGAAGGCCTGCGAACTGGGCCTCGTGACTGAGGTGGTGCCGCATGAAGAGCTGGAGGCGCGGACCAACGACCTCGCGCAGCGGCTCGCCGACGGACCTCCGCTCGCGATTCGCCTCGCCAAGCGCATGATGTACAAGCAACGCGAGATGACGCTGGAGAATGCGCTCGAAGACGCCGCGCTCAACGTGATGATCACGAATCCCTCGGAGGACGTGCGTGAGGGTACGCGCGCGTTTCGCGAGAAGCGCAAGCCCAAATTTCAGGGTAAGTGAAGCTTGCGTCGGCCCGAGCTAGCCGGAAGCGTATTCGATATTTTCCAGCAACTGCTTGACCGGCTGGCGCGTCACCAGCAGGCAGATGAAGTTGCCGATCGGTGAGTAGCTATAGCAGATCGAGTAGCCGTTGTAGCTGTAGAACAGATAGCCATCGGCCTCGCGCACAACTCCGGGAGGTAGCCGGTCGGTCCGCGCTTTGTAGCGGATGCACATCACCGAATTGCCGCCGCCCTTATACAACGTAAACGTTGCGAGGCGGCCGTCGGGGAGTTTGTCGAGCCTGCCGCCCACCAGATGCAATCCGGAACCGTTGAAGTTCCACAGGTGCCCCGGCATATGCGCATCGACGTATGCACCGGCGACATCGCCGTAACTGTCCGAGGGCACATTGGGATGAAAATCGCGGTCGAACTTCGCAAAGTAGGCGGTCGCGACGTCGAATTCGGCATAGCCGCCGGGATGATAGACGACGTGGACCGCGTCACCACCGAGGTATCCCCTCTGGCGCGCGCCGACGATGGCGATGGCAAGGCAGGCCGCGAACGATAGCGGAATCCATATGGCGGGACGACGCAGGCGGCGCAGTCCGCGCTCGTACGAACGAGCGCGCTGTGCCTCCGGCTTGGGGCCCAGCGCGCCTTCGCCGCGCGCGGCTTCCTCCGCCAGCATCGTCATCAGGCGCGCCTGCACGGCGGAGGGCATACTGACCTGGCCATGGCGATGCACCAGCGCCTTGAGCGCGCGCTCCTCGGCCAGCCGCGCCGCACATTCCGCGCACGATGCGACATGGGCTTCGGCCTCGCGCAGTTCATCCCCACTCAACTCGGTGTCAGCGTGAGCGGAGAGGAACTGGTCTATGTATTCGCTATGGTTCACCCCACATACCGTTCGGTCAGTTTATATGCAATTCGACTAGTAAGAATCCCTCTCGCGTGGGAGTCAAGCACGTTTTCGCCCCATCCCTGGTGCTGAATTCAGCAGAGCCTCACGCAGCAAACTGCGCCCACGCGAGACTCGCGATTTAACCGTTCCCACAGGAACCGTCAGAACTTCAGATACTTCGCGGTAGCTCAGTTCTTCGACATCGACCAGCATCAACGCGATGCGGAACTCCTCAGGAATCTCGTCGAGCGCCGCGGTCAGTTCGGGCGCCATCACATTGGCGAAGGCTAACGATTCCGGATCGCTTTGCGATTGGTCGGAGGCGAGGCTTTCCGCCTCCAGCCGCTCGACGAACTCGGATTCCGACGGGCTGACCTGCTCGCGTCCGCTCTTGCGGTACCCATTGCGAAAGTTGTTGAAGAGGATGGTCAGGACCCAGGCGCGACAGTTGGTCCCCGGGGTGAACTGATGAAAGAAGCGCAAGGCGCGCAGGATCGTATCCTGAAGCAGGTCGTTGGCGTCCTCGCGATTGCGGGCGAGCCGCAACGCCATCGAGTAGATCGAATCGAGATGCGGCAACACCTCGCGTTCGAAAGACTCGCGCGTACTGCGGGTGCTGTCGCGCTTCGACGCCATATAGAGAGGATAGGAACATAGCACCTCTCTATGTAGAATCGCGAGATTGCTGGAAAAGTTCCCCTAATCGGGCTAAATCAGCGACCGAAGCAGGTGCGGACGGATAAATCCGGATCGTGCCGCGGCGCGTAACATCAGGTTGGAACATCGGAATGGCGCGTCGGGTTTAACTAAGCAAGTATCGCATCACGATGCGTCATCGTCCGGCGCGTTAACTCTCAAATGGCGCGAGGCGCCCAAAGTTCAAGGAGGATTCGTATGCGCAAAGGAACCAGG
>Ga0335081_10022124_pt1 | contig 10282 bp, 10 predicted proteins | sample Lox_Sample_35_FD_206713 | JGI IMG/M metagenome (GOLD analysis project Ga0335081, IMG submission 206713) | Soil microbial communities from Loxahatchee National Wildlife Refuge, Florida, United States - Lox_Sample_3.5 | ecosystem: Environmental > Terrestrial > Soil > Wetlands | place: USA...
GAGCGGACTGACAGTGCGCGATGAGATCTGCCATTGCGCGCTCGGCAGACGCCATCGCCATTCACGCCGGACGGCTCGCCAGGAAATTCAAGCCCTTCTCGAAGTGCTCAGGCTGCCGCTCGACGAAAAATCGCGGCGTCGCGCCTGCGCGCGGGTCGAATGGTTCGCAGCCCGCGATACGCGGCTAGTGCTCGACGAAATAGTGGGCTAAGGCGGGCACGATCCGCGAGGTTTGATGGCGCCCACCATCTACTACATCCGACACGGCGAGACCGACTGGAACGTGGAGGGCCGCCTGCAGGGCCAGCAGGAGATCGCGCTCAACGCGCGCGGGCGCGCGCAGGCCGCCCATTGCGGCGAGGTCCTGCGCGATCTGTTCGCGCGGCAATCGCGCGATCCGGCCGCGCTCGATTACGTTTCAAGTCCGCTTGCGCGCGCGCGCGACACCATGGAATTGGCGCGCTCGGCGCTTGGGCTTAAGCCCGACGGCTACCGTCTTGAGTCGCGGCTGATCGAGATCAGCTTCGGCCAATGGGAAGGCTTCACGATCCCTGAGCTGCGCCAACGCGATCCCGACGGTGTTAACGCGCGCGAGCACGACAAATGGCGTTTCCAGCCGCCGGGCGGCGAAAGCTATGAAAAAATGTCGCAGCGCGTGCGCGACTGGTACCAAGGCTTGCGTGCCGACACCCTGGTGACCGCCCATGGCGGCACCGCGCGCGGGCTCATCGCCCACCTCGGCATTGCCAAGCCCGCCGCCGCTCCCTTGCTCGATATCGCGCAGGGCGTTGTTTATGTGTTCGAGGGCGAGCGGCTGACGCGCTACGCTTGAATCCCGCCGCCATTAGGCACTTTCGGCTGCTTTATTTGACCGGCGCGGAACCGCGCGGTACGGAACTGCCATGTCGTTCAACACTTTCGGCCATCTCTTCCGCTTCACCAGCTTCGGCGAAAGCCATGGGCCCGCGATCGGCTGCGTGGTCGACGGCTGCCCGCCGCGCATTCCGCTCGAGGTGGCCGACATCCAGCGCGAGCTCGACCGCAGGCGCCCGGGCCAGTCGCGCTTCACCACGCAGCGGCAGGAGCCGGACACGGTGAAGATCATGTCCGGGGTGTTCACCGACGAGGCTACGGCCAAGCAGGTCACCACCGGCACGCCGATCATGCTGATGATCGAAAACGTCGATCAGCGATCGAAGGACTATTCCGAGATCAAGGACAAGTACCGCCCCGGTCACGCCGGCTACACTTACGACGTCAAATACGGCATCACCGACTACCGCGGCGGCGGGCGCGCCTCCGCGCGCGAGACCGCGGCGCGCGTCGCCGCCGGCGCCGTCGCGCGCAAGGTCGTACCGGGGCTCACCGTGCGCGGCGCGCTGGTGCAGATGGGCCCGCACAAGATCGACCGCGCCCGCTGGGACTGGAACGAGGTCGGCAACAACCCGTTTTTTTGCCCAGACGCCCAGCAGGCCAAGTTCTTCGAGGCCTATCTCGACGATGTGCGCAAGGCCGGCTCCTCGGTCGGCGCCGTGATCGAGGTGGTGGCGGAAGGGGTGCCGGCCGGCTTAGGCGCGCCTATTTATGCCAAGCTCGACGGCGATCTTGCCTGCGCGCTCATGGGCATCAACGCGGTCAAGGGCGTCGAAATCGGGGACGGATTTGCCACGGCCGCCATGCGCGGCGAGGACAATGCCGACGAGATGCGTATGGGTAACGACGGCAAGCCGGTGTTTCTGTCCAACCACGCCGGCGGCATTCTCGGCGGCATTTCCAGCGGGCAGGCGATCGTCGCCCGCTTTGCGGTCAAGCCGACCTCGTCGATCCTGATCCCGCGCAAGACCGTCGACCGCTACGGCCGCGACACCGAGGTAGTGACCAAAGGCCGCCACGACCCCTGCGTCGGCATCCGCGCGGTGCCGATCGGCGAGGCCATGGTGGCATGCGTGCTGGCCGATCACTATCTCCTGCATCGCGCGCAGGTGGGCGAGGGGACGGCGTGGCCGTTCAAGCAGCGATGAATTCTCCGCGGTCGTTCCGGGGCGCCGCGAAGCGGCGAACCCGGAATCCAGATACCCGCACCGAATATCCTTCTGGATTCCGGGTCCGGCCCTCGCGGGCCGTCCCGGAATGACGATGGGAAAGGCCGAGGTAACATAAGTGTCCGACAGCCACAGCCGCGTCGAAGCCGCGATCAAGGCCTTCGCCAAGGGCGAGATCGTCGTCGTCACCGACGACTACGACCGCGAAAACGAGGGCGATTTGTTCGTCGCCGCCTCGCTCTGCACGCCGGAGAAGATGGCCTTCATCATCCGCAACACCTCCGGCATCGTCTGCGCGCCGGTGAGCGGCGAACTGGCCCGCCGGCTGCATCTCGAGCCGATGGTGGCGGAGAACGAAGCGCCGCTCGGCACCGCCTTCACCGTCTCGGTCGACGTGCGCCATGGGCTGACCACCGGCATCTCGGCCGAGGAACGCTGCAACACCGTGCGCGCGCTGGCCAACGACAACAGCGGCGCCGCCGATTTCGTACGCCCCGGCCATGTGTTTCCGCTGATTGCGCGGCTGGGCGGAGTGCTGATGCGCTCCGGCCATACCGAAGCCTGCGTCGACCTCTGCCGGCTGGCCGGCTTGCCGCAGATCGGCGTGCTGTCCGAGCTCACCAATGACGACGGCACGGTGATGCGCGGGCCGCAGGTGGCCGCCTTCGCCCAGAAGCACAAGTTCGTGCAGGTTTCGATCGCCGAGTTGATCTCCTACCGGCAGACCCGCGACAAATTGGTCGAACGGGTCGGCGAATTCCACGTGGCTTCGGAAATCGGCACGCTCAATGGCTACGCTTATCTGACGCCGTTCGACCGCGTGCACCACATGGCCTTCGTCTACGGCGACATCGGCGACGGCACGGACGTGCCGGCGCGGCTGCACCGCGCCGACGTGATCGGCGACGTATTCGGCGGCGCCAAGCCGATCCATGCCGCGCTTGCGCGTTTCAAACGGGCCGGCCGCGGCGTCATCGTGTTCTTGCGCGACGGCACGGCGGGCGTGCCGGTGGCTGAAATCCCGCACGAGGGTGACACCGGCACCGAGGCCGCTCGCTCGCGGCAATGGCGCGAGATTGGCCTCGGTGCGCAGATCCTCAAGGACCTCGGCATTTCCTCGATCCGGCTGCTCGCGTCCAGCAAGCGGACCTATGTCGGCCTCGGCGGTTTTGGCATCGAGATCGTGGATACCGAGACGTCGGAAGGCTGAGCCGCCTTTTTTTCGCCCCGCCTTGTCGTTAGCCTTCCTTTTCGAGAGAGCGCGATATGGGGCGACGTCATTTCCTGGCAGCCGGCGGCGTGGCGGCCTTCGCCATGGCTGCAATATCCGTCGCGGTGTGGGCGGCGCCCGCACGCTTCGTCGACAACGGCCCGAACGCGGTTCCGGTCGACCTCGAGTTGGTGCTGGCGGTTGATGTTTCCTATTCGATGGACCCCGACGAGCAGGCGCTGCAGCGCGAGGGCTACGTCAAGGCGCTCAGTTCGAAGGAATTCCTGCAGGCGCTGCGCCAGGGCCCCAACGGCAAGATCGCCGTCACCTATATCGAATGGTCGAGCCAGTACGATCAGAAAATCGTCATGCCGTGGCGGCTGATCGCCGATCCGGAATCGGCCGACGCGGTCGCTTCCGAGCTTGCCAGCGCGCCTTATCAGCGGCGCTCGCGCACCTCGATCTCCGGCGGCCTGCAGTTTGCCAAGAGCTTGTTCGACAACAACGGCTATCACGGTCTGCGCCGCGTGATCGACGTCTCCGGTGACGGCGCGAATAATTCGGGGCCGCCGGTCACCCAAGTGCGCGACGAGGTGGTGGCGAGCGGCATCACCATCAACGGGCTGCCGCTCATGCTCAAGCGCGCCAACCCGGGCACCATGGATATCCAGAACCTCGACGTCTACTACGAGGACTGCGTGATCGGCGGGCCGGGCGCCTTCGTCATTCCGGTGCGCGAGCGTGCGCAGTTCGTCGAAGCGACGCGCGAGAAGCTGGTGCTGGAGGTAGCCGGCCGGGCACCGCGACTCGTTCCGGTGGCGAGCAAGCAGTCGCGCATTTCCTGCCTGATCGGCGAGCAGATGTGGCAGGACCGCTGGGGCGGTTACGATTTGAAGTAGGCATATTGCGTTTGCGCATGATCTTGTCCGACCTTGTTTCGCCCGCCGAAGCGGGCTTCGCGAAGGCGGGAAACCGGTACCCACTTTTCCGGATCATGCGCTAGCGCTCGAATTTCGCCACGATTTCCACGTGATAGGAATAGCGGAACTGGTCGACCGGCGTGACGGCGGCGAGCCGGTAGCCGCCCGCGACCAGAATGCAGGCGTCGCGCGCGAAGGTCATGCGGTCGCAGGACACCGCCACCACCAGCGGCACCGCGCTCTTGGCGAGCTCGCGCGCCTGCGCCTCGGCGCCCTGGCGCGGCGGATCGAACAGCACGGCGTCACAGGTCTTCAGTTCGCTTGCAACGAAGGGGCGGCGGAACAGGTCGCGCACCATCGCGTTCACCGGCTTCAGGCCGCTGGTCGCCGCCGCGGCGCGCTTGAGCGCTTCGACCGCGTCAGTGTCGTTATCGGCGGCCATCACGCGTGCGGCCTCTGCAGTTCGCAGCGCGAACGGGCCGATGCCGCAGAACAGGTCGGCCACGCGTTTCGCCGCGCCGACGTGCGCGAGTACGAGCCGCGCCAGCGCCGCTTCGCCTTCCGCGGTCGCCTGCAAGAAGGCGCCGGGCGGCAGCGGCACGCGCGCGCGGCCGATCTGCAGCGTCGGCTGCACCGCTTGCGCCACCAGTTCGCCGTGGCGGGTCAGGCGGGCGAGCCGGTGCCGCTCGGCAACGCGGGCGAGGCCAGCCGTGCGGGCGGCATCGAGCGGTCCGGAGCCGCGTACGTCGACGTCCAGGCCGACGTCAGTTGCCGTCACCTGAATGTCGAGCGGCTTGCGGGTAGGCTTGAGCTGTTCGGCGATCGCCCAGGCGGCCGGAATCGCTCCGCTAAGCCCCGGCGCCAGAATGGGGCACTCGTCGATGGCAACGATGTGATGCGCGCGCGGGGCGGTGAAGCCGACTTCCAACAGATCGGGGTCGCCGCGCCGCGCGTGCAGCACGGCGCGCCGGCGACCTTGTCCGTGCGCGTCGATGAGTGGCGCGACCGGTGCCACCAGCCCGGCCTGCGCCAGCGCCTCGACCACCAGCTCACGCTTCCACAGATGATACTCGGCGAGCGACCAGTGCTGCAGCGCGCAGCCGCCGCACTGGCCGAAATGCTTGCAGATCGGTTGCGTGCGCTCGCGGCTCGGCTTGTCGACATGCGCGAGATGGCGCCGGTCGGGGTGGCCGGCGACCGGCTCCACGGTGACCGTCTCGCCCGGCAGCGTGTAGGGCACATAGACCGCGCCCGTGGGCGCATCGGCGACGCCGTCGCCGCGATGGCCGAGACGGGTGATACGGAGCTGCTCAGTCACGCGCGGCCCCGAGCAAATATTCGATATTGCCGTCGCCGCCGGCGATCGGCGAGGGGATTACGTCGATAACGCGCCAGCCGAGCGTAGCGACGAAGGCGGCGATATCCTCGCACACCGCTTTGCGCACGGCTTCGTCGCGCACAATGCCTTTCTTGAGGGCGGCGCGGCCGGCCTCGAACTGCGGCTTGATCAGCGCCACCAATCGCGCTGGCCGCGCGGCGAGCGCCAAAGCGGCGGGCAGCACGAGCTTAAGCGAGATGAAGCTCACGTCGACAGCGATGAGATCGGGCGGCTGCTCGAGTTGGACTGGCGAGAGGTTACGGATATCGGTCTCCTCCAGCGCGGCCACCTCAGGGCGTGCACGCAAGCTTTCGTGGAGCTGGCCACGGCCGACATCGATGGCGTAGACGCGAGCCGCGCCGCGCTCCAACAGCACCTGTGTGAAGCCGCCGGCGGAGGCGCCGACGTCAAGGCAGACGCGGCCCGTCACGTTGAAAGCAAAATGATCAAGCGCTGCCGCCAGTTTGACGCCGCCGCGCGAAACATAAGGATGCGCTGGGCGCGCCTCTAAGCGCGCGTCGACGGGGATTTGCTCGGAGGCTTTGCGCACGGCCACACTGTTGGCGCTGACCAAGCCCGCCTCGATGGCGGCCTGCGCCTTGGCGCGGCTTTCGAACAGGCCGCGCTCGACCAGCAGCCGATCGGCGCGGAAGCGGGGAGGGGTCACTGAGACTTTTCCCGGGCGCAGCGCAGCGCGGAGCGGTGCGCTGCAGACCCGGGATCGCCACAAAGGGAGCACTGCGCTGTCATAGAGAAAGTTGGTCGGCTAGATCGCGCCATTCCGGGTTCATCTTCTCAATCAACTCAAACTTCCAAAGCCGACGCCAACGCTTCAATGCGCGCTCACGCGCACGTGCCTCAAGGATGGACGGATACTCTTCGAAATATACCAGCAAGATGACCCCATAGTTCTTGGTAAATCCGGGTACCGCTTTCGCTTTATGTTCGCTGATACGGCGGGCTAAGTCATTTGTGGCGCCGATGTAACGGACCCCTCGCGGACAGTTGGCGAGGATGTAGACATAGAATCGGCGCTCAGCCATAGAGGCCGCTAGTCGCTGATGTCCGTTATGGAACGATCCCGGGCCTGCGGCGCATCACTTCGTGCTGCGCCGCGTCCGGGACAAGCTTACGCCAGCTTCACGGTTTCCGCCGCGGCGTCCTTGCCGAGCGACTCGAACACCTTGGCGACGATGGCGCGGGCGTCGAGACCGGCCTTGGCGTACATGGCGGCGGGCGCATCCTGGTCGATGAAGACGTCCGGCAGCACCATTGCGCGCACCTTCAAGCCGCGATCAAGCACTCCCTGTTCGGCGAGCGTCTGCAGCACATGCGAGCCGAAGCCGCCAATGGCGCCTTCCTCGATGGTGATCAGCACTTCGTGCTCGCGCGCCAGCCGCAGCAAAAGATCGGTGTCGAGCGGCTTGGCAAAGCGCGCGTCGGCGACCGTGGTGGACAGGCCGAGCGCGGCCAATTCGTCGGCCGCCTTCAGGCTTTCGCCGAGCCGCGCGCCGAACGAGAACAGCGCCACCTTGTGGCCCTCGCGCAGCACGCGGCCCTTGCCGATCTCGAGCGGCTGGCCCTCGGCCGGCAGCGGCACCCCCATGCCTTCGCCGCGCGGGTAGCGCAGGCCGCTGGGGCGGTCGTCGATCGCCACCTGCGTGGCCACCATGTGCACAAGCTCGGCCTCGTCGGCGGCCGCCATCAGCACGAAGCCGGGCAGGCAGCCGAGATAGGCGACATCGAAGGCGCCGGCGTGGGTCGGCCCGTCGGCGCCGACCAGCCCGGCGCGGTCCATGGCGAAACGCACCGGCAGGCGCTGGATGGCGATGTCGTGCACGACCTGGTCGTAGGCGCGCTGCAGGAAGGTCGAATAGATGGCCGCGAACGGCTTGAAGCCTTCCGCCGCCAGTCCGCCGCAGAACGTCACCGCGTGCTGCTCGGCGATGCCGACGTCGAAGCAGCGGTCCGGAAAGGCCTTTTGGAAAAGGTCGATGCCGGTGCCGGACGGCATCGCAGCGGTGACGCCGATGATCTTGTCGTCCTTGCGCGCTTCTTTGATCAGGCTCTCGCCGAACACTTTGGTGTATTGCGGCGCGCCGCCCTTGGACTTGACCTGCGCGCCGGTGGCGACATCGAACTTGACCACGCCGTGATATTTGTCGGCGGAATTCTCCGCCGGCTCGTAGCCCTTGCCTTTCTGCGTCACCACGTGAACGAGGATCGGGCCGCTCTGGGCGTCGCGCACGTTGCGCAGCACCGGCAGCAGGTGATCGAGATTGTGGCCGTCGATCGGGCCGACGTAGTAGAAGCCGAGCTCCTCGAACAGCGTGCCGCCGGTCCAGAAGCCGCGCGCGAATTCCTCGGCGCGCTCGGCTTTCTTCTCGAAGAACTTCGGCAGATGCCTGGCCAGTTGTTTGCCGATGTCGCGGAAGGTCCGGTAGGTCCTGCCCGAGATCAGCCGCGCCAGATAGGCCGACATGGCGCCGACCGGCGGGGCGATCGACATGTCGTTGTCGTTCAGGATGACGATCAGCCGCGAGTTCATCGCGCCGGCATTGTTCATCGCCTCATAGGCCATGCCGGCCGACATGGCGCCGTCGCCGATCACGCAGATGACGTTGTGCGCCTTGCCTTCGAGGTCGCGCGCCACCGCCATGCCGAGTCCGGCCGAAATGGAGGTCGAGGAATGCGCGGCCCCGAACGGGTCGTATTCGCTTTCGGCGCGCTTGGTGAAGCCGGACAGTCCGCCGCCCTGGCGGATGGTGCGGATGCGGTCGCGCCGCCCGGTCAGGATCTTGTGCGGATAGGCCTGGTGGCCGACGTCCCAGATCAGGCGGTCAGCGGGAGTGTCGAAAACGTGGTGCAGCGCGACGGTCAATTCCACCACGCCGAGCCCGGCGCCGAGATGGCCGCCGGTGCGGGCGACCGCGTCGACGGTTTCCCAGCGCAGTTCGCCGGCCAGCTGCTTGAGCTGCTCAAGCGACAGGTTTTTGAGATCGGTCGGGTAATGGACGCGGTCGAGCAGCGGTGTTTTGGAAGCTTCCGACAAGACTAAACTCCGCACTGGGATCGCCGCGACGGGCGGTCGCGCTTGGGGCGGGCAACGAGGGTTACACAGTTCCAAGCCCCCAGGCAATCAACAGGCTAGCGGCCTGGGTGTTCCCGCGAATTTGGTTACACATGCGACTAAACCTTTGATTTTGCTCCGCTCAATCCACGTCAAGCGGCTCGCTGCCGGTCGGCTTGCCGTCGGTACCGAGGGTAATCTTCTCCACCCGCGCCTCCGCCTGGCGCAAAAGCTCCTCGCAGCGGGCTTTTAAGGCCTCGCCGCGCTCGTAGATCGCCACCGATTCCTCGAGCGGGACCTTGCCCTCCTCGAGCCGCTTGACGATCGATTCGAGCTCTTCGATTGCGCGCTCGAACGGCATCTTCTTCACGTCGACGTTGTTGTTCTCGGCCATTGCTGCCTTCCGGCGAAATCGGTCATTGCATCGGCTGCCATATAAAGAAACCGGCCCGCCCGCAACCTCAACCGCTGGGATCGGCCTGTTTCCAGTATCTCGCCGACAGGGCGAGCATCAGTCCGCGCGGCACGACCCGCGCCAGCAGGGTGACGATTCGGTTCGGCGTGCCCGGTACCACGACCCGGTGGCCGGCCATGAAGCCCTCGTAGCCCTCGCGTGCGACACGCTCGGGCGTGCGCATGAATAATGATGGCAGATCGATATCGGGCTTGCCCGCCTGGCGGAAGAAGTCCGTCGCCACCGGGCCGGGGCAGAGCGCGCAGACGCGAACGCCTTCCATCTGCAGTTCCGCATGCAAAGCCTCGGTAAAGGAAAGCACATAGGCCTTGCTGGCGTGATAGACCGCCATGTTCGGGCCGGGCACGAAGCCGGCGGTCGAGGCGACGTTGAGGATGCCGCCGCGCTGACGCTTGATGCCCTCGAGCAGGCGCAGCGTAAGATCGGTCAAGGCGCGCATGTTGAGGTCGATCATGGCGAGCTGGCGGGCGCGGTCGAGTTGGGCGGCCTCGCCCAAGAGCCCGAAGCCGGCATTGTTGACCAGGAAAGCCGGCTCGAGCCCGCGCGCGCGCAAGGCTTCGACGAAAGCGGTGACGCCCGCGGGCGTGCCAAGATCGGACGCGATGACGGTCGGGCGTGCTTGTCCCTCGGCCGCAATCGAGTCGGCGAGTGCCTGTAGCTCCGCCTCGCGCCGCGCGGTCAGCACCAGCAGATGGCCGCGGCGCGCGAATTCACGCGCAAGCGCCAAGCCGATGCCGGAGGAGGCGCCGGTAATCAGGCTGAGGGGCTGCGTGGGTGACATCGGACGGTGAATGCTCGATGATGGCTTGACGTGCAATATGGGGGTTTCTTTGGCCGACCTGAACAACAAAATCGTGCTGGTCACGGGCGCTTCAGGCGCCATTGGCGCGGCAATCGCCGCCGCCATCAAAAATGCCGGCGGAACCGCAATTGCCAGCGATCTTTCAGGCCGGCCGGACGTCGACCTCGCGCTCGACGTGACCGCCGAATCCGACTGGCAGCGCGCGGCGGCCGAAATCGAACGGAAGCATGGCCGGCTCGACGGGCTGGTCAATGCCGCCGGCATCGCCACCGTCGGCCATATCGAGAAGACCGACTTCGCCGAATGGCGCCGGGTGCTTTCCGTCAATCTCGACGGCACCTTCCTCGGCTGCAAATACGCCTTTCCGCTGCTGCGCAAACAGGGC
>Ga0335081_10022126_pt1 | contig 10282 bp, 11 predicted proteins | sample Lox_Sample_35_FD_206713 | JGI IMG/M metagenome (GOLD analysis project Ga0335081, IMG submission 206713) | Soil microbial communities from Loxahatchee National Wildlife Refuge, Florida, United States - Lox_Sample_3.5 | ecosystem: Environmental > Terrestrial > Soil > Wetlands | place: USA...
AACGACGTCCATGACGGCAAAATAGCACGGATTTCCTGCTGTTCCGGGGCTGCCGCAGCACAGCAGGCGGCGTAGCCGGCATCGCTGTGCTTGCGGTTAATGCCGGGTAGTGCCTACCTTTAGGCCGTTGCCAGGAAGAATTGTGCGCCGGCCTGCCGGCGCTGCCAATGACGGTGAGATATGCCGGCGCAGACCTACCTGTTCTCCTGCCTCAAGGACAATTTCGGCGTGCTGCTGCATGATCCGGCAAGCGGCGCGACGGCGGCGATCGATGCGCCGGAAGCCGCTTCGGTCGAGGCGGCGCTGCGCAAGACCGGATGGCGCCTCAGCGAAATTCTGGTCACGCATCACCATGCCGATCACACCCAGGGCATCGGTGAACTCAAGGCGCATCACAAATGCCGGGTCGTGGCACCGCGCAATGAGGCGCAGCGCATCGCAGATGTCGACGAGACGGTCGGCGGCGGCGACACAGTGCGCGTCGGGATGCTCGAAGGCCGGGTCATCGACACGCCCGGTCACACGGCGGGGCACATCTCGTATTTCTTTCCTGCCGACAAGCTCGCTTTCGTCGGCGACACGCTGTTCTCGATCGGCTGCGGCCGCGTCATCGAGGGCAATGCCGAGATGATGTGGAATTCGCTGCTGCGGCTGCGCGCGCTTCCGGACGATACGCAGTTCTATTGCGGCCACGAATATACCGAGGCCAATATCCGCTTCGCCAAGACGATCGAGCCGAACAACAACGCACTCGCCGCGCGCGCCGACGAGGTCGCGAGACTTACCGCCGCGCACAAATTCACCATTCCGGCGACAATCGGCGCCGAGAAGGCGGAGAATCCATTTCTGCGTGCCGATGTGCCGGAAGTGGCGAAGTCCGTCGGGCTTGCCGGCAGGCCGGCTTGGCAGGTGTTCGCGGAAATCCGCGAGCGCAAGAACCGGTTTTGAACGCGCCGATCACCGCCGCCGATGTGATCCGGCTGCTCGCCCTCAAGCCGCATCCGGAAGGCGGCCATTACCGTGAGACATTTCGTGACGCCCGTAAGGTCGAGGCCGGCCGCGCCGCCTCGACCGCGATCTATTTTCTGTTGGCGAGCGGCGAGCGCTCGCATTGGCATCGCATCGACGCTGTCGAGGTCTGGCACTGGTATGCCGGAGCGCCGCTCACGCTCGAGATTGCGCCGGACGGCGTGCCGCGCACGCGCATCACGCTCGGCGGCGATGTTGCCGCAGGCGAGCATCCGCAGGCTGTGGTGCCGGCGCACGCCTGGCAGGCGGCGGAGAGCCTCGGTGAGTGGACGCTCTGCGGCTGCACGGTCGCGCCAGGCTTCGAGTTCACTGGCTTTGAACTGGCGACGCAGCGGTGGGAGCCGGAATAGACGGCTCGGTCAGGCGCCTTGCGCCAGCGCCGAAGGCGCGGCGGTCGCCGCCGGTTTCTGCCCGTTCGCGGCGAGGTAGGAATGCAGCGCCGCAACGACTTGGGCGCCTTCGCCGACGGCGGCGGCGACGCGCTTGATCGAGGTCGCGCGCACATCGCCGATGGCGAAGATGCCGCGTTTTGTCGTCTCCAGCGGATGGCGTCCGTTGCCGGCGTCGGCTCCGGTGAGCACGAAGCCCTTGGCATCGAGCCCGACGCCAGCCGCCGCCAGCCAGTCGGTGTTGGGTTCGGCGCCAATGAAGAGGAAGAGATGGCGGATCGCTCGCCGCACTTCGCTGCCGTCGCTCGCGATGCGCCAGCGCACCGCTTCCAGCGATCCGTTGCTGCCTTCCAGGCCGCAGATCTCGGCACGCGTCACCACTTCGATATTGGGCAGGCCTTCGATGCGGTCGACGAGGTAGCGCGACATGCTGTTGGCGAGGCTCGCGCCGCGCACCAGCATCCACACCTTGCCGCCCTGGCTTGCCAGATAGACCGCGGCCTGGCCTGCCGAGTTGCCGGCGCCAACCAGCGCGACCTCCTGCTGGGCGCACAGCTTGGCTTCGAGCGGCGTCGCCCAGTAATGCACGCTGCTGGCCTCGTAAGTGTCGAGATCGCGGCAGGCGAGCCGGCGATAGCGGGCTCCGCTGGCAACGACGATGGCGCGTGTCATGACTCTTTCGCCGTCGCGCAGGTGCAGCACGAATGGCCCACTTGCCGGCACGCTCAATCCGCTCACCTCATCCGGGATTGCCATTTCGGCACCGAACTTCTGCGCCTGATTATAGGCGCGCGCCATCAAGGCGAGGCCGGTGATGCCGGTGGGAAAGCCGAGGTAATTCTCAATCCGCGCCGAGGCGCCGGCCTGGCCGCCGAAGCCGCGGCTGTCGAGCACGATGGTGGAAAGGCCTTCCGAGGCCGCATAGACCGCGGTGGCGAGACCAGCCGGTCCGGCTCCAACCACGGCGACGTCATAGACGCGATTGGGATCGATCGGGCCGACCAGGCCGACACAGCGCGCCAGCTCGTCCTCGGTCGGATTGAGCAGGAGCTGCCCTCCCGGACAGAGCACGATCGGCAGATGGCCGGGGTCGATATGGAAACGATCGATCAGCGCCTTGGCCTCATCGTCGGTGTCGGGATCGAGAAGCTGCTGCGGTTGGCCGTTGCGGCGCAGAAAGCTCTGCAGGCGAAGCACGTCGCCATTGTCGGCACGGCCGACGACGATCGGACCGCCGGAGCCGGTTTCCAGAAGTCCCATGCGACGCAGGATCAGGGCGCGCATGATCCGCTCGCCCAGTTCAGCCTCGGCAACGAACAAGGCACGCAGCCGGTCCGGCGTGATGATCAGCGCGTGCACGGGTTCCGCCGCGGTGGCGTCGGCGAGCGACGGCCGCGCGGCCAGTTGCGCCAGTTCGCCGAGGAAGTGTCCGGCGGTGTGCGTCACGATGGAGGTGCGGTGGCCGGATCTGTCCCGGTAGGTCACCTCGACCTTGCCGGACAGGATCACCATCAGGCCGGGAGCGACCTGGCCGGTGGTGAAGAGCTCGGCGCCGGCCGGGAACGTCTCGCAGGCGCCGAAGCGACGTACCCGCTCGATTTCCAGGGGATCGAGCGTCGGCAGCATCTGATCGCCGCGCCGCTCGAGGATGGAAGGTTGCGATGCCACGATCCGCCGCCCGCAATGCCCGGTGCGGCGGATATATAGTTAGGCGAAGTACTGCCCGCCATTCGCCGTCAGCGTCGAGCCGGTGATGAGGCCGGCATCGTCGGAGGCGAGGAAGACCACGCAGCGCGCCACCTCTTCCGGCTCGCCGAGACGGCCGATCGGTATCTGCGGCAGCACCTTCTCGTTCAGCACTTCCTGCGACATCGCCTTGACCATGTCGGTCGCGATATAGCCCGGGCACACCGCATTGACGGTGATGCCGAGACGCGCGCCCTCCTGCGCCAGCGCCTTGGTGAAGCCGATCTCCCCGGCCTTCGCCGCCGAATAATTGACCTGGCCGAATTGGCCCTTCTGTCCGTTGATCGACGAAATGTTGACGATGCGGCCGAACTTGCGGTTGCGCATACCCTCGACCACCTGGCGGCACATGTTGAACAGCGAGCCCAGATTGGTGCTGATCACCGCGTTCCATTGCTCGGGAGTCATGCGGTGGAGCTGCGCATCGCGCGTTATGCCGGCATTATTCACCAGCACATCGATCGGCCCAAGATCGGCCTCCACCTGCTTCACGCCGGCGCCACAGGCCTCGAACGAGGACACATCCCATTTGTAGACGTTGATGCCGGTCTCGGACTTGAATTTCTGTGCCGCTTCGTCATTGCCGCCGTAGTTTGCCGCGACGGCATATCCCGCCGCCTTCAATGCCCGGCAGATGGCGGCGCCGATACCGCGCGTGCCGCCCGTGACCAACGCAACGCGGGGCATGAATTCCTCCCTATCCCTGTGCTCAAAGTGTTTTGAGTGCCAAGCTTAGATGCTGCCGCGCCAAGAACAACGGCGATCCGGCCGCCAAAATGCCGCTGCCGGCCGCCTGCGCCATGATGTAGATCAAGGGATCGCGCCGTCAGCGCTCCGCGCCTTATTGCGTCATCGCTCGACACACATGGCGATGCCCATGCCGCCGCCGATGCACAGCGTGGCGAGGCCCTTCTTGGCGTTACGCTTGCCCATCTCGTAGAGCAGCGTCACCAGCACGCGGGTGCCCGAAGCGCCGATCGGATGGCCGATGGCGATGGCCCCGCCGTTGACGTTGACCTTGCCGGTGTCCCAGCCGAGATCCTTGTTGACCGCGCAGGCCTGCGCGGCAAAGGCCTCGTTGGCTTCGACCAGATCGAGATCGCCGACATTCCAGCCGGCTTTCTTGAGCGCCGCGCGCGACGCCGGGATCGGGCCGCTGCCCATGATCTTCGGATCGACGCCGGCCTGCGCCCACGACACGATGCGGGCGAGCGGGGTCTTGCCGAGCTTGGCGGCTTCGCTTGCCTTCATCAGCACGACGGCGGCGGCGCCGTCGTTGATGCCGGAGGCATTGCCGGCGGTCACGGTGCCGTCCTTGTCGAAGGCCGGGCGTAGCTTGGCGATCGCCTCGAGCGTGGTGCCGTGCTTGGGATATTCGTCGGCATCGACCACGATATCGCCCTTGCGACTCTTGATCGTGACCGGCGTGATCTCGTCCTTGAACTTGCCGGCTTTCTGCGCGGCCTCCGCCTTATGCTGCGAATTGACGGCGAATTCGTCCTGCTGCGCCCGGGTGATCTGCCACTGCCGCGCCACGTTTTCGGCGGTGTTGCCCATGTGATAGCCGTTGAAGGCGTCCCACAGGCCATCCTTGATCATGGTGTCGATCATCTCGAAATTGCCCATTTTCACGCCGCCGCGCAGATGGGCGCAGTGCGGGGCAACGCTCATGGATTCCTGGCCACCGGCGACCACGATCTCGGAATCGCCATTGATGATGGCCTGGTAGCCAAGCGCGACCGAGCGCAGCCCGGAGCCGCAGAGCTGGTTCACGCCCCAGGCCGGCGTCTCGACCGGAATTCCGGCCGCGATCGATGCCTGCCGGGCCGGATTCTGGCCCTGACCCGCGGTGAGGATTTGGCCCAAGATCACTTCGGAGACGCGTTTGCTTTCGACGCCGGCGCGTTCGATCGCCCCTTTGATGGCGACTTTGCCGAGTTCATGGGCTGGGAGGGTGGCGAATGCACCGTTGAATGCGCCAACCGGCGTGCGCGTCGCGCTGACGATGACAACGTCGTCTTTCATGGCAAAATCCTTCTCGGGTTTTTCGGTCTGAATCGACGCGGCCCGGCCGCTCTTAGCATTGATGTATGTCATAAGGATGCCGACTGCCGTCGACAAGCCTGCAGAAGGCCGTACCGGTCCGGCCGATCGATCACAAAACGGTAGCCGCGCGCGGTAAAACCGCCTAGTTTAATGGCAATATTGCACGGTCGGAAAAATGACTGAAACCGCGACGACCAAGACCGCTGAGCCGGTCACGATCAAGAAATACGCCAACCGGCGGCTCTACAATACCGGGACGAGCACCTATGTGACGCTCGAAGACCTCGCCGCGATGGTCAAGAACGGCGAGGATTTCGTCGTCTACGACGCCAAGACCGGCGAGGACATCACCCGCTCGGTGCTCACCCAGATCATCTTCGAGCAGGAGAACAAGGAAGGGCAGAATTTGCTGCCGATCACTTTCCTGCGCCAGCTCATTCGCTTCTACGGCGACAGCATGCAGATGCTGGTGCCGCGCTATCTCGAAGTCTCGATCGAATCGCTCACGCGCGAGCAGGAAAAGTTCCGCCAGCAGATGGCGCAGGCCTTCGGCGTCAGTCCGTTCGGCGCGCTCGAAGACCAAGTGCGACGTAATATGGAAATGTTCGAGCGCGCGTTCGCCATGTTCACGCCGTTTGCGCGGCGCGAAAACCAGGGCGGCGGCGAACCGACGCTTCCGGCGGAGAAGCCGTCGCCGGCCCCGGGCGGCATCGACGACCTCAAGCGTCAGCTCGAGGAGATGCAGCGCAAGGTCGATCGGCTGACGGAGAAGAGCGGCGACGAATAGTCGCCTGCGTCCTGAGATCGGCCACTTTCGATTGAACCGCGTCGGTTCGGTTCAGGGCGCGGCGGTGCGTTCGGCGACGCGCCATGGCGGCGTGGTGGTGGCGAGGCCGACCAGCGCTCCCTGCAGATAATCGCAACCCCAGTCGCGCAGGGTCAGCGCCGCCTCCTCGCTCTGTACCCATTCGGCGACAATCGCGAGCTTGAGGCGTCGTGCGAGATCGATCAGCGTGCGCACAAAGGCGCGATCGTCCGCCGAGCGCATCATGTCGGCAACGAAGGCGCCGTCGATCTTGACGATGTCGACACCGAGCTTGCGTAGATTGCGAAACGACGTATAGCCAGCGCCGAAATCGTCGATGGCGATGCGGCAGCCGAGGTCCTTGACCCGCGCCACGAAGCCGCGCGTTTCGTCGATGTCGTGGATGGCGGCGCTTTCGGTGATCTCGACGATCAGCCGTTCGGCGACGCCGGCGTGAGCGCGCAGCAGCGCTCCGAGTCCCGCCCACCAGTCGGGATCGGTGGTCGAGGCCGGCGATACGTTGAGGCTGACCTCGACCTCGGGCGCGGCAATCAGCTCGTCGACCACGAGTTCGAGCACGCGATGGTCGAGCAGGCGGACGAGGCCGAGCCGCTCCGCCACCGGGACGATGTCGTTCGCCGCGATCAAGCTGCCGTCGCTGCGCCGCATGCGCATCAGGCATTCGTAGAACACCGGCCGCCGCTCGATTGCCGAGGCGACGGTCTCATAGGCGAGGAAGACACGGCGCTCGTTGAGCGCGGCGACGATCTCGTCGGTCGCCCGCACATTTGCGCGGCGCTGCGCCTCGCGCTCGAGGTTCGGCTGATAGGCGAGGAATGAGCCGCGCCGTTTGGCTTTGGCGGCGGCGAGCGTCTCCTGGGCGCGGGTAAGGACTTCGGCGACGCTGCGGGCGTGACGCGGCGCGGTGACGCCGCCGATCGTTACGGTCGCGGCGATCGGCCCGGCGCCGGTCGGCACCATCTCGTCATGCACCGCCGCGAGCATACGTTGCGCGGCGATCGCCATGTCGTCCGGCGTGCAGTCGCGCAGCACCAGGCCGAGCTTGTTACCCGAATAGCGGCCCAGCGTGTCCTTGCCGCGCATGCGTGCGTGAATGCGCTTGGCGATCGCGGCGATCACCTCGTCGGCGACGTCGAAACCGAAGGATTCGTTGATGCGTCCGAGATTGTCGATGCCGATCAATAGGAAGCCGCAGGACGAGCGAGCCCGCAGCGCGTCGTCGATGGCGTCTTCGAGCACCTGAGTGAGGCTGTGCCGGTTGAGTTCGCCGGTGAGGCCGTCGTGATCCGCCAGAAAAGTCAGGCGGCGGACATGCTCGTAGCGCTCGTTGATGACGCGCACGATGCCGTGGGCGCGCGCCGGCTGGCCGTCGCGGCCGGCGAACCAGCGGCCGACATCCTCGACCCACAGCCGGGTCGCGGCGCCGGGCTGCGGACGCAGCCCATATTGGATCTGATAGGCGACGCCGCGGCCGTCGTCGTGCTTGTCGGATTGGGTGACGACGTCGAAGCGGGCCTGGGCGTTTTCCGGCTCGAAATATTGCGCGTAACCGCGACCTGTCGAGATCGCCGCGATGTCGGCGATCAGCAGAACGTCGGTCACATTGGCGCCCCAGGCCAGCCGGTCGTTATCGATCTGCCACGCATAGGGAACTTCGCCGATCGAAGCGAGAATCTGCGCAGCGTCGATTGTGCATGGCGACGCGGCGCCGGGCCGCATGTCGGTCGCGGTATCGCTTTGCTCCGGACGACGCTCAGGCGCCGGGTGCGGGATCGAATGGCGCGCTCCAGCGTTGTTCAAGGTCGTCCCTATTTGGCGAGGACGCCGGCCGCGCGCGACGCGGCCGTAGACGGCTTTCGCGCAGCAAAACTAGCAGCGGGGCCTAAAGAATTCGCAAAACGACCGGCTCAGTGCCGAAGCGGCATGCCGCTTGCGAGGTCGGCCCCAGAGGCTGCGCAACGTCCCGATTTGGGACAGGGAGGGCCCATGACTACTGCGCTCGTCCCATTGGCTTCCGCTCCCGAGCGCGACCACGAGGTCGCGTCGGCGCCCCATGCACGCGCCGATTTCGTCGCTCATCTGGTCGCCACTTCGGCCCAGGCGCCACAGACCCGCGCGCGGCGCCGAGCCGCGCCCGAAGAGGCGGTCGCCGCCTATCACGCCTTCGACCGGCGCTCGGCGGACCTGGGGCGTACGCTGTCGCGCTCGCTCTGAGCCGGCGCCGCGGCCGATCAGTTGGCGCTTTCGATCTCGACCTGGCGCTGCGAACTGCGGATGCCGATGATGAAGCCGGCGAGCACGTCGACCAGTGCGATTGCCATCAGCAGAAAAAAGGTCGAGGTCCCGGCGCGCTGCACCAGCAGGAATTCGATCAGCATGCCGACGAACAGGACCATCGCCAGCAGATGGTCCATGATGGTGCGCGCCGCCATCCGCGTCGATTTGACGATCTCGACCCAGAGCAGGAAAATCGCGGCGGCGATCAGCAAATCTTCCCAGGTCAACACCCAGTCCTGGCCGGACATCATGTGGACGGTGGTCACCGTCGCGGTCCAGCTCACACCCGGCGTGAGGAACGCGATCATGTTGTAGATCGCGAAGGGGATCAGCAGCAGGGGAAAGCCGAGCAGGAACATGGCGCACCGCTCCGACCGGCCGCATGGCGGGATGGCGGTAGTCTAGTGCATGATCCAGAAAAGTGGATACCGGTTTTCCGAAAAGATCATGCGCCGTCGCGCGGGCCGATACGGCTGGATGCAGCGGGCTGGGGGGCTTGGGCGCGGGCGAACGCTCAGGCTTCCGCCTTCTTGGTCAGCACCTGCCGGCCGCGATACATGCCGGTCTTGAGGTCGATATGGTGCGGCCGGCGCAATTCGCCGGAATCCTTGTCTTCGACGTAGGTCGGCGCTTTCAGCGCGTCCGCCGACCGGCGCATGCCGCGCCGCGACGGCGATGTTTTTCGTTTCGGCACAGCCATGGTGCCACACTCCTGTCCGGGTTCCTGGGTTGGCGCGCTTATAGAAGAATGTCGGCGCAGGCGCCAGTGTCCGGATTCCGGAGTTCGCAAGTGTCCGGGCGGGCCATGCTCCCCTAATGGGGCCGCACGCAGGCGTCGAAGGCGGGATGGTCGGCGGCGCGGCGCTGATAGAGCGCGGCGAGCCGGCGCACTGCGGGGCCCGGACTGCGGGCGCTGCGTCGCACCGGATTGGGCAGGATCGCGGTGAGTTCGGCGGCCTCGAGCGGGCTCAGATCGTGGGCCGATTTGCCGAACGCATAGCGTGCGCCGGCCTCGGCGCCGAACTCGCCGTTCGGCCCCCATTCGGCGATGTTGAGGTAAATCTCCATGACGCGCTGCTTCGGCAGCACCAGGTAGAGCCAGACCGCGAGCGGGATTTCCAGCGCCTTGCGGACGAAGCTGCGGCCCTGCCAGAGAAACAGATTCTTGGCGACCTGCTGCGTCAGCGTCGAGGCACCGCGCGATTCGCCGATATCGTCGGACTGCTCCAGCACCTCGCGCATGGCGCCAAGGTCGATGCCGCGGTTGCGGCAGAAGGTTCCATCCTCGGCGAGGATCACGGTGAGCGGCAGGATCGGCGCGATACGGCGCAGCGGCACCACCGTGCGCTCGACGTGTCCGCCGGTCAGCCGCCGCCACAGGATTGTAGTCGAGACCGGATCGACGAACCGGTAGAACGGCGCGATCACATAAGGCGCCCCAAGCAGGATCACGGCGACGACGGCGCAAGCGATCGCGAAGCGGCGCAGTGGGCGGCGTGGTTTCGCGCGGGCGGCCATGACGCATTCTAGTGGTTCGATTTTAATATTCGCATCGGTGTTCCGCTTGTGACCATGCAAATGTCATCATATCGGAGTGCCGCGACGATCGGCGCTGTCGCGGCAGCCGCGGCGGCCGCTGGTGCGGGCGGCCCGCCGCTGCTAGATCAGAACCAACCGTTCAGGGAGGCCAACGTGTCGCCAGGCGCCGTTGTTTCGCCGAAGGACGCTCCTGCCAGCACCGATCTGGCGGACAAATTCCGCACCGAGAAGGATTCGCCCTATCTGCGCCTGGTGCGCCGCGACGGGCTCGACATCATCGGCGCGCATTACGTGCAGAACCTGCGCACCGTCGAGCTCAAGCCGTGGCTGCGCCGCGGCGCCGCCGCCAAGGGCGTGTTCATCAATCACGAGGCGTCGCGCTTTTCCAACGACTGCTATGTCTGCGAGATCGCGCCGGGCAAGACGCTCG
>Ga0335081_10022127_pt1 | contig 10282 bp, 10 predicted proteins | sample Lox_Sample_35_FD_206713 | JGI IMG/M metagenome (GOLD analysis project Ga0335081, IMG submission 206713) | Soil microbial communities from Loxahatchee National Wildlife Refuge, Florida, United States - Lox_Sample_3.5 | ecosystem: Environmental > Terrestrial > Soil > Wetlands | place: USA...
ACTTTCAGACGATTGCCGGAAGCGATGTGGTTAAGCAGTTCGCCGTAGAGCGGCATATTCCAGCCGGAGATGAGCACGCACATATCAATTTGTGGAGTATGAACACGGGTCTAAGCGGGGATGGCGTAACTGAGATATTAGTAAAGTCATTCAAGTTCGAACCATTACATTCACCATAGGACCTTCGTACCGCCGTGGGTCCTCGCTTTTGGGTATGCCCACCTTCGCGGGTAATGCCGCATTGGAACGCGCTCTTCGTGACTTGTTTACACCGCGGGGTCAACATAGCTATGTACTCTCTTGTTAATACGAAGGAGGGGTTGATGCGATGAGACGCTTTGTTCTGCCTTGCGTCTGCGTGTCGCTGGTGGCTTACACGCTTTCAGCGTATATCTTTTTCTGGTGGCCTTTCAAGACGCACACGGTGCCATGTCCGGCGAGTCCGGTCGCCTACCAAGTAGCGGTAGACATCACAGCAAGTAATTCTGATCGCAGCAATTGGGCCCAACAAGCGGAGAGGTTCGTTGGCCTTCTCAAGTCTTGCGACAGCGTCCGCTTCCGAATTATCGACGACCACACTGGCGAAAATGGGGAGTTCACTGGTAAAGATGGGTCATATGAAGCAATCCCGATTCCACTGATTGATCCGAATGGAGGCTTCGGAAAAGATGGCACCCCCGAACGTGACGCGGCGCTGCAAAATGTGCGCACGACGCTCAGTGAGCTGCTGGCGAAACGTTCTGGTGCACACGTGAGCGATATTCTAAGCATTTTCAATCGGCTTGATCACCTCGCTTCCGCACCAGCTAAGAATGACTTGGTCATATTCTCCGATGGGCTCGAATCCGCCGCAGGTGTTGGATTGAACTCTTTCGGCATCGACATGAACGCCCGAGGTGCTGATCGCATCAACTTGGAGAAGACCTGCATTAACAAAGATAATCTGCCGAGCCTGTTGAAGGCGGCTCAGCATCTTTCAAGCGGGCGGAGCGATCTCGGGAAGTTCTACGAAGTAGACTGGGTGGTGACGAGTGAGACCGGCGCGGCTGGCTGCAACTCTCTCTCGCAACTCAAGGACTTCTGGGAGGGGGTGATGCGGGCGCAGGCCGGTGGTTCCATGCCCCGGTTCAAGTTCGAAACGAACCCATTCTAAGGAGACGCTGATGGCGATCGGACCGGCGCAGTTCTTCCGAGAATACCTAGATCCTCATAAGCGCGAGGTGGCCGAGTGGGGTGCACAGGTCGGGTTTTGGCACCGGGACCGCACGGTGGCGATCGAGAGGGTGGTAAAGCTCGCCGAGAGCGCTATTTCGCAGGCCGGTCTCGACTCGTCTGCGCGCCTAAACCATTGCAGAATGCGCCTTGATAAGGTCGAGAAACTTCAACGTTCGATGCGCTTTCGCGTGTTCGAGAGCTTCGCTCGGATGACCGGGGCCGAATCATTCAGTTCCCCTTCACGATTGCACAACTTTCTCGAAAGTGCGCTCGACATCGCCGCCATTGTGTTCCTGCCCATCTTCTTAGTTGTCATATTGCCATATGCGGCTATGGCTCGGCGGGCCTTACACAAGTCGGACGAGAGAGAAAGCAGAATCTTGGCCCTTAAAGAGGCGGCTAAGACCTACCTAATAGTGTGGTTTGAGGTTCATGTCGATCGCGGGGAGCTCGCGGCGCGAATCAAAAACGGGGAGTTTGCTTATGAAAAACAACAGCCTAGCCGGGAGTGAGCTCCGAGCAGAGTTCGAGGCGTCAAGAAAGGCGGTTGTCGCAGAGGTAGACAATGTCATCAGCCGAATTGATGCTAGCTCGTCGGCTATGGCCTTGGAAGACGCGACCAAAGCCATTGACATCTCGGCGGAACTGGTTGAAACGCTCTCGGGCCAAGAAACTGCCGCTTCACTCGTCGCGGCCGCTGGCTGCGTCCGAGCGTCTAGCAAACGCCTCGCAGCGATTACCCTAGAACAGGCAGAGATCACTGAAAAGTTGGCAGCCCTTCCAGTTATTGGCGATCTCCAGTTTATTCTGGCGCTATTCTACGTGGGTGCCGCTTTGACGGCATTTGTTACAGAACTAATTTTGACGAAGTCCCTCACCTTCTTGCTCGGCTTCAGTTCCGACGATCCGACTGGCCGCCTGATGGGCGCGACTTTTGCGTCGTCTCTGCTCGTTTATGAGCTAGTATTTGCCAGGCTTCGAATCGTAACCAATCCTTGGCCCCTATTCCAGCGTTCTGGCTCCGAACCGGAACACGGTTCCGGCTCAACGTCAACGCCGCGTGGACGCTCACATGCTCTCCGAGTGACTGCGGGCGCTTTGCTCATCCTGGCTCTTCTGGGAATCGCTTTTTTACAGGGTGCCACTATCGTGAAGATGGCCCCAACCCGAGAGATCGCCGGGAAATTACAAGAAGACCGAAGAGCAAGAATGCAGCCTATAGAAGAACAGGAAGTTAAGGAGAGTGTCCTATTCTTTTCTCTATGTGTGCTTATATCCGGCGGCTTTCTTGCAGCGGCTGGCACGCGGGAGATGAGCCTATGGTTGCATCATCGGGATCTGGAACGGAAGAGGAGAAAGCTAACTGAGGAGTACAAACAACGAGCCGAGCGGTACAACACCAACGAGAAGCCGATACTGTCAGCCGAACTCGCCAAAGTTGGCCTGCCTTTCATGTGGCTACTAAGCGTGTCGGCAGAGGACCTCCTCACGGAGCTTGGCAAAATCCAGGGCGCCCAAGGTACTGCGAGCGACTCGACTGCGCAATCCAAGGAGTCGGCGTTTTTCGCGGCTGACAAGCGCATCGCCTTGGCAAACGCGCTGAACAAGATTCCGGTGGTATCACCGCGAGCGTATCAGTCCACGTTAGACATTGTCACCGAAACTATATCTAATGCATCGGGAAACGGTATTCCGATGAGCAATTCAGGTATTCCAAACCAGACCTGCGGATTGACACTGGATCGAGATAGCGGTTAGAAATATGCGGCGCTCTTAGTACGCAGTTTTTTTAAGTCACACAGGCCTCGCGCTCCCTTGACCAATAAGGAGGTCAACTATCATGGCAGTTGATCGGGATATCAAGTTCCTCGGCTTCGTGTTTGTCCAGTGGATTTGGTGCATCGTTGTGGGGGCGTTCGAAGCTACACAGATAGCCGTGATCTGCAGCCCGGCTTTCCTTTATGGGCAAACTCCGCACGTTCAATTAACTCCGTTAGGACATGTTCCAGCGAACGGTTTTCACTAAGAACTAAGCTCTGACGGTCGCCATATCGCATTCGTTGTAACTCGCACTTCGAAGCAGGCAGTTGTGTGGGATGGCAAACCTGGACCAAGCTACGACCTCATTAAAGATGATTCCTGGATATTTAGCAATGACGGGAAGCGGATGGCGTATGTGGCGGTGACCGGGACCAAAGAAAACGTTGTCGTAGATAACCGACCCGGTCTGAAATTGAAAGGAAGCTATGGACATCCAGAACATTCTCCAACAACTCCCCCACCAGCGCAACCTGTCTATACGACGAACAAAACCGGACGGATTCTGACCGACGATAACTGGAAGCTGCTAACGGAAGCAGAGCAGCAGGAGTGGAAGGAAGCTGTCGAAGAATACTACCGGTTAATTGCCCACACTTCCTGGCACTGATTAAGGATGCCCGTTTGGGGCCATATAGGAGAAATAAGGCCCTACTGACTTGGTTACCGCTCATATTGTACCGCAAGACACCCGTGTCTAGTCAGAAGATTGGCCACTCAACTGCCGGAGTATTTTTGCAGCCTGTTCATTGCCTGCCTGTGCAGCTTTCATCATCCAAGTTACCGCGTAGACGTGATCTGCCGGTACACCCTTTCCGTTGTAATAGAGTTCACCCAGATTGTACATTGCGTCTGAGTTTCCCAGATTCGCCGCTTTTTCATACCACACCTTCGCTTTTCGATAATCTCGTATTCCTGGCGATCCGAACTCATAAATGGTACCGAGATTGAACATTCCATCGGCGTTGCCCCGCGCGGCGGCCTGCTCGTAGAATTCTTTAGCCTTATGCTCATTCTTTGGTACGCCATCTCCCTGCGAATAAAACCACCCGAGGCGGACCATAGCTTGGTCGCTGCCTGAATTAGAGGCTTTTTCGTACCACTCTCTAGCCTTGCGGTGGTCGACTTCTACCCCTAAGCCATGAAAGTAAGAGGAGCCGAGATTGAACATTGAGCTAGGATCGCCAGCCACAGCTGCTTTTTCCCACCATTCATTTGCCCTTGGGTAGTCCGGCGGCGAGCTCTGAGCATAAAAATATGCAATACCTGACGTTTGAAACAGATCGCCGGTCGCAGCAGCTGCTCCTTTCCTGTCCCACTCCTTCGACTTCTCGTCGTTTTGAGATACGCCTTCACCTTTGCGATACATAAACCCGAGAGCAATCATGGCAATGGCATTACCAGCCGAAGCACTTGCCTCGAACCAGCTCCGTGCTTTCTCATAATCTTGCGGTACACCCACTCCATTCAGATATACCCCACCAAGATTAAACATTGCCTGAGCTCCGCCCCGCGCGGCGGCTTTCTCCCACCAGTCCCTTGCCTTCGCAAAATCCTGAGACACACCAATTCCACTCTGGTAGAGAACACCGAGCTTGGTCATGGCGGTCGGGTCACTAGCAGCGGCAGCTTTTTCGTACCAAAAGAGCGCTTTCTGAATATCGGATGGGACTCCACGACCATCGCTGTATAGATCACCCAGATTGACCATCGCTGCAGCATTGCCACGGGCGGCGGCTTTTTCCCAAAGTTTTCTTGCTTTCAAGAAACTCTGCTCTACATCTCGGCCTTGATAATATAGGAGGCCGAGTCTTTGCATAGCTTGAGCATCACCAGCGGCAGCGTCGGTGCTGAGTGTTCTCGTCTTGGCAGGTTGTGAGTCTTGCGCTCTTGCAGTCCTAGTACTCCAGGTCAATAGTAAAAACGAGGCAGCAAGCACAATGAAAGTCTTCATCCGGAATCTCCTTTCTGGCCTCGGACAATCATGAGCGCCGTCGACTGACCCCCAGCGGAGGCCGTGAACTGGTATCGTCGGCAGTACCAGGACGGCCCGTTAGCAACGCCAGCATAGCAAATCCGGTCTGCTTTGGGAGGTATATCCTGCAGTTGAATAACAAGCTCCAAGCCAATTCTGCACATTCCGCTCCCCGTTCAAAGAGTTGCCGGCTACCGTCACGTCGTTGGGACACTGTGGGAGGTCGGTGATCGGCCGGCGTCTGAAATCGCCGAGCACTTTTATCGGGGTGTAGTTGAGCGAGGGTACTCGATAACAGCCGCCGCTGTTTCGCTGCACAGTGCGGTACGACGACTTCGCGATGACTTTCGCGGCCGCGGCCCCTCTGTGTGGGCCTCCCATATTCATGTGGGGTCGTGATGTCTGCACCACAGCGGCTACTGAAACAGTTGCTCCGGATGCGTCACCAACGCTTGACCGCGGTCGGCTACCACCGACTCGGTCCTATGCTCTTTTAGATCATAACGACGGTGGCTCGGAGAGTTAACTGTATAGTTAACAGTGTAGTCAAAATTGTAACAGTCAAATCCTCGACGGACCATGAACTTCAATAATGTTCAATCAGCCGTATCCAACAGGTTCAATATCAATCAATTGCGAACCTCAAATTTCCACTTGCCTCTATAGGGCTTTGAATCTGGTTCGGGACCAGGGGGTCGGAGGTTCAAATCCTCTCTCCCCGACCAATGTTTTCAATAGCTTACGGCAGTTCTCGAGTCGTCCTAAAATCCACTGTAGTCAAAATTGTAGACATGCCGATCCTCGCGGCTCACGATATTCCGATCACGCAACTGGTCATCCGTGGGTTGGGGGCAAGCTCCTCGTAGCCGTCCGATTCTATCGGGCCTGCACAGGGTCGGGCCGACACGCAGCAGCTTCGGATGCCAACAGGCAACGCACAGTCAAGGGAATTGTAGGGCCAAGAGCTTGCCTCCCACTCGCTCCCGGTGAGGCCGACAGACAGCAACAATTGCCAGCCTGACAGCTCGATTGACCCTAATTCAAAACTTTCCCGTTTTGTGACGGCTCGGAGAATGGTGAGCACCTTTCTTCTTTTCAATCCACTACTTCTCGCGTTTAATTAGGTATTCTCCCGAACTCAATACGCACGGAGCTGGCCGATCTAATGGAGCATCGGTTCAAACACTTAGGCCTTGCCCGCTGGCCGTTCCCTGTCGTTCCGGACCCTGAATTCTGCAATTTCATGGCTGACCGGAAGCAATTGCAAGTCGACATCGCGGACCTGCTGCGCATCCTGTCACGTCGCGATACTTCGTCCATACACCTCTTCTGGGCGTGGTTCGGGGCAGGTAAGACTCATAGTCTTTATTACATTGCAAGCCGGGCCTTGACCCAGAATGACGACCATCAGAGCAACGGCCTGCACACGGTTTACAGCGAATTTCCACGGGCCGCACGCGGATTTGTCGACCTCTACAGATCCTTTGCGGAAGGACTCAGCGCGGACTTGCTGGCAGACAGCTATCTCGAAATCTCCACCTGCTCGGACTCCAAGTCCTTTCAACGAACCCTAATTCAATCCTCTCCAGATCTGTCCAATGCCCTCCGACAGATTGCGATGGGCGACAACAATCAGCAGATGACTGCCCTCCGGTGGCTCCGCGCTGAGAATCTGCCTCTCTCGCAAATTAGGGCCGTTGGGATCTCTAAGCGAATTGATACCGTGGAAGATGCAGTCCGCAACGCTGCCGCTCTTATGCGGCTGATATCCCTCGCGGACAAAGCGAGAGGCAAGCCGGGATCAATGGTGCTGTGGATGATCGATGAGTTTCAGCGTATCTCTCGATGTTCGTCTCGCACTGCACAAGAGATGAACGTTGCATTGCACTCTCTGTTTAATGCGACCCCCAACGGACTGGCGCTTTTTATCTCTTTTTCAGGGACCCCCGAGAAATCCTTGCCGGACTGGTTCAGCCGTGAACTCCGCGACCGGTTGGCGCGCGCTAAGACAATGCTTCTGCCTCCATTAACGTTCGACGAAGGCCTTGCGTTCGTTCGAGAGGTACTGGGGAATTTTCGAATCCCAGACGCCTCTGTCGATGATTTATTCCCGTTCACAAGCGCCAGTGCACAGGCGATTCTGAAAGAGATCGCGAGTCATGGCCAGATCAAACCACGTGCGATCATGCAAGCATTCGGCGCGGTTTTGGAAGAAGCCGATCCACTAATCGAAACTCAGAAGATGGACCGCATAGATGCGAAGTTTGCGACGAAAGTCTTGGCAGATCGGATTTCATTTGCGGACGAGGAGGATCAATAGTGTCACAGCTCAATGAAACACTCGGACGTGCAGGCGCCTTTTGTGTTCTATCTCGTCTGGAACGCTCCACTCAGAGCCTCGTAAAGCGCACTGACGTACAGAGCCTGATGACCACGTGCAACGTTCAAGAACCCGAAGATCTGCTAGAGGATCTCATCGCCACGGGCATGCTTCATCGAGCCTCCGATGCTTTTTACATATCCCGACTCGGCGTCAGGACAGCGATCCTGTTGCGTGCGGTCAACGGGGGCGAGCTTTCGGACACCTTTCGGCAGCTCTCAAGGATAGATTCAACCCTTGGAGCCTATGAGCTGGTGCGCGACAAAATGACAACGGTTTTTATTCGCAGCCTTACGTCGAGGCCAGGAATTGGCGCGCTGTACTTCTGTTCGCCTTGGATCAACGTCACAGAAAAAGACTTCGAACACATACGTCGATCAGTGGACCGCGAGCCATCCGGCGCCGTTGATGTCTTCGTCGTCACGCGCCCGGACCCGGTTACTAACGATGTGCCTGACGGCGCTAAGCCCTTCCGAGAAATAGGCGCTGATATTTTTTTGCATCCGCGGTTACATACTAAGCTTTATATCCGCGAGCCAGGCCTGGAAGGCGGACACGCAATGGCGATCATCGGGTCCGAAAACTTGACGAGGTCACGGTACCTAGAACTGGGTATAAAGGTGAACGGTGATACTGCTATGATTCAGCAGCTTGTAAGATACTTCTTCGAGCTTACGAACCGCAGTACAGAAGCTTGAGAGCAGGAGAGTTCAGAATGAGTACTACTGGCGTGTCCATTGGTAAGCAGTATGGGCTGAAACGTGACAACTTCATTCTCGATCCGATAGCCGATACCGACTGCTTCGCGCGTGATGACATTAGGACAAGCGACGTGGCTGAAAGCCTGGACGTCGATCTCGTTACCGGACTCGCACCGAAGCGGCTCGTATGGGGACCCTATGGCGGCGGCAAGACTCACACGCTGATGCGTACAATGAAAGAACTGGCGCAATTGACGCCGATAGAGTATCGCCGGATCGAATGTCCCGATCTCTCAAAAAAGTCGCGGTTTCACGACCTCTATCGGGAAGGCATTATGAGAAGTCTGGGACAGGACTTCGTTCTTAAGTTGGTCGAGGACGCGGTCCACTCTGTCGGTCCAGCCCGGAGGGACGAACTCTTGGAACGCCTAAAAGCCAAGTTTGGGGATGAGGAGATAGCAAAGGCGGCTATAAGGGTTGTTGACCCGAATTTCAATATGCTGAGGCTCTGGGCTTGGATTTCTGGTGTTCCAATGGCGCGACAGGAGTTGGCTGATCTAGGCCAGACGCAGGATTTGACTGAAACCGAAGCAGCTCGCCTCGCAGACATCATCTGGCTTCTGGGTAGGCTATTGCGAGAGCTGAGGAGCAAGACCCTTGTACTAATTTTGGATGAAATGGAGAGGTTGAGGTCGATCGGTCCTGAAACCATACCGACGTTCGAGTCCGGATTCACGCGATTGGTTGACCCCAATCAGAAGATGGTCTCTATCCTGATAGGTTCCTCTGCCGCGATTCAGTCGGAAATGGTGGATATTTTCCGGGAGGAAGGACCCGTCGCATCCAGGCTCGGAAAAGACGCCCAGATAGAAATAACTAGCCTTTCCACGCCAGACGTAAACAGATTCATAGAAGGGGTGATCGCATACTTGCGAGACCCTGGGAGTAATCTTGCTGAACTTATAAGTAGCAGTAGCAAGAGCTCCAATGGCGAGAATGTGAGCACTCCTTATTTCCCGTTTACAGACGAAGCGGTGGAAGCAATTAAGAGTCAAATTCCGACCATGACTCCACGCGCGATAACACTTAAAATGACCAGGTCACTAGGGCGCGCCTTTCGCGGAAACCATTCGGTCATTACTTCTGCAGTCGTCAGCTAGGAGATGGTGCTCATGCCCGGCCCCGTACCGGAATTATCGTTTAGACTTGACCATTCGTTTTCCTTGAAACCTGATCTGACTGTCGATCGTACTGGATCTAATCTCGTTATGGGGCAGAATTCCCCTGGCGAGCTTGACGGCATCTTTCTAGGGAAACAGGCCGAAAGCCCATTTGGCAACGTGTGGATGGATGTTAGAGGCGCCCATGCTGTTTATGTGATGGGTAAAAGGCGAAGTGGCAAGAGCTATACGTTGGGGGCGATTGCGGAAGGCTTAGCAGCTTCGAGTTGGGTTCGGCAGGGGAATGTTAACCAAGGCGTCTTAGTATTGGACAGCATGAATGTGTTTCTAACGATGCCCTTCCCGGTGGAGCAAATTCAAGAACAAAATGCACCCGAAGTTCAAGAGCTGCGACGCTGGAAGCTAGGCCCGGAGGCATTGTCGCCATTGATTTTTCGACCGAGGGGCACGACCGCGCCCGCTGGACTCGCAACTTCTGAGGTGACTCTAAAACCGTCTGATTTTGGTCCTGATGAATGGTGCGGACTATTTGAGGTCGACCCATTCGCAGATCCATTGGGCAACCTAATTACGGAGCTCTATTCGAAAGTCGCATTTGATGGCTATACGGACGCGGGCGTGGCAGTGGCTTCGAATCCCGATTTTAACCTGGAAGACCTGATACTAGCCTTGACTAGGGATGCGGATCTGCAGCGCTATCATCGGGACACTTTGGAATCGCTTCGCCGCCGGCTGGATGCGGTTCGACGCCTTCCATTGTTCTCAACGACCGGTTTGGATGTGCGCACTCTGTTAATCCCTGGGAAAATTACGATATTGCTGCTCAGAGACTTGGAGCATCAGATGCGCGCTGCACTAGTGGGTCTGATCGTTAAGCGTATGATGCAGCTTCGCGGACGGGCCGAGCAGGAGGAAAGGATGATACCGATTTATCGCGGGAAAGCGGCGAAGCTCAGGGACTCGGATCCGGCAGCTGCTGAAGAACAAGAACGGCTGGCGCAGCTGTGTGCCG
>Ga0335081_10022129_pt1 | contig 10281 bp, 6 predicted proteins | sample Lox_Sample_35_FD_206713 | JGI IMG/M metagenome (GOLD analysis project Ga0335081, IMG submission 206713) | Soil microbial communities from Loxahatchee National Wildlife Refuge, Florida, United States - Lox_Sample_3.5 | ecosystem: Environmental > Terrestrial > Soil > Wetlands | place: USA: Florida...
TCCCGAGCTCGAGCAGCCTCTCGGCGAGCGATCAGGACGAGATCATCTCCATCGTCCGCGGGCTGGCGGGCGAAGTGCGCGCGCGCCGCTGCGGGTAGGTGACCATGGACATCCTGCCGCCCCTCGATGCCGAGCACCCCAGACCCGTGCGCCTTCCGGTGGCTCCGACGACGGGGCCCGCCTCCGGCCGTCCGGCCGAGGTGCTGCGGGTCCTCGAGCCCACCCTGGCCGACTACGCCTGGTCCGTCCTCCAGAGGCGCTGGATGGTGCTCGGCGTGGCGGCCCTGGCGATGGTCCTCGCCTGCGCCTACCTGCTCGTCGCCTCGCCGGTGTACGAGGCCTCGAGCCTCATCGAGGTGGTGCCCAAGCACCCCGAGCTCACCGACCTGGAGGACGCGCCGAAGGCCCCCACCACCACCGACCGCGAGGCCGAGGACGAGGTGGAGCTCGTGAGGTCGCGCTCGGTGGTGGGCGCGGTCGTCGATGCGCTCCACCTCGACGTCGACGCCTGGCCGCGCACCTTCCCCTTGGTGGGGAGGGCGCTGGCGCGCCGCTACCGGGGGCGCGGCCTGGCGCCGCCCGTGCTCGGGCTTGGCGGCTTCGCCTGGGGCGGGGAGCGGATCGCCGTCGGGACCCTCGAGGTCCCGGACGCCCTCCTCGGCGTCCCGCTGGTCCTCACCGCCGAGGGCGACGGGCGCTACCGGCTCGCCGCGCCGGGCGGCGCGACCCTGCTGACCGGGTCGGTCGGCAAGACCGCACCGCCCGCCCAGGACCACGGGGTGACCCTGGCCGTCCCCCTTCTCGTCGCCCGGCCCGGGACCGAGTTCTTCCTGGAAAAGCGTCACCGCGAGGACGTCGTCGACGGCCTTCGCCGGGCCCTCGCGGTGGGAGAGGTCGGACACTCGTCGGCCATCGTCATCCAGATGGAGGGCCAGGACCCGGTGAGGCTGGCCGAGACCGTGAACCTGGTCGCCGACACGGCACTTCGCCAGAGCGCCGAGCGGAGCTCGACCGAGGCGGCCCAGGAGCTGGCCTTCGTCGAGACCCAGCTCCCGACCCTGAAGGCCAACGCGGACAAGGCCGAGGCCGCTCTGAACGGGTTCATGCACAGCCGGGGGACGGTGGATCCCTCGGCCGAGACCACCACGCTCCTGGCGCGTTCGGCGGAGCTCGAGAAGGATATCTCGGATCTCAAGCTCAAGCGGGCGGAGCTGCGCCAGCTCTTCAGGGACAACCATCCCAGCGTGGTGGCGGTCTCGGACAAGTTGGCGGTGCTGACCGCCGAGCAGGCGGCCTTGAAGGCCGAGATGCACCAGCTCCCGACGGCGGAGGTGGATGCCGCCCGGCTCACGCGGGAACTGAAGGACGCACGCGAGCTCTACGGCCGGATGCTCGACCGTTCCGAGGAGCTGCGGATGGCCCAGTCCGCCAAGCTGGGCGACGTCCGGATCATCGACCGGGCGCACGCCCCGGTTCGGCCCTCCCGCCCGAGGAGCGCCCCGGTCCTCGCGCTCGCCCTCTTCCTCGGCCTGGGCGGGGGCGTGGCGCTGGCCCTGGTCAGGGGAAGCCTGGCGCAGTGCGCCGAGGACGCCGAGGACGTCGAGAGGGGCACAGGGCTCCCGGTCTACGTGACCGTGCCCCACAGCGACTCCCGGGACGCGAGGGGGCGGGTCTCGCGCCGGGACGGCGTGGCCCAGTCCCTCGCCCTCGCCGGGCCGATGGACAGCGCCCTCGAGGCCATCCGCAGCCTGCGGACCAGCCTGCAGTTCGCGCTGGTCGGCTCGAAGCACAAGGTGGTGGCGTTGACCGGGCCGTCACCCGGTGTCGGGAAGTCCTTCGTCTCCCTGTACCTGGCCCACGCCTGTGCCTCGGACGGCCGGAAGGTCCTGCTCATCGACGGCGACCTGCGCCGTGGAGGCCTGCACCGCGACCTGGGGCTCGACCGGCAGCCGGGCCTGTCGGAGGTGCTGAGCGGAGCGGTGTCGCTCGACAGCGCGGTGCACGAAGTGGCCTGGCGACTCCACGCGCTCACCAGCGGCCGCTACCCTCCCAATCCGGCCGAGCTCCTGTCGAGCCGGCACTTCGAGCTCCTGCTCGCCGCAGCGGCGGGTCGTTACGACTTCGTGGTGGTGGACACGCCGCCGCTCCTCGCCGTCTCGGACGCCATGCTGGTGGCGCGCCTCGCCGACGTGAACTTCCTCGTGCTCCGGGCGGGGGCCCACACCCTGAGAGAGATCGAGCTCGCCATGAAGCAGTTTGCGCTGAACGGGATCCGGCTCCAGGGGGCCGTCCTGAACGACGTCCAGGTCGCCCATGGCCGGTACGGGCGGTTTGGGCGTTACGTGCGCTACGAGTACCCGTGAGGCTGCGCCGGGAATCGGGGCCTCGCCGCGTGTCACCTTGGGGCCTCACTCACCCGGCGGGAGCGGGACACACCGGCGTTCGCGGGGGCCAGAGGGCCCCGGGGTCCTCGACCGGACAGGCCGGGGAACGGGAGAAGGCAACGTGATGGAATTGGGCCAGCAGCAGGCCAGCGTCACCCCGCTCCCCTCGCGCGCGCGCCGCGGGGAGGGCGAGCAGGAACTGGCCCACGCAGGCGCGTCTCGAGTGCTCCGCAATGCAGGACTTCTGGGCTACGACGCGCTCGCCACGCTGGGCGGCTTCTACGGCGCCCTCCTCTTCCGGCTGGGCGGGCCGTTCCCCCCCTACTACGCGGAGAGGGCGCGGGTGGCAGCCCCCCTCCTGGTGGGCCTCCGGTTGGGCGCCATCTGCGCGGCCGGACTGCACCGGTGGTCCTTCCGCTGCTCCGGCCTGGCGGAGGCCGCCCGGCTGGTGTTCTGGATGCTCGGGGCCTCCATCGTCTTGGCGGTCGCCTTCCCGGGGTTGCCCCGCTCGACCTATCCGCTGGAGTTCTTCTTCACCTTGAGCCTCATGGGGGCTCTTCGCTTTGCCCCCCGGTTCCTGGAGAGCTGGTACGCCGACTGGCAACGGCGCTCCCTCCCCAGCACGCGCAGGACGCTCATCGTCGGGGCTGGCGCGCGCGGCGACCTCCTGGCGCGCGACCTCCTCCGGTCCACCGGGGCCCACCTGGTGGTCGGCTTCGTGGACGACGACCCGGCCCTCATCGGGATGCGGGTGTGCGGCAAGCCGGTGCTCGGCAAGGTGGAGGCCCTCCCGCAGCTCCTGCGGCGCTTTCGCATCTCGACGGTGCTGCTCGCCCTCCCGAACCTGTCGCCCCGCCGGGTCCGCGAGATCCTGCGCGTCTGCACCGCGGCCGAGGTGAGCTTCAAGGTCATCCCCGGCTCCTATGGGCCCGAGGGAGGGCGTCTCTCGGCGGCCATGCTGCGGGACCTGTCGCCGGAGGACCTCCTGGCGCGCGATCCCATCGTCCTCGACGACGGCGAGATCCGCGGCCTGGTGCGAGGGCGTCGAGCCCTGGTCACCGGCGCGGGGGGGACCATCGGCGGCGAGATCTGCCGCCATCTCGCCGCCCACCGGGTCGGCGAGCTGGTGATGGTCGACATGAACGAGAACGAGATGTACTTGGGAGCGCGGCGCCTGCAGGAGGAGCATCCTTCGCTGACCCTGCGCACCGAGGTGGCGGACATCCGCGATTTCCGCCGCTTGCACGGGCTCGGCGACCAGTACCGACCGGAGCTGGTCTTCCACGCGGCCGCCCACAAGCACGTGCCCCTCATGGAGAGCGCCCCCGAGGAGGCGGTCAAGAACAACGTGTTCGGAACGCTCCACGTGGCCCTCATGGCGCACCGGGTGGGCGCGGAGCGCCTGGTGGTCATCTCGACCGACAAGGCGGTGAACCCCACCTCGGTGATGGGGGCCAGCAAGCGCGTGGCGGAGCTGGTGGTGCGCGACCTGGCCAGGCGGTCGGAGACCAAGATGACCGCCGTGCGCTTCGGCAACGTCCTCGGGTCGGCGGGCAGCGTGCTGCCGCTCTTCACCCACCAGATCATGCGCGGTGGTCCGGTCACCGTGACCCATCCGGACTGCCGGCGCTACTTCATGACCGTGCGCGAGGCGGTGAACCTGGTCCTCCTCGCCGGGCTACGCGCCCCCGGCGACCTGTGCGTCCTCGACATGGGCGAGCCGGTCCGCATCGCCGAGTTCGCCGAGAGCCTCATCGCCATGGCGGGCTTCGTCCCCGGCAAGGAGATCCCCATCGTCTACACCGGGCTCAGGCCGGGCGAGAAACTCTACGAGGAGGTGCTCACCGAGGAGGAGGAGCAGACGATGTTCGTGCGCAACGGCATCCGGGTTGCGAAGAGCCCGCCGCCCCCTTCCGACCTCCCGAAGCGACTCCACGAGCTCAAGGCCATCGTCGATCGCGGCGACCGCGAAGAGATCCTGGACGCGCTCTTGTCGCTCGTCCCCACCTTCCGGAGGCCCGTCTCGCGCGGGACGCCGAGCGCGGTCGCTGCACAGCACGAATGGAGTGGTGAGGCGTGACGGCCGGCGACGGGCTCCGCGCCGGCCCCGCCAAGGTCAGGGCCGACCGCCTCCCCGCCGGCTCCACCTGGCTCTTACCAAGGAGAACGCGATGTCGACACTGCAAAGAGGAAGGCTGAGCTGGACCGGGCTACGGGCTCTCACCCTGGCGCTCGTCGCCCCGATGGCGCTCGGGGGCTGCGGGGCCCAGACGGCCTCGAACGACTGGGCGCAGGTGGACGCCGGGCCCTACCACACGGTGGCGCTGAAGAAGGACGGGACGCTCTGGGCCTGGGGATGGAACCAGTACGGGCAGATCGGGGACAAGACCACCACCAGCCGGAGCGCGCCGGTGCAGGTCGGGAGCGGGTACACCTCGGCCAAGGCCGGCTACCTGTTCACCCTGGCGCTCAAGAAGGACGGGAGCCTGTGGGCCTGGGGCGACAACAGCTGTGGCGAGCTCGGGGATGGCACCACCACCGCCCAGCACGCTCCCGAGCAGGTGGGAAGCGGGTTCGCCTCGATGGCGGCCGGGACCGCACATTCGGTGGCGCTCACCCCCGACGGGACGCTCTTCGCCTGGGGATGGAACGCGGCGGGCCAGGTCGGCGACGGCACGACGGCGCCGCAGTACACGCCCATGCAGATCGGGACCGGCTTCGCCTCGGTGGCCGCCGGGGCGGGAGACATCACGGTGTTCGGCCACTCGGTGGCGGTGAAGTCCGACGGGACCCTGTGGACGTGGGGCTGGAACGCGGCCGGCCAGCTCGGCGACGGGTCGACGACGCAGTCCCCGTCGCCCGTGCAGGTCGGGACCGGGTTCGCCGTCGGGACCGCCGGCGCCGAGACCAGCTTGGCTTTGAAGGCCGACGGGACGCTCTGGGCCTGGGGGACCAATGCCAGCGGCCAGTTCGGCGACGGCACCACCACCTCGTCCCTGACCCCCGAACAGGTGGGGAGCGACTACGTGGCCGTGGCGGTCGGGACCGCCCACACGTTGGCCGTGAAGGCGGACGGGACCCTCTGGGCCTGGGGCTCGAACGACCACGGTCAGCTCGGCGACGGCACGACCACCTCGCGGTTCGCTCCGGTCCAGATCGGGAAAGACAACGGATACGCCTCGGTGGCCGCCGGAGCCATGCACTCGCTGGCGCTCAAGAAGGACGGGACCCTTTGGGCCTGGGGCGCCAACAGCGACGGTCAGCTCGGCGATGGGACCACCACCGAGCGGCACGCTCCGGTACAGGTCCACTGACGGAGGTGGCGAGGGCGTAGCCTCCGCCGTGACGCTCCGGGCCGCCCGAGTCCCGAGCCGGTCACGACGCCGGAGGAGGGTGCGATCCGCGGGAGGCGTGGTAGAGATGGAGGGTAGGGCCCGGCCTCCCCGTGTTCAGCCGCATCCTCACCGTCTGCATCGGGAACATCTGTCGCAGCCCCATGGCCGAGGTCGTGCTCGCCGATCGACTGGCGGAGCGCGGCGTGGCGGCCGTCGTGCAATCGGCCGGTCTCGCCGCCCTGGTGGGGCGGGGAGCCGACCCCACCGCGAAGGAGCTCGTGCTCGAGAAGGGCCTCGATCTCTCGAGCCATCGCGCGCGTCAGCTGACGCCGGCGCTGCTGCGCTCTTTCGAGGTGGTCCTGGTGATGGATGCCGCCCAGCAGAGGGGGGTGGAGGCGATCCTGCCGAGCGCGCGCGGCCGCGTGCACCGGATCGGGGCCTGGGGAAACTTCGATGTCCCCGACCCGTACGGTCGCGACCGGGCCGCCTTCGAGCTCGCGCTCGCCCTCATCGAGCGCGGAGTCGAGGCCTTCGTGCAGGCGTTCTTTAGCCCGTGACCTGGGGTGTCGGTCCAAGCGGGCGGACGAGGCGGCTGCTCAGCCCTTCCGGAAGGGGTGCGGGTGCTGGCCGTGGCCGGGGCCGCCGGAGGGAAGGAGTTCGATGCGGACCTTGAGCGGTCCGCCCTCCACCTTATCGACCACCACGAAGGTGCCGGTGCTGTTGCGCGTGAAGGTGAGCGTCGCGCGCGCGGGGCCGATGCGGAGGCGGTGGAGCGTGAGGTGGTCGAGCCAGTCCGGGAGCGCCGGCGAGGCGATGTGGAGCGTCTGGCGCGGGGCCTCCGGGAAGAGCCCCAGGCAGGCCCGCAAGAGGAGGAAGGGGGCCCCGCTCGCCCAGGCCTGCGGCGAGCAGGCGACCGGGTAGTGCACCGGGAACTGTCCGGCCTGGCGATCGAGGCCGCAGAAGAGCTCGGGCAGACGCAGGTGGCGGAAGTGCTGCGCGGCGGCCCACAGGCCGCTCTGGACCCGCCCCGCGGCGTGCGTCATCCCGTAACAGGCCATCCCCATGGCGGCCATGGCGTTGTCGTGAGGCCACACCGCCCCGTTGTGGTAGCTCAGGGGATTGTAGGCCGGCTGACCCTTGGCGAGGGTCCGGATCCCCCATCCGCTGAAGCTGTCCGGAGAGAGCAGGGCCTCCGCGATCTTCATCGCGTGCTCCTCGCCCACCGCCCGGGAGAAGAGCAGGTGGCCGGGGTTGGAGCCGCGCGCGTCGACCGGCCGCTTCTCCGCGTCGAGGGCCATGGCGAAGCGGCCGGCCCGCTCGATCCAGAAGCCCGGGGCGAGGCGCCGCTTGAGGGCGCGCGCGTCCTCCAGCAGCTGAGCGGCGCGCTCGTGATGCCCCAGCATGCGGCACAGGCGGGCCATGCGCCGGCGCGCGTCCAACGCGTAGCCCTGGACCTCGACGAGGGCGATGGGCGGCCTGGCGGGCTGCCCGCTCGCGAAGAGGACGCCGTCGTGACTGTCCTTCCAGCCCTGGTGGAGCAGGCTCCTGCGCCCCCGGCCGCAGTACTCGACGAACCCGTCCCCATCGCGGTCGCCGTATTGCTCGATCCAGCCCATGGCCCGTTGCGCGGCCGGGAACAGCTCGCGCAGCAGGGCGCGGTCGTCCGTCCACTCCACGTACTCGGAGAGGAGGACGAGGAAGAGGGGGGTGGCGTCCACCGAACCGTAGTACGGCGTGTGGGGGATCTCCCCGGCGGCCGCCATCTCGCCGAAGCGCATCTCGTGCGGGATCTTCCCCGGCTCCTCGTCGCGCTCGGGGTCGTCGCGCGTGCCCTGGAGTCGAGCCAGGAAGGTGAGCGAATCCCGCGCCACCTCCGGGTTGACCAGGAGCGCCTCGAAGCCGGTGATGAGCGCGTCGCGGCCGAAGGGGCAGGTGTACCAGGGGATGCCGGCCGAGATCACCGACTGGCCGGCGTGGCAGACGGCGAGGGCCTTGAGGTCGGCGACGGCCTGGGACAGCGCCTGATCGAAGGCGTCATGGCTCGAGGTGAACCGGGTCGAGCGGTCGGCCCAGGCCGCATAGGCGTCGGCGCTCTCGCGCACCCGCACCGGGTAGGCCTTGACGGAACGGGCGGCCGGCTGCTCGTCGACGGCGGCCCTCACCTCGAGCGACGCCTCGCCGGATTCGCCGGGGGCCAGGCGGAAGGCGATGCGCGCGCTGCGGCCGTCGAGGCGATCGAGCCGGGTCCGAGGCGTCGCGGCCTCTTCGAGGTGAAGCCGGATCTCGGTGAGGTAGGAGCGTCGGTCGAGCCCGTCGTAGCGCAGGCGCACCAGGCGGTCCGAGACCTCCGGCAGGCGGTAGCGTCCCCGCTGGGCGCGCTGCGCGCCGCGGATCTCGAACACGTCGGCAAAGTCGGCCGCCCACTCCAGCTCGACCCACTGCTCGATGGGCCGTCCCTGGTAGTTGGTGAGGACCAGCCGGTCCACCAGCACGTCGTCGATGATCTGGGCCCGCCGCAGGTGAACGTAGTTCAGGGGCTCCTGGCCGAGCAGGTCGCCCTCGTGCAGGCCGGTGATGGTGAAGTCGATCTGCGAGACGTAGTCGGTGGAGACCTGGGTGTTGAGGCAGAGCGCCGGGCCGCCTTGCAGGGCCATGCGCCAGCTGGAGAGGTGACGGGTGTCGGTGAAGAAGAAGCCGAGGTCGCGCGCCCCGGCGGGGGAGACGTCGCCCAGGCGGTTCGCGACCAAGAACAGGTTCCCCCGCTTCAGCACCAGCTTGTCGACCCCGGTGGCCTCCGGCTGCCGGGAGGGATCGCGGTAGCCGAGGAGCAGGACCGGGTCGGCGGGTTCCGGCCCGGGGGCTACCCCGCCACCCGCCGTCTCTCGCGAGGCCGAGGAGAGGTCACTCGACGTAGGTCACCTCCCCGAGGCGACGCCGCGCCCTCGCATAGACCCGCTCGTAGCCGCGGGCCATGCGCGTGACGGAGAAGCGTTCCGCCGCGCGCCGGCGGCAGGCCTCCCGGTCGAAGCCGTCCAGCCGGGAGAGGGCGGCCGCCATCGCGTCCGGGTTCTCCACCAGGAAGCCGGTCACCCCCTCGTCGACCACCTCGGGCACCGCGCCGCGCGGAAAGGCGATCACCGGAGTGCCGCATAGCATGGCCTCGATCATGACGAGGCCGAAGGGTTCCTCCCACACCACCGGCATGAGCAGGGCCCGGGCTCCCCCCAAGAACCGCATCTTCTGCTCGCCCACCACCTCGCCGAGGTGGATCACCCCGGGCCCGGCGAGCGCGCGCCTTAGCTCGGCCCGCCAGGCCTTGGTGCTATCGATGGTGTGGAGCTCGCCCGCCAGCGCGATGAGGACTCCGGCCCGCCGGGCGGCGGCGATGGCCAGCTCGGGGGCCTTGGCCGGCGAGAGCCGGCCCAGGAAGGCGGCGTACCCCTCCTCGCCCCGGCCGAGCGCGTAACGGGCCGGCTCGAGGCCGTGGGGGACGACGGTGCAGCGGAGCGACGGCTCCAGCTTCGCCTGGCGGGCCGAGATGGCCACGTAGCTCACCTCGGGACGGCGCCGGTACAGGCGGGAGAGGCGATCGTCGTGCGCGTGGTGGAGGGTATAGACGAGCGGGGTGCCGAGCGCCGAGGCGAAGCGCAAGAGGGCGGGCGTGTGGGCATGCACCACGTCGAACCTCCCGGTGGTGATGCCGTGCGCAGCCCACGCGCAGTGCGCGAGCTCGGCGTCCGCGTCGGGGGGCCAGACCGGCGTGCGAAAGAGGGCCCGCACGTCCTCGCCCTGGGAGTCGGCGGTCGCGAACAAGGTCACCTGATGGCCCGAAGCACCGAGCGTGCGCTCGAGCTCGTGGACGACGAGCTCGGTGCCGCCATAGCCGCGGGGTGGCACGGTTGCGAAGGGCGTGGAGACGAGCGCTATCCTCACCGGCTCAAGCTAGGCACGACGCCCGTCGCCCGCCACGGGGCGACGCCACCGAGGTCTCTTCAGGAGTGCCGGAGGGGCAGAGGGATCCGCGCTCGACCGGGGACGAGGCGGCCGGGGCAGTGCTCGTCCCCTCCTGCGCGGTCCCAGATCGACCTTCAGTGAACTGTGTCCTTCGCGGCCAGGAACGAGGACAACCAGCCGCCGGTGAACCCCGCTTGGCGGAGCCCACCGGTGAGGTAGGCGCTCTTCTTCAGGAGCTCCCAGAGGAAGCCGGTCCGGTAATTCTCGATCATGAGCAGGATGGGCCCCTGGTCGATGGCCAGGTAACGGTCGTCGAACCACCCCTCAGGCCCGCCAGGCTTCTCGGAGTACGAGAGGTTGAAGGCGTCCTTGAATCCGTACCTTCCGTACAGGCGATCTCCGAAGCGCGCGCGCATGTTCACGAGCGTGTGGATGGCCACCTCGGGGGCGAAGGGGACCGATCCGCCGACCGCGGTGGGCGCGAGGGTGCCGTCGTCGAGCGGGTCATCCTCGGCCCCGGCGCCCCGCGCCCAGTAGGCGTGGAAGGGCTTCGGGCCCGCGAGGGGAGCCTGCCCGCGGAAGGGCCCGTCGCAGGCGGTCAATCCCCA
>Ga0335081_10022130_pt1 | contig 10281 bp, 7 predicted proteins | sample Lox_Sample_35_FD_206713 | JGI IMG/M metagenome (GOLD analysis project Ga0335081, IMG submission 206713) | Soil microbial communities from Loxahatchee National Wildlife Refuge, Florida, United States - Lox_Sample_3.5 | ecosystem: Environmental > Terrestrial > Soil > Wetlands | place: USA: Florida...
CGCTCCAGCCAGTCGCCACCGCGCCGGGCGCGGTGTTTTTCAATCCGCTCGCGCATCTCGGCATCGCGCGCCTCGGCGGTCGCAATATAGGTGGGCTTGCCGGGAAAGCTGAGCGCGCGGGCTTCCGCCCGTACGCTCTTTCCCGACCGCGCGCCGCCGGTGATGAGGATGATCGGCATAGACTCTCCAAATCCTGGCCCGCACTAACCATCAATTTGGCTTCCAGACAAACGGCGAAATCGTCAAGCAGGTCTTGCGCTAGTGCCGCCGATCTGAAGTCCCCGACTCACGCGCCGCAAAATCGGTTCAGGGACTTCAGATCGAAAGCGGCACTAGAGTTATATTTTGCTAGTCCCCTTTGCTTTCCGAAGTTCGTATAAGAGGCTGCCGCGATGTCTAACGAACTTCGGAAAGCGGGCACTGGAGTGGCATTATTGCGCATCAGGGGAGAGGGGCGAGGAGGGCATGCGTGGGATTTGCAGGCGCGATGGCGGTAGCGATGGTGTTGGACGCCCTGGTGGGCTGGCCCGACAGCCTGTTTGCGTGGATCGGCCATCCCGTGACCTGGCTCGGCCGGCTGATCGAGGCGTTGGATACGCGCTGGAACCGCGACAAGGATAGCGTCTTGATGCGGCGCATGGCAGGAATCGCGACTGCGCTGATCGTCATTGCCGTGGCCGGCGGTCTCGGGTGGCTTTTGCAAGCTCGCTTCGCGTCCGGATGGAACCACGTTTTTGTCCTCGGCGCTCTTGCCTGGCCTTTTGTCGCGTTGCGCTCGCTCCATGAGCATGTGAGCGCGGTCGCAGGTCCGCTTCAATCGGGCGATATCGAGCAGGCGCGATCGGCGGTATCGAAGATCGTCGGGCGCGATCCGAACAAACTCGATGAGGCGGGCATCGCCGGTGCCGCAATCGAGAGCCTTGCCGAAAATGCATCCGATGGCATCGTGGCCCCGGTTTTCTGGGGCGTGCTGTTCGGGCTGCCTGGCATCGCCGGCTACAAAGCGATCAACACGCTTGACTCCATGATCGGCCACCGCGGCGAGAGGTACGAACATTTCGGCTGGGCCGCCGCGCGGATCGACGATGTCGCGAATTTTATTCCGGCGCGCCTCACGGGTTTGCTGTTCGCGATGGTCGGCCCCGAGCCGAAGACGGCGTTCGCCTGCATGGCGAGGGAGGGGTCAAAACACCGCTCGCCCAACGCGGGCTGGCCGGAAGCTGCGATGGCGGGAAGTCTATCTGTTCGCCTTTGCGGGCCGCGCTTCTATGACGGCGAGCGCGCCGACGAACCCTGGCTGAACGAGGGCGCGCGCGATGCGAATGTGAGCGATATCGGACTCGGCCTCAAGCTCTACGTTCGCGCGATAGTGGGCCTCGTGGGCCTTCTTGTCATCCTCGCCTTCGTTTAAAGAGAGGGGATGCAGGATCACGGCGGAAATCTTGACGTTGCGCAAAAGCGTTTCGGCGGGCGCGCGGAGGACTGGATCGACCTGTCGACCGGCATCAACCGGCGCGCTTATCCGATCGGCGAATTGAGGCAACGCCATTGGAATGCGCTCCCCTCGCGCGAAGAGGTCGCAAGCCTCCATGACGCCGCGCGTCAGGCCTATGGCACCTCAGCGTCGGTGCTGGCACTGGCCGGTGCGCAGGCAGCGATCCAGCTCTTGCCGTGGCTGGCCGATCCCGGCCGAGCGCGCATTCTTGCCCCTACATATAATGAATATGCGCCAATCCTGGCGGCAGCAGGTTGGCAAGTCGAAGAGGTCGGCGATCTCGACGCGCTGGCTGGCGCTGACCTTGCAATTGTCGTCAATCCGAACAATCCCGACGGCAGGCGTCATGATGCCATCGCATTGCTTGGGGTGCGATTGCTCGTGAACCGCCTCGTCGTCGACGAGAGTTTTGTCGATGCGGTTCCTGACCTGTCGCTCGCCTCGGAGGCGAGACGGGAGGGGCTCTTGATCCTGCGCTCGTTCGGCAAATTCTACGGACTTGCGGGACTGCGGCTTGGCTTCGTGCTGGGGCCGGAAGCGGATGTGGCCGTGCTATCGAGAATGGCCGGCCCATGGCCAGTGTCCGGCCCCGCCATCGCAATCGGAAGGCATGCATTACTCGACCGAGATTGGGCTATCGCAACTCGAACGCGGCTTGCGCGGGATACCCTTCGGCTTGACGCCATGGCGGATGCCACGGGCTGGACCCTGGTCGGCGGCACGCCGCTGTTTCGGCTTTATGACGTCGGCGATGCCAATGCGGCTCAGGAACGGCTGGCTCGCGCGCAAATCTGGTCGCGTAAATTCGAGCGCCATGCCGGATGGCTGCGCCTGGGATTGCCGGGCGATGAATCCGAGTGGGTGCGGCTTGGAGATGCGTTAGCGCGCGAGCGCAAATAATCCCTCGACGTCGAGATGTTCTTCGATGTGCTCGGCGAGCGCGTCGAGCGTGCCCTCGACCCGGTCGCGGAATTGCGCATCGGAAGCGGCTATCCCGAGCCGCGCGAGATAGGCGCTGCGGAAAGAATCCGACGCAAACAGGCCGTGAAGGTAACTTCCTTGCACGCGCCCATCGCTCGACACAGCACCATCAGCTACGTCTCCGACGTGCGCAAACGGCCGCGCCGTATCCTTGCCCTCGGTTCGGCCGATATGGATTTCGTAGGCCGTGATCGCTTGACCTGTCTCGACATGGGTAGCCTCGATGCGGGTCAGGCTCTTTTGCGGTATCATGACGGTGATCACATCGAGCAGCCCAAGCCCTGGCGTTTGGCCCGCCGGCCCCTCGATGCCCTCGGGGTCGGCAACGTACTTTCCCAGCATCTGATAGCCGCCGCAAAGGCCGAGCACATGCCCACCGCGGCGATGGTGGGCCAGGAGATCGATGTCCCAGCCTTGCGCGCGCAGGAAGGCGAGATCGCCACGGGTCGATTTCGAGCCGGGAATGATGACGAGGCTTGCATCGCCCGGGATTGCTTCGCCCGCGCCGACCAACACCAGGTCAATGTCGGGCTCGAGCTTGAGCGGATCGAGATCATCGAAATTAGCAATACGCGATAGCACAAGGCAGGCGATCTTGGGCTTTCCGACCTTGCGCGCGGGCGCCAACCCCAGCGCATCTTCCGCCGGAAGCTCGTTCGCGCGCGTGAAGTAGGGCAGCACCCCAAAACCGCGCCAGCCCGTGCGCGCTTCGATCAGCCGGTAGCCATCGTCGAACAGCGTGGGATCGCCCCGAAACTTGTTAACGATGAATCCGGCGACCATTGCGGCATCCTCGGGCGCGATCACCGCCTTGATGCCGACGAGCTGGGCGATGACCCCGCCGCGATCGATGTCGCCGACAATGACGACGGGTACCTCTGCTCGCCGCGCAAAGCCCATATTGGCGATGTCGTTTTGGCGCAGATTGATTTCGGCCGGGCTGCCGGCACCTTCGACCAGAACCAGATCGCACCTCGATTTAAGCCGCGCAAAACTCTCCTCTACCGCCGGCATCAGATTTGGTTTGAATGCCGCATAATCGCGCGCCCGCAAGGTCGCAACCCGCTTGCCTCGCACGACGATTTGCGCACCCACGTCGCTCTCCGGCTTCAGCAGCACCGGATTCATGTCGGTCAGCGGCTCGATGCCTGCAGCCTGCGCCTGCAACGCCTGGGCGCGACCGATCTCGCCGCCGTCGATGGTTACGGCGGCATTGTTCGACATGTTTTGCGGCTTGAACGGCAGCACACTTAGGCCGCGGCGTTTTGCGGCGCGCGCAAGGCCGGCGACGATGAGCGACTTGCCTACGTCCGAGCCGGCCCCCTGGATCATCAATGCACGCGCGGCCATTGCGAACGCGGCTCTAGAACTCGACGCCCGGCTGGGCCTTGATGCCGGAGCGGAACGGATGTTTGACCAGCGTCATCTCGGTGACGAGGTCGGCTGCGTCGATCAGTTCCTCTTTGGCGTTGCGTCCGGTGAGCACGACATGGGTCGTCGGCGGCCTTGAATCGTTCAGAAATGCCACGACCTCGTGGATGTCGAGATAGTCGTAGCGCAGCGCGATGTTGATCTCGTCCAATACGACCATGCGCAAGCTCTCATCGGCAATAAGCTGTTTCGCCTTTTCCCAGCCGGCCTTGGCGGCGGCGAAGTCGCGCACGCGGTCTTGCGTTTCCCAGGTAAAACCTTCGCCCATGGCGTAAAACTGACAGAGGTTTCCGAAATGCGAGGTTAACAGCCGCCGCTCGCCGGTGTCCCACGCACCCTTGATGAACTGCACCACCGCGCAGGGCAAGCCGTGTGCGACACAACGCAGAATCATGCCGAAGGCGGAAGAGGATTTTCCCTTTCCGGCGCCGGTATGGACGATGATGAGGCCTTTTTCGCCGCTCTTTTCGGCCATCATGCGATCGCGCGCCGCCTTCTTCTTCGCCATCTTGGCGGCGTGGCGGGCGTCCTCGGCCGTGTTGTGGTCTGGAACCATTTTGGGCGCTCCTGCGGCTTGACAAGCGCCGAACCTGGGCGAATGGTGCGTCAAGCGTTGGTTCCTGTCTTAGGACAGGCGAAGAGGGAATGCCACAGGACTTAACAGCCTCGACTCGAGGATTGAGCCCCAAAGCAGCCGCCCCCGCGACCGTGACCGGAGAGGTCCTCGAGCGCCACTGACCGTTTGGGTCGGGAAGGCGAGGACCGGAGGAGAAATCCTGCTCCGCAAGCCGGGAGACCTGCCAACGCGTTTGTTGTTGAGACCGGCGGACGGGGTGTTCCGCGACGGGGAGCGGACCGCGGATTTCGAAGGTTCGTGCACCTCATCGCCTCCCACCGCGATACGACTTAGGGAAGAGCGATGGCCGTCACGCTTCATGTCTGCATCACCTGCCGCGCCGGCCAGGCGATTCCTGAGGGCGAGCCGACTCCCGGCTCACTTCTGCACAAGACCATTGTCGAGCTCGGCGCGCCGCCGGACGTCAATATCGTTCCGGTGGAGTGCCTGTCCGCCTGCAACAATGGTTGCTCGGTTGCGCTGAGCGCACCCGGGCGCTGGGCCTATGTTTACGGTCGGCTGTCGGCGGCCAACGCACGCGATGTCCTCGCGGGCGCCGCCGCCTACGCCGCCGCGCCCGACGGCATCGTGCCCTGGCGCACGCGCCCCGAGATTTTCCGCAAGCAATCGCTTGCCCGCATTCCCCCGATCAACGCCCTCGCAGAGGCCGCCGAATGAGCTCGCTCGCCAAAATTCCAGTCACCGTCGTCACCGGCTTTCTCGGCTCCGGCAAGACCACGCTGATCCGGCATCTGCTTGCCAACGCCAACGGCAGGAAGCTCGCGGTGCTGGTGAACGAGTTCGGCAGCGAGGGTGTCGACGGCGAGATCTTGAAAACCTGCGCCGACGAAAACTGTCCCGCCGAAAATATTGTCGAGCTCGCCAACGGCTGTATCTGCTGCACAGTGGCCGATGATTTCATTCCGACCATGGAAGCGCTGCTCGCACGAAAGGTCCGGCCCGATCACATCCTTATCGAAACTTCCGGCCTGGCGCTCCCAAAACCGCTGCTCAAAGCCTTCGACTGGCCGGAAATCCGCTCGCGTATCACCGTCGACGGCGTAATCGCGCTCGCCGATGCCGAAGCCGTTGCGGCCGGCCGGTTTGCCCCGGACCCGGAAGCGGTCGGCGCACAGCGCACCGCCGACCCCAGCGTCGACCACGAGACGCCGCTGTCGGAGGTGTTCGAGGACCAGATCGCCTGCGCCGACATCGTGTTGCTCACCAAGTCTGATCTCGCCGGCGAAGCGGGCCTTGCCGCGGCAAAGCTCGCCATTTCGGCCGGAGCACCGCGCACCATGCCGATGCTGGCGGTGACCGACGGGGCGATCGATCCGCAACTGATCCTTGGCCTCAACGCGGCGGCCGAGGACGATCTGGCTGCGCGCCCCTCGCATCATGATGGCGAGGACGATCACGAGCATGACGATTTTGCCTCCGTCGTGGTCGATCTGCCCGAGGTTACCGACATCGATGCACTGGTGGCGTCGATCGGGCGCCTCGCGCGGGAGCAAAACGTACTTCGCGCCAAGGGATTTTTAGCCGTGAAGGGCAAGCCGATGCGACTGCTCGTGCAGTCGGTCGGCGAGCGCGTGCGCCACCAGTTCGACCAGCCCTGGGGCGCAAGCCCGCGGCGGTCGAAGCTAGTGGTGATCGGCGAGCATGGCGATATCGATGAGCAGACGATCAGGGCGGGGTTGGGCATTTAGATGCACGTCGTCTTTCGCGAGAGTTTTGGCCTGGAGGAGACTGCGACGGCCGTCGACCTCGGTCAGGACTTGGCCGATCTCGTGATGCTCTCCTTTTCCGACAGCGATCTTGCCGCATTCGCCGCTGGCTGGCGGAGAGGCCGGGACAATCTCCCCTCGCTCCGGCTCGCCAACCTGAGCGCGCTGCGCCATCCGCTCTCGGTCGATACTTATATCGAGCGCACGCTGTCTTGTGCGCGAGGAATATTGGTGCGGCTGATCGGCGGAGAGTCCTACTGGCCTTATGGCATCGCCGCCTTGCATCAATTGGCAAAGGAACGTGGCATCGCGCTCGCCGTCCTGCCGGCCGACGGCCGTGACGATCCGCGGCTGGACGAGTTTTCGACCTTGCCTCGGTCGACGCTGCGTCGGCTGAAAGTTCTTTGCGACGCTGGCGGCGCAGTCGCGGCGCAGGCCGCAATCGCCCAGCTTGCGCTGGCATCGGGTCTTTATGCCGGCCCTGTGCTCGGCACGATCGATGTGCCGGCGATGGGCTTCTACGATCCGGCAAGAGGCGTGCTGGCCTCATTGCCGTCGGGCAAAAAAGCCTGCGCGTTAGTCACCTTTTATCGGGCCTACCTCACCGCGGCTGACACCGCACCCGTCGATGCCCTGATCCTCGCGTTGCGGCAACGCGGCTTCGACGCCTACGGCGCCTTTGCGCCGTCTCTGAAAGCCACTGACGTCGCAGCGTGGCTCAGAGCGCAGCTCGTCGCGCAGCCGCCGGCCATCATCGTGAACGCAACGGCGTTCTCCGCGCTCAGTGACGACGGCACGACACCGTTCGATGTGGCATCCTGCCCGGTGTTTCAGGTCGCGCTATCCACCGCGCGACGTGAGGACTGGGCGTCCTCGCTGCGCGGCCTGTCACCGGCCGATCTCGCGATGCATGTGGTGCTGCCGGAAGTCGATGGCCGGATCTTTGCCGGCGTCGTCAGCTTCAAATCGATTGGCGCGCGCGATCCGGATCTGCAATTCTCGGTTGCGTCGCATCAGCCTGAGCCGGAGCGTCTGGACGCTGCTGCCGCGCGCATCGCGTCATGGCACCGGCTTGCCACGCTGCCTGCGCGCGACAAGCATCTCTCCATTGTCCTATCCAGCTATCCCGGCCGGCCGCATCAGATCGCGCATGCTGTGGGGCTCGATGCGCTTGCATCCACCGAGGCCTTGCTCGGCGATTTGAAGGATGCAGGCTTCGATGTCGAGACTACGCACTCGCTGGCGCGCGGCCTAAGTGAGCAGACGCGGACTTGGAGCTTGAACGACTATAGGGCCGCGCTGGCAAGGCTTCCGCGCGCTCTGCGGGATAACCTGGAAAACGTCTGGGGCGCGCCGGAAATTGATCCGCTTGCTCGCGATGGCGCGTTTCATTTCACCGCGGCCCAGTGCGGCAAGGTCGTCATCGCCGTGCAGCCCGAGCGCGGCGATATCAAAACGCGCGATGCCGACTACCACGATCTCTCCCGCACGCCGCGACACTCCTATGTCGCATTCTATCTCTGGCTCCAAGCCCAAGGCATTCATGCGCTGATCCATATGGGCGCACATGGCACGCTCGAATGGCTGCCGGGCAAATCGGTCGCGCTGTCGGAAGCCTGCTGGCCGGAAGCGCTGACCGGCGCGATGCCCGTGATCTATCCTTTCATTGTCAACGATCCCGGCGAGGCCGCGCAGGCCAAGCGGCGTGTGGGTGCCGTCACCGTCGGTCATCTGCCGCCGCCGCTTGTTGACGGCGCGCTACCCCAAGGTCTCATCCGGCTCGAACAATTGCTCGACGAATATTCGACCGCCGACGGACTCGATCCGGCGCGGCGCCAGCGTCTGGTCGCAGCGATCCGCGACGAGGCGCGTGCGGCCGGCGTTGAGGAAGATCTTGGCCTTGCCGCATCGGCCGCGCCCGCCGAGGCGATCCCGCGCATCGACCGTTTTGTCTGCGATCTCAAGGAAAGCCAGTTCGGCGACGGCTTGCATGTCTTCGGCCGCGGCGTATGCGGCGATGACGAGCGTCGCGCACTAATATCGGCGCTGTCGGGCCGGCGCGTCGCGCCTGGGCCCGCGGGCTCGCCGTTCCGCGGACGAGGCGACGTCTTGCCGACCGGGCGCAATCTGTTTGCGGTCGATCCGCGCGCCGTGCCGACCCGATCGGCGCATGCGCAGGGGATAAGACTTGCTGAAGAACTCTTGCGGCGTCATCTGCAGGACCATGGCGACTGGCCGAGGGGATTGGTCGTCGATCTCTGGGGCTCGGCAACTATGCGCACCGGCGGCGAGGAGTTTGCCATGGCGCTGCAGCTTGCCGGCATTGCACCGCGCTGGGATACGGCGTCCGGCCGCGTCACCGGATTTGAGATCGTTCCGCTCGCCGCGCTTGGCCGGCCGCGCATCGACGTGACCTTGCGCGTTTCCGGCCTGTTCCGGGACGTGTTCGCGCAACTTGCGCAATTATTCGAAGCGGCTTCGGCGGCGCTGGCAAAGCATGACTGGGAGGGCGAAGAGAATCCGTATCGCCACAGCGTGGCAAGGGTATTTGCACCGGAGCCCGGTCAATACGGCGTCGGCATGACCGCGATGCTCGACGTGTTCACGGCGGAGTCGCGCGAGGCGGCGGGCCAAGCGTGGCTTGCGGCATCGTCGTGGGCCCTTGGCGCCGATGGCGCGGCAAAACCCGATCGTGCCGGGATCGAGGCGCGGCTGAAAGACGCCGATGCCTTTGTGCATGTTCAAGACTTGGCTGAGACCGATCTCTTGCTTGCCTCCGACTATGCCGCGCACGAAGCGGGTGTCGCGGCAGCCGGGGCCAGCCTCGGCGCGCCGATGCCGGCACTCTATCATCTCGATGCGACGCGCACCGATACACCGCGCGCGAGGACGCTACCCGAGGAAATCGCCCGCGTGGTTCGTGCCCGCGCCGCTAATCCGAGGTGGATCGCCGGCATGATGCGGCACGGCTTTCGCGGGGCGGCCGAAATCGCGGCGACGCTGGAGCATATGGCGGCGTTCGCCCATCTTGCGGACGCGGTGCCGGCGCATCTATTCGACCTCTATTACGACGCGACCTTGGGCAACGACGTGGTCCGCGCCTTTCTCGCGCGCGAGAATCCGCAGGCCTTGTCGGCGATGGAAAGCTGTTTTGCGCGCCTGCATGACGCCTCGCTCTGGGTCACACGGCGGAACTCGATTGCAGCCTCATTGCGGGAGGCGTCATGAGGGCCTTTGCGGTCAAGGGCTGGTGCCCCTCGGCGCTGCGGCCGATGCTCTCGGGCGACGGTTTGGTGGTACGCATTCGACCTCGCACCGGCCGGCTGCCCGCAGCGCAGGCTTTGGGTATTGCCGATCTCGCGACGCGCTACGGCAACGGACTGATCGATCTGACCGGGCGCGCAAATTTGCAAATCCGCGGCGTCGGCATCGAGGGACACGCGCCTCTGATCGCAGAGCTCGCAGAACTCGGCCTGATCGATGGGGATGCGGAGTTGGAAGCGCAGCGCAATATTCTGGTCGCTCCGTTTTGGCGCGACGGCGATAATACGAAGACGCTTGCAGCCGAGCTTGAGCGCGCGCTCGCAAAGCGGCCGCTCGGATTGCCGCCCAAATTCGGATTTGCGGTGGATTGCGGATCGGAGCGGGTGCTCGCGCAAGCGCCGGCCGACATCCGGATCGAGCGCGGCGCCGGCGGACTGATCGTGCGGGCGGATGGCGCCGAGCTTGGGCGCGCCGTTACGGCGGCCGGAGCTGTCGACGTCGCGCTGTCGCTGGCGAATTGGTTCGTCGCTTCCGGCGGCGCAAGCGGTGGACGAGGGCGCATGGCCGCTCACATTGCCCGCGGCGTCGAATTGCCGCAAACGCTTGCGGGCGACAGTGCGCCGGCCGCAATGGCATCGCGATCGCCACCCGGACTCGTTGCCGAGGGCGCGCTGGTGGGATTGTCCTTCGGTCAGCTCCCAAGCGAGATGCTAAAAATCCTAAGCTCGCTCACGCCCGGCCTGCGCCTGACGCCGTGGCGCATGATG
>Ga0335081_10022131_pt1 | contig 10280 bp, 18 predicted proteins | sample Lox_Sample_35_FD_206713 | JGI IMG/M metagenome (GOLD analysis project Ga0335081, IMG submission 206713) | Soil microbial communities from Loxahatchee National Wildlife Refuge, Florida, United States - Lox_Sample_3.5 | ecosystem: Environmental > Terrestrial > Soil > Wetlands | place: USA...
CTGCCACTACCTGCTTTTCTCGGCTCAGTTCGCGGAACCGGTTGTCACCCGCGCCGCTCAAAATCAAATCACAAAAGCGGGCCCTTTGCCGCTAATGCCGCCTTTTGCCGCCTCATTTTTTTTGCAACTGCCGTCATCTCAGTTAGATATGGCGGAAGCGTGTGGGAGTCGAACCCACCATTCGATCCGCGAAGGACCGAATCGCCGGCTTTGAAGACCGGGAGAGTCACCGGACCCCTTTCGCCTCCGTGAAGATTCTACAAGACTTAGTTCACGTAACGAAGCCCTGGCGCCTCGGAAACGCGCTCCGGTGCTACTGTGGTGCTATTCGCAATCCGGGCGACTTCCCTGTGCGTCGCCGCGACGGGCAAATGGGCATATCGCTTGGTCATTTCCAGCTGACGGTGTCCCAACAAGTCGGCGATCGTGGCTAGCCCCGTCCCTGCCATACGAAGCCGCGACGCAAATGTGTGTCTGTTGTCGTGCCAGCAGTAGTTCTCGATCCCAGCCGCCTTCAAAGCAGGCAAAAACCAGAATTGGTTAAAGCTCAGGGTTTCGCCTTGAGGATTGCGAACTACCCGACCGTTCCCGTCACCACGCGCCGCGAAAATGTGAAGCGCACACATAGCCACATCGTTCAGAGGAATGCAGACCGGGTCGCCATTCTTTGAGCGCGGAATCGTGGCGACACGTCTCTTCATATCAACGTTGGACCAAACCAGTCGGACATACATATCCGTTCGACGCAATCCCGTGTGGAGGGCTAGGTCCAGTTCCGGTTCATGGTGAGCCCATTCTGGTTTCGAGCGAATCGCCTCGCGCAATTTCTCCTCCTCTGCGTCCGTCAGGTATCTTACTCGCTTCGATTCCTTTTCCTTCTTAACCTTCTTTCCGTGAATCGGCGACTCTTTGAGCTTCTCCGATTCAATGGCAAGCCGATAGCATAAGCAGATTAGATTGTGGTGGTGGTTCTTTGTTGAATCCGACCAGCTTCTTTCTTGCGCAGCCTTTGCGAGTGCAGCGCGGATCTGAGCCGGCGTGACGGTTTTGGCGCTCCCGGTGAACCACGTCTTAATCAGGTCCAAACGCGCAAGGTCATCCCCTGGCCGCGAATAGTTCTGCTCGACGTACGTGCGTGCGTCTGCGACCAATTCCGCGAACGGTATCTCGCGTTTCCGGAGCTGCGGCAACTTGCCTTCGAGCGCTTGGCCCTTCCGCAAGTCGCGGAGTCGAATGGCCTGGCTCTTTGTGCCTGCCTTCTCTCGGTGATAAACGCCATCGGCATCCACGTACCTGACCCACCAGACACCACTGCCCGGCACCTTTTCGAATACGCCTCTCATCATCCACCTCCAAGCCTCAGCTTTTCTAGCAATCTGGCCTCGTGCCTCGCCCGCTTCACATCCTCGCTGTGCTTGCGCCGCCAGTCCGGGTCATCCCGAAACGCGCGTTGCTGGCAGTGAAGAGAGCAAAACCGTTGATGGGGGAACTTCGCGTAATACCAGCGTGAGCACTCTTTTCGGCCACACTCGCGCACCCGGCCGAGCAATCCCCTGTCGGCCAAGTGCAGCGCGCGAATAAAAGCGAGTCCCTGCCTAGGAACCATCTCGCCGACCATTCTCCAGTCGCACTCCCACCGTTTGACCGTAATGGTTTTCAGCACGGGCGCGACGGCGATCTTTGTTTTCCTCACGACGCCAGCCACGAATTTGCGTATTTTCCTGTCAGCGTCGAGCCGTCCAGCCAGTAGTTGGGCGTGAAGGCGGATGAGCTTCTCCACAACGTTTCCAACTGGACGCTTGGGGTCATTGAGCCAGTTAAGGAGCGGCGCCGAGTCGAATTCGCCGAAGTATGTTCTCTTTCGCGTGTGTAAATGGCTATGTGGGATTGACATATCAATAGTCCTGCTTGATTCTGCGCCTGCCTGCATATTTCTGCAAGAGTTTTTTTAGGGAGGAAAGAATGCTCGCCACGCAAATGGAAGTGAAGCCGCTGCTATATCGCCGCGAAATTGCCGCAATGCGATTGGGCGTGTCACTCAGAACGCTCGACGAACTACTCGCACGCAAAGAACTCGCGAGCGTGAAAGTCGGAAAAAGGAGATTGGTTTCAGAAGAAGCAATTCAGTCGTTCGTGAAGAAGCGCGAGAAACGGTAGCTCTAAACCTAGGAGCTGTGAAACGTGAAAATGACTGGGCGCAACCCCGAGCCCGTCCTGCGCGTCCTCAGCGCCGTGTTTCTCGATCCGGCGAGCTGGAAACAGGCCGCGGCGCTGTCTGCCGACGACGACATTCCGCACGACGCGCTAAAAGAGGTTTTCCGCGCCATGCAGAAGTTGGCCGCCGCAGGCGACGAAATTTCTCGTGTGAACGTTGCGGAGTTGAATCGAGAGGCCTACCTCACGTTCGATGCGCTCGAAAAAGAGCTAATTCCGCGGGCAGTCGCATCAGACATCGACGAATACATTAGGCGCGTAAGAGCCGAGAGCGCCATGCGGGAGGCGGTCCGGGAGCTCGGGCGCCTGACTAAACACGCGGCAAACGGCGGCCTCACGCCTGACGACCTCTTGCGAATCGGCGAGCTCGGCACGCGCCTGCAAAACACAAAAGAAGGCATCCCCGCTCGAGTTGGCTGTTCCACTGCGGAGCTGTTTGCTGCTCAGGAGAAAGTCATTAAATGGATGTGCTGGCCGTTTGCCGCTATCGGGTTGGCTTCGATCCTTGATGCCCTTCCGAAAGTCGGCAAGACCGTTCTCTTTCTTCTTGGGATCCTTGCGAGCCGTCTCGGTCAACACTTCCTAAGCCTGCCCACAAAGCCGATGCGTGTCGTCTACGTTTCCGAGCAATCGCGCGCCAGCTTGGCAATGCAGGCCAGGGAGATCGGGTTCACCGGCAGAGAACCGCCGGAAGAACTGTTCTGGATTACCAGGGAGGATTGGAGTCGCTACGTGTACACCGACTTCCTGGCCAAACTCGAGAACGAAATCATCAAACCTGGTACTTACAACGTCCTCATCATCGACACCTTCCACACTGTCAGCAGAATGGAAGACGAAAAAGATGCCTCAGAGGTGAACAGGCTCGGCAACTTGACGATCGATGTAGCGACACGAAACGGCCTCGCGCTCGCCCTTGGCCGCCACGACCGCAAAAGCGGCGGTGAAGTCGGCATCTCCGGCCGCAGCTCGATTCAACTGTCCGGGCTGGCCGACGTCATCCTGCACCTGGTTCGCGTTCCAAACCACGAGAGCCAGCGCAAACTCGAAATCCTAGGCCGCGTTCCCGGCTTGCCCAATGAGCAGCTGATTGACCTCGTAAACGGCGCGTACGTCAACTGGGGACAGCCGCAGCCGGAGACCACGGGCAAATCCGCGCAAGTCGCAGAGTGGCTCAAGAACGAGCCCGGGCTCACCGGCGAGCAAATCGTCGCCAGGTTCGCCGCCATGGTTCCACCAATCAAGATCAGCGTCGCGACCGCCCGCCGCTACGCCAGCCAGGCCCGGGAAGGAGCAATCACGTGAGCGCTCATTTTCAGAATCGGCCGGTCTGGTCATGGCCCCGCAACGCTAGTGAAGCGGGCCTGACCAAGCCCCTACTACTACCGATCACTCACTCATGTAGTAGGGATTTGAGCGGTGAGCGCTCACTGAGCGAGCATGAGCGCTCACTGAGCGGCACGGTGCGGCGCGCAAAAGGCCCTCCGAAAAGAGACCCTCCTCGCCCCTCCGCGGAACGTTTCCGGCGCGTCCGGCAAGCGATCGGGCGGAATTTGTCTCTGCGAAGTAGCTGGAAACGCGATGCTTTAGAAGCCTACTGGCCGACGATTTACTGGCGAGCTACTACCGTTACAACGAAAAACGTTCAATACCTAACCGACACCACCATAGCACTGCACAGCAAGAATCGTTCTAACGCATTGATTCTACTGAGGAGCTTCCCGGCCTCAAGAGCCGATAGAGGGATGGAATGAAGTGCAAAATTTGCGATTCCGGCCGGGCGGATGAGATCGATGGCCTGCTCGCGAGCGGACTGAGCCTCACCAAAATCGCCGCGAAAACCGGTTTTGGCAGAGTCGTAGTGTGGCGCCACGGTAAGCACGGTAAGCACTCACGAGAAAGCGAGACAGGAGACGCTACGAGCGCACTTCGCAAATTGCTGCGAGATCACCGCGGGCTCTATCAAAAGGCCTTGCGTGCAGGGAACCTAGACGTAGCAGCAAGGCAATTAAGCGCGATCTCTGACCTCGAATTGCGTCTCACCGCAGCACAGCCAGGCGCGGCGCCAGATGGCAATCTACGCCGCCACGCCGTCGTTGCCGTTCGAGAAGCTCTCGGCTACTCACGAGCCGCTGCGCGATCTGGGCGCGAAGCGCCGGGTTTCGCTTTCGTCTTGCGCTACGACGACAGCGACCCGAAGAATCCAGATTCACACAGCACACGGCGACTCAACGAAGACGAATTCTTGGAGCACGTGCTGAAGCGCTCGGGTTGGCGAGCGTCGCTCGTCACGGTCCTGAGCCACATGCTGCAGTACGGCAACGCTCCGGAACCGGTCAGAGCAGCAGCAGCCGATTTTCTGAGCACGCTCAGCGAGGAGGACAGAGATGGACATTTGGGAGAGCTTACAAACGCTAGCGAGAGAGACGGTGAGTCGCGCGAAAGCGAAGAGGCCGAAGGCGGCGGAAGCGCGTCCTGAGCCAGCTTCTGCCGCGCCGGTGATGCAGCCACAGAAGCCGGCCGTCGCGAGGAAGCAAGCAGCGCAGCCGGAGCACGTACACAAATACCGGCCCACGCCCGCGGGCCAAAAGTGTGACGACTGCGGGCACGAGCCGCACCTCGACCGTCGCGCGTCGAATGTCCCATTCGTCGTCGCGGGCTTCGATGCTCACGGCAAACCCACGGTCCGTGAAATCTTCCCCGATGGCCATCAAGAGGAGGCCAGCACCGGCAATGACACGAAGGGCCTGCTCAGTCGTTGGGCGTCGTGGAGGCCGCGATGATCGAAGCGGAGTCCGACGACGACGTTCTAAGCACGTGGTGGGCACTCGACCAGATTGGAGGATGACATGATCGAAATGCTGAAAAAACTTTTTCGCAGGAAGCAGGAGGCACCAATGGAACTGACACTTAAGGAAAGAGGCGAGGCAGCACAGCGCAACCTTCAGCGTAAGCAGGAGCGCGTCGACCGGCTCGCTGCGCAGATTCGGCAATACGACTTCGAGAACATGGTGATGGTCAACGGCCGCCTCTGTTGCCAGACCGATGACCCTGCGAAAGTGGAACCGACCCTCCGCAAGAGGCACGCGCTTTGCGCCGAGTACTACAACGAAGCGATTCCGGAACGGGACGCAGCGCTGCGCGAGCATTTGCAGTTGGCGCCGCGGCACCCGAACATCGGCGCGGGCAAAGTCACCCGGGGGTAACTGCAACTACACCAGCCCCTCTACCCTTGGCGCGCGCAATCGGGCAAGCTGAATTCGCTTCGGCTGGTTTCACAACCACCGCGTCCGGCGCTCTTCAGAATCCACGGATTCGCAGTGCTGAGCGCCGGACAAAAAAACTTAGGAGGTGCAATGTGTTCGATGCAGACGCGAAATTCCGGGCAGCTCACAGCGACGGTCGATTGGACGCGCTCCTAAAAATCCACGGCCTAATGGCGCCATCCGCACCAGCCGGGCCCGCGGATCCCAGCGCAGCGCACCTCGAGAAAATTCCGCTGCTTATGCAAGCCATGTACGTCGTCCCATTCGACGGCGACGACCCTGATGAGAGCGTCCACCCGTTTGAGAAATTCCACGAGGCCCACACTTTGGCCAAATTGCTAGGCGAGCAATCAACGCCGGTGAGCGGGTTCGATCTCCGCTTCGGCATGTTGAAAGCCTCGCTCACGGATGAAGAATTTCTGCTCAGTCACGGCCACATGACCCTGCAGTCAAATTCCGACGCTAGCGACCCATTGGAAAAGGCCGCGCACGGTCACCACCAGGAGGCGCAGGAGGCGATCCGGGGGTGGGTTGAGCGAGCGCTCGCAAAGGGCATCACTTCCGAAGAAATCCTCGCGCAAGTGCATTCCGGCGGAGCGAGCGCGGAGAACATCGCTTTAGTCGAAGAGGCCGTGCAGGCCATCGCGGCCGCGTAAGACGTCGTAAGACAAGGAGGAACCATGCGACGCGAAGACTTTTTGCAGCCGAGGCGCTTGAGCTTCGGCAAAGTCAACACGGCGAATCTGGCGCCGCCGGGCGCACCGATTCCGGCATCACAGCCAGTGCCCGCGCCACACATCAGCACGCCGTCCACGATGAGCACGGCCAGATGGGAAGCAAACGCTACAGCCGTCCGACCTCCGACAAAATCTGAATCGCTCGCGCCCAGCGATCCCAGCGACAACAAACCGTTTTGGCAGGGTCTGCTCGTTCACTGCAAGCGGATGCTCGGAATTGGAGAGGAGTGAACCGTCGTGGCCAAATTTTCTCAGCTCTCGATCACGGTCTCGAACGGCGATGGAACCAAGTCCACCGTGACCATTTCGATTCCCGCCGCGGCCGCGAGCGACCCTTTTGCTACTTCGCAATCATCCGGGCAGGATTCGGCGTCGCAAAACGCCGGCGTTTCTGGTTTGGTGCAGACCGTCGCAAGAGTTGGATTCTGGGATTCCGCTGGCGCGAACTTCTATCCGCCCGCGGCAATCGTCAAGATTACTCCGCAGTAAAGGAGGAGTGCATGAGTCAAATTGTGGGAAACCCAAGCCTTGGTTACGGGGGCCTCGCGCTCGGCAAAGGCCCGAACGGTCCTGTCGCGATTTTTGTGGGCAACGCAAATCCGAATTCCATTACGGACCCGAGCAGCACGCTCGACAAGATCACCTTGCTCGGCGCGGACATTGGAAGCCTCTATCTGCAAGGCGGTGTGGGTGTGTGGCAGAAAACGGCGTTTCCCAACACCTGGCAGCAAATCACCGTCCCATAAAGAAATTGAGCTTCGAGCAGGAGGCTCGAAGGCGAAACGCGCTCGCTCGCGGGGGCGGACTCCTCCGGTTCGCCCCCACTTTTGAAAATGATCGCACTGTGCCCAAAATGCTCGTCTCCCGATGTTCGCAGCGAAGGCCGGCGCCTCGTCCGTTGCAAAACCTGCAAGAAAACATCATGTGTCGCGCCCGATGTAAAGCCGCAAAGGGCACAGTGGCGAGCTGCTATCCATCCCGGGCTCTTTCAGCTCGCGAGTGATTGCTCACCCAAGAATGCGCGAGTCGAGGCCGAATGGCTTCTTGCGGCGGCCCGCTATGCGGAGATCCCTCCCATGACGATGTTGGAGACGATAGTTCCGACGGAAGCCGAGCTCGGGCGCTTCGAGTTTTTGGTCGCCCGCGGCATCCTGCTTCGCTTCTCGCTCGACCTCCATTTGCAATTCCGCCAGGAGGTAGCGAGGCACTTTCGAGCACTCCTGGCTGCCGAGAAAGAGGCTGTGACCGTATGAAAGCCTGGTCCTGGGGGAAGCCCCACACGGAAGCCCGGTGGATGCATCGCGCCTACAAAAACATGGGCGGAGACCTGCAAGCCTGGCGCCGCGCTATCGTGATCTCGCCCGCAGAAGAGAATTTTTTGTTGGGCATTGCGCTCGATGGCATCGTTGACGATACCGAACACATCCGCGAGGCCGTCGACTTCCGCCGAAAAGTCCTTCGCTGCTTCGATCATCTCGTTCGCAGGGAAGTGGGGGAACAATGCGCCGCTTAGCGCGGTCTACTTCTTATCGCGCATCTTGATCTCATTGATGAGCCGAGCCGTAAAATCCCAAGCTGTTAGCCGGTCATACTTCCAATACAGGTAATTGACGACCAAAGGGAAACTGGCAGTGAAGGGGATGAGGACGACGGGAATCAACAGAACAGACCAATGTCCTCTCAGTGCTGTCCTCCAATATAAGTACATTAACGCCCAACCTGTCGCCTGCAAGTTCGTGAAGAGGAGCAAAAGTTCGTTCGGCAACAGCAGCCTTTCGCGGAGAACGTAGTCTTGCAAAACATTATAAAAATCCTGCCACTCGATGTCGTTCCCAACGGTGGGCGGAGCTGGTGCAGGTGGGGGCAAAGGAGCCAGCGACCCGAGAAATTCGGCGGCAACGCGACGCCAAATGGTGCTTTTCGCCGGAGTTTCGTTTTGGCGGATCGGAAGCGGTCTCTTGATCTTATTCAGAAACCAGGGCAACAGAATGGACACGCCGCCAGTTATCGCCATGCTAAAGCCGTAGAGGACCAGCCCTACGATGTAAACACCGCACAGCAGGACAGCAATACGAGTGTACCGCCCCACGCCGAGCGTCGCTGCCATGGCATTCGCTCGATCCGGATGAGCAAGCACCAATCCGCCGACCAGCGCAGAGCCTGGAACGAGCGGCAGAAAGATTTGATAGATGCGCTCAAAAGTGATCTGGCCGAAGTTGAAGTGAATCTCAGGTAAGAGAGCCATACTTAACGGGTAAGATACCACAAGAGGCGGCCTGCCTGGGCCGGAAGTAGGCCGTAACGCCTTGCTGCCCTCGGCACCGCCCGGACGTTCGAGACCTGGATGGCTTCGCCTGGTTGCACGTTCTTATCACTTGAGTGCGGCTCGTCGGATTTCCTCGGAAAGGGCACCTGTTTCATTTGCAAAAGCCTGTATGTTGAGGTCTGTCTTGAAGACGTTCAAAGCGGTTGTCCACCTCTTCATCAGACCTATCTTCGCTATTTCGTCAGCGATGTAGATTCGGTCGGCGATTATGCGGACCGATTTGGTTTCGGCTTGGAACACTTCGCGCTGTTCTTCTGGTCCAAGAGCTATACCCGGCCGTCGCAATTCCATAAGAAGCATAAAGCTTTCGCTGATGGTCGTGAGGAGTTCGCGGTATTCCGCTTTTCTGTTATCTCTGACCCATTGTTCTCGTTGGGTTTTCTTGGAGAAATGATGGCCAAGAACAATGCCAAGCGCGGTACCGAGCATTCCCAACGCCCCAGACACCAACACCGTTTCATATCCCATTCGCTCTCCTTTCTGCTCGCTTCTTTGTTTTAGGATGGCGACCTGTTCGTCTCGGACGCATTTAGCGTGACTCTGGACAGATCGGATGCGAGTAGGGTCTTGCCGATCTCTTGCAGAGGCTTCGACGGATTCTCTTGGACAGGAATTAAGAATACACAGTTTATGAAAAGATCATTCACAAGCTGGACGCTAGGGTCAAACCGGATAACGGAATCCTTGAAGATCAGTCCTTCGACATGGTTTTTCAGAAACACCCGCTGACTCGTTGTTACGCCCATCAAACCTGCTGGCCTGCTGCTCACATTGTCGAACACAGACTCATGCTGAGCCGCGATCTTGTCAAAGTCTGCGAAGCTCGACTGAGAAGCAAGCTGAATAACCTGAAAAGCCGCAGGCCAAAATCCCGGCGTGCTGGGCGGTGCCTGCGCCACAGTTGTTTTGAGCTGCTTTAGTTCTTCGCTGTGAGTTTTGAGGTCCTTCGGCGGAACCGCAGAATATTTTTGCACGGCGACCTGGGCGCGCAAGACACTAAGCATTCCTTTGATTTGCTGCGTGTCGCCGTCGATCCTCTGTATGTCTTTTTGAATTGGAACAACACCTGCCGAGACAGCGGACTGAATATGCTTGTCGATCTCTAGGCCGGCAACATAAACAGCGCCACCAAAAACGCCGCCGATGAGAACAAGTGCAACCGGAATTGACCAATTGCGCTCTTCCCAGAACCAAGCGGACACCGAAAAGCTCTTCGACGAAGTCACTTGGCCAGTTCCGAGGTGTTTCTCGATCGCGTCAAGGCGCGCTTCGATGGCCTTAAATTGTTCTTTCGTGGTGGGCACGAAGACTCCGAGTTTTTGGTGTCTTGAGCGCCGATTGGCGGTGCTACTGTGGTGCTATTCAATTTGCAGGATAGCACAGTAACACGCAAGGTAGCGCAGCAGGCTATCTAGCAGAATCAGCAGCTTAGCAGGGTGTCGCACGGTCGCGCGGACATGCGCAGGAACTTTTTCAGGCTTTGAAGACCGGGAGAGTCACCGGACCCCTTTCGCCTCCCCTGAGAGTATAGGGGCCCCTGCCCACGCATTCAAATTCGTGAACCGGCCCCGCCGAAGCTCGCTGCTTCGCCTTTTGGGTCCGCGCAAGAAACCTCTTGCACTGTATGCGTCAGAGGAACACACCTAGCGCACGGGAAGCAGGCGTGATGAAGTTGGGGGATGAGAGAAAAACAGACGCTTGGAAAAGTTCAGCAACGGCGGAGCCGTGCAGAAGTTG
>Ga0335081_10022132_pt1 | contig 10280 bp, 13 predicted proteins | sample Lox_Sample_35_FD_206713 | JGI IMG/M metagenome (GOLD analysis project Ga0335081, IMG submission 206713) | Soil microbial communities from Loxahatchee National Wildlife Refuge, Florida, United States - Lox_Sample_3.5 | ecosystem: Environmental > Terrestrial > Soil > Wetlands | place: USA...
TTATCGCCGCAGGAAAGGAAAGGAACTTCGTGCACCCCTCATGGTCGCACATCGCAGACAGTGTGTCTGCCACGTCAAAGAGGTTCTTGGCCATGAAACCGCCCCCCCTGCCCATTCCATCGACGAGGGAGGCGATGTCCCTGGACGGCGACGCATGATAGTCCCTGACCCTTCTGAGTCCAGGGATGACTTTCAACCGAGAAAGGCACGGGTTTCCTGTCCGCTTTTAACCATTCGGCGGCAGTCACTTTCTGGAACCCGTCTCTCACCCTGGAAGACAACGGCACCACCGCACTTCGCTTCTAGTCCACGAGTGGGATCTTCCAGCCCCATCCGCGTGATGAACCAATCGCGGGCTTGTGCGGGCATGCAGACCCTAGATTCCGAGACATCATGCCCCGACTGCCATGTGCTTTTCCTCGATCTAAGCGACGAGATGGCCTGCCCAAGATGCGGGCAGGTGAGGGAGAAGCAGTTCGCTGACCCCACTCCACTGGCAGGGACGGAGCGGCCGTCGGCCGCCCGGCTGCAGTTGGGAAGCTACATGGGGAGCATGCGGTCCACGGAGCAGGAACGGTCGTGCAAGGGCATTGCAGGGTCGAACTCCAGGTACGAGTACCTCAAGGTCCTTTCCGACTTCGCCGGCAGGGAAGAGGGTCCGGCGGAGGTGTGTGGGAGGATGGTCGCGAGGGTGGGGGAGAAGCTCTTCCTCCCGAAGGTGGTGCAGGAAGATGCGGCAGCTGTGGCCAGGACGATCCTCGCCAAGCGGCAGGGCGGTCGCAGAATCACGCTGGCGGCTGTCTCCGCCTTTTCACTTATAGCAGCCTGCAGGGTGGAGGGAATAACCTCGGTGAGCGTGAGGGAAATAATCTCGGCCCATGCAGCCATGGGGAGACGTGTCAACACCTCTTCGTTCATCCAGATAGCGCTGGATTCGCCCATCAAAGTCATGCCGAGGAGACCTGAGGACTACATCTCCCGGGTGCTCGCGCGCCTCTCATCGGACCGAGGCCTTTCGCAAAGACTGATGTCGGACGAAGTCTCCCAGACGGCCTACTTCAACGCCCTTAGGGAGGCCGCGAAGGAACTCCTCTCAGATGTGGGCGAGAATGTCTTGACTGGGAGGCGGCCCTGCTCTCTGGCCGCTGCCGCGATCTATTCGGCCGAGCTCACAATGGCGGCACGTGAATCAAGGAGAAGGAGGCTGACCCAAAGGCTCCTTGCCGAGTGCGGCGATGCCGCTGAGTACACGATAAGAGAGCAGTGCGCTCGCATCTTCACACCGGCCGCCGCCTCGCTCATGAACCGAATACGGCCGTCTCCTCCCCACGCAGTTCAACGCTGAAATTCCCCCCGGGTCCGGCAACGCTGGGCTGGCTGACCTCGACAGTGACGTCAACTGAACAGGGCGCCGTGCCGTTCAGATGGGAGTAGACCGCAAGTCGGAGGCCAGAACTCGACGCTTCCGAGCTTGATTCCCCCACGGCCTCATCGATGATAGAAGAGACAGCCGACGGCGTGCATTCAGGCGCGACGGTGGTCGAGATGGCTTCTTCGGCCTCTGAGAGCGCCAAGGAGCAGTCTGAAGCCATGTCTACCATCCTCACGGGGAGGTGGACGTAGTGCGATTCATTCTTGGCGAAATACACCCCGAGCTGTGCAGTGGCACCTCTCATCTGCTCATAGAGGGCTGTGTTCACTGCACCTTCGACATAACCGCCGAATGGTGCAAGCATCGTGAGATTGTCGGAAGCCGGACCCTGCGATGCAAGACTGGCAGTCGCGACCACGGTCAAGTTGGAGGACGTCTGGGTTTCCCCCAGACCGCTGATCTCCTCGGACAGCGTTGCGGACGCCGAACCGCAGTCGAGCACCTGCGAGCCGAGAAGTGCCTGCTCCTTGAGAAGCGCGTTGGTCGCCCCCGCGCCTTCAATGGCCAACGCGGCGTCCGCGATTGCATCCGCGGCGTTAGAAACAAGATGCAGCCGATGGCCCTCTTGAGTTGCACAGTAAACGGAGAGGCTTGAAGCCAGGAGGACCGAAAAGATGACAGCGGACGCTACGGTCGCCCCTACAGCTGTCCGTTTTCCCATGCCTCTAGCACGACCGGGCGGCTGAAGAGGTCCAACGCGATGGTTGCGAAGGGGACGCCTGGGGGCGGTGAAGCGCCGCACCCGAGTGATCCGATTTCGCCCGAAAACGTGACAGAGGAGTTGGAGATTCCAAGCAGATAGGCGCAGACATCCTCTGGGGAGGTTTGGACGAGCCAAGCGGTTCCTTTCTGCTGGACGAGTGCAAGTAGTGTATCCCTCAGCTGCGACACCGTCTCAAGACTGATTGAGGCGAGATCTCCCTGCCTTGGCGCGAGCGCGGCCATCCCTGCCAATGCGGAGGTCCCGATCAGAAGAGCGACGGCCAAGTCCAAGAATCTCAACTGGGATACAGCTCCGGAAGGAGTAGCGCGAGCGCAAGCATGGAGAGCCCGATCAGGATGGCGTACATGATGGCGACATCCACGTATGCCTCAACTTCAGCCAATCTCGCCCACCCTGACAGAGCCTCCCCCGAGCCAGACACGGTATTCGACGCCGGGCGAAAGGGTGACGTTTGGAAGAGAGTAGAGGGTGCGGACTGCGACTGTCAGATTGTCATTCACGAAGCTCACCTCGTGGCCGGAAAGGCGCGCCGATTCGCCAGCCGACAAAGCGCCGTAAGAGAAGGTCACGACTGTGCCAGGACGCAACGAATCGAGTACCGAACGAATACCGTCGGCCATCCTGTAGTCGCTCCCCTCCCTTGAATCCTGGGCCACACCGACCAACTGAGGCGTGAGCGCCCCCACCAGGGCGGCAGAGGCGACGAGGTAGATTCCCCAAGCGTTCATGACCCCCACAGAGGAAGCGGGCAGGCTAGCTCACCGATAGGTCCAGTCTGCCGGATGTTGCTCTGAACGAGACTAGGTGCGTGCCGGCCGAGATCCTGGCCTGGAAATCACACTTTGCCGGTATGCCCTGGGATATCTCCCCTGATCCGACGCCTAGGTGCAGCGTGCTCCCCTGGCATCCGACCGTGGCTTCGGGAAGAGTTAGCGTCGACACGGCGCTGCCGTTGACAAGGGCGGCATCGGCAACGTTCACGACGGCGGCGAACGTTCCCCTGAGCTGGAGCTCTGTTTCGTAGGAAGTGAAGGAATTGTAGACGAACACGGAGCCGGTCATCAGGAGCGTGGAGGCCATTATCGCGAGCGCGTACTCTACGAGTTCTGCCATCGATTCTAGAGCTTCGACTCCGATTTAAGCAGCCACCTTGGGCGTTTTATTCCCGACTCGCCTTGTTCTAAGAGACCCGTTGAGATTTGCCCTCGGTCCTTTCTTGGTGGGGATAGCGGGGAAGCGCAGGCGTCCGGCCGAGCCCTCTCCGTTGCTGATAGAGCTCTTTCCCAGAAGGGATTCACGCGGGAACTGGGGCATCGAAAGGTATCCGTTCTGTTACCGCGTCGAGCAGAGGGGAGACACTCCCTACTACGAGATAGGCTGCGACGTCTCGACAGAATTGACCATGAAGCTCAGGGAGGCGGTGAGCGGAGCCTCCTTTGCCCTTGACCCAGCAGAGGTGAGACCCCTGGCGTTCGCCCGGCTCATCGAAGTTCTCAGGCAGCTGGCCGCTGAACGCCTCGCCGCCGGGGGAGTGAAGGGGAGGATAAGGGAGCTGTCGGAGCTGGCTGCTTACGAGTCGATCGGGCTGTCGAGGATCTACGCTCTGGCAAAGGATGACGACGTGACGGAATTCTTCGTCGACTCGGAAGACACTCCCGTCTACCTCGACCACGCCTGGGCCGGGAGGTGTGAATCAGGAATCTGTCTCACGGAGAGGGAGAGGAGCGCCCTGGAAACGCACCTCGACACTTTCAGCGGCTATTCGCTGGACTTCAAGACGCCATCGCTCAAGAACGACCTGGTCCTTGCGGGCGCTGTCTTGCGCGTTTCACTGGACCTAGAGCCTGTCTCGGTCAACCGCTTCGCGCTCGACGTCAGGAGGCTGAACGCGTCCACCCTTCCGCTCCGTAAACTCATCTCCTTGGACGTGCTCACGCCTCACGCGGCGGCCGTCCTCATTGGGTGGCTCGAAGTCGGGGGGAACGTCACGATCGTGGGCGAGACAAGCACCGGGAAGACAACCCTCCTGAATGCTCTGGACGAACTCGTCGAAAGGCGCCTCCGCCGGGTCTACATCGAAGACGCAGTCGAGACACGGAACATGCTCGACAGGGGGTTCCACCAGATGAAGGTAAAGGTGGACCCGTACGACCGCGGCGCCGAGACGGGGCGGACCAAAGAATGGGAGATAGTGAAGGCCCTTCACAGGTCCCCGGACATAGTCGTCTTGAGCGAGATCCAGTCTGAGGAGCACAGCCGGGCGTTCTTCCAGGCCCTCGCCTCGGGAGCGAGGGGCCTGCAGACATTTCATGCGTCGACTGTCGAGCAGGCCATCAGGAGATGGGTGAACATGCACCACATTTCAGAGCAGAGCCTCCTCGACCTTGGCATCATGGTGCAGATGGCGAGGCCAGACCGTCTGAAACAGGGAAGGTTCGTTCAGCGGATATGCCAGGTCTGCCAAGAGCTTGGGGCTCCAAAGCTGAAGGAGCTTTTTCTGCGCGACCGCGGATTCACGCTCAAGGCGGTCGCAGACGAATGTTACCCTCTCCCTCCTGAGGGCGTCGAGCCTGTGGCGTTCCAAACTAGAGTCGCGCAGGCTCGCGAGAGGATTGCGAGGGCGGAGCCGGGGCAATGAGGTTCGAGTCATACGAAGCCTTCGGCATAAGCGTCAGGCGGATGCTGGCACTGGGGTCTGCGGCATCGGTCCTCTCGTGGGTGGGCCTGGAGCTTGCCCTGGGCGACGCACTTGGGGAGGCAAAGACGGCCACGCTGGCGGTTGTTGCCGCCCTTGTCTTCTACGTCGCAGTGTCAGCTCCCCGGCGGCTTCTCGACCGTCAGCGCGTCGCTCAGGCCCGCGAATCACTGCTCCTTGCCGCCACTGCCCAGACCTGCCTGAAGGTGACTGGCTCGAGGTCAAGGACGTTCATGATGATCAAACCGAAGGAGCAGGTCCTTTCGGCCGCCGTGAAGGACTCGGCGAGGAGGATCCTCCTTGGCATGAAAGTGGACACAGCCGTCGGAGAGTCTTCAAACGCACTATCATCCTACTCGGCCGCAGCGGCACTGCACAGCGTTGCCGCGTCGGGGGCGAGAGAGTTCGCAGGAAGCGACGAAGAGTCGCGAGGCCTTGCCATTTCGGCGGACCTGAGCATGGAGACAAAGCTCCCGATCTTCATGACTGTCTGCTTTTTCGCCCCAATCATGATCACGCTCTACGCAGTTTTTTCGCACACTTACCAGCCCGACCGACTGGTCGAGCTGGGCGCCTTCGAGTTTACTGTCATCGACCTGGCGTACTACCTCAGCGCGGCGGACAGGGGTCTATGATGAACGCCGATTTCGACACGATGCTGGCCCTCAAGAAGGTCCTCGAGTCAGCGAGTTATGGCATGGGCATGTCGCAGTCGGTCGCAAGGGAACTAGGTACGGTCAGAACCATCGGGAGCGAGTCTGCTCGGCTTGTCCTTCTCGGCTACCCGCTCCATGAAGCCATGAGCCCCCTCGTTGAATCCGGTTCCGAGGAGGTTTCGATGCTGGCGTCTCTCATCGTATCGGTGCCGAGGAGCAGCTCTGTGATGGTGGGCAAAAGCGGGGGGATCCTCGCTGATACCCTCGACAGATGGGTCAAGACTAAGGAGAGCGAGAAGCTTCAACAAAAGGCGCTCAGATTCAGGAGCCTGATAACGTGCGGTGTGCTGGGAGCTGTGAGTGCAATGGTGGCTTCGCTGGGTCCGCTTGTGGGCGGCCTGGATTTCACGCGTGCGCCCCTGCCGGGTGGCACTGCGGCTCTCCTCTATGCCGCGGCCGGGTTCACCGGTATTAGCTCCTGTATGCTCGGCCTCTTCATGTCCGGTCGAGGGTTCTACGTCAATGCGGCCGTGGCGCTTGGGGTGTTCCTTGTAGTGGCCGCCCTGGCTTCCCCCCTCGCCAGCGTTTCCGCGGTCACGCTGTGGGGAGTTAAATAGCAGAATCAGCTTCTGTGACGATGCAGAAACTTAGCAGACCAAGACTGAGCCGTCGGGGAGCACAGCTCATCGAGGAGGCCCTGCTTCTATCGGTCGCACTGGTGGCGCTTTCGCTTCTCGTGGGAGGCATCGAGTCAATACTGAAGCAGAGCTCAGACTACACGTCGGGCGTCTGGAATTCGATAACAAGCTCGCTCAACAGCATCTTCGGCTCGCTCTTTCACTGGTGAGTGGCTTGCGCCTGGCAAGAGAGCTCATTTCGCGAGCGGCATGGCGGGTGTGGCCTCAGGCAGGGATTGGGCACGACGACGTACGAATAGCCGACGGCAAGTACCTGGCGGTTTCGGACGGTTCGAGTGTCAGGTGCACCGTCCTTTTCAGGGTGCGGGTGCCCGACCTGACAGAAGACCCCAGAGGCGACTACTCTGCTGCCCTGAAGACGACACTCCAACAGCAGCGGATGAGGGGGCTGTTCGAAGGCCTGCGGAGAGCATCCGTGCCTTTCGTGTACATGATGCTCATGAACGAGTCTGTAACCTCAGAGGGGGAGAACCCGGTCCTCGAGTTCGACCTCGTCATAGGCACATGGGTGGACGGCAGGAAGAAGGAAGACCCGACCGTCGAGCTCGAGCAGAGGGCAAGCGTCCTTTCGGCCACCCTCACTGTGGCCCTGCCGACGGCGACAGTGGTGAGACTGGTCAGGAAGGAGCTCGCGGACTTCGTCAAGTCGGCGCTCCTTCCGGGAGAGAGGCCTCTCCCGCAGACAGCTTCGGCAGACGTCACGGGTGCATTGTGCACATTCGAACAGATGTCGCCCATATCGGCGAGCCTTGCTCAGTCTCCAGAATTCTACGTGCCCAACGCCAGCGAATCGGGCAGTGAAGGCATACTGCTGGGGGCTGTGGGGTCCGGAGGGCGGGAGTACCATGACTTTAGGCTCCAGTTGGAGGACTTGAAGAGGCACGCCTGCGTACTGGGGATGACAGGCTCAGGCAAGTCGACCACGGCGAGGGCAATCGTAAGGCAGGTCGCAGAATCTGGGCTCCCGACGCTCATCCTCGACTGGCACAACGAATACGCCGCCGTTGTTTCGGCCGTCGGAGGAAAGATCCTCGCGCCCGGGCGAGACGAGTTCTCGATCAACCCCCTGGAGGCGGGGCCAGGATCGGACGCAGTCGAGCACGTCGCGATGGTGTCGGACATCTTCTCCGACATCTACCACTTCACTCATCCGCAAGCGTACATGTTCCGGAACGCGCTCCAGAAGCGCTTGGGCGAGACCTCCGCCGAGGAGGTCCCCACGATTGCATCGCTCGTCAGAACCATCGAGTCGTACCCCCTCAGGTCAGCCTACGACAACGAAACGAAGATCGCCCTTCTCCGGAGATTGGTGCCGCTCACCCAGGGTCAGCCGGGCAAGGCGCTGAGCGGGTCGGGTTCCCTGAAGCTGGGCGAACTGCTTGGCACGACCGTCTGCGTCGAGCTGGGGCACATGCGGGACCTACAGTCGCGCGGAGTGTTCTCCGATGTGCTCCTGAAGATGATCTATGAGGAGAAGGTAAGGCAAAAGGGGAGCTTGGACCATCTTACAGTCATAGAAGAGGCCAGGAATATCGCTCCCGTAAGGAGGCCAGAGGACGCACCGACTGTTGGAGAGAGGATGGTTTCCGAGCTGAGAAAATTCGGGGAGGCCATGCTCTTTGTCGCCCAGTTCCCGAGCCATGTCGCACCCGAGATCATCAAGAACTCGGGCACCAAGATTGTCCACCGCCAGGCGTGGCCTGACGACGTTTCTCTGATAGGCGATTCGCTGGGGCTGAACCCGAAGCAGCGAGAGCATCTAGCCAGGCTCAGGGTGGGGGAGGCGATAGTCGGAGTTGGGAGGATTCAGAAGCCCATACTCGTGCAGGTGCGTCCCGACGGTCAAACGGCGGTGGAGAGCAAGAGCCTGAGCTTCGCGCCAGAGTCGTAGTCGAGGGTCCAGTCTATCCGCTCGGCAGTCCGCGCTTTCTCCTCAGCCATTCTCGAGACGGCTGAGGCCGCTTCGCTGGGAGTGGTGCGAGTCGTGTCCACCTCCCACGTCTTCTCCTTCCCGTAGGAGTCAAACGCGTCTGAAGATACGACCCCTATGAGTTCTGCCTCAACGTCCTCGATGATCTTCTTGGGCTCATAGCCTCTCTCACGCAGCCTCTCCTTGAGCACCCCCGGTTCGCACCTCAGAACGACGACCTTTGCGACCGCACTCGAGTCAAGGACGTATGGAAGCAGGTGGCCGTAGACGACCGCGTCTCTCGGCAGACTGCGCCGCAGCCTCGACCGCAGCTTGTCGACGCCTACCTCTCCCGACGCTCCCCTCACCAGGCCGTATGACCTTGCGAGGTCGTTGAGGCTGATGCACTGCGCCGTCAACCTCTTCGCGACCATCGGTGCGATCGACTTCTTGCCTGTGCCCGGAGTGCCCGTGATTCCGAATATCGCCAATTGAAGAAACAGCCCTCGGGTATCAGCCGGGCGCCTGGACGGGGGCCTTGAGCTTCGACTTCCAGTGCGCCCTGAACTTGGCAAGCTTCGGTGAAATCACGGCGCGGCAGTACGGCTGGGAGGGGTTCCTCTTGAAGTACTCCCGATGGTAATCCTCTGCCGGGTAGAAGGCGCCGAGGGGGGCCACATGGGTGACGATTGGGTCCCTGAATGCCTTGTCGGCGGTCAGCTCCTGAATCATGGCCTCGGCCTGAGTCTTCTGTCCCTGGTCGGCGTAGAAGACAACGGAGCGGTACTGGGTTCCCACGTCTGCCCCCTGCCTATTCAGGGTGGTGGGGTCGTGCGTGGAGAAGAGGACCTCGAGGAGTTCCCTGTAGCTAATCAGAGATGGGTCGAACGTGATTTGGGCGACTTCGGCGTGCCCCGTCGAGTCCGTGCACACGTCCTCGTAGCTTGGGTTGGCAACCGTCCCTCCCGAGTACCCTGGGACTACGCTTACGACCCCGTCAAGCTCCGAGAAGACGGCCTCGGAACACCAGAAACAGCCGCTGCCGAAAGTCGCGACCTCCCTGCTTGGCAAGGTTGGGGACGACCAATCCCCTGAATTAAAACTTGGAGGTCAGGCCCCCTGCAATCCTCAGGGCCCCTCCGTTGAGGTCCACCACAGCCGCCTTCATGCCTTCCCAGACGGGGACCTGCGAGGGGAGTTGGGCTGAGACCGAGGAGCCTCCAGAAGCGGTCATCCTGGCTGGGACCATCTCCCCCGGGAGCTGCACATGAAGGTCCCTCGATGCGACTTCCTGCCTGTAGAAGGGGGACCTTGCCAGCTCGAATTCAGGCGAAGCAGTCAGCAGGAAGGTGCCGTCGTCCAGCCAGTGGCTCTTCTCAAGGTCCTTCGGCTCGACTCCTCTGAGGGAGAGCCCGACCCTTATGCCGCGCCCCGCCGAGTCGAAGTCGACGTCGTTGACCTGTATCCCTTTGACGTCCGCCCGGAGGTCGGGAGAGCCAGGCACAGGCCTAAGCTTGTCGTGTATCGACACGTTCCCTGAAAGGACGAACCCCAGGGCGACAGTTCCGACCCCCTTGACCGTGAAGACACGGTCCACATAGACGAGGGTCCTGTCCTTCGGGAAATCGGCGCGCGGGACAGCGTGCGAGAGATCAATGGCAGAGTCGTGCGGGTCGCGGACTTCGTGTCGGTATGATGCCACGGGGGTCCCCTTCAGCGCAGCCCTCGCGGCTTCCGGGGCGGGGGCTCCTTCTGTCAGCTCGAGGGTGCCCTGTAGACCAAAAGCGCCGAGCAGCACGGCTAGCTCGCCGTCCGGCGCCGACATTCTCCCCGAGCTCGGGAAGAAATAGAGGGCGTGGTCTGCGATAGACGCCACGCGAGAATACCCCTGAATCCTGTCCGGGTAGTCTGCCGTGTCAAGGAAGGAGTAGCGCCTCCCCCCATCGACCCTGCCATAGACGACCATCCCTTCCGCCTCGCTCTTCTTTGCGACGGAGCCTTCGAAAGTGGACTTCGCCTGCGCGTCCGTCCCGAACACACCGACAGTTATTCCGTCCACCCCGACATTCCTCGCGAGAAGGCACGCCCTCTCACCCCCAATCTTATGTCTTCTTGGCCGTGAACGGATAAATCAGCAGCCCATCGCCGCGCATGTCGCCGTGACCA
>Ga0335081_10022133_pt1 | contig 10280 bp, 6 predicted proteins | sample Lox_Sample_35_FD_206713 | JGI IMG/M metagenome (GOLD analysis project Ga0335081, IMG submission 206713) | Soil microbial communities from Loxahatchee National Wildlife Refuge, Florida, United States - Lox_Sample_3.5 | ecosystem: Environmental > Terrestrial > Soil > Wetlands | place: USA: Florida...
CACGGTACCCGGCGCCGCCGGCGCGAGCTCGACCCAGCTCTCCTTCATGCTCAAGGACAGCGTCGCCAACCAGCACGTCTTCCTCGACGACGTCTCGGTCACGCCGGTCGCGACCCCGGTCACGTCACTGATCGCCAGCGGCAGCGGCCCGAACAACGTCACTGACGTCGACAGCGGCGCCGGGACCGGCATCGCAATAACGGGGACCGGCGGGCTCGCCGGCACGTGGTTCTACACCACCAACGGCGGGACGAGCTGGACCGCCTTCCCGTCCGTCAGCGCGAGCAATGCGCTGCTGCTCGCCGCCAATGCGTCGACCGAGGTCCGTTTCGTTCCCACGACTGCAGGCGCTGCCGGCCAGGCGACGCTCATCTTCAACGCCTGGGACCAGACCAGCGGCACGAACGGCGGCACCGCGAACCTCACGGGCAACGGCACCGGCGGCACCACCGCGTTCTCGACCGGGTCCGAGACGGCATCGCTGTGGGTGGGAACGCCGACGGTGGGCAACTCGGCCACGCTCACCACCAGCGCCGACAGCGTGTTCTTCGGCAGCGGCACCAACACGATCACGGCGACGGACGCGACACTGCAGACGACCGACAGCCTCATCGGCGGCAGCGGCAGCGATGCGCTCAACCTGACGGTCGGAAGCGGTGGCAGCTATTCGTTCAATTTCGGCGCCATGGCGGCCTTCGCCAACATCGATACCGTCGCGCTAGCGGCCAGTCCCGGGCAGAGCGTCAGCCTCAAGTTCACCAACGCCGATATCGCGAGCGGCCAGACCATCACAGTAGACGGCTCGGCGGACACCACTCAGCCGTTCAGCGTCGACGCCTCGAGCGTCACCGATGGCGGCGGCTTCAAGTTCATCATTTCTGCCACCGAGTTCGCCGCTGGCCCGACGCTCGCCGGCGGCCTTGGCACCGACATCATCCAGATCGCCGGCGCCGCGGCCCTGAGCGATCCCGCCTTCGCGCACGTCACCGGCGTCGAGGTACTGCAGCTCGCCAACGCTACCAACAGCGTGACCCTCGGCGCGGACGCGGCCGCCGCCTTCGGCGGCGCCGGCCATACCCTCACCATCGACGACACCGCGGGCGGCAACCTCATGCTCGACGCCTCGGGCATGACCAGCAACGCGCCCAACCTGGTGGTCGAGCTGACGAGCGCCGGCTTCACGTCGAGCGACCAGATCATTGGCGGTGGCGGCACCGACACGATTCAGCTGACGGATACGGGCTTTAGCTTGAACGACGCCTCGTTCACCAACGTGCACGGCGTCGAGGTGCTCAAGATCGGCGGCAGGGGCGTCGACACGCTCACTCTCGGCCCACGGGCGAGCGCCGCCTTGGGCGGCGCCGGCCACACCTTGACGATCGACGACACGACCGGCACCGGGCCGCTGGTGATCGATCAGTCCGGCACCGGCACGACCGCCAACTTGCTGGTTGAGCTGACAAGCGCGCACTTCACGTCGACCGACGTCATCACCGGCGGGTCGGGTGCGGACGCGATCCAGCTGGTCGACCAGACCGGCATCGTGGTCGCCGATGCGGCGTTCACCAACATCAATGGCGTCGAGACGCTCGAGGTCGGAGGCTCGGCGGACGACAGCATCACGCTCGGCGCCTTTGCGAGCCATGACGTTGGCGGTTCCGGACACCTTTTCACGCTCGACGATTCGTCCGCGCTCGGAAACCTGTACGTCAACGCCGCTGCGATGAGCGCCAATCTCGAGGTGCTCGCCGGTGCCGGCACCGACCAGATCACCGGCGGCAGCGGCAACGACACCTTCCTGGCCGGCATCGGCAACGACATCTTCACCGGCGGACTCGGCAACAACACCTACGTTTTCAACGCGCTCACCCTCGGCGCCGACCAGATCACCGACTTCAACAACACGACCCGCGGCGACCAGATCCAGGTGTCGGCGGCGGGCTTCGGCGGCGGGCTGACCCAGAACGAGGACGTGACCTCGATCTTCCAGACGGCCAGCAATGCGAATTTCAGCGGGGCCGGCGGGGGCCAGGGCCAGTTCCTGTTCGACACCGCGAACCATACGCTGTACTACAGTGCCAACGGCAGCACCGCCTCGGCGCACGCCATTGCCCAGATCGAGGCCGGCGTCACGCTGACGCCGCACGACATTCACGTCGCCGTATGATCGCCCTGCGCTGCGGGATTGAGTGAGGAACCGGTCGGGTCAACATGCCTGCACGCGCCGTCGTCCGGGGGAGCCTCGCGATGGCCAGCCCTAAGATCATGATCGCGTCGCCGGCCTATGGCGACGTGTTCTACACCCCGTACGTGAGCAGCATGTTCAAGCTCACGCGCCTGCTGCAGAAGAACGGCTGGGGCTTCGCCTTCAACTGCATCGCCTATTCGGAGATCAGCGAGAGCCGCAACTATCTGCTCACCTACTGGTTCGACAAGACCGACGCCTCGCACATCCTGTTCGTCGACGCCGACATGGGATTTCCGCCCGAGCTCGTGGCGGACATGATCGCGCTCGACAAGCCGATCGTCGGCGCAGTCTATCCCAAGCGCACGCTCGACATGAAGCGCGTCGCCGAGCTGATCGGCGGCGGCGAGGAGCCCGCGCGCGCGGTCAGCAAGGCGCAAGAGTTCGTGCTGCGCCCCCTGCGCGGCGCGCGCAACAAGGCGGTCCATCCGGGCTTCATCGAGGTCGAGGGCTGCGGCGCCGGAATTCTGCTGATCAAACGCAGCTGCATCGCCTCGATGCTGCAGACGCTGCCCGAGATATCGGACGCCAAGGCGAAGACGGCCTCCCCGCTCGCCAAGCACCTCGATCGGCTGATTCGCGCATTCGACGGGGTCTACGTCGACGGCCTGCGGTTGTCGGAGGACTTCTCCTTCTGTCATCGCTGGCGCCACGGCTGCAAGGGCGAGGTCTGGGCGAACATCGCCCACGAGATCGTCCACACCGGCCTGCAGCAGTTCCGCGGCAGCTATGCCGACAAGCTGGCGAAGACGTCCCACATCGTGGTGAAGCGCGGTCAGCTCGCGGTTCGGGCAAACGCGGCATCGACGCCGCGCGCCGAGGATTGACCCGCAGCCGATTGGGGAGCGGATGCGCGGCTGCGGCGCGCCAGGCTCGTCCGCAGTCTTGGAGGGCGTCCGAAGCTACATCAGCACGGGGCGGATACCGACGCCGCCGGCGCCGGGTGCCGGCTCGGCGGTGGCGGGCGCGAGGTCGGCCCCGTCCCGGCCGATCGTCTGCTCGACATAGGGCGCCGCGAACATCTGCACGCCCTGCTGGCCGATCGCGAACAGCGGCATCAGCTGCCGCACGGCGCTGTCGTCGGCGAGGTCGGCGCGCCGATTGTCGAGAATGAGCCAGCGGCCGTCGAGCCGGGCGGCGAGCACAGCGTGGTCCTCGCGGATCGCGATGTCGCGCGCCAGCACGATCCGCAGATCCGCGGTCGCGACGCCCGCCTCGCGCAGCGCCACATATTTGGCGATCGCATAATCCTCGCAGTCGCCGAGCCCGGTCCTGAAGGTCGCGAGCGGCGACGACCACAGGTCCTCCACGCCGAACTGCTCCATGTCGGTCATGTAGCGGATCGCGCCGTTGACGGCCCGATTGACCGCGTCGAGACGCGCGCGACCCTCGAGCGCGCGCGCCGCGTCGATCAAGGCGACGAACTGCGCGGTCGGCCGCGCGCACGTCTCCTGCGCGGCGCGGCACCGTTCCATCGCGTCGAGGTCGTTGGCGATATCATCCTCGACGCCGCGCCACTTGCTCCACAGCGCGTTTTCGGGCGCGCGGAACGCGAACAAGCCGAACGGCTCGCTGCCCTGCATCGGCGCGACCGGGCCCGCGGCGTCGCTCGCGCTGCCCGGCTCGCGGGCCGCGAGACGCACCGGGCCGGATGGCGGCGCCACGCCGTCGAGCTTGGCGAGCACCTTGTTGATGGTGAAGAAACGCGCCGGCGCCGTGACCGCCGGCGTCACGGCCGGGTCGGACAGCGGAATGGGCGCGATGTGCGGCAACGCGCCGAACCCGGTCGACGCGTCGGTCGGATGCGGCCTGCGGCTCTTCGCGGCCGCGCCCTCGACCGAGAACGCGAGCGCCGCGAGCGCGAGCAACGCGACGCCGACGGCGTTCGCAATGACGCGGCGCGGAGCTGCTTGGGCGCGGATCGTACTGCACATGTGAACTTCTCGCCCTTCCCGGAACCAGGCGAGAAATACACGGGAAAACTTGCGGTACGATTTGGCGGAGCAGCGCGATTTGCCGAGAAATCTCGGCGATCTCGTAGGGTTTCGGTAACCACGTCGCGCGACGCGACAAAGCGGCCGCGCCGCAGCCGATGCGCAATCGGATCATGAGATTTGTGGGGTAAGGCCGCGGACCGGGCGAAGCACGCCCCGCAAGAAAAGACGCTCGCGCGCGGCCCGGTGCCGTGCGCGAGCGTATCTTTTCCAGCCGCAGGCGCGCGTTTCAGCTCATCACGATGCGCACCAGATCGGCGACGTTTTTCGCCCCGAGCTTGCGCATGATGCTCATGCGGAAATTATCGACCGTGCGCTTCCCGATGCCGAGCGCCGCGCCGATCTCCTTGCTGGAAACCCCGTGGACGATCCGCGACAGCACTTCCGCCTCGCGCCGCGTCAAACGCGCGCCGCCGCCGAACGTCATCGCCTCGAGCTCGGCGCTCGCGCGCCGTTCGTCGCGGCCGTTCCACAGCTCGACCGCGTCGCGCACCCGCTGCACGGCCGCGTAAGGATCGAACGGCTTGGCGAGGAAATCGCGCGCCCCGCTCCTGAACGCGTCGACGACCATGGGCGACTCGTCGCGCGCCGACATCAGGAATACCGGAGCCGGGTATCGCCGCGCGTGCAGATCCTTGAGGATGTCGAGACCCGAGCGCCCCGGCATCATCACGTCGAGAAACAGGCACACCGGCGTCTGCGCCCCGGCCCTGCGGAGAAACGTCTCGCCGTCCGTGAAAGTGCTGATCGGAAATCCTTCCAACGACAGGATGGCGCCGAGCAGATCGCACATGTTCTCGTCGTCGTCGACGATGAAGATTTCGCTGTCGTGCTTGACGACGGGACGGGGCTCGTAGGCGGCGGCGGCCAGGATCGTCATGGGCGTTTCGTTCCGTTGTTGGCGAGCGCACCGCCGGTCCGACCGGCATGCGCGTGCATCGTGTTGCCCAACCCCCGCGAGCTTAGGAGAGGTTCGATTGAAGAGGTCTTAAATCGATCGTAGAGCGACGCGAACGAAGCGCGACCGGGCGTGCGCCGCGCGTGATCTCATCGGTGTTTGTACGATCGGGGCAATTACCTAGATGCCCGTTCCGCTCCGATGGAATCGGAACGTGCGCCAGATTCACGTGTTGGCCGAGCCCGATCGACACATCAATTGCGTGCGAATGGCGAGTCTTCGCGACGGCGCCGCCGGCGCGACAAGCGCTAGGAGAGCGACCGCCCTCGAAAAGCGCAACACGCGACAGCGCCCGATGATCGGCCGCATGTTCGACGTCCCCTGTGTCCGGGACCTTGGTCTGCTTTTATGCGGTCGATCTTCGCCCTGGACCTCCGCAAAAAGGCACGCAAAGGTGGCTGTCGCCGCTGATATCGGCTAGCGACAGACGAAGAGACCAGCATTTGCGTGCCCGTTGCTGCCGCGGTGTATCGGCCAACGCGCGCACATTTCGTTAAAGGCGAAATCGTCAACTCCTAATCCAATTCGTTTATGGGGAACAACTGCGCGCACGTCCTTACATCATCAGCATCGGCGCAGTGCCATTCTCCCACGACAAAACCAAAGAAATAACGTCTTAAGAACTAAATAAGGCGCCGTAGCTTGCGTTGCAGCTCGGTAACATCCGACCGAATTCTTTTTATGTCGTTTCTCCTGTCCTCTCACCGACCGTTGAGGACCGGAAAACCCTGTACCGCGAATTTTCCGGCCGGCCGTTCTCTTCACGATCTCACCGGCGTTTACTGCGCTCACAACTAGAGATGACGATCGGGTGGCGGGCGCAGACCTGGAGTTGGCCTGGCCCGTCCGGATCGGTGCCAGCCGCTTCCGTCAAAGGGCGCCGAAGCTCAAAGGAGAATGATCGTGAATGCCAGGTCATGCATGCTGGCGGGCGTCCTCGTCGCCGTCACGTTGCTTGCCGCGCCTGCGGTCGCCGATGATCTCAATCTGCCGCGTGAGAGGCTGAAACTCGTTGCCCCACCGCTGGTCCATCCTCACGAGCAGGTGGCAACCGGCGGCCCAAGAATATACGAAGTGCGGCTCGTCGCCGAAGAGAAGGAAATGGTGATCGACGACGATGGGACGAAGCTGCAGGCTATGACTTTCAACGGGACGATCCCGGGGCCGGCCATTGTCATCCACCAGGGCGACTATCTCGAGGTCACGCTCGCAAGCGCGGCAACCAATACGATGCCGCACAACATCGACTTCCACGCGGCCACTGGAGCTTTGGGCGGCGGCGATCTGACGTTGATCGCGCCTGGCGAGCAGGTAGTGCTGCGCTGGAAGGCGACCCGCACCGGCGTTTTCCTCTATCACTGCATCCCGGGCGGGCCGATGATCCCCTGGCATATCGCGTCGGGCATGAGCGGCATCGTCATGGTGCTTCCCCGCGACGGCCTCAAGGACGGGAACGGAAATCCGCTCCATTACGATCGGGTCTATTACATCGGCGAGCAGGACTTCTACGTGCCGCGCGACGAGAAGGGCAAGTTCAAGACCTACGCATCGCCTGGCGACGCGTTTGCCGACACGCTCGATACCATGCGCAAGCTGATCCCGAGCCACGTCGTATTCAGCGGTCGCGTCGGCGCATTGACCGGCAAGAACGCGCTCGTCGCCAAGGTTGGCGAGAACGTACTGTTTCTGCATTCGCAGGCCGATCGCGACTCGCGAATCCATATCGTCGGCGGCCACGCCGATTACGTCTGGGAGACCGGCAAGTTCTCGAACCCTCCGCAGACCGATGGCGAGACGTGGTTCGTGCGTGGCGGCTCCGCGACCGCGGTGCTCTACCGCTTTCTTCAGCCCGGCGTCTACGCGTATGTGAACCACAACATGACCGAGGCACTCGAGCTTGGCGCCTTCGCGCATATCAAGGTCGAGGGACCGTGGGACAACGACCTCATGACCCAGGTGAAGGCGCCTGCACCAATCACTGACGTGGTGAAGACGACCGAAATGAAGGCGACTGCACCAATCGCGGCGCCGCAAGGCAGGGCCGCGAAGTAGGCCAGCCTGTAACAAGAACATCGCTCAAGACTGCAATCGCGCACCCGTCCCATCGGCGTGGTTGCGCGGACGGGACGCGCCCGCCGGAGGAGGTTTCAATGTTCTGGAGGCAAGGACTGCTGGTCGGATCGATCCTCGCATACGCAGTGGCTTGTATTGTCATCGTGGCGTTTGCGAGTGAGCCCATGCCCGGCCGCATCGTCGGCGGCCCTTGGATTGCGGATCTCGTGGAGTTGTCGGCGGCGTCCTTCTCCTACCGCAACAGCGGCGAGTTCACCCGCGACGGCCGACCTGCCACGGCGCCGCTGGCGACGGTAAGGATTCCGCACCCGCTCGCTATCATGCGCGGCGAAGTCACCGCCGCCGATTTTCGGCGGTGCGTCGAGGCCGGCTCTTGCCCGATGCCCGACGATGACGAGGCCGCGACCGATCGCCCGGTCGTCAAAGTCAGCTGGCGGGACGCGCGGGCCTATGCCGCGTGGCTGTCGCGCGAGACCGGCGACCATTATCGGCTGCCGACCGACGAGGAATGGGTCTACGCCGCCGCGAGCCGGTTCAAGGACGATGCCATACCGGAGACGGACGATCCAGGCCAACGGGCGTTGGCGATCTATGCCCGTGATCATGACGGCGGTATCGATCGGGAGCCGCAGCCGATCGGGACATTCGGTGCGAACGAGAATGGGCTCCTCGACGTCGCCGGAAATATCTGGGAATGGACGGATACCTGTTTCACCCGCCGCGCGCTTGACGCACGAGACGAGATCGTGGCGAGCACGGTCTATTGCGGTGTGCGCGTCGTCGAGGGTCGCCATCGTACCTATATGACGGATTTTGTGCGCGATGCGCGTTCGGGCGGCTGCTCGACCGGCGTGCCGCCCAGCAATCTTGGTTTTCGGCTCGTGCGCGACGACGATCGCTGGCGCCTGCTGCACCGTCTGATCGTCAGCGCGCGGTGACGCGCCGGCTCGCGTGCATGACAAAGCGGCGCGACTCTCGAAAAGAGGCCGGCCATACAACATTGAAAAACGCATTGCTCCCTCCGCTAGCTCGTCGCGCGCGCCGCGGTCGCGCATGGCGTCGGCCTCCTCGTCTCGAAGGGTTCCCGGTGCAGAATGGTATGCCACCCCGAAGATCAACTAACTCACCGGCTACACCACGTCGGCAAAGTGAACAGCTCCCTGAGGCCTTTGCGAGCCGCGATCAGCGCCGGTCGTCATGAGCGCGACCTGAAGCGAGATCACGCCTTCGCATCGTCGGGGCGCATCGGCGGATTGCCGTCGAGGGCCTCCGGGAGCAAGGCTTGACGATCCTCGACACCGAGCTTGGCGAGGATATTCGAGACGTGGAACTTCACGGTGCGCTCCGAAATGCTGAGCGCTTTGGAAATCGCCTTGTTGGTGAGATGGCGGACCAGCAGTTGGAGAATTTGCCCCTCGCGCGCCGTCAGGGAATGACCGGGCAGCAGTTGAGTATCCTGCAGCGCCTTCATCTGCTTCACGAACGCCATCAGCACCTCGCGGGGCACCCAGTGCTCCCCATTTTGGATGCTGCGGATCGCTTGCAACAATTCCGCCTGCCACGCCGCGTGCAACTCCACGAAACCATCGATACCGCAATAGAAGAGCCGAACCTTGTCCGCGTGACCGCCGTCCGCCGGCGACAGCAACGCGAGAAACTTGCTGCCCGGGGAATGGCTGCGGCAACGCTGTACGACCGGTCCCAGATCTATCCGCAGCGAGCAGGCGTCCAGGAGGAAAAGCCGTGCAAGGCTCGGCCGGCTCATGGCCTCCTCTTCGTTCGCGGCCGACGGCAGAACCGCGAAATCCTCCACACCAGCCAGAATTTCCTCGACCGCGCGCACAAGCAGCGGATGCGAGCTGATCACCTGGATTGCGATGGGCATGTGCGCGGCTCCCCGGACAGACGTCTCCGATACCGAACTCGCCTGGGAAGAAGCTCCCGTCGGATGTCGCCCCCTTCCGCGGAACGGGAGTGACACACCCTCGCTCCAATCCGTCCCCCCAATCGCCGGCAGTTTGGACCCAGCGTTCGCTGAGCGCAAGAAATAGTTGCATGTTAGAATGTTACGACTGATAGTTAGTAACGCAATACCCTGAAAGTTCGCAGGATTTCCGACGGATCAGCCGGAATCGCACCCGAGCGGCTGCGGAGCCGCAATGAATTTTGCAAACGGACAAAGATGCGCAGCGGTGGCGGCTCAATCCGCGGAGCCCCTCGCGAGGCGGCCGCACGTCCGCCGCAGCCCGACAGGAACGCACCCGGGCGCATGGCTGATAACCAGGGCCCCGCGCCCCGCCCACCGTCCGTTCAGCGCTCGCGCAGCGCCTCTTCGCGCAGCAGGCGAGCCGGCTTGATCAGGTAGTCGAGCACGGTCTTGTGGCCGGTCAGGATCTCGACCGTCGCAACCATGCCGGGAATGATCGGCAGCGGGTGCTCGGGGGTGCCGAGATGGTTGGTGTCGGTGCGCACCATCACGCGATAGAAGGTCTCCGCCTTCTCGTCCTTGTTGGGGGACTTCTCGTCGGCGATCGTGTCGGCGCTGATCCGCTCGACCTTGCCCTTGAGGTGCCCGTAGACATTGGAGTCGTAGGCCGAGATCTTCACCACCGCGTCCTGGTCGGGACGGATGAAGGCGATATCCTGCGGGCGGATGCGGCCTTCGACGAGCAGCGTATCCTCGAGCGGCACGATCTCCATCAGGCTCGCGCCCGGCTGCACCACCGCGCCGATGGTGGTGACGTTGATCTTGTTGACGATGCCGTAGACCGGCGACTTGAGGTCGGCGCGCCGCACGCGGTCCTGCGCCGACTTGATGTTCTCCTCGAGCACCGCGAGGTCGCCGCGCGATTTCGCCAGCTCCTCGTCGGCCTGGGCGCGGAACGCCGCGGTGGCGTTGGCCTTGCGCGACTTCACCTCGGCAAGCTGCCCTTTCATGTCGGTCGCCTGGCGGGCGAGCCGCAGCCATTCGATCTCCGGCACGATCTTCTGGTCGTAGAGCTTCCGGGTG
>Ga0335081_10022134_pt1 | contig 10280 bp, 7 predicted proteins | sample Lox_Sample_35_FD_206713 | JGI IMG/M metagenome (GOLD analysis project Ga0335081, IMG submission 206713) | Soil microbial communities from Loxahatchee National Wildlife Refuge, Florida, United States - Lox_Sample_3.5 | ecosystem: Environmental > Terrestrial > Soil > Wetlands | place: USA: Florida...
CGGAATTTTCTGCAAAGGACCAACCGGTTTCGACCAGCGTTGACACAGCCGCTGGGAAACCACAGTTTCGGAACATGGCGTTTGACCGCGAGCGGATGAAAAAAAGGGCGGCGGAACTTGCCGCTAAAGGCGTGTATGTCGGCACGTCCTCGTGGAAATACGAGGGTTGGTTAGGCCAACTCTACACACCCGCGCGATACGAGTATCGAGGCAAGGTCGCCAAAACGCGATTTGAGAGGGACTGCCTGCGTGAATATGCCGAGGTGTTTAAGACCGTCAGCGTGGACGCAGCGTATTACACATTTCCAAGTCCTGAGTATCTCCAAAAGCTGGCGGACGCCGTGCCTGATGATTTCCGATTCGGCTTCAAGGTGACGGACGCGGTGACGATCAAGAAGTTTCCGAACCTGGCGCGGTTCGGCGCAAACGCAGGGCAGCCGAACCCGAATTTTCTGAACGCTGAGTTGTTTGCGGGCGCATTCCTGAAACCGTGTGAGGAGATTCGTGACAAGGTAGGCGTGCTCATGTTCGAGTTTTCGCGGTTTTGGCCGAGCGACTACGAACACGGGCGCGATTTTGTGGGCGACCTCGAAACGTTTCTCACCAAGCTCCCGAAAGACTGGCCTTACGCCATTGAGATGCGAAACAAGCACTGGCTGACCCCTGAATACTTTGGCTGTCTGGCCGGGCACGGTGTCACACACATTTTCAATTCATGGGATGCCATGCCGCCCGTAAACGAACAGATGGCCATGCCGAACAGCCGCACCAATCCGAAATTGTGCGCCGCGCGCTTCCTGTTAAAGCCGGGCCGGAAATATGAGGAAGCGGTAAAGACTTTCCAACCATACGACAAGGTGAAGGAGCCGAACCCGGAGGCACGCAGGGCGGGCAAGTCGCTAATCGCGGATGGAAAAAAGGCCGGGCCTGACCGCAAAACCTTCATTTACGTCAACAACCGGCTGGAGGGAAATGCGCTCGAAACGATTGATGCGATGATTGAGGAGGCGGATTAGACGCGGCGTATCATTTCAGCAGCGAGGAGTTTTGTCTCAACCATTTCTCGGCGGCTTTGTATTCCGGACAAACGGCCTTCACCTCCTGCCAAAAGCGCGCAGAATGGTTCATCTGGCGCAAGTGCATGAGCTCGTGGAGAACGATGTAGTCCCGAACAAATGGCGGCGCCTGAATCAGTTTCCAGTTCAAGGAAATCGTGCCACGCCGCGAACAGGAACCCCAACGTGATCGTTGATTGCGGACGGTGACCCGCCGTACGTTCAATTGATGCGCCGCCGCGAGTTCAAAGACTTTCGGGGGGAGTTCGGCGGCTGCGAGTTCCCAAAGATGCTTCATCACCCGGGCAAGCAGGTCGCTTTTCACATCGGGGACCGTGACCCTTTGGCTGCCAAACTGAACTGTGCCGGCTTCCCCGTTCATTCCCGCTTCGAGCCTCACCAATTCACCACGAAATAGAATCTCGGTTCCAATCACCCACTGCCGCGGTTTGATTGGATTGGCCTGGAGCTTCACAAGCTGCCTGGCGAGCCATTCGGTGTTCCGTTCCGCAAAACGCCGCCCCTCAACGACGGAACCACGACGCGGAATTGTCAGTCGTGCGGAGCCATCAGGACGCAGCCTGAGCAGGTAGCGGCGTGCCCGGTGGTTGCGAATCACGGCCAGCGGAATCTGGCGTTCATGCACGGTAAGGAAATTCGTATCGGGTTCGGTCCGCTTCAGAATGAAATGGAACCATGTCATCTGGTTGAAGATTTCAGATTACAGCAATGCCAATTGCCGACCGGCCACTGAAGATTTTTCACGCTTAGTGGAAAATTCATTTAGCGTTTCCATTTCCGACTCGATGACAGCTCGCTCGAACGGGTGCGTCCGACCAGAGAACCGTGATCCGAGCCATCGCAGAAAATCATCAGGCGATTGCCAGAAGAAGGCGGCTAACGCCGCCGCAGTTTCATTGGCAGAATCCTGGCAATCAATCAGCACGCGCGGCGCTAGCTTGCCTTGGGTCCAGCCAGGAGGCAGTTCGGTGCACGCGCGGCCCGAATTAACTGCCAACCACAACAATCGGGCGAGAGAATGATGCAGTCCTTGGGCGGTGCCATTGAGCGGACCGAAGCGTTGCCAATTCGGTTCAGGCGTCTCCACCACGCCCAGCTCCAAAAGTTGCCCCGTGAGGCGCCAGACAATGAATCTGGGGTTGCCCGGCCAGACGCCAGCCCGATTGAATTTGGGTTTGAGTGAGCGCAGCAGCTTTGATTCGTGTCTCAGAGCGGCTGATTCGCTGGCACAGAATTGAAACTCAATCCGGGCGACTTCTCGCACCATCCGCAAATGTCGGCGCGGCATCCGATCGGGATTGGCCACGCGGTAATTGTTCAAGCGTTGTTTCAGGTCCTTGGCTTTTCCGACGTAGAGCACTTTGTCGGAAGCATCCTTCATCAAATACACCCCGGGCCTGCGCGGCGCTCGCCGGAAAAATTTCCTGCCCAGCCGCTGGTCAAGCGGCTTCGGGTCCGGGAATAGGAGCGTCTGGCCCATATCGGCTTAATTGAACCGAAATTCTCGGCCAACGCCAGCCCAACTCAGGCTGTTTCTTCGCAGTGACTTCCACATGGCTTTACGCCGAGAAGTTCTTGGTAAAGGGGCCGCTTGTCGAGCCTGCAAACATCGCCGAACCATCGAAGTTGACGCAGAGAACCCAAGTTGGTATTTGGGCGGTCACGAGAAACCATGCCCACGACCCTGACTATCCACGATGAGACGACTTCCGGTCAAAGAACCAACACATTCACGCTCGATTGCCTGACCGAACATCTGACAATGCGTGACCTGATCAAAGCACGGATTTATCAGGAAGTGCAGGATTACAATCTGAAGCAGCCGGAATATTTCTGCGGGCTGGTCGAACCCACCAATGCCGAGAAGGTCCTCAACGGATACAAGCTCAAGGCGAGGCGAAAGATTGACTGGCAAGAGCAATACCAGAAGGCGCTGGAGGCCTTTGAGCGGAACGGCTTTTTCGTTCTGGTGGGTGACAAACAGGCGGAAAGCCTGGATCAGGAATTTGACGTCAAGGTGGAGACCGAAGTGTCGTTCGTGAAGCTCGTGCCGCTGGTGGGCGGATGAACTGAATGATTCATACATCGTGAGTCACGGCAAACGATGAAGACGACCACGAAGGATGAGGAAGCTCTAATCAAAGCGCACCTTCAAGAAATCAAGGGCGCATACCCCGAAAAATTGAAATATACCAAGGCCGGCGCCTTCATGCTGGCCGCCGATGCCGACCGGCGTGCCGGCCTGGCGGCGCGGGCGATCGGGCTCTGGATCAAGTCTGGCTTCCATGAGGCCGGCAAGGTCGCGTCGGACCTGCTCCGCGCCAACTCGAAGGACTGGACGTGCGCGCGGCTGGTTGGGGTCGTCGAGGCCGCCGCGACTCTCAACCGCAGCCACCGCTGGTTCAGCCATTTCGAATGGTTCCCGCACCGGCCGCTCATCAGCGCCGTCGAGAAAGCCGCGGCCCGCGAGCCGATTCCGCCCGAGCTGCGCGCTGCGCTCGAACATTGGAAGACGGCCATTTCGCCCAAGGACCTCACCCCGCAAGAGGAGCGCGAACTGGGCGAGGCGGAGCGCTTCGTCTCAGAAGACACGGAGAACGTTCCCTGGGCCAAAGTTTCCGCCGCTTATGAAACCATCGAACGCTTGCTGCGCATCCGGTCGCCGCTCACCAACGAACGGAAACTCATTGAGCGGTTGTCCAGCCTGCTCTCCGGCAGCAGCGGCGCGAAGACCGCCAAGACGCCGCCGCTTCGCATCAATGCATCCGATGCTGTCGGAGCAGCCATCGCCGCCGATGTAGCCAAGGGCGGACGGGCAGACGGGCCGGCCTGGGCGGCATTGCTGAACCACGCGCGTGCCATGACCTCGACGACGCCCGCCGAAAAATGGTCGAGCAACGCCGCTGAACTGGCCGCGAAGATCAAGCCAGACAACTTTGGCGCTTGCGTCTCTGACTGGCTGAACCAGGCGGGCAAACCGGCCAAGGCACCCGTGGTTTGCGGCGAGGTGCGGGATGCAACACTGCTGAACGACAGCTCGGTTGAACTGCTCAAGGGGCTGGCCTGGACTATCGTCGCCGCGAAGCGGTCGGACCTGGCGCCTGCACTCGGCAATCTGGCCGAGGCGTGCTTCAAAAAAATTCCGAACAAAGGCCCGCGCAACGTGAAGGTCGCCAACGCCGCCACCGCCGCGCTGGCTGCCCTGGCCGATCCCGTCGCCGCGGCACAGCTTTCCCGCCTGCGCCTGCGCGTGAAGCATCATTCATCGCGGGCAACGGTGGACAAGGCGCTGGCGATGGCGAGCCGGAAGACCGGCCTTTCGCCCGACGACCTCGTCGAGATGTCCGTGCCCGCCTTCGGGCTCAATGCGCGCGGCGTTCGCCTAGTTGACCTGGGCGATCACTATGCCGAACTGCGCGTCGCCAGCGCGCACGAGGTCGAGCTCCGCTGGTTCGACCGTCGCGGCAACGCTTGCGCGTCCGTACCCGCCACCGTCCGGACGAAGCACGGCGAGGTGCTGAAGCAGCTCAAACGCGAGGCGAAGGACGCCTCCACGATGCTCGCCGCGCAAACCCTGCGGCTCGAGCGTTCGTACGTGAACGAGCGGAGCTGGCCGTTGAAGGTGTGGCGGCAGCGGTTTCTCGACCACCCGCTGGTCGGCACGCTCGCGCGCCGCCTGATCTGGCGGTTCGACGACACTGTCGCGATTCCGCGTGAGGGCCGGCTGGTCAGCGCGGCCGGCCGCCCTGTCGCACCCCGGAATGACGCGGCGGTCTCGCTCTGGCACCCGATCGGTTCCCCGCCGGAGCAGGTCCTGGCCTGGCGTGCCTGGCTCGAGCAGCACGAGGTGACGCAGCCGTTCAAGCAGGCGTATCGGGAAATCTATGTGTTGACCGATGCCGAGCGGCGCAGCGGCACCTATTCAAATCGTTTTGCCGCACACATTCTTCGCCAACACCAGTTGACGGCGCTCTGCCAGGCCCGCGGTTGGGACTACCGGCTGCAAGGCGAGTTTGATTCGCACAATGTGCCCACCCTCAACCTGCCGGCGCAAAATTTGAGCGCGGAATTCTGGGTGGAACCGGTGGAAGGCAATGTTTCACCGCAAGGCATTTTTCTTTGCGTCAGCAGCGACCAGGTGCGCTTTCAGCGGCCGCTGGCACAACTGCCACCGATCGTGTTCAGCGAAGTGATGCGCGATGTGGATTTGTTCGTCAGCGTGGCAAGTATCGCCAACGATCCCACCTGGCAGGACGGCGGGCCCGAAGGACGCCATCGCACGTACTGGGAGCAATGGAGTTTCGGCGAGCTTTCGGAAAGCGCGCGCGCCCGGAAAGCCGCCTTGGAGCAGATCGTGCCAAAGTTGAAAATTGCCGGCCAATGCTCATTCGATGAAAAGTTTCTCGTCGTGCGCGGCGCATTGCGCGTTTACAGAATTCACCTGGGCAGCGGCAACATCCAGATGGAGCCAAACGACCAGTACCTTTGCGTTGTTCCCGATCGCGGTGCGGCCGCAAAAGTCCCCGGCAAGCTCTTCCTACCCTTCGAGGGCGACCGCACCTTGTCTGTCATCCTGAGCAAAGCGTTCCTGTTGGCGGACGACGCGAAAATCAAGGACGAAACCATCACCCGGCAGATCAAGGGCGCCTGATCTGGCGACCGGATGTAGCGCATGGCAACACCGAAGAAAAAACCGTCGAAAGCAAAACACGAAAGCGACAGTACGGTCTGGCCGCTCGCCGAGGCATTTGGATTGTGTGAGGACGGCGGATGGGTGGATGCGTTGAAGCAGGAGTGGGGGGATTCATCGCTTGAGCTGCGCGCCCGTTGGACGGATCTGATGGCGCTTTGTCGTGACGCACGGCCGCGCGGAGGCCTGGGCTGGCCGGAGGCGGAGGAGGAGATCATCTCAAAATGCGATCCGCCGTTCGAAGGCGTGGGCGGGCGGGGAAACGAGAACGTCGTGGGTGCAGACGGCAAGCCGCTCTTTGAAGAACGCCCCGACCCGGGCACCGACGCCTATCAGGGAGTGTTGGAGCGCGCTGCGCCCGACCAAGCCTGGCTTGAAAAAGTCCGCGCTCTGCTGAACGCTGCCGGTGCAACCGGCTTCACTTCGAAACTCGCGCGGATTTGCGCAAGCGCGGTCAACTCCGGCATCGGCTCGCTGAACCGCAACAGCCCGAACAAGGAAATCCTGCGGGCGCTGATCTGGTGCGCCGCCGCCGCGCCGGATGCGAAGCTCCTCGACGCACTGCGGCAGCTCGCCGTCTGGTCGTTCGAGCACAACACGGCTCAGGCCAAAACCATCGGCGCCGTTCTGACGTTCATGACTTCAGAACACGCCGCCGCCACGTTGCGGATGATTGAGATGTCGGCGAAGAAGCCCGGGCGAAAGGCTCGTTTTGCCAGATACGCCAGCCACGTCGAACAGCGGATCGGTCTCAGCGCGGAAGACAGCGCGGAGCGGTTTGTGCCAACCTTCAGCCTGGATGCCGGCGGATCGCGCAAAGCGGTCTTTGGAGGCGAGGGAGCGATTGAGCTGCGCATCGAGGGAGCGAAGGGCGTGCTCCGGTATTTCAATGCCACGGGCAAACCGGTCGATGCCGTTCCGTCGGCGATCAAGCGCAATCACGTTTCGGAGCTTCAGGAATGGCGCACCGCAGCCAAGGGCCTCTGTCAATTGCTGGCCAGCCAGCGCGCCCGGATTGAATCCCTGTTTCTCGCGCAAACCATTTGGGATCTTGCCACATGGCGCGAGCGCTACGTGGAGCATCCCGTGGTGGGAACGCTGGCCAGGCGGCTGGTCTGGACGGTGGACGATTCCGCGGCGCTGTTTGTTGAAGGCCGGGCTCAGGATGTGCAGGGCAACGCGGCGTCGTTTCCGCCCTCGGCCAAAGTCAGGCTCTGGCATCCGCTGGCGCAAAGCGTAAATGCGGTGACGGCCTGGCGGAACCGTCTGGAGTCCCTCGGCGTCACGCAGCCGTTCAAGCAGGCGCATCGGGAGGTGTATTTGCTCACCGACGCCGAACGCCGGACGCAGACCTACTCGAACCGTTTTGCCGGACACATTCTGCGCCAGCATCAATTCCGGGCGCTGGCTTCAACGCGGGGATGGGAGGGGCCGTTGCTGGGAGGCTGGGACGGTGGTGACCAGGGCAGGGCGCGGCGCAAGCTGCCCGGGGGATGGACAATTGAATTCTGGATTTTTGCTGCCGGCGAAGACGAGCCGGAAGCCCATTTCCAGTTCAGGGGCCTGGCGCTCATTTCCACCGACCAGGTCCGGTTCTATCGCGGAGACATCGCCGGGCCGGCGCGGCTCGAAGACGTGCCGCCGATGATTTTCAGCGAGGCCATGCGGGACGTGGATTTGTTCGTCGGCGTGGCCAGTGTGGGCAACGATCCGACGTGGCGCGATGGCGGGCCGCAGGGACGCTTCCGGCAATACTGGCAGGATTATTCGTTCGGCGAACTGAGCACAGCAGCGAGGACGCGCAAGGAAGTCCTCGAGCGTATGGTGCCGCGGCTCAAGATTGCTCCGCAATGTTCGCTGGCAGAAAAATTCCTCGTGGTGAAAGGCCGCCTGCGCACCTACAAGATTCACCTGGGCAGCGGCAACATCTTGATGGAACCGAACGACCAGTATCTTTGCATCGTGCCGGATCGGAAACCGGATAAGAACAGGGAAAAGCTGGATGTCTTCCTGCCTTTTGAGGGGGACAATTTGCTTTCAGTAATTATCAGCAAAGCATTCCTGCTGGCGGACGATGTTAAGATCAAGGACCCCACCATTATCAGCCAGATCAAGCGATGACTTGACAACCCGCCCTGGATATACTATCCATTTGGATAGTATATGACCGGATTGACCAAAGCCCAGCGCCGCGTCCTGGATTTCGTTCGGATCGAGACGGATGCCGGCCGGCCGGTTCCCACCCTCCGGGAAATCGCCGCCCGGTTCGGGTTCAAAGGCCATCGTGCCGCAGCCTGCCACTTGGATGCCCTTAAGCGCAAGGGTCTTATCGAATCCGAACCCGGCAAGGCCCGGTCGCTCCGCGTCATTTCCCCGCTCGCAAAATTGCGCAGCCGCATCGCGGATGTCCCGCTGTTCGGCGCGATTCCGGCCGGACCGCCGGAGGTCCGCGAGCCGGACGCAGCGGGCTGCGTTTCGGTGGACGTGGACAGTCTCGGGTTCAAACCGACGCGGAACACGTTCGCGTTGCGCGTGACAGGCGATTCCATGATTGGCCGGCACATTCTCGACGGCGACGTGGTGGTTTTGGAGCACGGCCCGGACCCGCGCAACGGCCAGATCGTCGCCGCGCTCGTTGACGGAGAAAGCACATTGAAAACCTTCATCGTGAAAGGCAGCAAGCCTTACCTCAAAGCCGAGAATCCGAAATATCCCGTCCTGATCCCGGCGCAAGAGTTGATGATTCAGGGCGTGTTCAAGGCGCTCATCCGAAAGGCGAAGGAATGAACCATGTCCCGCACCATTGTTCATCTCGACGCCGACGCCTTCTTTGCGTCCGTTGAGCAGGCCGCCGATACGCGGTTGCGGGGCAGGCCCGTTGAGTAACGGACGCATCACCAGATCACCGGCGAGCCGATGAAATTCCTGACACTGGCGGGCTGGATCGGAATGGTGGAAACGGAATTATTCGCGCAGACTTACAAAAGCTATGGACTGGCAGCCGTACGTTATCCCTTGCTGAAAGTTACCGCCACGGTCGGACCGTTTGATAATGGACGAGGCTTTTCATTGCGAGTGTTGCGGGCGGGGAAACCGGGGGTCTTTTCACACTTTGACTATATTAAACGTTGCTCCTTCTGATCCGGCCGACGTCGCCATGATATGAGGACTGCTAGCCACAGAAATTAAATTTAAAACTGATACGATACTCTCAAACTTATTGCTCACATCCTGGATGGCTGAAAACCAAGTGTTGCCCGGTATTGGCAGCAACAGTGTAAATAGTGTATTGATTTTGGAATGACGCCGGCGCCAATGCGTCCTTTAGTTTTATAAACTTGACAGCGACGCCTCGCTTGATACACTAACATCAAAGTTTAACCAAAAGCCAAATTCAACCCCGAACCGGTTTATGTTCGCTCGGGTTCCGATTTCAAGGAGAGCCGCTGTTTTTTCAACTTACAGGCCGTTTTTCGTGCTATTACTCGCCTATGGGCTTCACGTGGCGACAGGCGTGGGAGCGCCGAATCCGGACTTAGGATTATCCGGCACGGCCGCGCCAGCTCCGGTTTCCGTTGGCGAGTTGCTGACGATCCAACTTGCCATTACGAATGGCGGCTCTGCCTCAGCCAGCGGCGTGACCTTGGTTGACACCATTTCGTCCAACGCGACGTTTTTTTCCGTCACACCGTCACAGGGCAGTTTCACGCAAACTGACGGCACGGTCACGTGCAGTCTCGGTTCGTTGGATGTCGGCGCCGCGGCGACGGCAAAAATCGTGTTAACTCCGGGACCGTATGGGATGCTGACCAACTCCGCCAGCGTGAGCGAAAATGAAACCGATTCCAATCCGGCGGACAACGCCCTCGCGCAAACCGTCCTGGTCGTGCCGCTCACGTTTTATCCCGGGCCAAATCTGAACGCGGCGCGGTCCTGGCACACCGCAACCCTGCTGCCGGATGGCCGCGTATTGATCGCCGGGGGCAACACGGGCTGGGGCGGCAGTCCGCTGGCCAGCGCCGAGATTTATGATCCGGCCACGAAAACGTTCACTTTGACCGGCAACATGCAATATGCGCGGAGTACGCACGCCGCCACCTTGTTGCCCGACGGCAAGGTCTTGATCACCGGCGGCTATAACACTACGGCGGAGATGTTCAACCCGGCCAGTGGAACCTTTTCCACCATCAGCAACATGAATTATGTCCATTACGGTCACAGCGCCACGCTGTTGCAGGATGGGCGTGTGCTCGTTGAAGGAAGCAGTGTGAGTTATCCTGCCAACGCAGCCGAAGTTTATGTTCCTTCCTTGCAGGGGTTCACCAACCTGCCAGGCACATTGGATTATGGCACCCATCGCCCGGCCGTTCGTCTGGAGGATGGTAGGGTTTTGTTGGCCGGGGGATCCATTGGAAGCGGCTACAGTCCTGGCAATAATGGAGAGTATTTTGACCCTGTCCTCAATCAATTCGTTGCCACCGGGAACATGAACTATTCCCGGACTTATCACGGCG
>Ga0335081_10022135_pt1 | contig 10280 bp, 13 predicted proteins | sample Lox_Sample_35_FD_206713 | JGI IMG/M metagenome (GOLD analysis project Ga0335081, IMG submission 206713) | Soil microbial communities from Loxahatchee National Wildlife Refuge, Florida, United States - Lox_Sample_3.5 | ecosystem: Environmental > Terrestrial > Soil > Wetlands | place: USA...
TCGCGCCGACCTCGAGCCAGGCGTCGAAGGTCGCGCTGGCGCCGGCGGCGAGAGTGTGCCGCCTGAAGAGGTCGCGCGAGCCGAAGCCCACGTGATCGAAATAGGGCGCGTGCAGCGTCACCGTCCAGTCGGCGTCGTAGCCGCTCGCACGGTCAGCCAGTGCGCCGGTTGCATCTCCCGCGGTGAGGCCCGCGAGGCCCGGGACCGGGAAGAAGAAGCCGCGGCGCGGCCACAGGGTGAATCCCGAGAGCAGGTCAGGGAGCGGCGCGGCACCCGAGTTGGTCATCGTGGCGCGCATCACGATGCGATCGGCGCCGGCTTCCAGCGTGTAGAGGGTGGTGAGCTGAGCCGCGCCGAAGTCGCGCACCGCGCGCACGCTCACCCGCTTGGGGCCGCGCTCGAGGATCTCGACGCGCTGGTAGGTGTTGGGCCACGCCGACCAGTTGTTGGGAATGAAGTCGGCGAACACCGTGCAGTTGTGGCCGATCGTACCTGCGCGCACCGGTGCCACGTCCACGAGCGCGCCGCGCGGGATGCCGTAGGGCGGGGATGATCTGACGGCCAGTGCGAACGCCAGCCGCTCGTTGACGACGGTGATGTCGCCGCGGCTCACGGCGGCGCCGTCGGGGATCGGTGTCGGGCCCTCGATCACGCGCACCGCGGCCCGAGCGGTCGGGAGCAGCGCCAGCGCAGTGAGCAGGGCCGTGAGCGGCGGCGTGACTCTCAAACAGGCCCTCGCGGTGCGTCGCGGAGGGCCCGATACTAGCGGAGGCGGCGGTTGGATTCACGCAGCGGGCCGCACGCACTCGGCACGCGCCGCCCGCCGCCTCGGCAGGTTCTCAATCAGCGCCAGTAGCCGTGCCAGTAGCCGTGCACGACCACCACGGGGGGTGCCACGACGCCGACGTAGGCTCGCGGCGGTCCAATCGGGGCGACCACGCAGCCCGAGAGGGCCGCGGCGCAACCCAGGGCGATCAGCAGTTTGACAATGCTACGCATGCATCACTCCTCAGCCCTTTCCCTGCTATTGATAACGCAGCCGCGCGGACGCTGCTGACAGCGTCGCGAGCCCGACACGGCGTTCAGGGCGGGTTAAGAGTGCGCAGCACCGCGGCGCGCGGCCGCGCGCCGCAGCAGCACCTGGCGCAGCACCACCGCATGGTTGATGCGCGGCTCGCGCGAGGCGTAGAGCAGGGTAACGCTGCCGGCCGCGGCACGCGCGCGCAGGTCCGCGAGCGCGGCGCGCTGCGAGCGCAGCTCCGCGCGATAGCGGCGGCCGAATTCCGTCCAGCGCCTCGGGTCGTGTCCGTACCAGATGCGCAGTGCGTTGCTCGGAGCGAGCTCCTTGAGCCAGGAATCGAGCGCGGCCCGCTGGCGGCTGATGCCGCGCGGCCAGAGCCGGTCGATGAGCGCACGGTAGCCGTCAGCGGCGGCGGCGGGCTCGTAGATGCGCTTGATTCGCACGTCGCCGGCGGACCGCGCCCCGGGCTCGAGCTCGTGAAGGTAGCAGGCGGGAGAGCTGTACTCGGCCGGTGCCAGCCGGCTTCGGGCCGGGCGCCGGGCACGGCTGGTGCCGCGGCGGGTGGTAGCGGGTGTGCGCTTCATGACACGGCATTCTCCGTCGCCTGCGCGCGCGGATCCAGCGCGCGCGGGCGTATCATGCCGGCCAATCGAGGCTCGCGCCGGCGCGATCATGGAAATCCTCACCCCGAGCGACAGCATCTTCTATGTGAAGGACCGGATCTCTCAGGAGCTGTGCCGCCGCTGCACGAGCTCTACGAGCAGGATCCGCACAAGCACTCGGGGTACACCACGCGTCCCGGCGGCGGCCAGCAGCTGGAGGAGGACGTGAAGGTGAGTACCGACCTCGGCATCGAGACCGAGGGTATGTGGAAACCCGTGTTCCTCGAGCTGCACTCGGCGGTGACCGCGGTGGTGCAGAACATCGCCACACAGTGCTCGGCGTTGCAGGTAGCGCCGCTGCAGTGCACGGGATACAAGATCCAGCACTACCGGAAGAATGAAGGCCAGTTCCGCTGGCACTTCGATGCGCTCGGGCCCGGCGGCTGGGAGCGGCAGCTGGCCGTGATCATTTACCTGAACTCCGTCGAGCAGGGCGGCGAGACGCGTTTCTACCGCCAGGATCTCCAGGTCAAGCCCGTCGCCGGGAGCGCGTTGTTCTTTCCGCCCTTCTGGACCCACATGCATTGCGGGGAGATCCCGCGCTCCGGCGACAAGTACATCGTCTCGTCGTTCATCAGGTTCGTGCTCCCGGGGCCGGCAGACCAACCCGCACCGATGTAAGAGAGATGTGCCATCGTGATCACCCTCTATCACCGACCCAACAGCCGCTCGACGCGCTTCATCTTCCTGCTCGAGGAGCTGGGAGCGCCCTATGAGATCCGCCTGGTCACGACCCGCACGCGCGACGGCGGCGGTGCGCCCGATCCCGCCAACCCGCATCCGCACGGCAAGGTGCCGGCCATCTCCGACGACGGCGTGGTGGTGTTCGAGTCCGTGGCGGTCGCGCTCTACCTGACCGACCGGTTTCCCGGGAACCGCATCGGGCCCACGGTCGGCGAGCCCGAGCGCGGCGCTTACCTGAGCTGGCTCGCCTACTACGCCGGCGTGCTCGAGCCCGCGTTTCTCTCCAAGTTCATGAGCTGGGAGGTGCCGCGCGGCACCGCCGGGTGGGTCCCGGTCGAGGAGGCGGTGCCGGCGGTGATCGCGCGGCTGTCGCAAGTGCCCTATCTCGCCGGCGAGCGCTTCTCGGCCGCGGATGTGCTGTACGCCACCTCGTTCGCGCTGTTCGCGAAGAGCCCGGTGTTGCCGCCGTCGCCGGTGATCGCCGACTACGTTCAGCGGGTCACCTCGCGTCCGGCATTCGCGCGCGCCCTGGCGCGGCAGAACGGCTGAGGGCGTAACATAGCGCCTCCATGGGGGTGCCCTTCTGGTGCGAGACGGCGAGTCCGGTCGGCCCGTTGCTGCTGGCGGGCGGAGCGGCGGCACTGACACGCATCCACTTCCAGCGCGGCGCACATCCGCTGCGGCCGCCGCCCGAGTGGCAACACGACGCTGCGCCCTTCGCTGCCGTCATCGCGCAGCTCGGGGAGTACTTCGGCGGCGCACGCCGCGAGTTCAGCGTGCCGCTCGCGCCCCACGGCACTGAGTTCCAGCTCGCCGTGTGGCAGGCGCTGCGCGCGATTCCCTACGGTGAGACCGTTTCCTACGGAGAGCTCGCCAGCCGCCTCGGCAGCGCCCCGCGGGCGGTGGGAGCCGCCAACGGCTCGAACCCGCTGCCGATCATCGTCCCGTGCCACCGGGTCATCGGCGCGGACGGCTCGCTGACCGGGTTCGGTGGGGGCCTCGACATCAAGCGAGCGCTGCTCGAGCTCGAGGGCGCCGAGTGCGTCGCCGACTTGTTCAGCGCCAGTGTCTCATCCGCCGTGCGGCCAGCCCAGAGAGGATCATCATGCCGGTAACTTTCCCGAGGCGATTGCCGCGCGCGCTGCTTCCCGGTGCGCTGTCACTCGTGTGCGCCGCGGCGTCGGGCACGCTCGCCGCGCAGGCGGCGCCCGAGCGCGCCTACATCGACCACCCCGCCGGGCCCAACGGCGCGAAGTTTGCCTTCAGCGACGCGGTGCGCGTCGGCGACACCCTGTATGTCGCCGGGCATCTGGGCCTCGATCCCAAGACCGGGAACGCGGCCGCCGACCCGGAAGCGGAGGCTCATCTGGTGCTGGATGCCGTCCGGCATACCCTCGAGCGCGCGGGCTATGCGATGGACGATCTGGTCTCGGTCACGGTGTACTGCACGGATCTCGGGCTGTACGACACCTTTAACAAGGCCTACACCGGCTATTTTCACGGGTCTCTTCCGGCGCGCGCCTTCATCGGCGTCGACAAGCTGGTGCGGGGCGCGCGTTTCGAGGTGCAGGGCACGGCGGTGAAAGCCGGGCACCGATGAACCGGCGCGAGTTTTCCCGCAGCCTGGCGGGCGCCGCGGCGGCGGCCGCGCTGTCGCCGCTCACGCGAGCGGAGCCGGCGCCGCAGGCCGCACCCGGCCCCGCGGTCTCGGCGCATGCGCGCGCCCTGTATCACTCGGCGCTGATTCTCGATTGCAACTCCGCGCCGCCCTGGGAGGAGCACCTGCCTCTGCCCCAGGCCGATCTCGATGCGGTGCGCGGCAGCGGCATCGACGTCATCAAGTTCTCGCTCGGCGGCATCAACGAGGATTTCGCCAAGACCGTCGCCGAGATCGGCGAGGTGCAGCGGCTGATCGAGGTGCACCCGGCCTATTTCACCCAGGTGCGGGTGGCGGCCGATTGCGCGCGCGCCAAGGCCGAGGGCAAGCTCGGCATCATCCTGTCCTTCGAGAGCGCCGACATGCTGCAGGCGAAGCTCGAATCGCTCGAGCTGTTCCGTAGTCTCGGCGTGCGCGTCATGCAATTGTCCTACAACCGCAAGTCGCCGTTCGCCGCCGGCGTCATGGAGCCCGACGGCGGCGGCCTGACCCCGCTGGGGCACGACGCGGTCGCCGAGATGAACCGCCTCGGGATCGCGATCGATCTGAGTCACGCGAATGCTGCGACCACCGCCAACATCCTGGACCTCTCGGCCAAGCCGCCGGTCATGACGCACGCGGGCTGTGCCGCCATCCACGCGCACCCGCGCAACAAGAGCGATGAGCAGCTGCGCGCGCTCGCCGATCGTGGCGGGGTGGTCGGCATCTTCGATCTGCCGTATCTCACGGCCTCGCCCAGACAGCCGACACTCGAGGATTATCTGGCACACCTCGAGCATGCGCTCAAGGTGGCCGGCGAGGATCACGTCGGCATCGGCAGCGACGTCGGCATCCAGCCGCTCGACGTGAGCGAGAAAGGCATGGCGGAGCTCAACAAGGAGCTCGAGCGGCGCCGCTCGGCGGGACTCTCGGCCCCCGAAGAAGACCGTCCGCCGTACGTCATCGGCTTGAATACCCCGCGGCGCATCGAAGTCATCGCGGACGCATTGCTGAAGCGCGGCTATCCGCCGGGGGTCATCGAGAAGGTGGTGGGCGCCAACTTCGCGCGGGTGTTCGCCGATATCTGGACGGCCTGACGCGAGAGGCCGCGGCGCAGGACGCCGCGGCTCCGGCGGAGTTACCGAGGCTCCGCCGGAGCCACCTGCAGGCCTCAGTGGTGCAGCAGGTTCAGCGTGTTGGTCGCATCGTCCACGTAGTAGAGCCCGTGGGCCGGATCGAACACCAGCCCGAAGAGCGCGCCGGCTCCCGGCGGGCTGCCGCTCGAGTCGAGCTGCGCGTGCGCCACCTGGCGGCCGTTGGGTGTGATCTCCGTGGCGATGCCATCGCCGCCGTTGACCGTGAGGAGCTCACCGCGCGCCGTCACGATCAGACCGAGGGGGGCGTTGAGCGTGCCGCCCGCGGAGACAGTGTGGCCGGTGCCGGCGGAGGTGGCGCGCTCGAGCGCGTCGTCGATGGCGACGATGCGGTTGTTGAGCGTATCCGCCACGTACAGCCGCGAGCCCTCATGGTCCCGTCCGCGCTCGCCGCACTCCGGGTCGGCGGCGCAGTCGCTGCGCAGCGCGACGCCGGTCGGACCGATGACGAGCGCGGCGGGGTCGGTGCGCTCGGCCAGACCCGAGCCGATCACGGTGATGGACTCGAGCACCGGCATCGCGGACTCCGACACGTGCAGGTTGAGCCGCGTGACCGTGCCGCCGTTCACCACCGCGCCGCCGGCCGCGACCGTGCCGTTCAGCACGTTGGTGACGAACAGCTTCGCCTCGTGCGCGCCGTCGGCGGCGGTCATGTCCCATGGGCCATTGATGAGCGAGCCGTAGAAGGTCTCGACGGGGTTGCCCATGTTGTCGAGAACGATGAGGCAGCCGGCCTGAGCGGTGGCCGAGGTGCCGTCCGTGGTCGGCAGACTGCCGACGATCACCCAGCCGGACTCGAGCACTACGAGCGCCGTCGTCAGGCCGACCCCTCCCGGGCAGGGGCCCGGGAGGCTGGCCGCGCTGAGCGAGGCGAACAGGGTGACGCTGCCGTCGGGCGCCATCTCGACGATCGTGCTGCCCGTGCCTTGCGCGTTCGTCGAATTGTTGAAATTGCTGACCAGGATCTCACCGGCAACCAGAGTGCCGGTGGAGCGCCTCACCTGCGCCATACCGTAAGGGTTGACGTCGCCGTTGCCGGGAACGGTGGAGGCGATGGTGCTGATGGACTTCAGCGCCGGCAGCACCGCCGGCTCCCCTCCCTGTGCGGGAACGGTGCCGGTCATGGCCGACGCGACCAGCCACACGCTGGCACAGCGCGTGGCGAAGCTTGTGGCCCTCATCTTGATTCCCCTTTTCTGCTGTCCGTGCGGGGCTTGCACCCGCGTTACTGACGGCAGCTAAGTGGCGGGGAACGCAGCTGCGGGTTCTACAGGGAACTCGCCACGATGGTGCAGAGAGCGACGGCGGCGGCGGCGAGCGCCACCAGGCCGGCGTGGCGCAGCCGCAGGGGTGCCGCGATGCCGACCTGGACCCCGGTGAGGATGGCGCGCACCGCGCCGTGCAGCACGCGGATGAGCGTGTCGCGGCCGGCACGCGCATGCAGCCGTGCGCTCACACCCGCGACGAAGCGCGCATCCGCCAGGGGCCACTGACTGCGCGCGAAGTGGCGCAGCAACCGTCCGTCCAGCTCATCCCGCATGGGCGTGCTCCTCGAGAGGTTGATAGGCATCGAGCAGACCGCGCAGCCGCTCGGCACCGCGCCGGATGTGCGACTTCACGGTGCCGAGAGGGAGCGAGGTCGCGTCGCTGATTTCGCCGTGCGACATCCCCTCGCTGTAGGCGAGCACCACGCACAGCCGTTCGGCGGGCGGCAGCCGGGCGAGCGCACGGTCGAGATCGAGCTGCTCGGTGGCAGCCGGCAGGAAGGCGATCCTCTCCGGCTCCTCTGACACGAGGAGTGAGGAGCGCGCGGCACGTGTCTCCGCAAGCCACGCGTTGATTGCCAGCCGCCGCAGCCAGCCGCCGAAGGCGGCCACCGCCCGCAGCCGCGGCAGCGAGCGCCACGCCTGCAGGAACACTTGCTGTGCGAGGTCATCGGCGAGCGCCGGATCGCGGCACAGCCGGCGCAGCAGGTTGCGCAGCCAGGTCTGGCGTCGCCACACGAGCTCGGAGAAGGCGGCGCGATCACCGCACATCGCGAGCGCGACTACGGCCGCTTCCGGGGCGTCGCTCAGCGCCGTGCCCGGGTTCTTCACACCCGTGCGCTCAGCCGCCCGGGTTGCGCACTGACATGTCCTGCCGGCCCGCGCCCTGCGCAGCCTGCGCAGCGTTCTGCCGCTGGACGGCACGTGCCGCGAGCATCAGCCCGACGCCTAAGCAGATCACCACCACGCCACCGCCGAGCACGGGATAGAGGAGCTCGGGTGCGAACCGGGTGAGGATGAAGGCGAGGATCGCGACGCCGACGCCGAGCGACAGGGTGATGATGCCGCCCACCTCGAGATAGACCGGGTTCAAACCGGCGTCCTGGTCCGGTGCCATCAGACGCTCGATGAGAGCTGGATCGAAGGGCTGACCGCGCTCGATGGCGGCACGCAGCGGCTCGAGCGCCGCGCGGCGCTTCTTGTAGTCGGCCACGATGCCGGCGACCGCGGCGACGGTGACGAAGATCCAGAACACTATCGCGACCGAGAAGGGTCCGAGATTCATGGGGCTGTCCTCTGTCCGCTGACTTGGATACCCGTATAGATGCAGGCCGGGGCGGCTTTGGATGCACCTGGTGAGCGAAAAAACCGCGGTCAGGCCAGGGCAGCGAGCAGCGCCCGCGCGAACTCCGGGCCCTTGCCCGCCTCCTCGTGCTTGAAATAGACGTAGACGTCGCTGCAGTGCGCGGTGCTCTCGCGGATGACGCCGGCCCAGCGCGCGAGGTCCTTCGGCGTATAGCCCTCATCCCGCAGGCGGAAGTAGCCGTAGGGCGCCGTGATCTCGACCGGCGTCGAGAACTTCTCGCTGTCGGCGACGCACAGCGCGAGCCCGGCGGCCTTGAGGCGCGCGAACACTTCCGCGTCCATCCAGGACGCATGGCGGAACTCGAACGCCGCGCAGGTGCCCGCCGGCAGCAGCGTGAGGAACTCATCCAGCACCGCGAGATCCTTGCGGAAGTAGGGCGGCAGCTGGAAGAGGATCGCGCCGAGCTTGGGTCCGAGCGTTGCCGCGGTCCCGAGGAAGTACCCGAGCAGGTCGGCGCAGTCGTGGAGTTTCGCGATGTGCGTGATGCGCTTCGGCGCCTTGAGCGTCAGGCGAAAGCCCGCCGGCGTCTCACGGTCCCAGCCGGCGAGGATCTTCTGGTTGGGGACCCTATAAAAGGTGTAGTTGATCTCGACGGTGGCGAGGCGCTCGGCGTAGTAGGGCAGCATCTTCGCCGCCGGCATCTTCTGCGGGTAGAAGCTGCCCTTCCACTCGGGGTAGTTGTATCCGGACGTGCCGACCCAGAACCTCATGGCCGGGACTCGAGGCGCCGAGCGCTCAGGAACGGGCGCCCACCAGGCGGCGGTATTCGCCGAGATGCCGGATGGCGTGCTGCGGCTTGCCGAGGGACTCGTAGAGACGCGCGAGGTTGTAGTGGCAGTCGGCGAGATCGGGATCGGCGGCGAGCGCACCCTGGTAGGCCGCGAGCGCCGCGGCGGTCTTGCCCACGTCCTCGAGCAGCACCGCCTGGTTGAAGAGCAGCAGCGGATCTTCTCCGATGCGCTCGCGCGCCTGACCGTAGACCGCCTCGGCTTGCACCGTCTCGCCGAGCACGTGCAGCAGCCGTCCCCAGTTGATCCAGGCGGCGGCGTTGTGCGGGTCCTCGTGCGCAGCACGCCGGTACGCGGCGAGCGCGCTCGCCGGGTCGGTGCTCTCGAGCGTCAGGCCTTCCGCGAACCAGTCGCGCTCGGGCTCCGGCACCGCCGCCGCTGCCGCGGGCGCCGCCGCCTTGTGCTCGACGACCTGCAGTAAGCCGTTCTCCAGCGTGACGTCGAGTCCCAGCAGATACTGGCCGCTGTCCGCCTGCCAGCGCTTCTCGCCATCGCGCACCACGACGCGATCGCCGACGGCGCTGATCGCGAGACCCGAGAGCGGCAGCGCCGCCGGCAGCTCGCGCCGCAGCCGGTCGAGCGAGCGGCGCACGCGCTTGGCGGGCACGCGCGCATCGAGCAGCGCACGCGCGGTGCGCAGCACGATCAGATCCTGGAAGGAGAAGCGGTACGCGCGCCGCGGTCCGCGTGCCGGCTTGACGAATCCGGCGCGGATGAGGCCGCGCGTGATCGAAGGGGACAGCCGCAGGACCCGTTCTACGTCCCGCACACTGTAGGAAGGCATCCTTTGTCTCTGGGGCCGAAGTTACAGCCCGTGAGATTAGCGCTTAGCCGCCTTCCGGACCACTTTGGTCGGCTCCTCGACTCGCTTCGGCGCCTTGCGGGGACCCAAGGCCTCGGCCTGCACGCGTGTCTTGCCGCGCTTCTCGAGACTGGCGCGCAGCGCCTCCATGAGGTCGATGACCTTGCCCTCGCCCGGAGGCGGCGGCTCGACCATGCTGATCTCCTCGCCCTGGTCGACCTTCTTCTGGATCGCCGCCTCGATGCGGCCGCGCAGCTCGTCCTTGTAGGCATCTGCGTCGAACTTCTCGGCCGTCTGCGCATCGATCAGCTGCTGGGCGAGCTTCAGCTCTGCCGGCTTCACCTCGGGCTTCGGCACTTCGACTTCGCTCGCGCGGCGCACGTCCGCGGCGTAGTGCAGCTGCTGCATCGCGAGCACGTCGCCGATCGGGCGCAGCACCACCAGATAGCCCTTGCCGCGCGCGGCCCAGCGGCCCACACCGCAGCGGCCCGACTGTTTGAGCGCCTCGACGAGCAGCGCATAGGGCTTGGCGGCTCCCTTGTCGGGGGCCAGGTAATAGGTCTTGTCGAAGTACACCGGATCGATCGACTCGATCGGTACGAACTCGGAGATCTCGACCGCGTGCGTGCCGACTTCCTCCATCGACTTGATCTCTTCGGGCGTGAAGCGCACGTACTGGTCCTTGGCGAACTCGTAGCCCTTGACCATGTCGTCGCGCTCGACCTGTACCCCTTCCTTCTGGCACAGGTACTGCTGCTTCAGACGCGATCCGCAGGTCTTGTGCAGCAGATTGAAGGAGATGGTGTTCGAGGACTGGGTGGCGGTGAACACCTTCGCCGGAATGGCGACGAGGCCAAACGACACCGTCAGAGATCCGATCGAGCGAGCAGGGGCAGCCATAC
>Ga0335081_10022137_pt1 | contig 10279 bp, 4 predicted proteins | sample Lox_Sample_35_FD_206713 | JGI IMG/M metagenome (GOLD analysis project Ga0335081, IMG submission 206713) | Soil microbial communities from Loxahatchee National Wildlife Refuge, Florida, United States - Lox_Sample_3.5 | ecosystem: Environmental > Terrestrial > Soil > Wetlands | place: USA: Florida...
TCACCTGGAACGGCCGCGAGTTTCAGTTCATCACCGACGTTCTGGGCGTCGCGCCGCTGGGGGCGAGTTCCGGCGACGGAAATTACTTTCCGGTGGATCACGACGAGTATGTGCAAATTCCGGCTGAGTCGCTCGCGCCTTTGGATGGCCATTACGATGTGCGCATCACCGAGGAGTTACATGAAGTGTCGTACCTCGACCAGGTGCGGTTGATCGCGCTGGACCATCCGCGCGGCGTTGAGATCTTCACGAACGAGAAGTTCAAGTCCCCGCCCTTCCCTGAGTTTCGCCTGTTCGGCGTGAGCCGGCGCATTGCACCGGCCGCCGCGCACGACGATCAGGGCCGCGACGTCCTCGCCAACATTCTCCGCCGCGATGGCATCTATGCCGGCGGGTTCCGGCACAATTACGCGGGGGTGGCCGAATTGCATTCCCTCACGCTGGAGCTCGGGCGTGACGCCGCCCCGAACAACAAGGCCGTGCTGTTCCTGAATGGCTGGGTGGATTGGGCGGATGGCAGTACGTTCCTGGGTGCATCGCAAGGTGCCGCAACAGGCCTCATCCTGCCTTATTTACAGGTGAAGGACGGAGCGGGCGAGTGGCGGACGGTGATGGAGGACATGGGAATTCCGGCGGGCAAACCCAAAACCATTGCCGTCGATCTTTCTGGCAAGTTCCTCTCGGCGTCGCGCCAGATTCGCATCGTCACCAATCTCTGCGTGTACTGGGATGAGATCTTCTTTAGCGAAGAGACGGGGCCGCCGGCCGCCCGCCTGACGCCCCTCGACGTCGAGTCCGCCGAAGTCCGGCTGCGTGGTTTCTCACGTGCCGTGGTAGATTCGCGGCGCGAGCAACCCGAGTCCTTCGCCTATGCGCGATGGACCAGCGAAGCCCGGTGGAACCAGACGCCGGGGCTCTATACGCGCTACGGCGATGTCCGCGAACTGGTGAACGACGCCGATGACCGCTTCGTCATCATGGGCTCGGGCGATGAGCTGCGCCTGGAGTTCGCCAACCGCGGCCTTCCGCCGCTCGCTACGGGCTGGCGCCGCGACTTCCTCCTGCTCGTGGACGGCTGGGCTAAGGATAGCGACGCCAATACCGCTTTCTCGCAATCCGTCGAGCCGCTGCCCTTCCGCTCCATGAGCCGCTATCCCTACCCGGACTCCGAACACTACCCCGACGATGCTTCCCACCAGTCCTACCGCCGCAAATACAATACGAGGCCGGCAATCCGCTTCGTGCAGCCGCTGATCACTGCATCACGATAGAGCGCGCCGTGGTATTTCATCCAAGGCGGATAACTGGCGGTGAAACTCCATCGAGGCTCGTTCAAACTGCCCGCGGCTGCAGGTCATATCCGCTTCGAGTTCCCGCTCGATCTGCCGCATGGACGGACGAGACTCTTCGCGCACAGGCCACGGCAGTATAGCAAGCTTTGTGCGAAACACATGCCCGTAGACTACCCGCCGCCTTGACGCGCCCGCTAGCCCGCGAGATAGTAATCATGGCTATTGTTTATTGCGATGCGCCAAAGGGACCTATGCCCAAGCGAATTTCCAAGTCATCACGGTCTTCCGCGAAGGCTGTTCGGAGAAACACGACTAAGCCATCCGCAGACGAGGACGTGAAACCGGCCGAAACGGCCAACCCCCTGACGCCCGCAATCGCCGCTCCACTGGAACCCGTGGTTTCGTCGAACGGGAACACGTTTCCTGTAGTGGGTTTCGGAGCTTCGGCTGGCGGGCTCGAGGCTTTTTCGCGGGTTCTCAATCACCTTTCCCCCAGCACCGGGATGGCAATTGTTCTGGTTCAGCATCTGGATCCCAACCGTGAAAGCATGCTGGCGGAGATCCTGTCGCGCGCCACCTCCATGCCGGTGATCGAGGTGCGACGCTCGATTCCGGTCGAGCCCAATAACGTCTATGTGGCGCCGCGCGGCATGGATATGCGGATCCAAAATCGGGTGCTGCACCTGTCTCCGTATCCAGCCACCCGCGAGCCGCACATGCCCATCAACTATTTCCTCAGTTCCCTGGCGGACGACTTGCGGAATAACGCGATCGGGGTCATTCTCTCCGGCACGGGTTCCGACGGATCCCAGGGCTTGAAAGCCATCAAAGCCGAAGGCGGCATTACCTTTGCGCAGGACGAGAAATCGGCCAAGTTCGATGGCATGTTGCGCAGCGCCATCGCCGGCGGCTGTGTGGATTTCATCTTACCGCCCGAAAAAATCGCAGAGGAACTGGCGCGCCTGGGCAGCCATCCCTACGTCGCTCCACCACTCCCGGCTCCGCCCGAAGAGGTGATTCCTCTGCCGGATGATGCGTTGGCGCAGATCCTGCGGCGCATCCACGCCATCACGGACGTGGATCTCAGCCTGTACAAACCGAACACCATCAAGCGCCGTATCCTCCGGCGCATGCTGTTGAGCAAGGCCCCATCGCTGGACGACTACATGAAGCGGCTTCAATCCGAAACCGCCGAGGTGCAGGCCCTTTATGAGGACATGCTCATCAACGTGACTCAGTTCTTCCGCGATCCGGAAACATTTCAAGTTTTAAAAACCCAGATCTTTCCGAGGATCGCCGGCGAAGGCAGCGGCGGGGTCCGCGTCTGGGTGCCTGGCTGCTCCACCGGAGAAGAGGTTTACTCGCTCGCGATCAGCCTTCTGGAATACCTCGAAGAACGCGAGCACCAGGTGCACATCCAGCTTTTCGGCACCGAGATCAGCGAGCAGGCCCTGGAGCGGGCGCGAACGGGCCTCTACAGCGAAGCCATCGCCGCCGACGTGACACGGGAGCGGCTCAAGAGATTCTTCCTGAAGATAGAACGCGGCTATCAGATCAGCAAGCGTATCCGCGATTGCTGTATCTTCGCGCGCCAGAACCTCACCCGCGATCCGCCTTTTTCCAAGCTGGACCTCATTAGTTGCCGCAACGTGCTGATCTATCTTGGCCCGGAACTGCAGAAGAAGGTCCTGCCGATTTTTCATTACGCTTTGAAGCCAACCGGCTTCCTGCTGCTGGGCAGTTCGGAAACCATCGGCGCGTATGCAGAAATGTTCTCCCCAGTGGATAAGAAGCACAAGATATTCGCGCGGCGCACGGCCGCCAGCACCCGGTTGCCGTTGGGTTTCGTTTACGGGGGGCCAGCCCTCGAGTCGAAGATCGAGCATCACGCCAAGGGTGCCCTCACCATGGCGCCGGCAGACCTGCAAAGGGAGGCAGACCGCCTGGTGCTGGCTCGCTTTGGACCGGCCGGTGTCATCATCAACGAATACCTGGAGGTGATCCAGTTCCGCGGGCAGACCGGCCCCTATCTGGAGCCCCCGCCAGGTCCGGCCAGCTACCACATCCTGAAGATGGCTCGCGAAGGCTTGCTTACAGACCTCCGCAGCGCCATCAACCGGGCCATGAGCGGGGATCTGACCGTACGGCACGAGGGCATCCGCATCAAGCACAACGGAGACTATCGTGACTTTGATCTCGAAGTGATCCCTTTGAAACGTGCCCCGGAAGGCGGGCGTTTTTTCTTGGTGCTGTTCCGGCCGCGGTTGATGGGCGCAGCCACGAAAAACAAGCCTCCGAAACTGGCGCGCCGTGGCAAACAATCGTCAGCCGATGAGATCCGGTCGCTCCGAGAGGATCTGGCGGCAACCAGGGAACGGCTGCAGGGCATTATCGAGGAACAGGAAGCCGCGAACGAAGAGCTGCGCTCCGCTAATGAGGAGATTCAATCCAGCAACGAGGAGTTGCAAAGCACCAACGAAGAACTGGAAACCGCAAAAGAGGAATTGCAGTCGAGCAACGAAGAGCTGAACACGGTCAACGAAGAACTGGAGAACCGCAACGTACAACTGGCCCAGGTCAACGATGACATGCGGAATCTGCTGAGCAGCGTCAACATCCCCATCGTGATGGTGAGCAGCGATCTTCGCCTCCGCCGCTTTACTCCCCAGGCGGAGAAGATCTTCAGCATCATTGCCAGCGATGTGGGGCGGCCTATCGGGAACATACGGCCCCATATCAACATTTCCAACCTGGAGCAGTTGTTGACCGAAGCCATCGAAACGCTTCGCACCCACGAGACCGAAGTGCAGGATGCGAACGGCCGCTGGCATTTGTTGCGCATCCGGCCGTACCGCACTGAGGACAACCGGATCGAAGGAGCCGTACTCGTGCTGGTGGACATCGATGCTATGAGACGGACCTCTGAGGATGTGCGGCTGGCGCGAGACTTCAGTCAGTCCATTATCGAAACTACGCGTTCCTCCCTGCTGGTGCTGGACGCCGAACGCCGCGCTAAGCTCGCCAATCCGGCTTTTTACCAGATGTTCCAACTGACGCCAGACGAGGTATTGGGCCGCAGCGTCTATGACATCGCCGGAGGCTATTGGACCTTTCCGGCTTTGCGCTCTCTGCTCGAAGATCTTACGCCGGGGAATGGCAGGCTCGATGACTACGCGGTGGAACACGATTTTCCGCGCGTCGGGCGCAAGAGCCTGGTGCTGAACGCCCGCTTTCTCCGCGGCGGCAGCTCCGATCCCGAGCAGCTCGTGCTGCTAGCTATTGACGACACGAGCGGCCGGAAGCCATCCACTGCCGCTGCCGAGTAGGGGGGATCCTCAGTCCCTGGGGCACCCTGCAATCAGTGTTATCGTCTTGAATTAGGCCTGTGGTCCTGATTCAGAACGTCTCCAAGCTGTACCGGCTGTACCGGCATCCGTCAGATCGCATTCGCGAGCTGATGGCTTTCCCCTCCCGAAAACTGCATCAGGATTTCTGGGCGCTGCGCGACATCAGTTTCAACGTCGAAAAAGGCGAGACCCTGGGCATCGTGGGGCCGAATGGCTGCGGCAAGAGCACGCTGCTGCAAATCGTCTGCGGCATTTTGCAACCAACCATCGGGCGCGTGGTGGCGCGCGGGCGTGTGGCGGCGCTGCTGGAGCTCGGGGCGGGATTCAATCCTGAATTCACGGGGCGCGAGAACGTGTTTCTCAACGGCGAGATCATGGGGCTCAGCCGCACCGCCATTGAACGCGCGCTGCCCTCGATCGTGGCCTTCGCCGACATCGGCGAGTTCTTCGAACGGCCGGTGAAAGAATATTCGAGCGGCATGTACGTCCGGCTGGCGTTTTCCACCGCCATTCACGTGGAGCCCGACATCCTGGTGGTGGACGAAGCCCTGGCGGTGGGTGACGCCGTGTTTGCCAACCGGTGCGTGCGGAAATTCCAGGAATTACGCGAGCGCAAGATCACGGTGCTCTTCGTTTCGCACGATCTGGGCCTGGTGAAGCAACTTTCCGACCGCGCGATTCTGCTAGTCGGTGGGCGCATCCACGCGCAGGGCGATCCGAACCAGGTACTCAATCAATACATCGGGCTGGTGCTGGAGAAGCAGCGTGCCGACGCCGAGCCGCGAGAGGCGGGCCGCCTCACCGCGGCCTTCCGACACGGCGACCGCACCAGCGAGATTCTGGACGTCGAGCTGCTGGACACGAGCGGCGAGCGAGTGAAAGCCGTGGTGAGCGGCGAGCCGGTGCGCGTGCGCGTGCGCTGCGTGTTTCATCAGGCTAAATCCGATCCGATGGTGGGGCTGCTGATCCGCAACCGCATCGGCATGGAAGTTTACGGCACCAATACGCGCGTCGAACAGACGGCCCTCGGCGAGTTCGAAGCGGGCGATGAGCTGGACCTGGAATTCCGGTTCGAGTGCTGGCTGGCTCCGCAGCCGTACACGCTGACCGTGGCCACGCAAAACGCAGACGGATCGAGCCACGACTGGCTGGATGATGTGCTGGCGTTCGAGGTGCTCGACGCGCGGGCGCTGGCCGGCGTGGTCAATTTGAGAGCAAAAATCGAGTGGCAAAAGAAGCCGGCGCGCGAGCGCGCATTACCGTAAAAGTTCAGCCGCGCGCGAAAACGACACGCGTGGCCGGGCGCATGGAGCAGGCTTATCGCTTGCAACTCGCCGCTCCGCCCGTGGATGGCAAAGCGAACGAAGCGTGCATCGCGTTTCTCGCGGAAGTGGCGGGCGTGGCCAAATCGCACGTGCGGATTGTGTCGGGATTGACCAGCCGGGTAAAAGTGGTGGAGATTGACGGCATCGGGCAAGAGGAGATGGACAGCAGGTTGAACAAATAACATCAGCGCCCGTCTCCATCGCGGCGGTTTATCCGGCTAGGACACTCAGGCCTTAGACTTCGCAGAATTCCGTACGAAATCGAGTCCGTTCATCAAAGGCTCTGTTGCATTAAGTCCATGAGATCGTTCAGCCGATAGGGTTTCCGAATAAAGTGCTCGACTGTCCCGGCCAATGAGGCTGCGGCCATCTCTTTGCTGTACGCACTGGTGACAATCACTTTCATCTCGGGCCGTAACAGCTTGGCTTGCTCGTAGACCTCTCGGCTCGGTGCTCCCGGGAGAGTGACATCCAACAAGAGGAGGTCTATGTGCTTTTGACGGGATCGAATGGCCTGCAATGCGGCGTATCCGTCACCGGCCTCAATGACGGTGAAACCTGCCTTCTGAATCATCTTCGCGATAGGTCGACGCAGCGGATCTTCATCCTCCACAACCAGGATGGTCCCATAAGAGGGACCTGCAGTCTGCGGGGTGCGAGCCATCTGGCCGTTGGTTGCCTCAGCCGCAGCTTCGGCACAAGGCAGCAGTATCCGGAACCTGGTGCCCTTGCCTGGTTCGCTCTCCAGACGAATCATGCCACCAAGACTCTGAACGACCCCATGGACGACTGTAAGCCCGAGGCCTCGGCCAGCGGCCTTGGTAGTAAAGAAGGGGTCGAACACCCTGGCCTGCGCTTCCAGTGGTATACCGCAGCCTGTATCCGAAACCCCCAATTCCAGGTAATCACTCGTAACCCAGTGTTCCGAATTCGCCCCAGGCGCGTCGCGGCCCACAGTCATGCATGCGGTCCTCACGCTGATGACTCCGTCGCGGTCTCCGATCGCCTCCGAGGCGTTCGTGACCAGGTTCATGACAATTTGCCGGAGTTGTGTAGGATTGGCGCGGACCTGGCACAGGCCTTTGTCCAGATTGGTTTCCAGCACCGCGTGTTTCGAAATCGAAATACGCAGCAGATCGAGCATGTCTTCGACGATCCTGGCAACGTCCACCAGTTCGGGAATCTCACTTTCCTTTCCGCTATAGACCATCAGCTGCCGGACGATTTCAGAGCCACGGATCGCACCTTCCCGGATTCCCTTTAGTTCCTCTTCGGGGGCGGTACCGGCAGCCAACTCACCCAGCGCCAGGTCTGCTTGCGCCAGCACTCCACCCAGAATGTTATTGAAGTCATGAGCGATGCCCGTAGCTAGCGCACCCACGCTCTCCAACTTCTGGCTGGCGAAGGCCGCTTCTTGCGCGCGCCTGATATCCGTGATGTCTTGACAGGCACCAAACATGCGCGCCGGTAAACCTCCCTCAGACTCCAGCACCTCGCCAATGATGGAGATCGTCCGTAAGTCGCCATCGGGCAGGGTAATCTGAAATTCCAGCGAATTCTCACCCTTCCCGGCAAGGCCCTCCCTGATTGCTCGTTCCACCCGCTCTCTGTCTCGCGGGATGATATCTTGGAAGAACGCTTCATAATTGGGGACGTAATCTCTTGGCTTGCTGAAGATTCGGAACATTTCCTCAGACCAGGTAAAGCGGTTAGCCTTGACATCCCAGTGCCAATTCCCTATATGAGCAAGCCGCTCCGCGTTCTTTAGACGTGCTTCGCTCTCGCGCAGCTTGGCTTCGGCCTGCTTGCGCTCGGTGATGTCGTGAACCGATCCAACCAGATGGGTGCAGGTGTTTTGGTCATCGAATACAGGTGAAACGCTGACTTCACCGGTCAACCGCCCGGTAGGGTAATCGGACGTTTCTTCCCAAAGCACGGGGGTTCTTTCTTCGACGGCCTGCCGACACTTTTCCAATACTATCGTCAGGGACGACTCTGGGATAACCTCGTTGACCGTTTTGCCAATCACCATTTCTTGGCTAAGCCCGGTGACCTTCAGAAATGCCGTGTTTACAGAAACAAATCGGAATTGACCATCGCCTTCCACCGCCAGATAGAAAATGACATCTCGCACGGTGTTGTAGATCGAGGCCAGTTGTTGTTCCCTTTCGCGCAGCTTGGCTTCGGCCTGCTTGCGCTCGGTGATGTCGCTTAGTACTGCCACGGCTCCATGCGGTCGGCCATCTGCATCCAGCACGGGCTCAGCATTTCCCAGCAAGTCGATGGAGCCACCGTCTTCGAACACAATATGGAGCTCGTAATCTCGAACTGGCTGGCCGGTGAGCCCGGCTTTGTGTAGCGGCATCTCATTGGGCGGAAGCTCAATTCCGTCCTTCATCACCCGGCGATTCGTCGGTCGTTCGCCCTCGGGAGCAGCCATCGAAAGATTCGTGCCGGGTTGCTGCCGCATCAAAACGTGAGCCGTCCGGTTGCCGCTAACTTGGCGGCATTCCACATCGCCGGCAACTAAAATGATCGCTGGCGCCGCATCCATAATCGCTCGCAGTTCACTGGCTTGCGCACGGGCCTGACTCTCGCTAGCTTTCAGCGCCTTTGCGGTCTCCGTCAATTCGAGATTCGAATCAGATAATCGCTTGATGCTGGTTCGGAGGTCGAAAATGTTCCTCTGGCCGTCACCAACTATCCGGCTCCCGATCATGGCAAAAATCGCCAGGGTCAGGTCTGCATAAAAGATGGAGTCGTAGCTGGTGGGAGTGCGATTCCCCACTATGGCTCTGGTAAGGCCGTGGATTTCAGCGATCCCTAGGGCCGCCACGGCGGACAGCACGATACCAGCAGTTGTCACGTACGACGCGCGATCAAGCAACATCACAGAAATGAGCAACATCCCTGGGAAGACGAGCATCGCGAGACTGCGGAATCCGTCGCGCGCTTCGAAAACAAGCAGCGTTGCGCCCAGCAGCATCGCCAGAATGCTGATTCGCGCCGCCCACAATGACCTCCCCGCACGATTAAGGGCCGCCGCGGCAGCTAGGCCCACCGCCATGGCCAAAATTGGCAAGGGGACCCGCTCTCCAGCAACCTTATCGACAACGGCGACCGCCCCAATGACAAGAGCGAACAGGAGGCAAGAGAATTGGAGCGTCCGGGCGTTGCGGTCGCGTCCGACGTCGCCCGTGGGCTTGGGATAGATCCAGGACTTCGATTTACGGTCCGACATAAGTTCGTAGCCTCCGTTGGCGCTTGATCGAAGCAGCATGGCCGCCGTTTCGCGAAGCCAATCAGACTAGACTGCGATATTCTACTCCGCTTTGGAGGTGCGACCACAGCGATTTCTGATACCGGATGCGGCATCAAGCTGTGAGATTCGTGCCAGGATCTTCCACCAGTTCTTCACGACGAAATCCTTGGGCCGGGGTTTGGGCTCGCAGCAGTTCACAGTATTGTTCGATCGGCCGGGCAGAGCGAGAAGAGACGGCACGCGAGTCAGGGTCCAGAAACCTGCCCGGCTAAGCTGTAAGATCAATGCTGAGCCCACAACCATGATCTACGTCCTGGTGATCTGCGTCATCGTCGCGCTGCTGCTGGCCACGGCGGTGTTACGCTCGCTGCGCGTGCGCAGCCAGGCGGATTTTCTGGTTGCAGGGCGAAGCCTGCGCTGGCCGGTTTTGATTTTCACGCTGCTCTCTTCGTGGATTGGAGCCGGCAGCCTGTTCGCCGGCGGAGAGAACGCGTACCGCAACGGGTTCGCAGCGTTGTGGCAGCCGGCCGGCGGATGGTGCGGGCTCATCGTGATCGCCTGCATTGCGGGGCGGGCGCGGCGCTTCGCACAATTCACGGTGCCGGATCTGCTGGAGACGCGATACAACACGGCGGCACGGGTCTTTGCGACGGTGGCCATCGTCATTTCCTACACCATGATCACCAGCTACCAGTTCAAAGCCGGCGGCGACGTTCTGCATTTGATTTTTCCATCGCTGGAGAAGACCACGGGGATGTATATCATCGCGGGCTTCGTGATTGCATTTACGGCGCTGGCGGGAATGGGTTCGGTGGCGTATCTGGATTTGATTATCGGGTCGCTGGTGACGGTGATCGCGATTGTGGCCGTGCCACTGCTTATCACAAATGTGGGAGGATGGCCGGCAGTGCACCAGGCGCTTCCGGCGGACCATTTCACTTTCCTGGGGCCGCTGACGCTCACGCAAGCCATGGGTTTTCTGCTACCGACGTTTCTGCTGCTCATCGGCAACCAGGGCATGTATCAGAAATTTTTCTCGGCGCGGTCGGAACG
>Ga0335081_10022138_pt1 | contig 10279 bp, 9 predicted proteins | sample Lox_Sample_35_FD_206713 | JGI IMG/M metagenome (GOLD analysis project Ga0335081, IMG submission 206713) | Soil microbial communities from Loxahatchee National Wildlife Refuge, Florida, United States - Lox_Sample_3.5 | ecosystem: Environmental > Terrestrial > Soil > Wetlands | place: USA: Florida...
TCCGGCCGAGAGCTTCGCCCGCATCGACATGGACGATCACAAGACCGCGGTCGAGGTGATCGAAGGGATCATCGGCAGCGATCGGGCCGAGAGATCGCGCGACGCTCTGATCGAAGCCAAGCGGCGCGTCCTGTTCGATCACAATATCTTCGCCTTGCTCGACCGCACGCTGGCCACGCTCGACGCGGGCGGACGCGGTTCGACGGCGGCCGCCGTCACGCTGGTGCCCGAGCCGGCGATCGTCGCGCGATATTCGCGGCCGCCGCTCGCGGCGCGGCTCAAGGAGAGCGTTCGCCTGGCACTCAAACGCTATCCGCGGCTCTTCGCGACCTTGCGGGCCTGTTATCGCCTGGCGGCCTCGATGCTGGGCGCGCGACGGGAGGTCCGGTCGTGAAGACCGTCGACGCCGTCATTCCGGTGCGCGACGGCGCCCAGTTTTTGCCGGCCTGCCTCGACAGCGTCCTGGATCAGACCCGGCCGCTGCGGCGCATCATCGTCGTCGACGACGGCTCGACCGACACGACCGCCGCGGTCATCAGCGAATACGCGAAGCGACATCCGAACATTCAAATGATCCGCAGCGATCCGGCCGGGGTGTCCAGCGCTCGCAATCTCGGCATTCGCGCCAGCACGGCCGACCTGGTCGCTTTCGTGGACAGCGACGACATCTGGAAGCCGGAGAAGATCGCGCGCCAGGCGGCCCTGTTCGACGATGCGCCGGATGTCGGCTTCGCCCATTGCTCGTATTTTCATATCGACCGGGACGGTGAGCTCATCGAGAACGTCCCCATGGTCTATCCGGCGAAGAGGGGAAATATCTTTCTCGATTTGCTGGACGGCTATCCGCTCGCCGGCTCCGCATCCGCGGTCATTGCGCGGCGCGAGCTGCTGTTGCAAGTCGGAGGTTTCGACGAGACGCTCGTGCACGCGGAGGATTTCGACGTCTGGCTCAAATTGGCCCATGTGAGCCACGTCGATTTTGTGCCGCAGGCGCTGGTCGGCATCCGCGAGCATGCGGCGAGCGTGCAGCGGCGCCCGGACCCCCTCAGGAGCGAGAGGGATTTCCTCGCGCGACTGCGCGTGATGCAAAAATGGATGGCGCTGATCGGCCGTCCGCCGAAGCTGCTCGACGCCTGTCGGACCGAAGCGATGCGCCTCGGACTGATGCGCATCCTCTTTCGGTTCAAATTCGATTTCTACCGCGTCATGCATGCGCAGGCGCCCGGCGTCGTCGACGCGATGTTCGAGGACGCCGCGAAGTACCGGCAGGGACTGAGGTCGATAGCGCTGCGCGAGGTCCTGTCGTTGCTGGCGCGGAAGGTCGTCGTCAAATCTCCCTTTCTGCTTCGGTGCTGCCAGATGTTCGGCAAGCTCAGGGAAATCCAGAGTTGATCACCGTCAGGATCGTCGGTGGTCTGGGCAACCAGATGTTTCAGTACGCGGCCGGATGGTCTCTCGCGCGCCACTGCGGGACCGGGCTTTGCATCGACAAGGGCCCGTTTCAAGTCTACACGAAGCGGCCGTTCCATCTCGACAAGCTGAAAATCCGCGCCAACATCGTCAGCAATGAAGATCCGCAAAGGCCGCGAGGCGGGACATCTTGGACGAGCCGCTTGAGGCTCTCACCGCTGATGGGGTCGCGCGGTGGCCGCGGCGGGAAGGCGGGCAGGCGCGCGACCGCAAACCAGTACCGCGAGCCGCATTTTCATTTTGACCCGGCATTCTTCGCGTGCCGTCCGCCGTCCATCATCGACGGCTACTTCCAGAGCGAGGCCTATTTCGACGGCGTCGCCGACGAGGTGAGGGAGCAGTTCAGGCCGTCGGCGCCGATCCGCGCCGAGCATGCGCGGATCAGCGCGGAGATTGCCGCCGGCCCCGGCGCCATCTCGGTCCACGTTCGCCGTGGCGATTATGTCGACGCGCCCGACGTCCGTCGGGTTCATGGCATCTTGGATGCGGAATATTATCGGCGGGCGCTGGCGATGATCGACGGGCTGCACGGCGGCAGCACTGCGATCTACCTTTTTTCCGACGATATGGACGCTGCCGCCGCGATGCTCGACTTCGTGGCGCCCGCGAGGCTGGTGCGGGTGCCCGGCAACCCGGAATTTCCCTGGGAGGACATGATGCTGATGGCGCAATGCCGCCATCACGTGATCGCCAACAGCTCGTTCAGCTGGTGGGGCGCGTGGCTCGATCCCCGACACGACAAGACGGTGATCGCGCCGCGTCAATGGTTCTCCCGGGACGAGCTGCGGCGACAGAACACCTGCGATCTGCTGCCGGCAGGATGGATTGCGGTTTGAGACGGCCGCCGGGGCAAGCGCGCATGAGTCCGCAGATCAGCGTCATCCTTCCGGTCTACAACAGCGATGCCTATCTGGGCGCCGCCGTCGCGAGCATCGTGAGCCAGTCATTCCGCGATTTCGAGCTGCTGGCGATCGACGGCGGCTCGACCGATGCATCGCGGCGCATCCTCGGAGAATTCGCCCAGAGCGACGCGCGCATACGCATCGTGCCGCAGAGCGGTCGCGGCCTGGTGGGCGCGCTGAACGAGGGAATTGCGCTCGCGCGCGGCGAATTCCTGGCGCGGATGGATGCGGACGACATTTCGCTCCCCGAGAGGTTCGCGCGCCAGATCGAATTCCTGCGGCGAAATCCCGACATCGCAGTGGTCGGCTCGGCGATGACGCTCATCGACGCAGAGGGCCGATCGGTTCGAGACATCGTCTATCCGCAGCAGCCCGCGGACGTCGCGCGCGCTCTGGAGGGTGGATCGGCATTGGCCCATCCCGCGGTCATGATGCGTCGCGATGCTGTTCAGCGCGCGGGCGGCTATCGGGCGGTTCTGGAATTTGCCGAGGACTATGATCTGTGGCTGCGGATGTCGGAGCATGCGTCGCTGGCGAACCTTCCCGACAAGCTGCTGCAGTATCGCCACCACGCCACGAAAAGGGGATGCGTATTTGCGTTCGAGCAGGAGCTGCACACGCAAATTGCCCGGCTCTCGGCCGCCGCGCGCCGCGCCGGGCGGGCCGATCGGCTCGACGGGATAACGACCCTCGGCATCAGCGACATCGGTCGGTTCGAACTGTCGGCGGAACGGCGGGAGCAGTTGATCTGCGATCTCGTGGAACCATTGCTCGGGGCCTCAAAGCCGCAGGAGCTCGCGAGGGTCGAGGAGGTCTTTCGGTTGATCGGCAAGCCGGTCAGTCGCAGCCGTGTCGGGCGCAGGAAGCTCGATCTGGCGATGCGCTTGCTCAGAACCCGCCGGTTCTCACCTGCCGCCGTGTGGGCAATCCGGGCGGGTGCCACTGCGCCGCTCGAAACGCTCGCAGTGCTCGCCTCATTGGGCGTGAGGGCTCCGCGGAAGCTGGCCGCGCTGCTTTGGCGATAGTCCGGCGCCGCGCGCGGCTGTGACCTTGCTGGACGACGGGTATGAGGATGCTGAGTGAGTACGCCCGAAAGGGCATCAACTTGATGAAGGCCCATGCCGGCCAGTCGGCCCGCCGATTGCGGTCGCGTTGCGGCGCGTGGTCCCGGGATTTTGCCTTTCGCAGTGCGCTGGCTCGTCTGGACTCGCCGGAGGCTCAGCAGCGGTTTGCGCATGATGTCGTGCGGGGAGGGCGTTATCCGGCCCCGGAATCCGAGAGTTTCGAGTTCATGTGCCATGTCCTCGGGTGGCATCGGCGCTCGAAGTCGCAGCTCTGGCAGGACGTGTGGGCGCTTTATCGAACGGGATTCAAGCGATCCGGCTTCTTTGTCGATGTCGGGGCATCCGATGGCGTGCAGTGGAGCAACACCTACCTGCTCGAAAAGGATTTCGGCTGGCGCGGCGTATTGATCGAGCCGAATCCGCTGCATGGGCCCTCGCTCGCGTCGAATCGCGCTTCACGCGTGCATCAGGCCTGCGTGGCCGGCGTGACCGGCGAAAAGGTCGCGTTCTGGTGTGCGCGCGACGTGGAGCTTTCGGGCATCGGACGATATGCCGATCAGGACAGTCACGCGGCGGCGCGCCGCGATCACAGCACGCTTGAAATGCCGACGGTGTCGCTTGTCGATGCCTTGCGGGAATGCGACGCGCCGACGGCAATCGATTATGTGAGCCTCGATACCGAAGGGAGTGAGCTCGACATCCTGTCCGGTTTTGATTTCGATCGCTATCGGGTGAAGCTCTGGACGATCGAGCACAATCACTCCGAAAACGAGGCGAAGATCGATCGGTTGATGCTCGCCAGGGGCTATGTCCGCGAGCTCCCCGCGTGGTCGCAGTTCGATGCCTGGTATGTGTCTCGGAATTGATGTGGATTGACCAATGATTGACCGATCGAGCCTGCGCGACGGCATCCCGCATCTGGAGTTCAAGCCGCTGCTGGGATCGGCGTCGACGATCGTGGAGGTCGGAGCGCATGACGGATCATCGACGGAAAGTTTCCGTCTCATGTTTCCCCGCGCGCGCATCATCGCATTCGAGCCGGAACCGCGCGCCATCGGGAAGTTCAAGGCGCGCCCGGGGCTGCAGAACGTCACATTGATCGAATCCGCCGTCGGCGACCGGAACGGCGAAGCCGTCTTCCATCGCAGCAGCGGCCGGGCGCCGGGCCACGAAGGCGACGATTGGGACGCCTCCGGGTCGCTCCACGAGCCCGGCACGCTGAAGACGACCCACCAGTGGTTGACCTTCGAGAGGCAGATCACCGTGCCGATCGTGCGGCTGGACGACGAGATGGCACGGCAGGGCGTCGGCACCATCGATCTGATCTGGGCCGATGTCCAGGGCGCGGAAGGCGATCTCATCCGCGGCGGTCGCGAAACGCTGAAGAGGACGCGCTACTTTTATACTGAGTGCACGGATCTCGGAGACTACGTCGGGCAGGTCGGCCTGCACGACATGTGCGCGCTGCTTCCCGATTTCGAAATCGTCGAGGTCTTCGCCTACGACGTCCTTTTCAGAAACAAGAATCGAAACCTTCACAGCCGGTGGCGGCGCCTCGTCGGAAGATAAGCGGCGATGCCCTTCGTCTCCATCATCGTTCCGACCCACAACCGGCCCGACATGCTGCGGGAGGCGGTCGAGAGCGCGCTCGCGCAGAGCTTCCAGGATTTCGAGATCATCGTCGTGCTCAACGGCGCGTCGGCCGACGCGGTCGCGATGGCGGACCGCCTGCGCGGCACGCCGAGGGTGCGCATCGTCGAGATGGAGGATTCGACGCTCGCGGCGGCGCGCAATTTCGGCCTCACATTCGCCGCGGGCGAATGGATCGCATTTCTCGACGACGACGACATCTGGCTGCCGGACAAGCTCGAGGTGCAGCTCGCCGCCGCGAAAGCCGCCGACGCGGACGTCGTGACGTGCAATTTCAGCACGTTCAATCGCGACGGCGACCTTCCCACCACGGGTCTCACGCCGCTGCCGCCCGGACTGAGCTTCGCCGAGGCCTTGATGCTCGGCAACTACGTCTCGGGCGGCTCGGCGCTCATCGTCAGGGCCGCCGCCGTTCGCAAGCTCGGCGGCTTCGATGCCAGCCTGCGCGGCTGCGAGGATTGGGACATGTGGCGCCGGCTGTCCTGGGACGCCAAGTTCTTCTGCGTCGATCGCGCCCTGGTGCGCTATCGCCGGCACGGCACGAACATGACGGGGAATCTGGATCTGACGCTGCAGGCCGAGGCGCAGCATTTCGCCAAGCTCCTGGTCGACACGCCGGCGAAGCTGCGCCACATGATGCCGGCGGCGAAGCGCCGCTATTTTCGCATCCTGCTGCACAATCTGACCGCCCAGGGCGCGCTCGACGGCACCGGCACGCATCTCTACCAGATCGGTTTCGCCGTCTACCGGATCATGAGCAAAGCGACGGGTGGCCTGTCAGGCAGGCTTTTTCGCGGCCTTCGCGCCGCGCTGACGCGCGATCGCGCGAAGGCGCCCGCGCCGCAACGGCCGGTCGGGGACCAGGAGCGGCTGCGGTGACCGTCGCGCTCGCCCGGTCGAGCCTTGCGCGGGCGGACGCCGCGCCGCTGGTCGTTTCGCGGCTTTCGGGCGGGTTGGGCAATCAGCTCTTCCAGTATGCGGCCGGCCGCAGTCTCGCGCGGCGCAGCGGCGCCCGGCTGATCCTCGACGCGACCGCGTTCAAGCTGCCGCAGGAGCGGCGCAGCTTCGCACTGGATCCCTATCCGATCGATGCCGAGGTCCGTCTCGACGGATACGCCTATGAGCCCGTCATGCCGACGGTCAAGTTTCCGCGGCCCGCCGATTCGCGCGAGCGGCCCGATTCGCTGCTCGATGCGGCCATGTACCGCCTCGCCAGGAACGGCGGAGCGGCCGACAAGATCGTCAAGGCGCTCTGGCGTCTCGGCGAGCGGGCAAGCGGCGCCGCCGGCCTCGCCGTGTTTGCCGAGCGAGCCTTCGATTACGACGCCGCGTTCGAGCGGCTGGGCAGCCGGACTTATCTGGTCGGCTATTGGCAGAGCCCTCGATATTTTGCCGACACTCGCGACCTGATCTGCCGCGAGCTCGCGCTCCCTTACGAGCCGATCGGAGCGAACGCGGCGTGGCTGGCGCGGATTGCGGGGAAGAATTCCGTGTGCGTCCACGTGCGCCGCGGCGATTATCTCAGGCCCGAGCACTTCGATCAGCACGGCGTCTGCTCGGAAGGCTACTACGCGCGCGCCATGCAGGCCGTTGGCGTGCGCGTAGACGATCCGCAATTCTTCGTTTTCTCCGACGATCTTGCCTGGTGCCGCGCCCATATCCCGGGGCCGAACGTCGCCTTCGTCGATGCCAATCCGGTCGACGCCGCGCATGACGAGCTGCGGCTGATGGCGGCGTGCCGCCATCACGTCATCGCCAACTCGTCGCTCAGCTGGTGGGGCGCCTGGCTCGGCGCGCATGCGGATCAGATCGTCGTCGCCCCGGATCCCTGGTTCAGTGCGGGGACGAAGACGCCGGACCTGTTTCCGCAGACCTGGATTGCGCTGCCGCGCGATTGAGCGGCATGACACCCGATCGATCGCATGCGCGCCCTGTGGATCACGCCCGGATATCCGTCCGCCGCAAACCCGGTCGGCTTCGTGTTTCACCAGACCCAGGCGCGGGCGCTCGCCGCGGCCGGCGTCGCGGTCTCGGTCGTGGCGCCGGCTCCGTGGGTTCCGCCCGGGCTCGCGCGATTGCAGCCGCGCTGGGCGGCCTACGACGGCGTGCCGCGGCACGAGAAGGACGGCCCGATCGAGGTCGCGCGGCCGCGCTATCTGACCACCCCGCGCGAGACCCGGATCGGGCTCGCGCATCTCACCCAAGGTCTGGCATGTGCCCGCGCCTGCGCGGGCACGGCGAGGCCGGACATCGTTCATGCACACTTCGCCTATCCGTGCGGCGCGGCGGCGCTGCGGCTCAAGCGGCGGCTCGGCGTTCCGCTGGTGCTGAGCGTGCATGGCGACGATGTCTACATCTATCCGAGCCATAACGATCGCATGCGCAGGGTGTTCGTGCAGGCGGTGCGCGGGGCCGACCGGGTGATCGCGATCAGCCCCGATCTCGCGCGGTCGACCCGGGCGCAGACCGGCGTCATGCCCGACGTGCTGTCGATCGGCATCGCGCTGTCGCGCTTCTCGCGTGCCGCCGATCGGGCGCGCATGCGCGCCAAGCTCGGCCTTGCGGCGGAGCAATTCGTCATCCTCTATGTCGGCGCACTGCTGCCGCAGAAGGGCGTGCTCGACCTCGCCGCCGCGTTCGGCGGCCTGGACTGGCCGGATGCCGTCGCGCTGTTCGTCGGCGGCGGGCCCGCGCAACCGGATGGCCCCCGCGTTCGCCGGCTCGGTCCGCGCCCGAACGAGGAAATTCCCGACCTGCTGGCGGCGGCCGACGTCTTCGTCCTGCCCTCGTGGCATGAAGGCCTCGGCCTCGCCGCCGTCGAGGCGGGCGCAGCCGGCATTCCGATCGTCGGTGCGCGGACCGGGGGCCTCGCCGACCTGCTCGGCGATGATTGCGGCTTCCTGTTCGCGCCGAAAGACCGGGGCGGGCTCGCGCAGGTGCTGCGCGCGGTGCGCGCCGGTCCGGCCGAGGCGCGGCGGCGCGCCGATCGCCTCAAGGCGAGGGTCGAGCGCGACCATGACATCCACGCCAATGCGCGCCGGCTCGCCGCGATCTACGGCGAACTTGCGCGCCGGCAGTCGGCCTGAGCGCTGGTGATGTGCGGTCTTGCCGCCGTGGTGACGCTCCCGGGCGCAAAGGTCGCGCCCGATCTGCTGCGACGGTTCGACCGCCTGCTCGCGCACCGCGGCCCGGACGGATCCGGCGTCGCGACGTTTCTCCGCGACGGGACCCCGGCGAACGAGGCGGCGGCCGATGTCGCGCTGCTGCATCGGCGGCTGGCGATCATCGATCTCGACCGCCGCGCCGACCAGCCGATGGCCTCGGCCGACGGGCGCTACGTGCTCGTCTTCAACGGCGAGATCTACAACTATGTCGAGCTGCGCGCCGAGCTCGCCGCGCTCGGTCACGGTTTTCGCACGACCTCCGACACGGAGGTGCTGATCGCCGCCTTTGCGCAGTGGGGCAGCGCCGCCCTCGACCGCTTTACCGGCATGTTCGCCTTCATCCTGCTCGATCGCCGGAAACGCGAGCTGTTTCTCGCCCGCGACCCGTTCGGCATCAAGCCGCTGTTCTGGGCGGTCGGCCCGCAATGCGTCGCCGTGGCGTCGGAGATTGCGCCGCTGCTCGACGTTCCCGGCGTCGGCCGCGCCATGGACCTCGCCCAGACGAGCCTGTTTCTCGCCGCCGGGCATACCGATGCGGGGCAGCGCACCATGTTCGCCGGCGTGCGCAGCCTGCCGGCCGGGACCTGGGCGACCATGTCGCTCGACGCGCCGGCCGCGCCGGCGCCGGTGCAATACTGGCGGCCGCGCATCGCGCCCGACACGCGGCCGCTCGCGGCGGCCGCGCGCGACCTGCGCGAGCTCTTTCTCGGCTCGATCCGGCTGCATCTGCGCAGCGACGTGCCGGTCGGCATTGCGCTGTCGGGCGGCGTCGACTCCTCGGCGATCGTGGCGGCCGCCCGCGCGGTCGGCGGCAGCGCGCTCGCGATCCACACGTTCAGCTTCGCGGCCGAAGGCTCCGACGTCGACGAGACGCCGTTCATCGACCTCGCGGCGCAGGCCGCGCAGGCGTGCGCGACGCGGGTGGCGATCAAGCCCGAGGAGATCGTCGCCGACATCGACGACCTGGTCGCGTCGCAGGGCGAGCCGTTCGGCAGCCTGTCGATCTATGCGCAGCATCGCGTCATGCAGCTTGCGGCGAAGAGCGGCATCAAGGTCATGCTCGACGGGCAGGGCGCCGACGAGCTGTTTGCCGGCTACCGTCCCTACCTGGCGCGCCGGCTCAGCGAGCTGATCGCGCGCCTGCGCTTCGGCGCCGCCATCCGGCTCGTTCGCGCGATGCTGCGTCAGCCCGGCGTCAAGGCCGGCCTGATCGCGCAAGCCGTGGAGCCGGCGGTGCCGGCGCGGCTGCGCGCAACGGCGCGCATGCTCGCCGGTAAGCCGCTGCTCGCGCCCTGGATCGACGGCACCTGGTTTGCCGACCGCGGCTTGCTGCAGACGGGGGCGCCGCCGCGCTGGCGCGCGAACTTCTTGCACGAGTCGCTGGTGCAGAGCCTGACCGAGACCGTGTTGCCGGCGCTGCTGCGCTACGAGGACCGCAACTCCATGGCGTTCTCGATCGAATCGCGCGTGCCGTTCCTGACCACGCAGCTCGCCGACTTCGCCTATGCGCAGGCCTCCGAGCACCTGGTGGACGGCCGCGCGACGCAGAAAGCCGTGCTGCGCGCCGCGATGCGCGGCCTGGTGCCGGACGCGATCCTCGATCGGCGCGACAAGATCGGCTTCGCGACGCCCGACCGCCTGTGGGGGGGCGCGCTGCGTCCGTGGTTCCGGCGCGTGCTCGGATCCGACACCGCGCGCGCGCTCCCCTGGTTGAGGAGCCAAGTCGCGCTCGATGCGCTCGACCGCCGCGTCGCGCGGTCCGACGCCTTCGGGTTCGACCTGTGGCGCACCGTCAACCTCATCCGCTGGATCGAGACGTTCGAGGTTTCCCATGTCTGAGGCCGGTCGGCCCGCCCGCGGAGCCCACCATGCATCTTGAGACGCGTGTCCTGGTGACGGGCGGCGCCGGATTTCTCGGCTCGCATCTGTGCGAGCGGCTGTTGCGGGACGGCGCGCGGGTGATCTGCCTGGACAATTTCTTCACCGGGGCGCATCGCAACATCGATCATCTCAAGGACCACAAGGGCTT
>Ga0335081_10022139_pt1 | contig 10279 bp, 12 predicted proteins | sample Lox_Sample_35_FD_206713 | JGI IMG/M metagenome (GOLD analysis project Ga0335081, IMG submission 206713) | Soil microbial communities from Loxahatchee National Wildlife Refuge, Florida, United States - Lox_Sample_3.5 | ecosystem: Environmental > Terrestrial > Soil > Wetlands | place: USA...
CACCCCAACCCTCTCCCCAACGGGGAGAGGGAGTCCTGCTGTGTCCGCGGCCCACTCTTCATTCCATTGTGAGCCACGGATGAACCTCCACACCGCCGGTCACCGACGCGGCGTCGTCTGCGCGCCGCATGCCGCCGCCGTCGAAGACGGCCGCGCCATCCTGGCCGAAGGCGGCAACGCCATCGAGGCGATGCTGGCGATGGCGGCGTCCATCGCCGCCGTCTATCCGCACATGAACCACATCGGCGGCGACGGCTTCTGGCTGGTCCGCGAGCGTTCGGGCCGCGTGCGCGCGCTGATGGGGGCGGGACGCGCCGGCGCCAAGGCGACGCCGCGCTTCTACCGCGACGCCGGTTGCGACGAGATCCCGGCGCGGGGCGCGCTCGCCGCGCTCACCGTGCCCGGCGCGGTCGCCGCCTGGAGCCTGGCGCAGGAGATGGCCAAGGCGAATGGCGGCAAGCTGCCGCTCGACCTGCTGCTCGCCGGCGCGATCAAGCACGCGCGTGAGGGCTATGCCGTCACGCGCAGCCAGGCGCGGCTGACCAAGGAGAAATATGCCGAGCTGGAAACGGCGCCCGGCTTCCTCGCCGCGTTTCTCGCCGACGGCAAGCCGCCGGGGGTTGGTGCACGCCTCAAGCAGGGCGCCTTGGCCGCCACGCTCGACCATCTCGCCCATGCCGGCCTCGACGACTTCTACCGTGGCGACGTCGGCCGCGAGATCGCCGCCGATCTCGAACGCATCGGCAGCCCGGTGACGCGCGACGACTTCGCGCGCTTCCGCGCCACGGTCGAGGCGCCGCTGAGCGTGCAGACGCAAGCCGGCACGCTCTACAACACGCCGCCGCCGACTCAGGGGTTGGCCTCGCTGATCGTGCTCGCGCTGTTCGAGCGCCTGCGCGTCGACAAGGCGGAGAGCTTCGACCACATCCACGGCCTGGTCGAGGCGACCAAGCGCGCCTTCCGCGTGCGCGACCAGGTGATCACCGACCCTGACCGCATCACCGGCGACCTCGGCCGTTATCTCTCGCCCGCCTTCCTGGATGCGGAAGTCGGCAAGATCGACCGCAAGAAAGCCGCGCGCTGGCCGGCGCCCTATGGCGAGGGTGACACCATCTGGATGGGCGCGGCGGACGCCTCCGGCCTCGTCGTCTCCTATATCCAGTCGCTCTATTGGGAGTTCGGCTCCGGCGTCGTGCTGCCGGCGACCGGCATTGTGATGCAGAACCGCGGCGCCAGCTTCTCGCTCGACCCGAAGATGCTCAACGCGCTCGCGCCCGGCCGCCGCCCGTTCCACACGCTCAATCCGGCGCTGGCGTTCATGACCGATGGTCATGTTTTGGCCTACGGCACCATGGGCGGCGACGGCCAGCCGCAGTCGCAGGCCGCGGTGTTCACCCGTCACGTCCTCTTCCGCCAGCCGCTCGACCAAGCGCTCGATGCGCCGCGCTGGCTGCTCGGCCGCACCTGGGGCTCGACGCACACCAATCTGCGCGTGGAATCCCGCTTCGACGGCAACCTGATCGACCGGCTGATGTCGGCCGGCCACGACGTGGCGGTGCTCGACGACGCCTATTCCGACACCATGGGTCATGCCGGCGCGGTGGTGCTGCATGCCGATGGCACGCTGGAAGGCGGCCACGATCCGCGCGCCGATGGCGGCGCAGCGGGGGTGTGACCCTTGCCTCGGTTCCGCCGCAGATGACGCTATAGTCGCGCCGCTCCAGCGGGACCATCGGCGCAATGTCTCTCCAGTCTCTTCGCGTTTTGCTCGCGTTCGGCCTGTTGATGACGCTCGCCGCCCCGGCGGCGGCGCATCCGCACGTCTGGGTGACCATGCGGAGCGAACTGCTCTATGCGCCCGATGGCAGCGTCACCGGCGTCCGGCATCATTGGGCCTTCGATGACATGTTCTCGGCTTTCGCCACGCAAGGCCTGCAGAGCAAGGTCAAGGGCCAGTTCACCCGCGAGGAGCTGGCGCCGCTCGCCAAGGTGAACGTCGAGTCGCTGAAGGAATATGCCTACTTCACCTATGCGACCGCCGACGGCAAGAAGGCGCCGCTCTCCGACCCGTTGCCCGACTATTGGCTCGACTACAAGAATGCGATCCTCACCCTCAACTTCACGCTGCCGTTCAAGAAGCCGGTGAAGGCGAAATATCTCAAACTCGAAATCTACGACCCGACCATCTTCGTCGACTTCGAGTTTGCCAAGGACTCGCCGGTGAAGCTGGACAACCCTCCCTCCGGCTGCAAGCTCGACGTGGTCCTGCCGCAGGAGATCACGGTGGCGCAGTCGCAAAGCCTGGGCGAGCAGTTCTTCAATTCGCTGAGCGCCTCGCAGAACTGGGGCGAGCGCTACGCCAATAAAATTTTGGTAAATTGTCCCTAGCCACGCGCCGGTATGTCGCAATCGTTACGTTATAACGCTGATGGCTTGCCCACTTCGCGCCGCAGTTCGTGCTATGGTGCCGGCACATGACCGTTTTTTCCCGCGCCGCTCTTGCCGCATTGATCGCGCTTTCCTTCGCCGGCCCGGCGCTGGCGCATCCGCACGTCTGGGTGAAATCGAAGAGCGAGTTGGTCTATGCCGCCGACGGCAGCGTTACCGGCGTGCGCCAGCATTGGGAATTCGACGACATGTTTTCCGCCTTCGCCGTCCAAGGGCTGGAGGGCAAGCAGAAGGACAAGTTCACCCGCGCGGAATTGGCGCCGCTGGCCAAAGTGAACATCGACTCGCTGAAGGAGTACGACTATTTCACCTACGCCACCGCCGACGGCAAGAAGGCGCCGCTCGGCGAGCCGCTCGCCGATTACTGGCTCGACTACAAGGACGGCATCCTCACGCTCAATTTCACCCTGCCGTTCAAGCAGCCGGTGAAGGCAAAGGACCTCAAGATCGAAATCTACGACCCGACCTATTTCGTCGATTTCGAGCTGGCCAAGGAAAAGCCGGCCACGTTGGTCGGCGCCCCGGCGGCCTGCAAGCTGACCACCGAGCTGCCGCGCGAGCTGACCTATGCCGAGGGCAAGGCGCTGTCGAACAATCCCGAGGCGGCGGCCAATTGGGGTGCGTTATTTGCTAACAAGATCTTGGTGAAGTGTCCTTGATTCGAAGTGCGGGGCGGCGCGTCGTCGAGGGGAATGCCAATGACGTGTCGAAGCGCACTGGCGCGATACGGTCTGCTGGTTGTCTGCGGTCTCGTTCTGCTCGCTGTCGCTGATGCGGCGCTGGCGCAGCCCTTCGGCGTGCCGCGCGGCGCGCCGGCGCCGGAGATCGGCGGCTTCGCCGGATGGATCCTCGCGCAGCAAGCGCAATTCTATCGGATGCTGTCAGGCCTGATCCGCGAGTCGAAGGCGAACGGCAGCGCCGCCTATACCTTGATGGGGGTCTCCTTTATCTACGGCGTGTTTCACGCCGCCGGCCCCGGTCATGGCAAGGCGGTGATCTCCTCCTACATGGTTGCCAACAACGAGACCTGGCGGCGCGGCGTCATCCTCTCCTTCGCCTCCGCCATTATCCAATCGCTCACCGCCATCGCCATCGTCGGCATTGCCGCCGTTTTGCTCGGCGCCACCGCCAAGATGATGGGCGACACCGTGCGCGTGATCGAGATGGTGAGCTATGCGCTGATCGTGCTGATCGGCCTGCGCCTGTTGTGGGTGAAGGGCCGCGCCTTCCTGCGCCTGCTGCGCGGCGAGAAGGCGCACGGGTCTCATGCGCACCATGACCACGGCCATCACGATCATGCGCATCATCATGGCCACGCGCACGATCATCATGCGCACGATCACGCGCATCATGATCATGGGCACGGCCATCATCATCACGACGAAGACGAGGCGTCCGCCTGGGGCCACGCGCACGCGCCGGAGCCGGAGGAATTGAAAGGCCCGCATTGGCTCAAGCGGGGTCTGTCCGCCGTGGTCGCGGTCGGATTGCGCCCCTGCTCGGGCGCGATCATCGTGCTGGTCTTCGCGCTGGCGCAGGGCCTGTTCTGGATCGGCGTCGCATCGACTTTCGTCATGGGCCTGGGCACGGCGATCACCGTCGCCATCGTCGCCACCATTGCGGTCGGCGCGCGCGGCCTCGCCGGCCGGCTGGCGAAGGCGAAGCCCGGCCTCGGCCTCATCCTGCTGCGCGGGCTGGAGACCGGCGCCGCCGCGCTGATCATCGTGTTCGGCGCCGCGCTGCTCACCGGCTACATGGTGAGCGAGCGCATGGGGCTGTTCTGAATTCTCCCGTCATGCCCGGCCCTGTGCCGGGCATCCACGCCGTTCTTCCTGAGCAAGAGTAAGGCGTGGATGGCCGGGACAAGCCCGGCCATGACGACTAAGCGAAGTCGTTGTCCCGCAGTTCGATCGGCTTGCCGTGCGGGGTGCGCTCGCAGGCATGCTCCCAGGCGTGCTTGGTGCGGGCCAGCGTCTCGCGCGAGGTCACGCCTTTCTCCGCCACCAGCCGCTCCAGCGCGGCCAGCCAGTGCAGGTAATAGGTCTCGCCGGTGTCGGGATCGCCGGCCGCCTGCGCGCGCTTGATCTCGGCGGCGAGCGTCGCCGCCCATTCCGGCCAGGTGAACACGCCGCGTTCGTGCAGCGCCAGCGCCATGGCGAAGGCCTGCGCCTCCCACGGTTCGCGGAACACCGGCCCTTCGGCATCGCGCGGTATGCTGGGCACTTCGTCGGCTGCGCGGCGTGCGGCGCTGGAGTCGATCATCGTCATGCGCGGTCGAGATACGGTTCGAAAGCCTCGATGGAAACCTTGAGCGTCGGATCGGAGTCGGGTCCCCACAATTCGCGGCCGTCGAACACGACGGTGTAGAGCCACTGCGGATTGTCGCCTTTGCCGTGCGCGTTCGTGTCGGGAAACACGTGGCAGCCATTGATCCGCTCGACGACGCCGGCCTTGTCGCGCGCATAGCGCGGCAGCCGCGTATGCGTCGCCGGATGGATGTTCTTGGTGCGCACGCGGTCGCCGACCGCGTAGGCCGCCTTCGCCCGCGGCTCGCGCGCGAAGCTGCCGCGCGTCATGATCCGCTCGACGTCCTTCATCGCGAAGGTGCCGCGCGACAGCGGCGGGTTCGCGTGCAGCGAATGGCCGCGTTCGATCTCATCCGCGCCGATCATGCCGCGCGCGAGCATCGACCGTTCGAGCGCGAGGAACCACTTCTGATAATAGGAGCTCTCGAGATAGACGACGGGCGGCAGGCTCTCGCGCGAGAAGCGCTGCATGTCGATGTTGAGGCCGCCATTGGCGCCGATCGCGCGCACCATCGCCATCACGCGGCCTTCCCATTTCTCGTGGAACGGCGGCTCGTTCTGCTCGACTTCGACCTTGCCGAAGCCGTCCATGCCGCCCATGTCGTGAATGCCGTCCATTATTTCGGACCCTTCGGCACGCCGGTGCCGATCATCGAATCGCGCGTCACCAGTTCGGCAAGCTGCGCTTCGCTCCAGCCTTCGGTGCCGGGCGGCCGCATCGGCAGCACCATGAAGCGCGTCTCCGCGGTCGAATCCCATACGCGGATCTCGGTGTCCTTCGGCAGCGTGACGCCGAAATCGGCGAGCACGCCGCGCGGGTCCTTCACCGCGCGCGAGCGGTAGGGCGCCGACTTGTACCAGATCGGCGGCAGGCCGAGGATTTCCCACGGGTAGCAGGAGCACAACGTGCAGACGATCATGTTATGCGTCTTGGCCGTGTTCTCGACCGCGATGAGATGATCGCCGACGCGGCTGATGTGGCCGAGCGGCGTCACCGCCTTGGAGGCATCGGCGAGCAGCGCCTGCTTGAACGCGGGATCGGTCCAGGCCTTGGCGACGATGGCCGCGCCGTTGCGCGGGCCGATGCGCGTCTCGTAGGCCTCGACGATGGCGTCGAGCGCGGCCGGGTCGATGTAGCCTTTTTCGGTGAGCACCGTTTCCAGCGCGCGCACGCGCAGCTGGGTGTCGCTGAGCTCGGAATGCTCGTGGTCGTCGTGGTCGTGATCGTGTGCCATGGGCGCAATATACACGGGCTGTCATCATCCGCGAAAGCGGATGATCCAGTAACCCCGGTCTTCAAATACAATCTAACCAGGGCTACTGGATGCCCGCTTTCGCGGGCATGACGGCCAAGAATCAATCCCACACGCCGGCGTGCAGTTCCGCCGCTTCGTCCTCCAGCAGCGGCCCGACCACTTCGACCGCGCGTTGCCCGCGGGCGAACACGTCGCGGCAGGGCAGGTCGAGCGTCGGGTTCTCCGGGTGGTTGCCGGTCATGCCGCGCAGCCGCGTCTCCGACAGGCCGTAGACGACGCGGCCGATGCCTGCCCAATAGATCGCGCCGGCGCACATCGCGCACGGCTCGGTCGAGGTATAGAGCGTGCACTGGGCGAGGAAGTCCTGCTCGTAAGCTCTGCAGGACGCGCTCGCCAGCCGCAGCTCGGCATGCGCGGTGCGGTCGCGGTCGGGCAGATAGGCATTCTCGCGCTCGAGCAGCACCGCGCCGTCGGGGCCCGCCAGCAACGCGCCGAACGGATGGGTGCCGTTCGCCATCGCACGCCGCGCCACGTCGAAGGCGCGGCGCAGCAGGGTTTCGTCTCTGTCGGTCATGCCGGCAATTTAGCGAACCATCGCGCTTTGTGTCATCATCGCCCGCGATGAGCAAATTCGCCGACCGCATCGACCGCCTCACCGGCACCATCGGCCGCGCCGCCGCCTGGCTGATCCTGGTCGTGGTGCTGCTGCAATTCGCGTTGGTGGTCGCGCGCTACGGGCTCGGCCTCGGCTCGATTTGGCTCACCGAGCTGGTGATCTACGCCCATGCGACGTTGATCATGCTGGCGGCGGCGTGGACGTTGTCCATCGGCGGCCATGTGCGCGTCGACATCTTCTACGGCGAGGCCGGCCCGCGCGCGCGGGCGGTCATTGATCTCGTCGGCAGCCTGCTGCTGCTGTTGCCCTTTGCGCTGACGCTGCTTTGGCTGGCGTGGCCCTATGCCGCGCGCTCCTGGGCGATCCTCGAGCGCTCGCAGGAGGCGAGCGGCCTGCCGCTCGTGTTCCTGCTCAAGACGCTGCTGCCGGTGTTCGCCGCAATGATGGCGCTGCAGGGCGTGGCGCAGGCGGCGCGCGCGCTCGCGGCGCTGCGAAGGCCGCGCTGATGCCGCTCGCCGCGCTCTTCGCCGTCCTGATGGTGGTCGCCGTCATCGTCGCGCTGATGGCCGGCTATCCGGTCGCGCTGACGCTGGCCGGCGTCTCGCTCGCCGGCGCCGCGCTCGGCCACGGGCTCGGCCTGATGGACCTCGGTATCCTCGGTGCGCTGCCGCAGCGCATCTTCGGCGTCATCACCAACGACACGCTCTTGGCAGTGCCGCTGTTCGTGTTCATGGGCGTGATGCTGGAGCGCTCCGCCATCGCCGAGGATCTGCTTGAGACCATGGGCCGGCTGTTCGGCTCGCTGCGCGGCGGGCTCGGCATCTCGGTGGTGATCGTCGGCACGCTGCTCGCCGCCGCCAAGGGCGTGGTCGGCGCCACCACGGTGACCATGGGCCTGATCATGCTGCCGGCCATGCTGCGCTTCGGCTACGACAAGCGGCTCGCCGCCGGCACCGTCGCCGCCACTGCCACCTTGGCGCAGATTTTTCCGCCGGCGACCGTGCTGGTGCTGCTCGGCGACCAACTCGGCAATTCCTATCAGGCGGCGCAGCTCGCCAAGGGCGTGTTCGCGCCGCGCGCGCTCACGGTCAGCGACCTGTTCGCCGGCGCGCTATTGCCCGGGCTGGCGCTGGTCGCGCTCTATCTCGTCTTCATCGTCGCGGTGGCGATCCTGCGGCCGCAGGCTTCGCCGGCGCTGCCGCCCGATCCACAAGCGCCGCGCGGCCTGGCGCTCGCCCGCCGCCTCGTCGAAGTGCTGATCGCGCCGCTCGCCCTGATCCTCGCCGTGCTCGGCTCGATCCTCGGCGGCGTCGCCACGCCGAGCGAGGCCGGCTCGATCGGCGCGGTCGGCGCCATCCTGCTCGCCGCGCGCAAGGCGCCGCTCGGGCGCCTGCTCAAGCCGGTGGTGCAGAAAACGACGCAGATCGTCGCCATGATCTTCCTCATCCTGATCGGCGCCACTCTGTTCAGCCTGGTGTTCCGCGCGCTCGGCGGCGACGTCATGGTCGAGCGCGCGCTCACCCATCTGCCGGGCGGGACGGGCGGCGCGGTGTTGGTGGTGATGCTGGCGATGTTCCTGCTCGGCTTCGTGATGGACGCCTTCGAGATCATCTTCGTGGTGGTGCCGATCGTCGCCCCGGCGCTGCTGCAGATGCCCGGCGTCGATCCGGTCTGGCTCGGCATCCTGATGGCGATGAACCTGCAGACCTCGTACATGCACCCGCCGCTCGGCCCGACCCTGTTCTTCCTGCGCGGGGTGGCGCCGCCGGAGATCACCACGCGGCACATCTATGTGGGCGTCATTCCGTTCGTGCTGATCCAGATCGTCGCGCTGGTCGTGCTCTGGTTCGTGCCGGGGCTGGCGACCGCGCTGCCGCACGCGCTTTATCGTTGAGAGGCCGTCATGCCCGCGCTCGTCGCGGGCATCCACGCCTTGCATCCGAGCAGGACCTAAGGCGTGGATGGCCGGGACAAGCCCGGCCATGACGGTGGACCGTTCGTCCTACCGCCAGAATTTCTCCGCCAGCACCCACAGCCAGGTCACGCCGGCCGCCGTCAGCGACAGGAAGATGGCGGCCGAACCCATGTCCTTGACCCGCTTGATGATGGGGTCGTTGTCGCGGGTGACGCGGTCGGCGAGCTTTTCGATCGCGGTGTTGAGCAGTTCGATGATCAGGATGAAGAACAGCGTGCCGATCAGCGCGAAGCGCTCGCCGGTGTTGGCGGTCAGATAAAAGGCGAGCGGCACGCCCACGACCAGCACCGCGAGCTCTTCGCGGAAGGCGGCTTCCGTCTGCGCGCAGGCGACGAGGCCGTGCCAGCTGTTGATGGTCGCCTGCCAGAGCCTTTTCACCGGCGTTGCCCGAATCGAGCGTCGTCCATGCCGCAAGCTACGCGGGTGGTTTCGGCTATTCCATAGCGCGGCAGGCCATGTGTATAAGGAGCCGCATGAAAGCCGCCGACATGTTCAACCTGGGGGGCCGCGTGGCGCTGGTGACCGGCGCCTCGAGCGGCCTCGGCCAGCAATTCGCCCGCGCGCTCGCCGACAATGGCGCGGCCGTCGCGCTGGTCGCCCGCCGCGCCGACCGGCTGCAGGCGCTCAAGAAGGACATCGAAGGCAAGGGCGGCAAGGCCGTCGCCATCGAGGCCGACGTCACCGACCGCGCCGCTATGGCGCGCGCCTTCGACGCCGCCGAGAAGGCCTTCGGCACCGTCACCATCCTGGTCAACAACGCCGGCGTCGCGCAGAAGCCGATGCGCGCAACGGAAGTTCCGCCGGAGGAATGGCGGCGCGTGCTGGCGACCGATCTCGACGCCGTGTTCTCCTGGGCGCAGGAGGCCGCGCGCCGCATGCTGGCGGCGAAGGCGCGGGGCGCGATCGTCAACATCGCCTCGGTGCTCGGCTTCGGCGTCGCCAAGGGCACCGCGGCCTACGCGGTGTCCAAGGCCGCGGTGGTGCAGACCACCAAGGCGCTGGCGCTCGAGCTCGCCTTCAAGGGTGTTCGCGTCAACGCCATCGCGCCCGGCTGGTTCGTCACCGAGATCAACGACGAATATCTCAACAGCGAGGCCGGCGCCGCGATCAAGCGCGACATCCCGATGGGCCGCTTCGGCAATGCCGGCGACCTCGACGGCGCGCTGCTGCTCTTGGTCTCCGACGCCGGCGCCTACATCACCGGCGCGACGATCCTGGTCGACGGCGGCCAAGTGGTGCAGATCAAGGGGTAGCTCCGTCATCCTGAGGTGCGAGCGCGCTTGCGCGAGCCTCGAAGGATGACGGGCACGGAATCACAGGCCGTCGCCCTTCGAGGCGCGCTAACGCGCGCACCTCAGGGTGATGGAGAGAGGAACGAGGACCGACGATGGATTTTTCACTATCCCCCGAACTCGAAGACCTCCGCCTGCGCGTGCGCGCCTTCATCGACAAGGAGGTGCTGCCGCTCGAGGCCGATCCGGTCAATTTCTCCGAGCACGAGAACATCCCGCACGAGCGCCTCGCGCCGGTGCGCGCGAAGGCGCGGGCGGCCGGCCTGTGGGCGCCGCAGTCGCCGAAGGAATATGGCGGCATGGAATTGCCGATCGTCGCTTGGGCGGCGATCTACGAGGAGGCGGCGCGCAGCCTGTTCGGCCCGCTCGCCATCAACTGCATGGCG
>Ga0335081_10022140_pt1 | contig 10279 bp, 10 predicted proteins | sample Lox_Sample_35_FD_206713 | JGI IMG/M metagenome (GOLD analysis project Ga0335081, IMG submission 206713) | Soil microbial communities from Loxahatchee National Wildlife Refuge, Florida, United States - Lox_Sample_3.5 | ecosystem: Environmental > Terrestrial > Soil > Wetlands | place: USA...
GTGCGAGCGCATCGGCGTCCGAGAACACCGCCACCGTGCGCCAGCCGAGACGGCGCGCGGTGCGGAAGATGCGGCAGGCGATCTCGCCGCGATTTGCCACCAGCAGGGTGCCGCTCACGCGCCTTACATCCGGTAGACGCCGAAGTGCGCCGGCTCGAGCGGCGCGTGGCGCACCGCGGCGAGCGACAGGCTGAGCACCCGGCGGGTCTCGCCGGGGTCGATGACGCCGTCGTCCCACAGCCGCGCCGACGAGTAATAGGGGTGACCCTGGCGCTCGTACTGTTCACGGATCGGCTGCTTGAAGGCCTCCTGCTCCGCCGCCGGCCACTCGCCGCCGCTGCGCTGCAACTGGTCGCGCTTCACGGTGGCGAGCACGCTCGCCGCCTGCTCCCCGCCCATGACGGAGATGCGCGCATTCGGCCACTGGAAGAGGAGCCGCGGCGCGTACGCCCGGCCGCACATGGCGTAATTCCCGGCACCGTAGCTGCCGCCGACGATCACCGTCAGCTTCGGCACCGGCGCGCAGGCGACCGCGGTGACCAGCTTGGCGCCGTCCTTGGCGATGCCGCCGGCCTCGGCGCGCCGCCCGACCATGAAGCCGGTGATGTTCTGCAGAAAGAGCAGCGGAATCTCCTCCCGCGAGCACAGCTCGATGAAATGAGTGCCCTTCAACGCGCTCTCGGAGAACAGCACGCCGTTGTTGGCGAGGATGCCGACCGGGTAGCCGCCGAGGTGCGCGAAGCCGCACACCAGCGTCGTGCCGTAGAGCTCTTTGAATTCATCGAGCTCGGAATCGTCCACCAGCCGCGCGATCACCTCGCGCACGTCGTAGGGCTTGCGCAGGCTCGCCGGCACCACGCCGTAGAGCTCCGCCGGGTCGTAGTGCGGCTCGCGCGCGGCGCGCGGCGGCGCGGTGTCAGCCGCCGGCTTCAGACGCGCGACGATGCGCCGGGCGATGCCGAGCGCATGGGTGTCGTTCTCGGCGTAGTGATCGCACACTCCCGACTCGCGGCAGTGCACTTCCGCCCCGCCGAGCGACTCGGCGTCGATGTCTTCCCCGGTCGCCGCCTTGACGAGCGGCGGCCCGCCGAGGAACACCCTCCCCTGGTTGCGCACGATCACGTTCTCATCCGACATGGCGGGCACGTAGGCACCGCCCGCGGTGCACGAGCCGTGCACGACCGAGATCTGCGCCACTCCGAGGCCCGAGAGCGTCGCCTGGTTGTAGAAGATGCGCCCGAAGTGCTCACGGTCCGGGAACACCTCGTCCTGCGCCGGCAGGAAGGCCCCGCCGCTCTCTACCAGGTAGACGCACGGCAGGCGGTTGTCGCGCGCGATTTCCTGCGCGCGCAGGTGCTTCTTCACCGTGATCGGGTAATAGGTACCGCCCTTCACCGTCGGGTCGTTGGCGACGATCACGCACTCGCGGCCCGCCACCCGGCCGATCCCGGTGACGATCCCGGCGCAGGAGATATCGCCGCCGTACATGCCGTGGGCGGCGAGCTGCGAGAGCTCGAGAAACGGGCTGCCGGTATCGAGCAGCACGCGGATGCGCTCGCGCGCGGTGAGCTTGCCGGCCGCGCGGTGCTTGTCGGTGGCGGCCCTGGAGCCGCCGCGGGCCACGCGGGCGACCTCGCCCTGCAGGTCCTCGGAGAGCGCGCGCATGGCGCGCGCGTTGTCACGGTACTCCTGCGACTGCAGGTCCAGCCGGGTACGGATTCGGGGCATGAGGACTTGCCATGATTGCCGGTTTGTCCGACAATCATACGATCTGGTCCAAGGAAAAGGCAAGCCCACATGCAACCGCTCGACTGCACCGACAGCGACTTCGGGCTCGGGCCCGAGCTCGAGGAGATCCGCCAGCAGGTCCGCCGCTTCGCCAGCGGGCAGATCGCCCCGCGTGCGGCCGATATCGACCGCAGCAATGAGTTTCCGCGCGACCTGTGGCCGGCCCTGGGTGCCCAGGGCCTGCTCGGCATCACCGTGCCGGAGCGCTTCGGCGGCGCCGGCCTCGGCTATCTCGCGCACGTCATCGCCATGGAGGAGATCTCGCGCGCCTCGGGCGCGGTCGGGCTGTCCTACGGCGCGCACTCCAATCTGTGCGTCAACCAGCTGCGCCTCAACGGCAGCGAGCAGCAGTGCGCGCGCTACCTGCCGAAGCTCGTGAGCGGCGAGCACGTCGGCGCGCTCGCCATGTCCGAGCCCGGCTCGGGCTCGGATGTCGTGTCGATGCAGCTCAAGGCCGTGCGCCGCGGCGAGACTTACGTGCTCAACGGCCGCAAGATGTGGATCACCAACGGCCCGGATGCGGACGTCGCGGTGGTCTACGCCAAGACCGATCCGCAGGCCGGCTCGCGCGGCATCAGCGCCTTCATCGTCGAGCGCGGCACGCCGGGCTTCGGCAGCGCGCAGAAGCTCGACAAGCTCGGCATGCGCGGCTCGGGCACCTCCGAGCTGGTATTCGACGACTGCGCCATCCCGGCCGCCAACCTCCTCGGCAGCGAGAACGGCGGCGTGCGCGTCCTCATGAGCGGGCTCGATTACGAGCGCGTGGTGCTCGCCGGCGGCTCGCTGGGGCTCGCGGCCGCGGCGCTCGATGTGGTGCTCCCCTACGTGCGCGAGCGCCGGCAGTTCGGCCAGCCCATCGGCAGCTTCGAGCTGATGCAGGGCAAGGTCGCCGATATGTACGCCGCGCTCAATGCCGCGCGCGCCTACGTCTACGCGGTGGCGCGCGCCTGCGACGCCGGTACGGTGCGCCGCCGCGACGCGGCGAGCTGCATCCTGTTCGCCGCCGAGCGCGCCACGCACGCAGCGCTCGAGGCCATCCAGGCGCTCGGCGGCAACGGCTACATCAACGATTACGCCGCCGGGAGACTGCTGCGCGATGCCAAGCTGTACGAGATCGGCGCCGGCACCCAGGAGATCCGCCGCATGCTGATCGGCCGCGAGCTGTTCGAGGCCGCGGCATGAGCGTCGAGTTCGCCCCGCTGCTGCTCGAGCCCGCCTACCGCAAGGTGGCGGCGCAGATCGGCGAGCGCATCCTCGCGCGCACGCTCCGCGAAGGCGAGCGGCTGCCCTCCGAGACCGAGCTCGCGCGCCAGTTCGGCGTGAACCGCTCGACGGTGCGCGAGGCGCTGCGCGAGCTCGAGAGCCGCGGCCTGGTGCGGCGCCGTCCCGGCTCGAAGCTCATGAGTGTCAGCCGCCCGCACCACGCGGCGGTCGCGGCGGGCGTCAGCGATGCCCTGCTGCTGCACGACGTGACGGTACGCGACGTGTGGGAAGCGCTCACCATCCTCGAGCCGCCGCTCGCCGAGCTCGCCGCCCGCGCGCGCAGCAGCGATGATCTCGCGGCCGTCGCCGCCGCCGCCGCGGCCTTCGGTCACGCCGGCAGCGACGGTCCTCAGGCGGTCGCGCGCTGCGCGGAGTTCTTTCGTGCACTCGGCCGCGCCACCCACAACCCGGTGCTGGGACTCGCGCAGGAGCCGCTGCTGAAGCTCCTCGAGCCCTCCCTCGGCGTCATGATCGGCAAGGTGCCGCAGGCGCACAGCCGCATCGCCACCGCCCAGCGCCGTCTCACCGAGGCGCTCGAGGCGCGCTCGCCGCAGGAGGCGCACCAGTGGATGGCACGGCACATCCGCGACTTCCGCAAGGGCTACGAGCTCGCCGGCATCGACCTGGAGCTGCGGCTCGCCGCCCCGGGCTACGAGCTGTGACGGGCGTCACGTCCTCGCGGGCTGCCGAGCCTTTCACACTGCCGCGCGCTTGCAACGGGTATCCTGCGCCCCGAGCTGGGGCCGCAATCGACCTCTCGCAAGGAGTCAGTCCATGCTAGGGCTACTGGTGGTGCTGTTTCTGTTCGTCGCCGTGAGCGGCTACCTGGTCGGCGCCTACAACGGCCTGGTGCAGGTGCGCGCCGCCGTGAAGCTCGCCTGGTCCAACATCGACGTGCTGCTGGTGCAGCGCCACGACGAGCTGCCGAAGCTGGTCGAGGTGTGCAGGCAGTACATGCAGTACGAGCCCGGGGCGCTCGAGCGCGTCATGAAGGCCCGTGCCGGCGTCGATGCGGCGCGCTCTTCGGGCAACGTCGCTTCGCTCGGACCCGCGGAGCGCGAGCTGCGCGCCGGCCTCACCGGACTGTACGCGGTGGCCGAGAACTACCCGGAGCTCAAGGCGAGCGAGCCCTTCCGTCACCTGCAGCAGCGGATCAGCGGGCTCGAGACCGCGATCGCCGACCGGCGCGAGGTGTACAACGATGCCGTCAACACCAACAACGTGCGCATCGCCTCGTTCCCGGGGGTAGTGATCGCCGGACTCGGCAACTTCCCGGAAGCGCAACTGCTGCATTTCCAGACCGACGAGAAGTCCGACGTCGACCTGAAGGCGGCGTTCTCGCGCTGACACGCCGCGGCGCACGCCGACATGGACACGCACGGCGTGCAGAATCCCGCGCTGATCGCCGCTGCCGCCGGCGTCGGGGCGCTGCTGTTCCTGTTCGGCTTTCTCCGCCGCATGCGCCGCGACCGGCTGCTGGCCGACACGCCGCTGATGCACATCCGCTCCGCCGCCCAGGGCTACGTCAAGGTGCAGGGCAGCGCGCGCCCGGCGGGAGCCACGCCGGCCGCGGCACCGCTGAGCGGCCGGCAGTGCGTGTGGTGGGACTTCAGGGTTGCCGAGCAGTACCGTGATTCGCGCGGCCGCACCGAGTGGCGCACCGTCGAGAGCGCGACCAGTGTCGAGCTGTTCGTGCTCGCCGATGACGATGCGCAGTGCCTGGTGGGACCGGTGAGAGCCGAGGTCACACCCTCGCGCAGCAACACCTGGTACGGCAGCGAGTCGCGTCCGCTGAGCGGCCCGCCGGCCGTCAACACCGCGCTCCTCATGGGATCGTTTCGCTATACCGAGAGCCTGCTCGACGTCGATGCCGAGCTGTGCGTCGCCGGCGAGCTGCGCTCGCACTCCGAGACCGGGGACCTCCCCGCGGCGCTGGCCGCGAAGCTCCACGAGTGGAAGCAGGATCCGCAGCGGCTGCTCGAGCGCTTCGATGCCGATCGCGACGGACAGCTCAACGCCGCCGAATGGGACGCGGCGCGCGCGGCGGCTGCGCAGGAGTGCGAGGCGCAGAAGCTGTCGAGCGACATCGCGCGCATCAGCGTCATCTCCGAGCCGGCCGACGGCCGGCCGTTCCTCATCTCGCCGCGCGGGCCGGCCGGCATGGAGAAGCGCGAGTGGCGCATGGCCTGGCTGTACTTCGCGCTCGGGCTGGTGTGCGTGTGGGTGTGCGCCTGGGCGCTCGGCAAAGCGGGGCTCGCGGGCGCGTTGTAGGCAGCGGCGGCGTCATAACGCGCGCTTCTGAGCCTATGCGTACAAGTACGAAGAGCGCCCCTGCCCTGCCGGGCTAACATCCCTCCGCAACCAACATCCGGAGACAGATCTCTTGGCAGCGACCATCGGCAGCGAGCGCGTGCTCGCCGTACATCACTGGACCGACACGCAGTTCTCCTTCACCACGACGCGCGCTCCGGGGCTGCGCTTCGACAACGGCCAGTTCGTCATGGTGGGCCTGCCGCTCGAGGGCCGCCCGTTGCTGCGTGCCTACAGCATCGCGAGCCCCAACTACGAGGACCACCTCGACTTCCTCAGCATCAAGGTGCCGGACGGGCCGCTCACCTCGCGTCTGCAGCACGTGCGCGCAGGCGATGAGGTGCTGGTGAGCCGCAAGCCCACCGGGACTCTGGTGCTGCACGACCTGAAGCCCGGGCGGCGCCTGTACCTGCTGTGCACCGGCACCGGGGCCGCACCGTTTCTCAGCCTGATCGGCGACCCGGAGGTCTACGAGCGCTTCGAGGTGGTGGTGCTGGTGCACGGCGTGCGCTGGGCGCGCGAGAGCGACGTGGTGCGCGCGCGCATCGCGCAGCTCAGGGACCACGAGCTGCTCGGCGCGCAGGTGCGTGCGCAGCTGCGCTACTACCCGACCGTCACCCGCGAGCCCTACGTGCACCGCGGCCGGCTCACCACGCTCATAGAGTCCGGGCGCCTCACCCGCGACCTCGAGCTGCCGCCGCTCGATGCGGCGAGCGACCGCGTCATGGTGTGCGGCAGCGCCGCGATGCTCGCCGATACCGGCAGGATTCTCGACGCCCGCGGCTTCCACATCTCCCCGCGCAGCGGCGAGCCCGGCGACTACGTGATCGAGCGCGCCTTCGTCACCCGTTAGTGCCCTCCCTCCACCAGTAGTCCGGCGTCGCGCAGCGCCTCGGCGAGCTCTGCCTCGAGGCGCCGTGCTTCGGCGCGCGCCACGCGCTGCAGGTGCAGCGTCGGACCGGTGAGTACCTCGAGCCCGCGCTTCAGGACGCTGCCCGCGGCATGGATCCCGGCCTTGTGCTGGTCGAAGCGCTGCGCCGGGGTGTACTGGCTCAGACCGACGTACACGCCGTAGGGTCCGCGGCGGCGGTCCTCGAAGTCGAGCAGCACCAGGTAGAGATTGCTGCGGCCGCGGCGTGCGGCGCGGCAGCCGAGCGCCACCTCGTAGGCCGTCGGCAGCCAATCGATGTAGCGCATCGGCAGCCACTCGGGAATCGAGCGGCTCGCCGTGCGCCACAGTTCCGCCAGCGCCGCCTCGATGCGCGCGGCGAACTCGCCGCGCATCCACAGCTCGTGAATGCAATGCGCGCCCGCGGCGCCGTCGCCCGATGCTACGGCGCGCTCGAGCCGTGCCGCCAGCTCGCGCGCGCCGTATCCGCCAAGTGGACGCGCCGTGGGCGGCACCGAGGCGTCGAAGCCCGGGTCGCTGCGTCTCACGCGGCGCGCGCTTCCGGGGCGCGCATATTGACGCGCGCCGCGACCAGCCACACGACGCCGGCGACCGCAACCGCGACCGGGACGATCAGCACCGCGCCGCCGAGCGAGCTCAGGTCGGACACCCAGCCGATGAGCAGCGGCGACGGCACATCGCCGAGCAGATGGATCAGGAACATGCTGAGCGCGACGGCGGAGGCGCGCTCGAGGGGCGTGGCGATGTTGACGATCGCGGCATTGATGGGCCCGGTCGACATGAACAGCAGCAGCTCCGCGAGCACGATTCCCGGGTAGTAGAGCGCGGGCGTGGGAGCGAGCAGCGCCAGCAGCGTGCACGGGGCTGCGAGCAGCGTGATGAGCCCGGAGAACCACAGGTAGGCCTGGCGCGTGTGGCGGTGCAGGTGATCGCCGAGCCAGCCGCCGATGAAGGTGCCGAGGAAGCCGGTCACGATCACGATGGCGCCGAAACCGGTGGTAGCCGCGGCGTGGGGTACGTGCCGCACGCGCTCGAGGAAGGTCGGCATCCAGAAGGCGAGACCGCCCAGGCCGAAGGTATAAGCGGCGTAGCCCAGCACGACGACCATGAAGGGCCGGCGGCGCAGCAGTCCCGCATAGACCGCCAGCGGACTCGCGCCGGCGCCGGGCGCGCCGCGGCGAATGCCCGCGCGTGTCTCCTGCGCGCCCCGCGGCGGATCGGGCAGGCGCAGCACCGTGAGCGCGAGCAGCAGTCCCGGAACTCCCGCCGCGAAGAACGCCGCCCGCCAGCCGAAGTGCGCGCTCACCAGCCCGCCGACGATGTAGCCGAGCGCCGCGCCCACCGGAATGGCCATGTTGAGCACCGCGTATACGCGGCCGCGCGCTTCGAGCGTGAAGCAATCGGCGAGCAGCGCCGGCGCGATCGCCACGTAGGCGGCCTCCCCTATGCCGACCACCGCCCGCCCGGCGAGCAGCTGCGGGTAGTTGCGCGCCAGCCCCGACAGCAGCGTCGCGAGGCTCCAGACGAGCACCCCGATCGCAATCGGCCGCGTGCGCGAGCCGCGATCGCCCCAGGCGCCGAAGGCCGGGGCGGCAACCATGTACACCAGCATGAACGCCGGCACCAGCCAGCCGAGCTGCGTATCGCTCAAGTCCATCGCCCGCTTGAGATCGGGCGCGATCGCCGACACCACGTAGCGATCGAGATAGTTGATCAGGTTGATCGCAGTCAGCACCCCGAGCGCCCACAGCGCTGCCCGGGGAGTCGGAGTCGCAGTACTCAAGGGGTTGAGGCTCGCCCGCAGTGAAGTCAGGCGGGGACTTTAGCGCACCGGGCGCGGCCCGGCAGCGTCTCAGGCGGGTGCCAGCTTCAGCCGCTCGAGGTACTGCCGCACCGGATCGCGGAAGCCCTCGCTGCTCGTCACGGTGGTGCCCCCCGCGACCACCAGGATGAAATCGCCACGCGGGGTGCGGCTGACTTCCCTGACGTGGCACATGTTGACCAGGCAGGAGCGGCTGATGCGCAGCATCGGCTGGGTGTGGAAGGACTTCTCCGCCTGCTGCAGGGTGCTGCGCGCGTGGAAGGTCTCGCGCCCCACCATGAGGCGCACGTAGTTGCGATCCGCCTCGACCACCTCCACCTGCGACACGTCCAGCATGTGCATGCGGCTGCCGGCCTCGGCCAGCACCCGCGGCTGCGCCTCGGCGCGCGCGCGCACGCCGCGGTCGAGCTGCTCGAGCAGCGCTTCGAGCGCCAGCTGGCGGTCGGCGCCCCCGTAACCCTGGTGGCGGCGGCGCACTCGCTCGGCCATCGCGTGGAAACGCGCATCGTCGAAGGGTTTCAGCAGGTAGTCGACCGCGCTCACCTCGAAGGCCTCGAGCGCGTAGTGGTCGAAGGCGGTGACGAATACGATCAGCGGCAGCGTCTCCGGATCGAGCGCGCGCGCCAGCGCCATGCCGTTCATGGAGTCCATCTGGATGTCGAGGAACAGCACCTGGGGCGGCCGCGCCCGGATCGCTTCGAGCGCCGCGCGGCTGTCGCCGAACTCGCCCGTGACGATGAAATCGCCCTCGCGCTCGCAGCACTCGCGTACCGTGCGCCGCGCCGCCGGCTCGTCGTCGACGATGACCACGTCCATCACTGGGTGCCCTCGCGCAGCAGCGGCATGCGGATCTCGGCCACCCACACCCCGCCCTCGGCAGGCCCCGCGCCGAAGCTCGCGCGCTCGGCGAACTGCACCGCGAGCCGCTCGCGCACGTTGGCGAGGCCGATGCCGGCCCCGTGCAGCCCGTGCCAGGAGGGCGCCAGATCGTTCACCACCCGCAGCGTCAGCGTCTCACCCGCGGCCTCGACCTCGACGCGTACGGTCACCGCGCCGTCATGACCGGCGAGCCCGTGCACCACCGCGTTCTCCACCAGCGGCTGCAGTATCAGGCTCGGCACCCAGGCGAGCGGCGCGGCGGCCCGCTCCGGTACCACGACGCGCAGCCGGTCGGCGAAGCGCCGCTGCTGCAGCTGCAGATAGAGCTGCACGAACTGCAATTCGTCCGCGAGGCGCGAGAACTCCTGCTCGCCCGCGGTGAGCAGGCGGCGCAGCAGATCGCCGAGCTGCACCACCATCGCCTGCGCGGCGGGCGGGTCCCAGGTGATCTGCCCGCGGATGGTGTGCAGCAGATTGAACAGCGTGTGCGGTGACAGCTGCATGCGCAGCGCCGCGAGGTGCGCGGCGGCGAGTGCGCGCTCGAGCGCCGCGGAGCGCAGCTGCGAGTCGCGCAGGCGCTGATAGAAGCCGAAGCCGGTGATGAGCGCGAGGCCAAAGCCATAGGTGACGAGGAAGCTGGTAGCGCTCGCGATCCAGGTCGGCACCGCGGGGCCGGCGAAGAACTCCGACCAGTCGGCATAAGCGTGGGCCTTGGCGTGCGTGATGCCGATCGTCCCCTGCCACTCACCGACGATCAGCTCGCCGGCCACCAGTGCCGGCGCCGCCAGCACCGCGAAGCCGAGCGCGCACGACAGCTGGATCGGCAGCGTACGCCACAGCGGCCGCCAGCCGATGTGCAGCGAGGTCCAGGCGCAGAGGATGAACAAGGGGTAGAGCAGCAGATGCTGCACCAGGCGCGCGTCCCAGGGGGCGAAGAAGTCCGTGACGTTCACCGACTTCAGGCTCTCGCCCATGGTGTTGGCGTACATGAGGTTGGACGCCGCGACGTAGATCCAGAAGCCGGTGAGCACCGCGAGCTGCGGCCAGAAGTTGCGTCGCGCGCGCGCGGCGCGCCGTTCCCCGGCGCGGTCGCCATCGCGCGCGACGCCGAGAAATGCGGGGGTGATCCGTTCCAGAGGCGAGACGCTCATGAGCGAAGCATAGCCTACGCCTGACGCCGCCCGCGTGCCGCGCGCCACCGCCCTGGGACGAGCCCGTCGGTGTGCGGGACGAATCCGCAGTGCATGCCGCAGCCTTTTTGCAGGCAATTACACGCCTGCCGCGGCCCACGGCGGCGCGCGGTACGA
>Ga0335081_10022141_pt1 | contig 10279 bp, 10 predicted proteins | sample Lox_Sample_35_FD_206713 | JGI IMG/M metagenome (GOLD analysis project Ga0335081, IMG submission 206713) | Soil microbial communities from Loxahatchee National Wildlife Refuge, Florida, United States - Lox_Sample_3.5 | ecosystem: Environmental > Terrestrial > Soil > Wetlands | place: USA...
TGCAACCGATCGTAAGCATCACCAGCATCGTAATCCCAGGTGTACGCACCTCCATTTTGACACCCCAAATCACGCTTCACTAAATGTGCGAACTGAGGACAGACCGCTGCCCTGCGATTGAGGGGTTATCGACCGCAATGATCGGTCATGGTCGCATGGCACTGCCAGCGAAAACTAGCGACATTAAGCTGAGCGAAGAGCGGCTCCAGTTTAGCCGAGATCGCAGACGGCATTGTGACGCTTGCGTTAATAAACTCCCGTCCCTCTTCTCACCTAAATCAGCCTTCGATTTATCGTTAAGGGAACGTTACCAGAGGTTCCACTTTTGAAATATCAAAATGTATGCCGCAAGCAGCGTGTTTGCACTGGCATGCGCTACGATCGCTTCTGGGATTCGATTCCGTCGAATCGCTGCCCAGCCGAAGAGCAGGCCTGCGAAGCTGCCCGCGATCCAGTATCCCCCGTGCAGAAGACCATAGACAATAGAGGACAGCAAAAGCGGTAACCAAGGGACGCTTCGGAGTGAAACCGACTCGAAATCAGGTGAAACCAGGCGCCGCATGAGAAACCCCCTGAACGCGAGTTCCTCGGCCAATGGGACGGTGATAACGGCAGCGAGGACTCTGACACTGATCCAGGTTATCTTCGCAAGCAGTGGAGAGCCTGCCAAAGCAACCGAAACCTCATGATCGGCGGTGGAACCCGAGAAACGATCGAGAGCAATCCAAATGATAAAAACAATGGCACCGACGGCCGGTGCGACCCAGTCACACTTCCAACTCAAAATCGAGTAATTGTTTTTGTAGAACCAAAGCGCCCCCCCGGCAGCGAAGAAACCCAGAGGATACAGCCACTCGAAACCGCCCGAGGGCGCGGCCGCACGCGCGATCATCCCGCAGGTCAGTATCATCACAAAGGGCAGTAAAAACGCAGCCGTAGGATTGTGCGTTACCGTTACCGCGGCAGACGATTCTCTTGTCTGTTGTCTGCTCGTAAAGCACGGGACTTGCTGGATCACGGCGCAAAAACCCACACTGACCGCACTAAATGCGATCCATCCGGCTTGCGAGTGAAAACCGCCGAGTGCGATTTGCGGGGCACCGGCGTTTCCAATCAAGATCAGCGCCGCAATGCGTATGGCATTCAGGAGAAACACGATCGCAACACTCAGGGGAATAAGAACGAGGGATTGCGGGAACCGGCACTCCCGTTTGAAAAGGAGGAGCCACAATATTCCAAATGACAAAATCAGACCAACCCCTTCAAGGCCTGAGCATTGGGGTGCAATCTCGACCCGGAAGTGTTGCGTGCCAACGACCATCGTCGCCGGGTTCGCAACTATGGACGTCACGAACGGCCTGAGGAATGCTTCGGTGAGACTAAACGTCAGAAAACTGGCTGGCTGCCATAGCCATCTGCACATGTTGCCGACCACGCAAGCCGAAATAACCGCTATAAACGCATAAGCCCATAAAAGGCCGGTGCCGCGGATCAACCGTACCCAAGCCGTCAACGAAAAGAATGCGACTGCGCCAAAGACGATCGCCGCAAGGCCAGCCAGCAGCCAGCTTGCCGCGAGAGGATTGACCCAAGGCCCGGAACGAGGGCCCGCGTAGAGGAGAGAAGATAGCACTCCGAATACGATCATTGCCGCACCGTGCGCGGCCAGAAGGCGCCATTTGATCGGGGCCTGCGCAAGCTGAGCGGAAATCCTTCCCAGTTCAACTTTGTTTCTTAGGTAGGCAAACGTTGCGAAGATTGCTGCGAAGCCAACGATACAGCGGAGAATCCAGGAGCCCGAATATCGTATGACGCCGCTCAGTCCGACAGATGAGAGCGATTCGCCATCCAGCCATACTGAAAGCAGGATTAATTCCAGGCAAAAAAGGAACACAAGCCCCAGCGTACGCCGCATTAAATCGCGCAGGCATACGGCAGAATGCGCTACTGTACCCCCATTAACGCTCATGGAAAAATGGCACCGCCGGAATGAAGGTCAGATTACGATAGACGAGAGTCAGGCCACGTTGCCGGATCTCTTCAGGAATTAAAGTCCTACACCTCACGGCGTCCTCTAACGATCAGGATGGTGCTCAGAACCAAAGCCAATGCGGCCAATCCGGTTCTGCCATCGATTTCGGGAACAGAAAAACTTGGACCGGGAGAAGCCTCCCTTTGTGGCTGGTCCGCTTGAATGCGTGCGCGCTCGATTTGCATTTGCTGTACCTGCCACTCCTGCGACGGAGTGAGGGGCTGATCCGCTGAAGTTTGATCGTCGTTTGAGCTGGCGCTGAGATCAACAGCGGGACGAGCGTGCGCGCGGTTTCCAGGTGCAGCGATGGCGGCAGGGTGGTCGGGGTTAGCACCAACGTCCACGGGGGATAGTTGTGACAAAGCGGTGGGAGTTGGGCTTTGGGCTTTTCGGGTGAGTAATATGCGCGTCAGCACAGCAGGGTCTTGAGGTGACCAAAGCAAAAGGTAATTGAATCTCGACCCATTCAACAGTTGCGCAATGATTTCTCGCGCCGGCCCAGGTCCGAGATGCGTGACTACGCGATCTACCGCTTCGGGGACCTCGATTTGCACACCGACCTGCTTACTCACCGCGGTCAGAATGTCTCCCATAGTTGAATTCGCTGCTTCGATAGTCAACTGGCCGTTCTCATATGTCACGCGAGGTGCAACGGGTGCCATCGAGTCCAACGGAATCTGCTGAATGGGACCAGTGGGGCCGTTCGGAAGATGCTGCAACGGAGATTGGGTCTTATTCGTACGGTGATTCTGTCCCATGCCATGGGAGAACTGTACTCCTGCAACGCAAAGAAAAATGATCGCCGCTGGCCCAGCAAGTACCCATCGAGTAATCATTTTTCATCTCCAGTTTCTTCCCCAATAACGCAATCTTGGGCACGTCGGGGCGGATGATTTTAACACCCGGTCAGTGCCAACACTGTGAATTCTCAAAGAATTAGGGGGATGCTCAGGCCCTCATCTCCCTTGTTGGGAAACAGATGAATTGATCAAGCATAAGTCCCGCCCCGAAGTCGACACCGACCAGATAGGTGCTATTGCAGCCAGTTCCTCTTTGGCGTATCCTTGGCAGCCTTCCCCCTGCAGATCGGGATGGACCCAGTGGCGACAGCATTCCCAGATGCACAGACGCGGACTCGTGTCTATTTTCCACTCTGGCGGACTGTCTTTCTGACTGCGTTGTTGACTTGGCTTTACCTGCCCACCCTCAGCCGCTTATTTGCCCAATGGATGGAGGACTCCGACTACTCTCATGGATTCTTCGTTCCCCTGTTTTCCTTTTACGTTGTGTGGCAGCGTCGCGTTCAGCTTTCGCAGCTTTTACCGCAACCGTCGTGGGCTGGCCTGCCCTTGCTCGCGTTCGCGATGTCGGTTCTGATCCTTGGACAATTGGGAGCCGAGTTGTTTCTCGCTCGATTTTCGCTGCTGCTAACGGCGGCAGGCGTGATCGTTCTATTTTTAGGTTGGAGTCATTTTCGAGCTGTGCTTTTTCCGTGGGCGTTTCTGTTCCTGATGATTCCGATCCCCGCAATCATCTTCAACCAAATCACTTTTGCACTTCAATTGGTCGCTTCCAGGGTGGCCGCGGCCACGCTCGCCCTATTCGGCATTCCCATTCTGCAGGAAGGCAACCTGATTCATTTGCCCACTCTGACGCTCGAAGTGGCCGAAGCCTGCAGCGGAATTCGTTCTCTAGTAACCTTGCTCACGCTCGCCATCATCTATGGATATCTGATGGATCGCCGCCTTTGGGTTCGCTGGCTGCTGGCGGTCTCATCCATCCCAATCGCCGTGGTTGCAAATAGCACTCGCATTATCGGCACTGGAATCCTCGTACAATATTGGGGTGCAGCCAGGGCTCAGGGCTATCTCCACGCGCTTTGGGGATGGATTGTTTTCCTCGTATCGCTGATGCTCCTATACGCTCTTCAGCGTCTGACTCGGTTGACCGTCCCCAGACATTACGCCCAAAAACAGAATCCGCAGAAGAGGATCATGGAATCATGACCACTTCTGCGCTGCGTTTTTTTCTCGCCGCAATTGTCGTTGGCGGCGCGGCAACTTTCCTCCAAATGCACACGCGTGCCGAAGTCTTCCCTGCGCGCCTCCCTCTATCCTCTTTCCCTCGGCACCTGAATGGTTGGAACGGCAGTGACATTCCATTGCCCAAGGACATCCTTGAAGTCCTGGGCTCCGGCGATTTTCTTCTCAACACCTATCGGAATCAGGAGAACCCTGGGGTTCTCGTTGACCTCTTTATTGCATACTTCCCCAGCCAGCGCACTGGCGACACCCTTCATTCGCCCCAGAATTGCCTTCCCGGTGCTGGCTGGACTCCGGTCGAATCGAGTCGGGTCATGCTGAGGGCTCCTGGCCATGCCCCGTTTCCGGCAAATCGATACATTGTTGCAAAAGGAGATTCACGTCGGTTGGTCCTCTACTGGTATTGGGCGCACAATCGCGGAACGGCTGCCGAATATTGGGCAAGGTATTATCTTGTTTCTGACTCGATTCGGATCAATCGCAGCGACGGGGCACTAATACGCCTGACCACTCCTATCTATCCTACAGAGAGCAGTCGCAGCGCTGAGGATCGCCTTGTCCGAATGACCGCCGATATCGTCCCACTGCTCAGCGATTACATTCCTAACTGAGTGGCCATCCACCGCTAACCCAATCTCTCGACCAAGCGTAGCGTGTTATCCTGCTCCCGTGATGAAGGTCGAAGGACTTACCCCCATATTGAATGTGTCCGACATCGCCGGCACGTTTGGGTGGTTTGAAAAGTGGGGATGGAAGAAACTATGGGATTGGGGCACTCCTCCCAGATTTGGAGCGGTCGGATCTGGTAAGGAGATTTGCATCTTTCTTTGTCAGGGAGGACAAGGAGGCCGCGGCCGCGGCGCGAACACGACAACCTTTCAGCGGAACGGAGACGAACAAGGCGATAAGGGAGTCTGGATGTCGGTCTGGGTGGACGATGTGGACGAAATGCACAAACGCTGCGTCGCCGCCGGGCTGGAGGTTACACTGCCGCCCACCGATATGTCATGGAACGTTCGCGAGATGCACCTTCGCCATCCGGATGGCCACATCTTCCGAGTTAGCCGCACTTCCAAGAAAAACACTGTTACTGTCGCCTCATACCGAGATTTTGAACTCGGGATCGCCCGTGATCCGGGACATAAGTTGCATCTCCTGCCTGCCGTCCCATCGGATGTGCATCGAATTCTCGACGTCGGCTGCCATGCGGGCCACATTCTTGAGGCACTGCAACTTCCTCCTGACTGCGAAGTCTTCGGCTGCGATATTAATGCCGAGGCGCTTGAACTTGCTCGTCGCTACGTTCCGTATGCCTCGTTTGCTCAGGCGAGCGCAGAGAAGTTACCCTACCAAGACTCGTACTTTGATTTTGTGTTTGCCAGATCGACTGCGTTTATGGTCGATATTCCAAAGGCTCTGCTTGAGCTCAATCGCGTGCTCAAACGCGGCGGTCGACTATGGCTTTCACTTCATCGCTGGAGCGACCTTTGCGTAATCCTCAGCCAATCGTGGACGGACCGTCCCGTGAAAACGTTCATGTTTGGCATTTATGCCCTGATGAATGGTGCTCTGTTTCACTGCACCGGCAAACTGGTTCACTATCCGCTAAATCGTTCGCGGATCATGAGTTTTCAGACCGAGAGCGGAATGAGGCGCGAATTAGAGAGGGCAGGATTTGGCAGCATTCGGTTTTCAGGCGGTCAGTACTTGGTAGTGCAATCGGAAAGGACCTAATCGGCAGTTGTATGTTGAGGAATCAGCAGGAATTCACAAACTTTTAACAACCCCTTCACGGAACGGGTACCCGCACATTGCATAATTGTTGATCACCTGCAAGAGTCAGCCCACGAGGAACGCAATTAGGGGATGCATTGAGGTACCTTGCGTGAGCACTATTCATGTTTTTGCTCGAGCCCACCACCAGTTTTTCCAGTTCATTCTGCTCCCAGGGGTTTTCTTTCCGTTCCTCCTACTAGTCAGGTTCTTGCTTTTCACGCCGCTGGAATTGATATGGCCTGCGCGAAAACTCTCCTATATGCGGATCATCGGACGAGATCTCGTCGCGTTTCTAATTCTTCGGTACGCCATGATTCCGGGCGGTGCGTATTTGAATAGCATCCTGCCTGGAGCGCATCACATTCCTATTCCCGCTGTTATTGCCGACTTACCTCTCAGTGCGAGGCTGCTTATATATTTTGTTCTTGGTGACCTTGGCCACTATTGGATTCACCGCCTTACTCACACACGGTACTTCTGGCGCGTGCATAAATGGCACCACAGTCCGACTTATATGTACTGGTTGGCTGGGATGCGGTCAACGGCGCTAGATATCGCCATGGTCAGCCTTCCATATATTCTGATTGTTCGGCTTCTCGATGTTTCTCCCTGGTGGACAGGAACTGCAATCTCGGTCGCTTACGTCTTAATTACCGACTGGATGCACCTCAATATTCCGTGGCGGTTGAAGTGGCTGGAATGGATCATCGTGACTCCCCGTTATCACCACATCCACCACAGCGCGAACCCGCAGCACTTCGTCAAGAACTTAGCCCCAATCTTCTCTGTGTGGGATCGCCTGTTCGGAACCTACCTCGATCCGGACCAGGTGGAAACGAACCTCTCCTTCGGCGCCGGAGAAAATACGAATCCGGTTCGCCTGCTGGCTGGCATTTAGTGACGAGTTTGGCGTTCTTCGTCACAAGCCGCCGAGCTACATCTGGTCCATCTGTGTAAAAGTCCAATTGAGTCCATGATTCGATGTTCGTGCGGCTCCGTTTGGCTTCTCGTAGGCAACAACTGTAGCGGTTTTCTCTCGGCGGCGGAATCCCGCTTTTCTGAACAGCGCGCTCAATTCGCTGTGACTCGTGCAATAGCCATGCAAACTGAACACCCTTTCACGCCGGCATGATTCAATCGCCGCGCCGAGCAGAGCGGCTCCCACGGTATCAAGTTGTAGACCGAAGAGATCCGAGATGTATGCCCTTTTGCGCGAACACTCAATCCAAAACGCAACGAAGGCTACGAGTTCCCCTCGTACGCGAGCAACCAATACTTTATTTTCTGGATTGTCCCAGCCCGGACATTCGCGATAACGCCAGTTCAATAGTTCAGTCGAACGACTCCCCCTGATGACTTGCCAGCTGGAAGCTCTTCGGTCCAAGTCTGAGAATTCGTCGCTGAATCGTCCAGTGAACTCTTCGATCTGCAATCCAGGTTGTCTACCAACGGCACGTCGCGTGTTGAGAAACAAATTCGCCGGGCCCGCCAATAATTTGCTCCGAATCCCTTTTCCTATGTGCTCTTCAAGAAACTCTTCGCTGCGCAAAATGTACGCATACCGGGCAATTTCTGAATTTGCCGGTATGCCGAGCCTTCTGAAAGTAGCCATGCGCTGCTCATCGGGCGGGCAGTCATAGCAGAACGCAATCTTGCCTGAGTCAACCAGTGCAAAGGTGGTACGCTGCAGTTGAACAGCTGGACCAAGGCTGCGATATGCCGCCTCGACCGCCACCACTCCGACATGGCCGCCCAGCAGTTCTTTGCCATTCACCAGCATTCGGCGGGGGAATACGGAGGCTGTAGCTACAGCTTTTCCTTTTATGTCACAAAGCAGCCACACCCATGCTTCACCCATTGGGTTCATCAGGTGGCGCCATTCAAATAGCCTCTCATGATTTTGACAGGCGACGTTTCGGATCAGCAGATCCACAATCTCCTGCCGATCAGCAACCAAAGAAGCTGGTCTGACAGCAAGACTCATGCCACTGGAACCTCGACCTGGTTTTCCGTAGCGCGCAACGATCGTTTCGCAGTTGTTGTCCTTCGAGATACGAACTCCCGCAGTATGCTAATAAAGGAATCCAACGAGGGCACCGGATCCGTCAAATTGAACGTGGCATCAAAAACTGAAGGACTGAAATCGCCGGGCAGATCCCTGAGATAATTCGTTAGAAGTTTACGATCATTAGTCGAGCGCCTGGCCTTCATCGACAGGCCGTAGAGGCTCTGTAAATATCCCGTGGTCCAGCGCCACTTGGTTCCAACTGCATAGGCCGTGGGTATTTCGGGCTTGATCCCATGTGCCAGTTTCCACTGGTATAGTGGAAAGTTCATCCCGGCATAAATGGCTAAGGAAATCGTGCCCCAATAGCGTCCGTTAACCTCCATCAAGACTGCCCGACCGTAATCGTCTATCTTGTATTCCACCATTGCAATACCTTGCCACTCCAGGGCCCTCAACAAAGCCAATGAAGACTGGAGCAGGTGCTGGTCTACGCTCTCGGCAATTGCGGTCACGGAGACGCCGCCGGTATCGACGGGAGCTTCTTTTGTGCGCCGGTGCTGAAATGCAGCCAGGCATTCGCCATCGTGCAGCAGTATTTCAATACCCACGCCGGATCCGGGACAATACTCCTGGACGAGCATGGCAGCTTCAAATTGTTGACCCATTGGAAACCAATCCGCAAGCCCGTCGCGATTTCGTAAGACGCGGCTCTTCGTAGTTTCTTTTCGAGTTTCCTTCCGGGCAGGCTTGATAACCCAGGGGAGCGGCACGCGGCCCAGGAGATCCCGCATTTGTGAAGAATTCAAGACAACTTCGGTTCTTGGTATTAGGATTCCGCATCGCTGGGCCACTGCCAGAGTCGCGGTTTTATCCAGCACTCGATCCGCAATACGGGGCGGAGGACAAACAACATGCACAAGCGCAGCCAGTTCATCGTAGTGCCCGATGACAGCCTTCATCATCCAATCGTCCACAGGAATCAGCATGTCATGTCGCCGCTCTAAGATTAGAGAGCGAAGCTGGCGGATGAATGCTTCATTGTCAATATGCGGCGGAGTGAGGGTTCTACTTTCCGAAATCGCGTTTGACGGAATTCTGCGGATTGGCGGAAAGCTGGCAACGTCCACTGGCACGCCCTGGCGAGACAGGGAGCGGGCGACAGGGACGATGATGCGAGGGATGCAACCAAGAATCAGAACAGGAAAAGTCACAACATTTCCGGATCCAGCTTCAAGCGCGCTCAATGAGGCAGTCCACTGAAAACGCGTCGGCTATACACGAGTTCTGTCGCGACGATTACCGGGCTCAGGATAGGTTCAACGGGCAGAGAGCGCAGTCTCCCTCTTTTGGGTCACGAATGAGGCAATGCCCCTAACGCTGGCAAAATTCTCAGGTGTCAGCTCGTCATCAGTGATCCTGATGGCGAATGACTGCTCCAGAAAGCCAACCAGGTCCAATACCCCGAGCGAGTCGATGAAACCCGATTGCAACAGCTGAACATCATCGTGGAAGTTTTTCTTTTTTGCCGATGGAAACTTCTTTAGTAGAAAAGACCGAACCACCTCGAGAGTCTCGTTGCCGCTCATCTGCTCACCCTTCACCATCTCGATTGAATTCCTGCCCGACGGAGCTTCGCGATAAATTCAGGCGCAGGATACGGGGGAAATACTAGACGAGATATGTAAACGCACGGTAAATCAGCCGGTGTGGATTGTGCTGACGATTTCCATCGTAGTCGGTCAATAACGCAAACGACAGCGATCTCTCTATGCAGTGGCCCGTTCGTCCTCTTGCGCCCAGGGTTGCTGTTGCGGTTCTGTAAGATTTATACCACCTCCTGGGAGACCATATTCCGGCACGATCACCTTGATCGCGGCTCGAACGCTCGCGGAACCGTTCACAAACAGAGTTGCTTCCAGTTCGTCGAGTTGCTGAGAGAGCCTCCGCCAATCCTGAAGTGGCCCACGCGCGCGTTTGATCTTGCGACATGAAGTCTCGTCCACGCGCTCATCAGGATAAAAGAGCTCCTCCAACAACTTTTCTCCTTTTCGCAATCCTGTGAATACGATTTTTACCGCGCATTCATCTTTGCCAGAGAGCTTGGCAAGAGTTTGGACCAGTTCCATGATCGCCATCGGCTTGCCCATATCCAGGACGAGGGTATCGCCTGTTTCCCCAATCGCCGACGCCTCTAGAACCAGCGAAACGGCCTCGCGAATTGTCATAAAGAAGCGCTTCATCTCCGGGTGAGTTACGGTCAGCGGTTCGTTGTTGCGAAGTTGTTGCTGCAGAACCGGAATGACGCTGCCGTTCGATCCGAGAACGTTTCCGAAGCGCACGCTGAGACAGCGCATCCCATTTGCGGGGCGGTGAGCGATAATCAGCTCGCAAATACGTTTGGTCGCTCCCATGACACTGGTT
>Ga0335081_10022142_pt1 | contig 10278 bp, 10 predicted proteins | sample Lox_Sample_35_FD_206713 | JGI IMG/M metagenome (GOLD analysis project Ga0335081, IMG submission 206713) | Soil microbial communities from Loxahatchee National Wildlife Refuge, Florida, United States - Lox_Sample_3.5 | ecosystem: Environmental > Terrestrial > Soil > Wetlands | place: USA...
CCTCGGCGCCGAGGCAGCCTCGTATCTGCGCCTCGCACAGGAGCTGCTGCTGCCGCGGCCTGCGGTGCTCGTCGCGCTCGGCGGGCTCAGTGGCACCGGCAAGTCGACGCTCGCGCAATCCCTCGCGGCTGAGCTCGGCCCCCCGCCGGGTGCGCGGATCGCACGCACGGACGTGCTGCGCAAGCGCATGCTCGGTGTCGCGCCCGAGACACGGCTCCCGGCCGAGGCCTATACGCGCGCGGTGAGCGAGCGCGTCTATGCGGGCTTCCGCGAAGAGATCCGCATTGCGCTCGCCCAGGGGCACGCCGCTATTGCCGATGCGACCTTCGTCGACCCCGGCGAGCGCCCGGCGATCGAGGCGGTTGCGACGCGCGCGGGCGTGCCGTTCCTGGGCTTCTGGCTCGAAGCGCCGGCGGAAGTGCTGCTCGCGCGCGTCGCGGCCCGGCGCGACGATGCCTCCGATGCGGATGCCGCCGTGCTGCGGCGTCAGCTCCGCTACGATCTAGGCCCGATCGGTTGGCGCCGGATCGACGTCTCCGGCGGAACGGCCGAGGCGCTCGCGCGCCTTCGCGCGGTCCTCGCCGCACGCTGAGCGGCGCCGCCTCACTTCACGAAGAACGAGAACACGGAGATCACGATCTCCACGACGATCAGCAGCACGACGTACCACTCGACGCGGAGGCTGCTGCGCTGTTGCATCAGGCCAAGCAGCGTCTCCACCGTGCGCGAGATCACCTCGAGCTTGCGGTCGAGTGCTCGGTCGCGCTCGCGCAGCTCATACTCCTCTGAGAGGCGCGCATAGAGCCGCTCGAGCTCGGGATGATCCCAGAGTAAATCCGGCTTCTCGCCGGTGCCGACCCGACCGACCATCTTGTGCTGCACGCCGAGAACGCTGCCGATCTGGCGTAGCAGCACCTGCACCTCGCTGCCGGCTCGTCCGCTCAATCCCAGCGTTTGCGCCAGCGGCTCGATGCGGTCGAAGGCGCCGGCGACGCGGATCTCGTAGTAGGCGAGCATCAGGCTCTTGGCGAGGATGTCCGCGACGAGCTGAAGCCGCTCGACGCTGAGCTCCCTGAGCGAGAGCGAGCCCGCGAGATCGATCTGCTCATCGGCCTCCGGATGAACCGCGACACGGAGCTCCTCGCTCTCTATGGTCTCGAGCGCGTCCGTCACCAGCGGGCGCAGGCGTCCGCTCAGCGCCTTCTCCGCCGCCGGCGTCACGTTGAAGAGCACGATCGCGCCGTAGCGGAACAGCACGGCGATGCCGCCCTCATTGACCCGCGCGACCAGCGGGGCGCGCCCCAGCGTCTCCTGATGCTCGAGATTGCGGGTGTCGAGCCGCTCGCCCAGCAGCAGTGCGCGCGCGACGATCGGCGGCTCGATGCCGAGCGCCGGCTTCGCGCCCGAAGCGGGCTCGCTCGGCTTGTCCACGGTCCTGGCCCCTCCGCCCCGTATTTGCCGCTACATCCGGCCCAGCTCGAACTCCTCGCAGGAATGGCCGAGCTCGCTGAAACCCTCTTCGATGAAATCCGCGAGCGTGGGTATCCCCATGAGGTACTCCGAGGAATGCCGGCGGTGACGCTCGCGCGCGAGCGCCCGCGCCTCGTTCCACTCCTCACGCCGGAAATCGCCGCGGCCGACCCAGGTCATCGCGATGAGGTCGACGATCTCGTCCTCGTTCAAGTCCTCAATCGCCTCCTTGAGCTCGACATCGGTCGCGTCGTCGGCGAAATCCTCGAGCACCTCGCTCTCGTTGTCGTCAGCCGGGTTGGAGCCGGGATCGGTCTCGACGGGCTCGACTTTGACGTCGTATTCCCGCGCCTTGGCGATGATGTAGCAAACCTTCTCGCCGCTGATCTCGAGCTCGACCGGCGGTGGCGTCTCTTTCTTGATCGTCGCCATGGAACCTCCTCGGCCAATCCGCGAATGTTTACATTCAGGCCTCCTCGCTTTCCGAGGCCCTCACGCGCCGCTTGTGCGATCGGCTCGGTCACCGATGCCCGCCGCCGCCTCCCCCGCCGCTGTAACCGCCGCCACCGCCCTGTCCCCAGGGCGCGCCGGTGGTGAACCCTTGCGAGTGAGGCGCAGCCGCGGGCGGGCTTGCCGGGTGCACCGCCATCGCCTGTTGGCTGGGGCGGCCGTGCTCGACCTGTGCGTGCGAATTGGCGCCGCCGGCGTGCACGCCAGGCCCCGACGGCAGGGTCCGCTGTGCCTGATTGGTCCGGGGCCCTGCCCCGCCCCGCAGGACCTGGGGCTGTCCGGAAACTTTGGCCCCCGACCCACCCTGCGAAGCGGACGAGCCGCGGAAGACCTGAGGCTGAGGAGGCGTCATTGCGCCGCTCCGCCCGTGCGCGCTCGGTCCCGGCCCCGGCTGGAAGCCGCGCGATGATCGGCGCGCGTCCGGGGAGCCCGCGGGCCGCGCGAACTTCGCCGCCGTCATGGGGTCGTGATAGGCCACGCCGCGCCGGTGGTAGGGATCGTGCTGCCAGGTGTCGCTGCTGCTCGCTCCCTGAGGATGCGAGCCGTTGATGTGGTCGAAGCGCGCGTGATCAACGGATATCGTGTGGTTGTGCCAATTGCAATTTGCCCAGCCCCAGTGATGGAAATTAACCACGGCGATGGGCGGCCACCACCACCAGCCCGGCCAATATCCTGGACCGTATGCGAAATCCGCCGGCCACCAGTAGTAAGGCGGATATGCCGGGTAGGGCCAAGCGCCGTAGACGACATTGGGGTCGTAGACCGGCACATAGACGTTGTTCGGGTCCGCCGGCGCGATGATGACGTCCTGGCCTTGATTGGTGACGCTCTGCTGCGGCGATGACTTGAGCGAGCCCGCCTTCGAGGCGGCGAGGCGCAGGCGCTGGATCGAATCCATCACATCGGCTGGCTGCGCGAGAAAGGCATCCCCGACCTGCTGCATCCAGTCGAGCCGGTCGTTCATCATCCGCAGCACCTGGGGGAACGGAATCAAGGATTTGACACTCGGGTCCCAATCCTTGCCCTGGAGCGCTGCGTCGAGCTTGTCGCCATTGAGATCGGCGTGACCGCTCTCTTGCTGCCAGCGGTAGGCCTGGATCACCTCCAGCGGATAGGTCGAGGCCGCGAGAATCTGCGCGACGAGCGCATCCGGGTAAAGCGCGATCGGTGCCAAGAGCTGATCGAGCCGCTCCACGCTGTAGACCGGCGCGGCCGGCCCCGGCTGTACGGGAGGGGGTTGCTGCGCCGACGGCGACTGGGGCGCTGGCGGAGCGGCCGGAGCTTGCGGCGAGGGCGGCGCGGCCGGAGCCGACGGCGAGGCAGGCGATTGCACCTGCGCCTGGAGCAGGGAGGGCGCCGCAGCCATTAGGGCAAGGGCGCAAACCAAGGCACGGGCGAGAGCCATGTTCCTGTCCCACACTCTAGACGCCGAGACGGCCGGCGTCTCTAGACGTAGGAAGTTTCGCAGTCGAGACAAGCTTGACACTCCTCGAATGCCCCCTCCGGGGGTGTCGCATATCGACCTCGATCGCTCCCCACGGCGGGCGAGGATTGCTGCTGCGGGTGTAGGGTTTCGTGATAGGCTTCGCGCGCCCGAACGGGGGGCCAAAGCGGGCGGATTGAACCGCGCTCGCGCGAAATTGAGGGAGGCGGTCCGTGTCGCGGACGATGCCACAGGTGGCCAGGGAGCCTGTGCGTGGACTTCTCGCTTGATCTCCTGCTGAACGCGCTCGCCGCCGGGCTCATGCTCGGCGGCTTTTACGCGGCGGTGACGGTGGGTATCTCGATCGCCTTCGGGATGCTCGACATCGTCAACATCGCGCATCCCGCCTTCATCATGCTCGGCTCCTACGTCGCCTATTACGTCAACGACAGGCTCGGGCTCGACCCCATCCTCACCGGCATCCTCGCGATGCCCGCCTTCTTCGCATTGGGCGCGCTCATCTATCAGGTCTACTACGTCGCCTTCGAGCGGCGCGGACAGGAATCGCTGCGCGGCCTCGCCTTCTTCTTCGGCATCCTCTTCATCACGGAGGTGAGCCTCATCCTGGTCTTCGGCGTCGATTACCGCTCGGTGCAGGCGAGTTGGGTCGGCGGAAGCAAGCATATCGGCATCGTCGACTTTCCCATGCGGCTTCTCGTTCCCTGCATCGTGTCGCTGGCGCTCTTCGGCGCGCTTCACCTCTATCTCACGCGTAGCTTCATCGGCCGCGCGATCGCCGCGGTCTCGCAGGACCCGATGGCACTTCGCCTCATGGCCGCCAATCCCGTCCGCATAAAGCGTATCGCCTTCGCGATCGCGATCTCGACCGCCTCCGTCGCGGGCGCCATGCTGATCGTGATCCAGCAGGCGGTCGAGCCCTCGATGGGTCGGGATTACATCGGGCGCGTCTTCGCGATCTGCGTCTTGGGCGGTATGGGCAGCTTCCCGGGCACTCTGGTTGCGGCCATGCTGCTGGGCGTCGTCGAGAGCCTGACACAGACATTCTATGGACCATCCTGGGCGCCTGCGGTCTCCTTCGGCTTCCTGCTGCTGACCCTCGCCTTCCGCCCCGCGGGCATCCTCGGACGCTAGGCCCGTGCGCAATCACCTCTTCCTCGTGGCGGCGCTTGCGGTCGGCGCCCTCGTCTTCTTCCTCGCGCGCTCCGTCGGGAACGAATACGTGTTCGTCGCGGGCTATGTGGTGCTGCAATACCTCGTGCTCGCGACCGCCTGGAATATCCTCGGCGGCTATACCGGGTACGTTAATTTCGGAACGCCCGCCTTCTTCGCGCTCGGCGCCTATAGCACCGCGGCGCTCACGAAGCTCGTGACGTTGCCGCTGCCGGCGCTGATGGTCGCGGGCGGCGTCGTCTCCGGCGTGATCGGGCTGGCCATGGGCTATCTTACGCTCCGGCTCCGCGGCGTCTTCTTCTCGATCGCAACGCTCGCACTCGCGGTGGTGCTCAAGACCTTCATCACGAATTGGAGCTTTATCGGCGGCTCCAAGGGAACTTACATCGTCCGGCCCATGACCGTGCCGCTCCTCGGCTCCTACAGCCAATACCTCTTCCTCCTGATGCTGCTGCTGTCGATTGGGGCGATAACGATCGCACGCTCGATCGAGCGCTCGCGGCTCGGCTACGGCTTCGCCGCGATCCGCGACGACGAGACCGCGGCGGAGGCCTCGGGCGTGCCGACGCTCAAGCTCAAGCTCATTGCGACCACCTTGAGCGGCGCCCTCATGGGTATGGCGGGGGCGCCCTATCTTTATTACGGCGCCTATCTCAATCCGGAATCCGCCTTCACCCTCGACTACGCCGTCAACAGCATCGCGATGCCGCTGATCGGCGGTACCACGAGCTGGATAGGGCCCCTGATCGGCACGCTGCTGCTGGGCGGCGTCCAGCAATGGGCGAGCGTGAGCCGCATCTTCGAGGGCTATCCGCAGGTGAACGTGCTCCTGGTAGGGGTCGTGCTCGTGCTCTTCGTGGTGGCGGCGCCCAACGGCATCTTGGGCCTCCTCCGATCGCGGCGGCGGAGAAGCACGGTATGAGTCCGCCGCTCCTCGCGGTCGCGGAAGTCGGCAAGCGTTTCGGCGGCTTCGTCGCGCTCGATGCAATCAGCCTCGAGGTCGGAGCGGGGGAGCGCGTCGGCCTCATCGGTCCCAACGGCTCCGGCAAGAGCACGCTCGTCAACTGCCTCTGCGGGACGCTGCGGCACGAGAGCGGCAGCGTGCGCTTCGACGGCGCCGTGATGGATGGGCTCCCCGCGCATGAGCGCACACGCCTCGGCATGGCCCGGAGCTTTCAGCTTCCTCGCCCCTTCAGGAGTCTCTCCGTCGCGGAGAACCTGCGCATTCCCCTCCTCTACACGGTCAACGCGCGAGGGGGGCGGCACCTGCCGCCGACCGAGATCGACGAGCGCAGTCGGGAACTCCTCGGCCTCGTGGGCCTCACGGAGAAGGCCGGACACCTGCCACGCGATTTGAGTCAAGTGGAGATGCGCAAGCTCGAGCTCGCGCGTGCGATGGCGGCTGAGCCCAAGCTCCTGATCGCGGATGAGGCGATGGCGGGGCTCTCGCATTCCGAGGTCGACGACATCCTCGCCCTGCTGCGCCGCCTCAACGAGCGCGGGATCACCATCATCTTGATCGAGCATATCATGCGCGCGGTGATGAGCTTCTCAGAGCGCCTCGTCGTGCTGGTCGCGGGACGTAAGATCGCGGACGGGTTGCCGGAGCAGGTGATCCGCAACCCCGAAGTCGAGCGGGCCTATCTTGGCGAGTAGCCTCGCATTGACCGGCGTCCACGCCGCCTACGGCTCCGTCCGCGTGCTCGAGGACGTCTCGCTCGCGGTCGCGCCCGGCGAGACGGTGGCTCTGCTCGGGACCAACGGTAATGGCAAGAGCACGCTCATGAAATGCATCATGGGCATCCTCGAACCCAGTGCCGGCAGCATCGTAGCGGAGATCGACGGCGAGCGGCACGAGCTCGTGGGCCGCCGCACGGAGGAGATAGTCGATCTCGGCATCGCGCTGGTGCCGGAGGGCCGCCGGCTCTTCCCGAAGCTCACCGTCGAGGAGAACCTCCTGCTCGGCGCCTTCCGCCCGGTCGCGCGCGCGCAGATCAAGAGCAATCTCGATTTCTGCTACGAGACCTTCCCGCGCCTTCGCGAGCGCCGGGGCCAGCTCGCGGGCAGCATGAGCGGCGGCGAGCAGCAGATGCTCGCGCTTGCCCGCGCCCTCATGCTGGCGCCCAAGATACTCCTGGTAGACGAGCCCTCGGTCGGCCTTGCACCCGTGCTGGTCCAGCGCACCATCGCGACCATCAAGGCACTGAAGGAGTCCTACAGTCTGACCGTGCTAATGGCCGAGCAGAACTTCACGCAAGCGATCAAGATCGCCGACCGCGGCTACGTCATCGTCCACGGCAAGATCGCCTTCGAGGGCAGATCGGCCGAGGAGCTCAACAACAACGAGCTCATCAGAAAATTTTATTTGGGACTGTGAGGGTGGCCCGGGACGGAGGGACGCGAAGGCGCGCTTCGATGCAGGCCCCGCACATGCCGTGCGTCCCGGCCATAATTCCGAACGCCATCGTTGACAGCGAGACGCCTCGCCGCTGTCATGCACGCACATGAACAAATCCCCGACCATCGCCGACTACCGTGTCCGTGCGGAGAAACTCGTTCCGCTCCTCCGCGAGCGCGCGCAGAGGACCGAGACGCAGCGGCGCATTCCCGACGAGACCATCGCGGAATTGCATGAGGCGGGCCTCTTTCGCATGCATCAGCCCGCTCGCGTCGGCGGCGGCGAGCTGCCGTTTCGCGCGATCGTCGAGCTCGTGGCTATTGTGGCGCGGGGATGCGCATCGACGGGCTGGGTGCTCGCGAACCTCGCGAGCCATCACTGGATGCTCGGCTATTTCGATCCCGAGGCGCAGGACGCGATCTGGAGTGCCGATCGAGATGCGCTCATCGGGTCCGCCGTCATCTTCAATTGCGGGAAGGCGAGGCGTGTGCCCGGCGGTTATCACGTGAGCGGGCGTTGGCCGTTCTCGAGCGGCGTTCATCCCTCCTCCTGGCTCATCATGGGCGCGATGATCGAGGGCGAGCCGGATTCCGCGCGCATGTTCCTGGTGCCGCGAAGCCACATCCGCATCCTCGATACCTGGCACGTCATGGGCCTCGCCGGCACCGGAAGCGAGGACGTGACGATGGATGACGTCTTCGTCCCCGAGCATCTGACGCTCGCGGTGGCTGCGGGGCGCGGCGGCCCGAGCCCAGGGAGCGCCGTCAATCCCGGCGCGCTCTACCGGTTGCCGCTCACGGCGCTCTTTGCCTATGTCGTGGGACCCGTGGCGCTCGGCATCGCCCAGGGCGCGCTCGAGCAGTTCACGGGCGCCATGCGCACGCGCGTCGGCACGTACAGCGGCAAGGCCCTCGCGGAGCTGCCGACCTTGCAGCTTCGCATCGCCGAGGCCGCCGCGCTCGCGGAGGCAGCGGAGGCGCTCATGCTCAAGGACTGCGACGAGGCGATGGCGATCGCGGAGCGCCAGGAAATACCGAGCATCGAGGCCAAAGCGCGCTGGCGCCGCGACGGCGCCTACGCCGCGGGGATGTGCGTGCGTGCGGTCGACATTCTCTTCGCGGGCGCGGGCGGCGGCGCGATCTACGAGCGCAATCCCTTGCAGCGCGCCTTCCGCGACGTCCACGCCGCGATTGGGCATCAGGCGATCACCTGGGACGCGCAAGGGATGCTATATGGGCGCGTGGCACTGGGGCTGCCGCCGGACGTGCCCAACCTCTGAGCCATGGCGGGCGATTCCGAGTCCGTTCCCGTGCTGGAGACGCCGCGGCTCAGGCTGCGGCCGTTCGAGCTTTCCGATGCGCCGGGCCTGCACGAGGCCTACGGCGATCCCGAGGCGATGCGCTACTGGGATTTCCCGGCGCATGCGAGCCTCGCGGAGACCGAGCGCGCGTTGCGCTGGGTGATGAAGCACAATCCCTACGCCTACGGTGTCTGGGCGATTGCGTTGAAGGACGGCGGGCGCTGCATCGGGCTCGTCAACTATCACCACCGGGAGCAGCGCAATCGCCGGCTCGAAGTCGGCTACATCCTCGCGCGGCGCTATTGGCGGCGCGGCCTCATGACAGAGGCGATGACGGCGCTGCTCGAGCATTGCTTCGAGGCCCTGGGCGTGCGGCGCGTCGAGGCGCTGATCCATCCCGAAAATCTCGCCTCCGCGCGCCTCGCCGAGAAACTCGGCTTCCGCCGCGAGAGCGGGCCGCTACGCGACCGGCTCCTCGTGGGCGACACGTTCCAGGATCAGGTCATGTACGCACTCATATCAAGATCCCCACAGGGACAATGAGAAGAGAAATTGCGGCCTCGCCGCGGGCGCCGACTCTCACTGCCTCACCGACTCTGAGGTGAGCTTGGAACTTGGTTCTACTCTACTGCCCGCAGTAGGGCGCGAGTGTCACTGCGAGATCCAGCAACGCCTCGTCGCCGCCTTCCCAGGCGATGAAGGACAATCCGACGGGGCAGCCATCGACCGTGCCCGCGGGCAAGGTGATCTGCGGGAGGCCGCTCAGGCCCGCGACGCAGGTGAGCGCCATCACGCGCGCGCGGAAATGATCGAGCGCCGCTTGCGAGACCGCAATGGTCGGCGCGATCGAGGGCGCGGTCGGCAATGCCAGGATCGTGCCGGGCTCGACGAGGCCGCGCACCCGCGCCCGCGCCTCGGCCTGGATGCGCCGAGCGGAGGCCGCCTCCTCCGCAGTCACGGTCGCCGCGTAGTCGATGCGCTCCCGGACGCCGGGACCGAGGCCGGGACGGTTCTCTTGGATCCAGGCACCATAGATCTCCCAGATCTCGCGTCCCTGAATCGCGCGGAAGCATTGGCGCCAGGCATCGAAGCCCTCGGGCGAGATCGCCACGCGCTCCGGCGCGGGCAACACCTGCACTGCGCGACGCAGCACGCGCTCGCCGGCCGCAGCCGCCTCGGGATCGGCTTGCGCGAACGAATCGGCGGCGACGAGCAAGCGGTTGATCCGCACCCGCTCCCCCGCGCCCAGCAGGAGCACGGCACCGACCTTTCGCATGAGGCCGGGGCCGCAGGCGAACCAGCCGCCAGTGTCGAAGCTCGGGGCCATCGCCATCGCGCCTGCGAGATCCACGCGCCCGAGGGTCGGTCGCAACCCATAGAGGCCGCAAAGCGACGCGGGGATGCGCACGGAGCCGCCGGTGTCGCTGCCGAGCGCGAAGTCGCAGGCGCCCGCCGCCGTCGCGGAGGCGGAGCCGCTGGAGGAGCCGCCGGGAAGCCTCCCCGGCGCGCGCGGATTGATGGGCGTTCCATAATGCGCGTTGGCGCCGGTGACGCTGAAGAAGAACTCGTCGCAGACGGTTTTGCCGATGACGGTAGCGCCGGCGTCCAGCAGTTTCTGCACGGAGGGCGCGGTCGAAGTCTCCCGCGGATGCGTCGCGAGCCATTCGGGATTGCCGGCGCCCGTGCGCTCGCCGGCGATCGCGTACATGTCCTTGATGGCGCAGGTGAGGCCCGCGAGCGGGCCCTGGGCGGCGCCGGGGATGGGCGCCGCCAGGTCGTGCGGAACGAATGCGCTGCCGCGCGCGCTCACTTGCGCGCGTCGGTGAAGGGATAGATCACCTTGCCCGAGGCGTAATCCGCGGGCGCCACCACGGTCTGCGTATCCATGGTGCGGAACTGGTCCACGCTGTTGTCCTTGATGTCGTGGAACTGCACCTGCACGACGCGCGGCACCGCCCACTCGCCATTGCCGCCGAATCTGACGTC
>Ga0335081_10022144_pt1 | contig 10278 bp, 9 predicted proteins | sample Lox_Sample_35_FD_206713 | JGI IMG/M metagenome (GOLD analysis project Ga0335081, IMG submission 206713) | Soil microbial communities from Loxahatchee National Wildlife Refuge, Florida, United States - Lox_Sample_3.5 | ecosystem: Environmental > Terrestrial > Soil > Wetlands | place: USA: Florida...
GCCGGATGTCGGAGGGCGGCGCGCAGTACAGCGTCCTGTGCCGGGAGGACGGCGGCGTGCTCGACGACCTGTTCACCTACCGGCTCGCGGACTGCGAGTTCCTGACTGTCACGAACGCGGCCAATCACGACAAGGACCTGGCGTGGCTTTCAGCGCATGCGGGCGCCTATGACGTCGACGTGATCGACGCGCATGAGAGCTTCGCGATGCTCGCCGTCCAGGGACCCGGTGCACGTTCGCTCGTCGGGCGCCTCGCCGACGGGCCGCTGCCGCTGCGGATGCATTGCGCGCAACGGTCGGTTGCGGGCGCGGCGATGCTGGTGTGCGGAACCGGGTACACGGGCGAGGACGGCGTCGAATTGCTGCTGGATCCCCATGACGCGCCGGCGGTCTGGGATGCGTTGACGGCGGCGGGCGCGGTGCCGGCGGGGCTCGGCGCGCGAGATACGTTGCGGCTGGAGGTCTGCTTCCACCTCTATGGGAACGATCTCAGCGAGGACCGCGGGCCGATCGAGGCCGGGCTGGGCTGGTGTGTGAAGGAGCAGACCGGGTTCATCGGCTCAGCGGCGGTCGCTGCGAGTCGCGGCGCGGGTCCCGCCGAGCTGCTGGTCCCGTTCGCGATCGACGGTCCTGGAATTGCGCGTCAGGGCAATCGAGTGATCGGCGGCGGCGTCGTCACCAGCGGGACTTTCTCGCCGTGCCTGCAGCATGGCATCGGGATGGCGTACGTGCCGGCGCAGCGGTCCAAGCCTCGCACGAGCATCGAGATCGACGTCAGGGGGACGATCCGCGCTGCCCGAGTGGAGACCAAGCCGCTGTACAGAAAGGGGTCCTGACCATGGCCGACGCCAGCTATCCCGACGATCTGCTCTACCACCCTGAGCACGACTGGGCTCGTGTCGAGGGCGAAGAGGCGACCTTCGGGATCACCTGGTATGCGCAGGACCAACTGGGCGAGGTGGTGTTCTTCGATCCGCCCGCGATCGGGGGCCAGCTCAAGCAGAACGAGGCATACACCGAAGTCGAGTCGGTGAAGGCCGTCTCGGACGTGTTCGCGCCGCTGACGGGCGAGGTCGTGGCCATCAACGATCTGCTCTCGGACAAGCCGGAGACGATCAACTCCGACCCGTACGGTGACGGCTGGCTGGTGCGGGTGAGATTGTCGGATCCGTCGGAGACCGAGTCACTGCTGAGCGCAGCTGCGTACGAGGCGACGCTCGCGTGAGCCGATACACGTCAGCGACCGATGCGGATCGGGCCGAGATGCTGCACACGATCGGCGTCGGCTCGATCGAGGAGCTGTTCGCCGACGTCCCCGCCGGCTTGCGCATGCAGCGGGCGCTGGCGTGCGGGCCGGGGCTTGCTGAGCAGGAGGTGTTCGAGGAGCTCCGCGCGCTCGCGGCGCGCAATGTGTGCACCGAGGACGAGCTGTCGTTCTTGGGGGCCGGGATGTACGACCACTACATCCCGTCCGTGATCGACTCGATCATCCTGCGCTCCGAGTACCTGACGCCGTACACGCCCTACCAGCCGGAGATCTCGCAAGGCGGTCTGCAGGCGATGTTCGAGTATCAGACGGCGATCTGCGAGCTCACCGGCTTGCCGGTGTCGAACGCGTCTCTGTACGAGGGTCCGAGCGCCGTGGCTGCTGCCGGCTACGTGGCCAAGGTCCACAACGACCGCCGCCGGTTCGTCATCTCGCGCGGCGTGCACCCCCATTCGCGCGAGGCGCTCGCGACGCTGGCGCACGCCTGGGAGATGGAGCTCGTCGAGGCACCTCTGCATGAGGGCGTGACGCAGCTGCCGGCGCTCGACGACCGCGTCAGCGCGGTCGTCGTCCAGCAGCCGAACTTCCTCGGCGCGGTCGAGGATGTCGCCACGATCGCGAGCGCTGCCCGCGCGGCCGGCGCGCTCGCGGTCTGCGCCTGCGACCCGCTGCCGCTCGCGCTGCTCAAGACGCCCGGCGAATGCGGCATCGACATCGCCATCGGGGAGGGCCAGACGCTCGGCAACCGGCTGGACTTCGGCGGGCCCTCGTTCGGGTTCTTCGCCACTAGCCATGCCCTGCTGCGGAGGATCCCGGGACGGATCGCGGGCGAGACGCACGACGCCGACGGCAGGCGCGGGTTCGTGCTCACGCTGCAGACTCGCGAGCAGCACATCCGCCGCGAGAAGGCCACCTCCAATATCTGCACCGCGCAGGCACTGAACGCGCTCGCCGGTGTGATCTATCTCAGCTGGCTCGGAGCCCGCGGGATCGTCGAGCTCGTCGAGCTGATGCTGCGGCGCACCGCGTATGCGCGCGAGCGGCTGCGAGCGATCGAGGGCGTGACGCTGCTGCACGAGCAGCCGGTCGTGCGCGAGTTCGCGGTCGCGCTCGCCGCCCCTGCGCAAGCGGTCATCGCCCGCTGCCGGGAGCAGGGTGTCAACCCCGGCTATGAGCTCGGGCGTGAGTACCCCGAGCATCCCGACGGGTTGCTGGTAGCGATCACCGAGCAGCGGACCAAGGCCGATATCGACCGACTCGCCGAGGTGCTCGCGAGCGCGCTCGCAGCCGAGCGCCAAGCCTATGCGGAAGTCCCGGCGTGATCGGCGGCCCTCAAAGCACAGCGCAGCGCTCGCGTGGGCGTGCCGCCGTGATCGGAGCCGCGGACGACGAGCTGACGATCTACGAGCGTTCCAAGCCCGGTCGCCGCGCGTTTGTCGCGCCCGCGCTCGATGTGCCCGAGCGCCCTATCGACGAGTTGCTGCCACGGCAGCTGCTTCGGGTCGCGCCACCGCGGCTGCCGGAGGTCTCAGAACCCGAGATCGTGCGCCACTACAACCGGCTTTCGAAGCGCAACTTCGACCTCGACACGGGCTTCTATCCGCTCGGCTCCTGCACGATGAAGCACAACCCGAAGATGCACGAGCGCGTGGCGGCGCTTCCCGGCCACGCGAAGCTGCACCCGCTGCAGGATCCGCGATTCGCCCAGGGCGCGCTCGAACTGATGTGGCGCCTGCAGGAGGCGCTGGGCGAGATCGCGGGGCTGCGGCACGTGTCGCTGCAGCCGTCGGCGGGGTCGCATGGGGAACTGGCCGGCGTGCTGCTGACGCGCGCATATCACGAGGACCGTGGCGAGCGGCGGAACAAGGTGTTGACGCCTGACACCGCGCACGGGACCAATCCGGCGACGGTGACGATGGCGGGCTGTGACGTTGTCAAGGTCAGCACGGATGCGCGCGGCAACGTGGATCTCGACGACCTGCGCGCCAAGGCGACCGAGGACGTCGCGTGCCTGATGCTGACCAATCCGTCGACGCTCGGCCTGTTCGAGACCGGGATCGAGCAGATCGAGCGGATCGTCCACGGTGTCGGTGCGACGCTCTACTACGACGGTGCCAACCTGAACGCGATCATGGGCATCTGCCGCCCCGGCGACATGGGGTTCGACATCGTGCACTTCAACCTGCACAAGTCGTTCACCCAGCCCCACGGCGGCGGTGGACCCGGCGCCGGCCCGATCGCCGTCGCCGACCGGATCGAGCCGTTCCTGCCGCGCCCGCAGGTTGTTCGCCGCGAAGGGGATCCGCCGGCGAACGGGCGCCGCGCCGACGGGGGAGGCGGCGGCGGGCACTTCTACGACCTCGACTACGATCGCCCCAGGTCGATCGGACGTCTGCGCGGCTTTCAGGGAAACTACGGGGTGTTCGTACGGTCTTATGCGTACATCCGTTCGCTCGGAGCCGCCGGGCTGCGGGAAGTATCGGAGGTGGCGGTTCTGAACGCGAACTACCTGCTCGCGCGGCTGCAGCGAGAAGGCGTGCTCGAATATCTGCCGGCCGCGCACGAACGGATGTGCATGCACGAGTTCGTGCTCAGCGGCGCGCCGATGAAGCGCCTGCTCGGGGTCAAGACGTTCGATCTCGCCAAGCGCCTGCTCGATCACGGCGTTCACCCTCCGACGGTGTACTTTCCGCTGATCGTCGAGGAGGCGCTGCTGGTCGAGCCCACCGAGACCGAGACCAAGGAGACCCTCGACCGGTTCGCGGAGATCATCGAGGAGATCCTCCGCGAAGCACGAGAGGATCCAGAGGTGGCCCGCCAGGCGCCCTACGCGACCCCGGTCCGACGGCTCGACGAGGCCGCCGCAGCACGCCACCCGGTGGTTCGCCAGCCCCTCTAGGAGGCTGGTGTCAAACTCACGAGGCGTCTGATACACCGACATCTGGTAGGTGCGAAACATCCGATGCTAAAAGCTTTACTGAATTCAGGTTATTTGACCACGTCGCGAAAAACACCAGCCTCCTAGCTCCGCTGGTGATCGGACCTGTACGAACGAGTCAAATTCGACACGTCGATCACGATGCGCAGCCCGCCGCCGGAGGCAGGGCGCAAGACCGCCTCCGTCGATTCGGGCACGGGCACGGGTGCCCACATCCACGTGATCCTTCGCCACCGCTTGGCCGACGCGAAGGGCCTCGGAGCTATCGGAGGGCGCACAGCGTGGACGCGCTGATCGCCGCCGAGGCTGCCGAGATCGCCGCGCGCGCCGAGCGCGAGCTCGAGGCGCTGGTCCGGATCTCCTCGCCGTCGGGCGATCTCTCCGGCGCGGAGGAGGCAGTCGCGGTCTGCGCAGCCTTGCTTCCAACGGGAGCGTCGGTGCAACGGGTCCCGTGCTCGACACCTGGCTGCGCCCCCGATCTGGTTGCGCGGATCCCTGGCGCCGGTGCAGGGCGCCTGCTGCTGCTCGGGCACGTCGACACCGTCATCGGGCACGATGCGCATGCGCTGTTGCGTCGCGACCGCGATCGCTTGCGCGGCCCCGGTACGGCCGACATGAAGGGTGGGGTGGTGCTCGCGCTCGGCGTCTCCCGCGCCCTGGCCACGCGCCCGGAGGCGTTCGCGGAGCTGGCCGTGCTGCTCGTCACCGATGAGGAATGGCGCACAAGCGAGTTCCACCACGTGCGACGGTTCGCCGGCTACGACGCCTGCCTGTGCTTCGAGGCCGGGCAGCTCGCGCCGCACGGCGAGGAGGGGGTGGTCGTCAAGCGCAAGGCGGCGGGGACGTTGCGGGTTCGCGCCACCGGCCGCGCGGCTCACTCGGGCAGCGCGCCCGATGATGGTCGCAACGCGCTCCTCGCGCTCGCGCGCACAGCGCTTGCGCTCACACGCCACCACGATCCGGGCGGACCGACGCAGCTCAGCGTCGTTCCGAGCGTGCTGCGCGCAGGTGAGGCGATCAATGTCGTCCCGCCCTCGGGCGAGCTGATCTGCGACCTCCGGGCGGTCTGCTTGGAGGCGTTCGAGCCGGTGCTCGCCTCGGTGGCGCCCGAGGACGCGGGCGTGAGGCTCGAGACGAGCATGGACCGCCGTTGGCCCGGGATGGATGCCCAGGCGGCGACGGCGTCACTGCTGGCGCGCGCGAGCGACCGGCTCGGACGTCCGATCGTCGGTGTCCCGAGAGGCGGCGCCAGCGACGCCAGCCACTTCGCGTCCGCGATCCCGCTGACCGTCGACGGCCTCGGGCCGCGCGGTGGCGACGCGCACACGCCCCAGGAGTTCGTGCTGACGGCCTCGCTGCGCGAGCGTGCCGAGGTCGCGCTCGCGGTTGCGGCCGCGGCGCTCGAGTAACAGGCCGTAAGGCTGAGGGAGAGCTGCACGGCCTCGGCTCCGCGCCCCCCCGTCTCTTCTGAGCTTCTTCATCGCGCCGGCGATCCGCATGGCATGCTGTGTCCATGAAGGCCACAGTTGCGAACCGCGGCCACGAGCCTCAACGCGAGGGCATCACGCTGCTGGCCGGCATCGTCGCGCTTATGTGGTTGATCGAGGTGGTCAACACGCTCGACTCCAACCGGCTCGACAACGACGGCATCGTGCCGCGCGACGTCGGAGCGCTATGGAAGATCTTGACGGCGCCGTTCATCCACGGCAGCTTTCAACACCTGATCGACAACACGCTTCCGCTCGTCTTCATGGGCCTGATCATCGCGCTGCGCGGGGCGGCGCGGCTGGCGGTCCTGACCGCGATCGTGATCGTCATCGGAGGGATCGGCACGTGGTTGATCGCGCCCGCCGGAACCGTGACGTTCGGTGCCAGCGGGGTGGTGTTCGGGTACGCCACGTATCTGCTCGTCCGCGGACTGTTCGACCGCAGTGTGCTCGAGCTCGCGACGGGCGTGCTGGTTGGAGCCGTGTGGGGCGGCGCGCTGCTGTCGAGCCTCGTCCCGCACACGGGGATCTCGTGGCAGGCGCACCTCTGCGGCGGCATCGCCGGCGTGATCGCGGCCTGGCTGCTCGCTGCGCCGCGGCCGGGCCCGGGCCCGGCCACCGGCACTTCAGAGTCTCCGGTGCGAGCTCTTCCTTAGACTCCGTTCCAGAGCCGGTGCAACGGCTCGGCGCTCGCGCTTGGCGACGGCTGCCCGGTAGCCTCGCAGTGGTCATGCGAATCTTCTCCGGCATCCAGCCGACGGGACGCAAGCACCTGGGCAACTACATCGGCGCGATTGCCCAGTACGTCGTGGGACAGGATCGTGGCGATGCGATCTACTGCATCGTCGATCTGCACGCTACGAGCGTGCCCTACGAGCCGGCCGGCCTGCGCGAGGCGGTCTACGACACCGCGGCGACGCTGCTCGCGGCGGGGCTCGACCCCGAGCGGTGCATCTTCTTTCGCCAGGGCGACGTGCAGGAGAACCCGGAGCTGTGCTGGCTGCTTTGCAGCGTGACCGCCTACGGGGATCTCAATCGCATGCACCAGTTCAAGGAGAAGGCCGGCTCGCAGCGAGATCTCGTCTCCGCCGGGCTGTTCCTCTACCCCGTGCTGCAGGCCGCGGACGTCCTCGCCTACGGCGCGCACGAAGTGCCGGTCGGCGACGACCAACGCCAGCACGTCGAGCTGATGCGGGACATTGCGCAGCGCTTCAACGCCCGCTTCGGCGAGACGCTCGTCGTCCCCGAGGGACGCTATCCCGAGGTCGGTGCCCGGATCATGGATCTCCAGTATCCCGAGCGCAAGATGTCGACCACCGGCGGCAGCCGGCAGGGCACGGTGTACGTCCTCGACGAGCCCGACGCGGTGAGCAAGAAGCTCCGCTCGGCGGTCACGGATTCGGGCACCGACGTCGTGCGAGCACCCGACAAGGCTGGGATCTCGAACCTGATCGAGATCCTCGCCGCGGTCCGTGCGATCACCCCGGAGCAGGTCGAGAGCGAGTTCGACGGGTCGGGGTACGCCGCCTTCAAGCAAGCGGTCGCCGAGGCCGTGATCGCCTACCTGGCGCCTGTGCGCGAGCGTTATCAGCAGTTGCGCCCCGACGAGCCGCTGCTGGAGCGGGTCCTCGCACAGGGAGCGGACAAGGCCCGTGCGATCGCTGCCGATACGATGATCGGCGTTCGGCGGGCGATGGGCGTCGGACCGGTCCGGCAGCGACGCTAACGTCTGAAGCGGTGCGCCTGATCGATCTCGAGCTCGACCTGGACGTGTTCACGGGTCCTTTCGACCTGCTGCTGACGCTCGTCCTGCGCGAGGAGATCGACCTGCTGGAGGTCGATCTGGCCGAGATCGTGATCTCCTACATCGACCATCTGGAGCGGCGTGGGGAGCTCGACCTCGAGGCCGCGACGGAGTTCCTGGTGCTGATCGCCGCGCTGCTGGAGCTCAAGTCACGCCTGATGCTCCCGGGCGAGGAGCCCGAGCCGATCGAGCTCGATCCGGGTGAGGCCGGCGACGAGCTGCTGGTGCGGCTGCTGGACGCTCATCGCTACCGCGCCGCGGCTGCGCACCTGCGCGAGGCGCTCGGCGAGCAGGAGGCGTTCCGGTTTCGCGCGGCGCCGCTGCCGCCGTCGTTGCGGCGCGCCCCGCTGCGCGATGCGACCGCGGTCTACGATCCGCGCGGGTTGGCTGGCGCGCTCGGCGGGCTGCTGACCGTGCCGGACCAGGTCGATGTGCGCCACATCGCCAACCCGAAGGTGACGGTCGCCGAGCGCCTCGCCTACCTGCGCAGGCTGCTGCGGGCCGGGAGCTTCACCTTCGACGAGGCCGTTGTGCGGGCTGATCGGGTGACGATTGCAACGACGTTGTATGCGCTGCTGGAGCTCTACAAGCAGGGCGAGCTGACCTGGGAGCAACCGGAGCCGTTCGGCGAGATCCGGATCGACGCGCTCACGGCGCAGCGGCGGCTGTCAGCATGAGCGAGCAGCTGGAGCCGACGATCGAAGCGCTGCTGTTCCTGTCCTCGGATCCGGTCGACGCGGAGTCGCTGGCCCAGGCGACGGGCGCCGAGCTGCACGAGGTGGTCAGCGCCTTGGAGCGATTGCGCGAGCACTACGAGTTCGAGCGGCGTGGGCTCGTGCTGCGCGAGCTGGGCGGCGGCTGGGCCTTGTCGACGAGTGCCGTCGCCGAGGAGGCGGCGCGCCGGCTGTTCGCCAAGCCGCGTACCCCACCGCTGACGGCGGCCCAGGCCGAGACGCTCGCGATCGTTGCCTACCTGCAGCCGGTCTCGCGCCCCGAGATCGCGCGGATCCGGGGCGTCAACGCCGAATCCGCCGCTTCGACGCTGCTCGAGCGAGGGTGGGTCGAGGAGGACGGCCGCTCGCAGTTCGGTGCCGTGCTGTACCGCACGACCGATCTGTTTCTGCGACTGTTCGGGCTCAAGTCGCTGGACGAGCTGCCGGACATCGGCGCGTTCGACCCGTCCCCCGAGGTCGAGGAGGAGTTGCGCGAACGCCTGCTGCGCGCCGGCGAGGCTCGCGCAGCACAGTGAGCCACCTGGCGCTCACGCCGCCGTGCCGCGGGTCTCGGCCCGTCGCTCGCGCGCCGAGCGCTGGTCGCGCGCGCGGTGCTTTGGCCTGCGGGGGACGTGGAGCACGGTGTCGGCCGCGGCGCTACCGGTCTTGGCCCGTCGCTTGCGCGCCGAGCGCTGGTCGCGCGCGCGGTGCTTTGGCCTGCGGGGGACGTGGAGCACGGTGCCGGCCGTGGTCACGAGTGGATACGCCGGACCTGTGACCCGGTTGAGCGCGTTGTCGACGAGCGCCACGGCGTAGGCGGGCCAGAAGGCGGCCGTCGGCGGGGCCCCCGGCACGCACGCGCCACCGGACTCTCCGGGGTCGCTCGTCCACAGGAACGCGTCGGCCCACCGGTAGCCGGTACTCGTCGTCAGTGGACCGAGGCCGCGCCCGGGCGGATTGCAGAGAACCTCGTTGCCCTCCCGCGCGCGATTGCGCGGCACCAGCGGCCCGCGCCCGTTCTCGCCCGTGTTGATGACGAAGTGGGCGCCGCCGAGCACGCGGGCGATGCGCTGCCCGTAGTACAGCTCCGAGGTGGTCCAGTCGAAGTGGGTGCTGTTGAGGAAGAATCCTTGTGCCTGCGCGACGCCGGCCTGCCGGAGCATCTGCGCGGTTAGCTTCCACGGGACCGCGTCGGCGGCGCCGGCGTCGAGATAGACGACCAGGTGCGGGTCTCGCTCGAGCACGCTGACCGCGTACGCGAGCTCGTCCGAGACCCGGATCTGAAGCCCCTGCGTCGACAGGCAGCCGGCCGTGATCAGCGAGTCCATCTCCAAGAACAGCACGGCGTCGAAGTTGCCGATCCCCTGCGCGACGCCCGCGATCCAGCTCTGGTAGGAGGCCACCGCGGCCTGTGAATCGGCCCAGTTGCCGCAGTGGCCGTCGACGAGGTAGTAGGTCGCGATCAGCGGGACCGTGCCGGGGTCGCTGACCGATGCGTCGAGCAGGTAGCGCGCGACGACGCCGCCGATCGGGCCGCCGCTGGCCGGCGAGAAGCGGTACACCCCCGGCTGGTCGGCGATCACACCGAGCGCCTGCGCCCACGCCGGGTCCGACTGCTGGTACTGCGCCTCAGCCTGGCCGGCGGGCGAGCTCGCGCCGGCGACGTAGAAGCGCGCGTCCTGGAGGACGTTGCCGTCGGTCGGCGCCGGCGAGAGCCCGAGCGGATTGCCCGGATCGCGCGCCTCGATGGGGTCGTCGCGCAGGATCGTGATCGGCGAGTCATTCGGAGTGCCGAGCTGGTCGGGCCAGGAGCCGAACAAGTACGCGTGCGCCTGTACCGGCGGTCCATTCATGCCGTTGTCGTACACGTGCACCTTGAACGTGTAGGTCAGCTGTCCGGGGCTGAGGTGCACCTGCGTGTTGGGCACGACGTCGAAGTCGATCCCAGGTTGCGCGTCGAACGGGCTGACGCCGTAATAGACCCACTCGTCGCCGCTGCCGCTGCTGCGCTGGATCGTGACCGTGAGGTACCCCTGGCTTACTTATCCGGCGGTGGCTTGTCAAGTGCC
>Ga0335081_10022145_pt1 | contig 10278 bp, 7 predicted proteins | sample Lox_Sample_35_FD_206713 | JGI IMG/M metagenome (GOLD analysis project Ga0335081, IMG submission 206713) | Soil microbial communities from Loxahatchee National Wildlife Refuge, Florida, United States - Lox_Sample_3.5 | ecosystem: Environmental > Terrestrial > Soil > Wetlands | place: USA: Florida...
CGCGTCATATCGGCTGGGACATCGGCATTGCGGCCGTCGCCGAACTCGTTGCCGATGCGCTCGATGCCACGCTCATCGAACAGGTCTATTCGCGCCTCGTTATCGACTGCAACCGCTCGCCCGGCTCGCCGACCTCGATTCCCGGAGTGAGCGAACTCACGGCCATTCCCGGCAATGTCAATTTAAGCGCCGCGCAGAAAGCGACGCGTGAGCGCGAGATTTTTCGCCCCTATCACGACGCCATCACCGCCGCGCTCGATGCTCGCCACAATGCCGGACGCGCCACCGCGCTCGTCTCGCTGCACAGTTTCACGCCGGTGTTCAAAGGCGCGGCGCGGCATTGGCACATCGGCATCATGTACAACCGCGATCCGCGCTTCGCACATATCCTGATGAAGCTACTCGCGACCGAGCCGGAGCTCATCATCGGCAACAACGAGCCCTACAGCGTCACCGACGAAACCGACTACACCATTCCTGTGCACGGCGAAAAACGCGGCCTGCATCACGTGGCGATCGAGCTGCGCCAGGATTTGATCGAGGGCGTAAAGGGTCAACGCGAATGGGCCGAGCGCTTGGCGCGCCTGCTGCCGCTTGCCTATCAGGAAATAGTCGCCGCCGCGACGCTCAGGCCGGCGTGAGGCTCGGTGCCGGCCGTTCTGACAACACAAGGCGTTGGATGATCAGCGCGGCAACGATCACCGCTGCCGCCAATCCGACCTGCGTCTTGACGTAAGGATAGCTGAGCAGCAGGGCGACCGCTGCCAGCAATCCGATCACTTCGCTCGCCATGAATCCTCGCCGCAACGCGAGCTTGAGCAGGAATGCTGCCGGGATCGCCAAAATCACGAAATCGTAGATGTAGAGATAGGGCGTGGCGATGAGCGCCGCGCACGACAGGCCAGCCGCCTTGATCTCGAAAGCCGTTCGGCTGTGCCACATCCACGCGATGGCGACGGCGGATGCGCTGGCGATGGCAACCTGCACGCTCCAAGCCAGCGTCTCGCCGCCTCCCAGAGCGCGCACGGTCCCGAACACGCTTTGCAATCGGTTGAATTCGGCGGCGCCCTGGCCGAAGACCACGTGGCTGGTCGTCGGGATCCATTCGAAAAAGGCCTGCCAGCTTTCGCTGCCGAACACGATGAGCGACAGCGCCGCCATCGCAACCGTAACAGCCGCGGCGGTCATGAAGACGCGCCAACGGGCGCTGGCGATGAGTGCGATGGGAAACAGCAAGCCGAGGTGCGGCTTGTAGCTGAGCAACCCGAGACAGACTCCGGCGAGCACGGGCTGCCGCTCCATCAGGCAAAGCGTGCCGCCAATCAAGGCCGCGCTGAGATAGCCGTTTTGGCCGGCGGTCGCATTCCATAGCGCTGCCGGCGAGCCAAGCGCGACCGCGATGCCGACGCGACTGTCGAGGATGCGCCACACGGCGGCGACATAACCGGCAAGCGTCACGCCGAGCCAGATCAACGCCGCAGGGATATAGGGCAGCATCGCCAGGGTGGCAGCGACAAAGAAAAACGTCGGCGGGTAGTGCCAGCCGTAATAATTGTCGAAGGGATGGCCAACCGCTTCGACTTCCGCCGCTTTGTGCAAGGTCCAGTCGTAGGCGCCGGCAGCATTGCCGTCGAGCGCGAGATGCCCGGCGGCCCAGACGTCGACGAAGTCGTTGGCGATTGGCCGGCCGTAGCCGTCGAACAGCCAGGTGGCGGACAGCAAGGCGCCGGCGAGCACGATGGCAAAGGCGATAGCTAAAGCGATGCCTATCAGCGCCAGCCGCCGCTTTGCCGGCGCCACGATCCCGATCGCTGGAGCTTGCGTGCTCACACGCTGGCGCTAGCGGTCTGCGGCGGCACTGTCAACGCGCGGCGCACAATGAGCGCCGCCACTGCCAGCACCGCGGCAAATCCGATCGGCGCCTTGACGAAAGGAAAGATCAATACGAGCAGGCAGGCAAGGCCGATGCCGGCTGGCTCATAGGCGAGGAATCCGCGCGCGCGTCCGATTTTGAACACAAAAGCAAGCGGCACCGCGAGCACGACAAGGTCGTAAAGATAAAGATAGGGCGTTGCCAGTAGCGCGGCGCAACCGAATGCAGCCGCCTTCAGACCATAGTCGGCCTTGCTGCGCCACAGCATCGCAACTGCGATAACGCAGCCGACGGCAACGATGATCTGCAAGGCCCACGCGAACGGCTCGGGCCCGCCGAGCATGCGCGTCAGACCGAATACCGTTTGCAATTTGCCGAAATCGGCCCAGCCGTCGGAGAGGAAGGCCTGCGATGTGTGGCCGATATTGCCGAAGAAGGCGATCCAGGTTTCGCTGCCGAACGCCATCCATGAGGCGAGCGCCATCAGCGCTGCGGTAACGCTCGCGGCAATGAACGTGCGCCAGTGCGCACCGGCGATAAGCACAATGGGAAACAGCAGGCCGAGATGCGGCTTGTAGCTGAGCAGGCCGACGAGCACGCCGGCCGCGATCGGCCGCCTATGAAGAAAGAGCAGGCCGCCGCCGAGCAATGCCGCGGAGAGAAAACCGTTCTGCCCAACGATGAAATTGCACAAGACGGCGGGAAAGGCGGCGGCGAGCACAAAACCGATCCGCTCGCCCACGATGCCGCGAATAGCGGCGAGATAAAGGGGGAAAGTGCCGAAGGCCCACAGCGCATAGGCGCCGGCGTATGGCAGCAGCGACAGCGCCGCGGCCACGAACAAGAACGCCGGCGGATAGTGCCAGCCGAAATAGCCGTCGAAGGGACGGCCGACAGCAAGCACTTCGACCGCCTTGTGCACTGGCCAGTCGTAGGCGGCGGCCGGATGACCTTGCCAGACCAATTTGCCGGCAGCCCAGACGTTGACGAAGTCGGACGGCACGCCCGAGCCATCCGGTGCGATGAGCCAGGTGCCGAACCAGTATGAGGCGGCGAGGTAGACCGCCTGCGCCACAATCAGCGCGAAGCAGACAAGTTCAAGCGGCCGCGCGAGCGGCGCGGTGCTGCGGTGCGGAGCGATGGCGTAGTCGGCCATATCGCAGGCTAGGCGGGCCGGCCTTGAAGAACCCTTAAGTAGCGGGGATTTGTACGAACCGGGAGCTCGCCAAAGAGTTTATATTGCACCGCAACATAAATTGCGTCACACTGATTGCGTTCGTGCCTGGGGAGACCGCACATGGCAGCCGTCGCGCAGATGAAAGCCAAGCCGAAGGATCTCTATCGCATTGGCGAGATCCCGCCGCTCGGCCATGTGCCGGAGAAAATGCACGCCTGGGTCATCCGCCAGGAACGCCACGGCCCGCCGGAAAAGTCCTTCCAGCTCGAGGTGGTGCCGACTTGGGCGATCGGCGAGGACGAGGTGCTGCTGCTCGTGATGGCGGGCGGGGTCAATTACAACGGCATTTGGGCGGGGCTCGGCCAGCCGATCACGCCGTTCAATGTGCACAAGCAGCCCTTCCATATCGCCGGCTCCGACGCTTCGGGCATTGTTTGGGCGGTCGGCTCCAAGGTGAAGCGCTGGAAGGTCGGCGACGAGGTCATCGTCCACTGCAATCAGGACGACGGTGACGACGAGGACTGCAACGGCGGCGATCCGCTGCTGTCGCCTTCACAGCGCATCTGGGGCTACGAGACGCCCGACGGTTCCTTCGCGCAATTCTGCCGCGTGCAGTCGCGCCAGCTGATGCACAAGCCCGCGCATCTGACATGGGAAGAATCCGCCTGTTACACGCTGACGCTGGCGACGGCCTACCGCATGCTGTTCGGCCATTCGCCGCACACGCTGAAGCCGGGCGACAACGTGCTGGTGTGGGGCGCCTCCGGCGGCCTCGGCGTGTTCGGCGTGCAGTTGGTTGCCGCCTCGGGTGCCAACGCCATCGGCGTCGTGTCCGACAACTCCAAGGCCGAATACGTCTTCAATCTCGGTGCCAAGGGCGTCATCAACCGCAAGGAGTTCAACTGCTGGGGCCAGCTGCCGCAGGTCAACTCCGCCGAATACAACGACTGGGTCAAGGAGGCGCGACGTTTCGGCAAGGCGATCTGGGACATCACCGGCAAGCGCGACGTCGATATCGTCTTTGAGCATCCGGGCGAGCAGACCTTCCCGGTGTCGTCGATGATCGTCAAGCGCGGCGGCATGGTGGTGTTCTGCGCCGGCACCACAGGTTTTAATATCACCTTCGACGCACGTTACGTGTGGATGCGGCAGAAGCGCATCCAAGGCTCGCACTTCGCGCATTTGAAGCAAGCGAGCCAAGCCAACCGCTTCGTCATCGAGCGCCGCATCGATCCGTGCCTGTCCAAGACATTTCCCTGGGAGGAAATCCCCAAGGCGCACACCATGATGTGGAAGAACCAACACCCGCCCGGCAACATGGCGGTGCTGGTCAATGCGCCGATGATGGGCCTCAAGAATTTCGAGGATACGCTCGAGGCGACCGGCGGCTAGTGCAGCTTGCCGGCCTTGCGCATCTTGGCGGCGACCGAATTGAGCTCGCCGCCATAGATGAAGATCGACGCGCAGACATAAAGAAAAACCAGCGCGATCATGGCTGAGGCCAGTCCGGCGTACATCGACACGTAATTGAAGGCATATTCGGACAGGTAGCGCCCGAAGGCGGCGCCGCTGACCAGCCATAGTGCCAGCGTGGCGCCGATCCCCGGCATGACGTCGAGAAACGTGCGCCGGCCGGCCGGCAGCCAGCGGTGCAGGATCGTCAGCGCGATCACCAGAACGGCGACCGCTACCGCGTAGCGGGCGAAATCGACGGCTTGGCCGAACGGCTCGAGCCGCGGCAGGTGATAAACGAGCCTGCCCCATATCACCGGCGCCAGCACGACGAGGAAGGCGAAGGCCAAAATCGCCACGGCGCCGATGAGCACGTAGACGATTGACTCCAGCCGCAGGATCCACCACGGCCGCTTTTCGACGGCGTCGTACGCGCGGTTGAGACCGATGCGCAGGCTCTCGACGCCGCTCGAGGCAAAGAACAGCGCAAACAGCGCGCCGAAGGTGAGCACATTGCCGCGCGCGCCGGTAAGCACGCGGGCGATGTCGAGCGTGATCGGCCCGGCCACTTCTTGCGGCCAGGCTTGCAGCAGAATGCGCGCCGCTTCGTCGGCGAGTTGCTTGGAGCCGAAGAAGAAACCGGCGAGCGCGGTGACCACGATGAGAAAGGGAAACAGCGCCATCAGCGTCGATAGCGCAATATGACTGGCGATCGCCCAGCCGTCATCGGCGAGGAAACGCCGGAAGGCTTCGACGGCGATCTGCAACGATGATTGGAGGATGCGCAATTTGGTGCCCCGTTGACAGCCTATCCCGCCCGGGTCATCGGCCTATCGGGGCAAGTGTTGCAAGCGTGGAAGGTTCCCCCGCGAGCGGTAGATGGAAATCGTCAGGCGGCCTGCACGTTGGTGAGGAATTGCCGCACTTCCGCTTCCAGGCCCTCGGCCTCCAGCGCAACGGCATCGGCGAGATTTTTCACGTCAGCCGCGGTCGCGCGCGCATCCGCGGTGACGCCGGCCACACGGCTCATTGCCTCGGCACCGCCGCGCGCCTCGCCGGAAGCGCGGTTGACGCCCTCAGCGATTGTCGACACCGCTGCGTTCTGCTGATCGACGGTTGCCGCCACCGTGGTGGCGATCGTCGCCATGTCGCGAATGATGTCATTGACTTGCTCGATCGCCTGCGCAGCGTCCGCCGCCGCCGACTGGATGGCGCCGATCTGCTCGGCGATTTCCTCGGTCGCCTTGGCAGTCTGCCCGGCAAGCGATTTAACTTCGGAAGCGACCACGGCGAAGCCCTTGCCGGTTTCACCGGCGCGCGCCGCCTCGATCGTAGCATTAAGGGCCAAGAGATTGGTCTGTCCGGCGATCGCCTGGATCAGCCCGACCACCTCGCCGATACGTGTCGCCGCACCGCCGAGCTCGGTCATGGTGGCGACGGTGCGTTGGGCTTCCGAGACCGCGCGGCCGGCAACCTCGGTCGATTTCGCCGCCTGCGTCGCGATTTCGCCGATCGAGGCAGCAAGCTCCTCGACCGAGCCGGCGGCGCTGGTGACGTTGTCGGATGCAGCGGTAACGCGCCGCTCGGCGGCCAGCGCCTCGGCCGACATGGCATCGGCCGATTTGTTGAGGTCGCTTGAGCTCATTTCCAGCTTGAGCGAGGCCGCGCGCAGCTTGGTCAGCATGTTGCCAACCGAGCTGTTGAAATGGGCGATCGTCATGGCAATGGTGTCGCTGCGCTGCTCGCGTGCGCGGCTGGTCTCAGCCTGGCTCGCGGCAAGTTTCTCGCGTTCGATCATGGTGTCGCGGAATACGATCACCGTGCGCGCCATGTCGCCGATCTCGTCGCGTGCGCGGGTCGCGGGGATTTTGGCTTCAGTGTCGCCGGCGGCGAGCCGCTTCATTACATTGGCGAGGCCATTCAGCGGCCGCGTGATGCTGAGCCCGATTAACCAGGAAAACCCGACGCCGAGCAATGCCATGGCGATACCGACGGCGATAATGGCGTTCCGCGTACTCACCTGCGATCTCAGCAGTTGCCCCGAGGCGAGGTCGGCGGAATCGCGGGCATCGTCGATGATCCTGTCCGCCTTGGGCAGCATCTCCTGGCTTTCAATATCGATGAGCGCTTTCAGCGGATAGGCGGCGTCGGAGGCTTTGATCCATTTGGCGAAGGTGTCCGCGTAAACCTTCACCTCGTTATTAAGCTTGTCCTTCATCTCCGGCGTGCCATCGACATTGTCGAAGGTATGAGTGAACTGCTTATGCGCGTTATTGAACAGCTCGCGCATCAGGTCGGTCGGATTGAGCCGATATTCCGCCTCGTGCTGGCGCATGAGCATCAGCGACATCAGCAGTTTGTTGGAATCGCCCTCGGCGAGCCACGACATGTTCTCATTGATGATGGCTTCCACCTTGTCGCCGGCCCTGCGCAATTCTCCGCGCACCCCTTCTACTTCGGTGTAGCCGAGAATCTTCTGCTCCTTGACCAGCATGTCGAAATTCTTGCTCAGGCCGACGACCTGGTTGCGCAAGTCGTCGACCTTTTGCGCCTGCGCTGCGTCCACCAGCACTTCGATGGTGCTCAGGTCGGTCAACGCGTAGGAGAGCGCGCTCTCAAAGTTGCTGATATGCGCCGCTGACGGTGTCGTGACGAAATCCTTGGCGCTCATGCGCATATTGGTCAGCGCGGTTTTGAAATCGCGGCTGGCGTCGGCAAGCGTGGCCGATTCCTTGTAGCTGTGGAAAGCTTGCGCGACCTCATGCTCGCTCGAGACGTAGGTGAGGCCGTTGGCGACAAAGCCGATGACTGGGACCAGCGCCAGCACGACGATGCGGTTGCGCACCGACAGCGAGCCGAGCGCGCCGGTCACCCACTTGAACGGCAGCGAAATCCGGTTGAGCTGCGGGAAAACCAGCTTGGCTCTCATCAAAAAAGAAGTCTCGGTGCGTCCGGCGGTAGCCACGTGAGGAAAGCGTGAAATGGTTAATATTGTTGGAACTACACTGAAATTTGCCCGCGAAAACGGGTATTTGCAGTCACGAAGGCCCTGATTTGCCGCCGCTTTGCTTTTGTGCAGTGCAAAAGTAGAGTGACCCGCCGGAGCGCCGTTTTTCTCAAGAAAGCCAATGCCGACCGCCGTCTCCCGTCCCGCCAAAAACGCCGAACTTGTCGACCTTGCCCAGACGGCGAGCGCTGCACTCGACGCCCTGCTTGCCGATGCGGTGGGTAGGGTGCGCGACAAGGTGGCGGTCGAGGGGCGGGTGGTGGCCACGATTTTCGACCGCGAGCAGCGCGCAGCCCACGGCCTCGCCTGGCTCGCCACCTATGTCGAGGCGGTGCGCCAGCTTGCCGCCTATGCCGAGCGCATGACGCGCGAGGGCAGGCTCGGCGAACTCGAAGAGCACCTGGTGCGCATCGGGCTTGGCGAATACATCGCCCAGATCGCCGGCGGCATTCCGATGAGCCAGGTCGAAATGGTGCGGCCGAGCGATTTCGGCCTGACCTCATCGCAGGTCGCCGCGCGCTTCAACCCGAGCATCGACGCGCTGATCGCCACCGGCAACACCGCCGAGCGCCGCGCCCGGGTCATCGAGCTGATGAAAACGCATCATGGCGCGACCGTCGGCGCCGCCGGGCTCGACGACACGCTGGAATCGATCCGTGAGGAGATGCGCAAATTCGCCGACAGCGAGGTCATCGACAAAGCGCAAGGCTGGCACCTTAACAACAATTATATCCCGCTCGAGACCATCGCGCAGATGGCCGACCTCGGAGTGTTCGGCCTCACCATTCCGGAAGAATTCGGCGGCATGGCGCTGGGCAAGGAATCGATGTGCGTCGTCTCCGAGGAATTGTCGCGCGGCTATATCGGCGTCGGGTCGCTTGGCACGCGCTCGGAAATCGCCGCCGAGCTCATTCTCGGCGGTGGCACGCCGGCGCAGAAGGAACACTGGCTGCCGAAGATCGCTTCCGGCGAGGTGTTGCCGACCGCGGTCTTCACCGAGCCGAATACCGGCTCCGATCTTGCCTCATTGAAAACGCGCGCGGTGCGCGAGGGCGATGTCTACAAGGTCTATGGCAACAAGACCTGGATCACGCATCCGGTGCGTGCTGACCTGATGACGCTTTTGGTGCGCACCAATCCCAACGAAAAGGGACATCGCGGCCTTTCCATGCTGCTTGCGGAAAAGCCGCGCGGCGACGACAAAAATCCGTTCCCGGTGAAAGGTATGAGCGGCACTGAGATCGAGGTGCTCGGCTATCGCGGCATGAAGGAATACGAGATTGCCTTCGATGGCTTCGAGGTGAAGGCGGAGAACCTGCTCGGCGGCATCGAGGGTGTCGGTTTCAAGCAACTGATGCAGACCTTCGAGTCCGCGCGCATCCAGACCGCGGCGCGCGCCATCGGCGTCGCGCAAGCCGCCATGGAGCGCGCGATGGATTATGCGATGAACCGCGTGCAATTCGGCGGTCCGATCGTCGGTTTTCCGCGCGTTGCCGACAAGATCGTGATGATGGCGGTGGAGATCCTCATCGCGCGGCAGCTCACTTATTATGCCGCGCGCGAAAAAGATTCCGGCCGCCGCTGCGATCTCGAGGCCGGCATGGCCAAGCTGCTTGCCGCCCGCGTCGCCTGGGCCAATGCCGACAACGCCGTGCAGATCCACGGCGGCAACGGTTTTGCGCTGGAATTCCCGGTCTCGCGCATCCTTTGCGATGCCCGGATTCTCAATATTTTCGAGGGCGCCGCCGAGATCCAGGCGCAGGTCATCGCCCGCCGCCTGCTTGACGGCAGCAACTGAAAGCGCCTTTCTGGCGTTTGATCCAAAGCAAATGGCTTTGGCGGTGTCCGCGCTAGCGTCAGCGTCGTTCAGGAGAATGTGCCATGTCGGAACTGATTCATCACGGCGAGTGGGTTGTGGTCTGCGACGGCGCCAAGGCGCTGGTGCTGGAAAATGTCGGCGATGCCAAATTCCCCAATCTGAAGACCCGCGAGGTCCTCGAGCAAAAGGATTTGCCGACGCGCGACATCGGTTCCGACAAGCCCGGCCGCGCTTTCAACTCCGTGACCGCAGGTCGCGGCACGGTCAAGCAGACCGACTGGCACGACCAGGCCGAACACGCTTTCCTGACCGAGCTTGTCCGCCGGCTCGATGCCGACGTCATCGCCGGTAAAGTGAAATCGATTATCATGGTGGCGCCGCCGCGGGCGCTGGGCGTCATTCGCGAGGCCTATCCGCATGCGCTGCGTAACGCCGTGCGCACCGAGGTCGACAAGGACTACGTCAAGATGCCGGTCGACCAGATCGAGAAACACCTGACCGCGCAATAGAGCATTTGCCATCGCTCGATTGTGGCTCCCTCGCCGCATTCGCGGTGCTATGGTCGCGCGCGATTCTCCTTCTTGTGGCCCTTAATGAACTGGCGAAATCTGCCGACATCTTTTCTGCTCGCGGCTGCGCTCGTCGGCGCTGCGCAAGCGCAGCCGGCCAATCCGCCGCCGAGCCTGCCGCAGGTTTCCCCCGTGACGCCGCCGGCCGACGTCACGGCGGTACCCGGCTTTTGGGATCCGCGCCACCGGCCGGAGCGGCCCGACCTCACGCGCATCAGCATCATCCGCTTTCTCACCGAGACGGATTATCCGCCGTTCGACTATGCCGGGCCGGACGGCGCGCCCACCGGCTTCAACGTCGATCTGGCGCGGCAGATCTGCGAGGAGATCAAGGTTCAATGCACGGTGCAGATGCGCCGCTTCGACACGTTGATCGACGCG
>Ga0335081_10022146_pt1 | contig 10278 bp, 2 predicted proteins | sample Lox_Sample_35_FD_206713 | JGI IMG/M metagenome (GOLD analysis project Ga0335081, IMG submission 206713) | Soil microbial communities from Loxahatchee National Wildlife Refuge, Florida, United States - Lox_Sample_3.5 | ecosystem: Environmental > Terrestrial > Soil > Wetlands | place: USA: Florida...
ATGCTCGACGCGCGCGAGCCCGTTCCAGCGATTGGTGTCGTGGTCGCGGAAGGCGAGGCCCGCCTGCATGCGCTCGATCAGGTGCTCGCCGCTGCCGGCGTCGCCGCGGTTGCGCGTGAGGTCGTATGAGTTGCGGGCGAGCGCGGTCCAGTCGCGGCCCACGCGCGCCGCGACCCCCACCGTGTGGAGCAGCGAATCCTGCGTCGCACCCTGGTGCAGCTCGAGGCGGGTGCTTCCCTTCCACGCCTCGCTCCCGGTGTACTCGAGGGCGAACGTGACCGCGTTGTTCTCGTCCTGCCCGGTGCCGGAGAAGACGTGCACGCGCTCGAACGTCGTGCCGAGCTTCACGCCGGGGCCGATCGACCACAGGTTGCGAAGCCCCAGCGCGGCCTCCGCGTCGCCGCCCGACATCGCGTCGCGGATGCGGTACTCGCTGAAGAGGTGCCCGTCCTTCATGTACTCGGTCTCGATGCCGACCGCGGTGGTGTTCTGCTGCTCGTTCTGGTTGAGCGCGTAGGGACCGGTGATCGACGAGATGAACTCGTGGCGCGCGTAGATGCGACTCTTGTTGGGCAGCGGGTACTCGCCGCCGACCGCGAGCACCTTGCGGCTCGAATCGGTGACGTCGACCTCGCCCTCGCCGTAGACGCTCGCCCCCGCGACGCCGGGAATCGCGCCCGTCACGCGCGCGCGAACGGTCGTCACGTCGTCGGGAAGCGCCTCGGGCGCGGGCTGGCCGGGAAGCGGCGGCACGGCCGAGGTGGCGCCCTTCTGCGCGGAATGGCGCAGGCCGACCTCCAGCGTGAGGCTCGGCCGCAGCTGGTGCTGCACCGAGATCTCCTCGCCCTCGAGCACCGAGCCGCTGGTCCGGTCCTCGGTGCGCAGCGCCTCGGCCTTGATCGTCGTCTTCGGCGAGAGCCGGTACTCGAGGTGCCCGCCCGACTCGCCGCGTCCCTGGCTGATCCAGGCGCCGGGGTTGTCGAAGCCGACGTCGGTGCGCGCCGCGTAGAGCTGCGCTTTGAGGTTCGCCGAATCGTGCTTGATCTCGAAGCGCTCGGCGTTGCCCTTGTGGTCGTCGAGCCCGGCCTCGGTGTGCGCCGCTTCCGTGATCACGTAGGTGCCCTCGCCCAGCTTCACCACGAGGTCCGCGCCGCCGAGGGTGAAGGGCGCGAGCGGGTTCTGGTCCTTCACGTAGATGCCGCCCACCTCGACGCGGTCGGTGACCTTCGCCTGGCCGTCGACGCCGCCGACCCAGAACGGCGTGCCGCCCTGGTCCACCTCGTAGGTGACGCGGATCGAGACCGGGTTGAGATTCTGGTCCACGCTCGGCACCGGCGCCTTGAAGAGGATGCGGTTCGCGACCGTGTCGATCTCGTAGTCGACGAAGCGCGTCTGCGCGACGCTGGAGAGGATGAGCGCCGGCTGGTTGCGGTCGCGCGTGAGGATCTCGACCTGCTCGCTATTCTCGAGCGTGCCCTGGGTTCCGAGCGGGAACGGTCCCGAGGTGCCGTTGGCGGGAAACTCCTCGATCACCTGGCGCGTCGTGTCGCGGCTCGCGAAGGCGTTCACGCTCACGCGCGAATTCTCGAAGTGCTCGCGCACGCCGGTGAGCGAACGGCTGTAGTTGCCGAGCTTGCGCACCTCCGAGGTGGACGCGGTCGTGAAGTCGCCCCACAGCAGGTAGGAGCGGTTGTGGTCGACGCGCACGTAGAGCTTGCTGGTCGACTGCGCGTCGTAGCCGCGCACGCCCGAATCGCCGTACACCGGGTAGAACTCGTCGGGCTGGATGTCGCGGAACAGGCGCTCCTGCGTGTCCTTGTCCGAGTCGTAGGCCGCGGTGAGCAGGTATTCGCCCTTGATCTTGCCCTTGAGGTAGAAGGCCGCCCGCGCGCCCGCCTGCGTGCGCCCCTCGTCCCAATCGCGCGAGAGCTGCTGCAGCTCCTGCTCGAAGCCGTCGGAGGCGCGCGTCGGCTGCAGCGCCTGCGCGCCGATGTTGCGCATGTTGATGATGCCCTCGACGACGCCGGCGGCGACCATCTTGCGCAGCTCCGGCAGGAAGTCGAGGCGCGCCTCGGCGCGCATCGTGCCGCTCTTCGCGACGATCGTGCTCGCGCCCGGGTCGGCCGGGGCGAGCAGCGGGAACTCGCCGCGCCCGCCCTCGAGGAAGGCCTGCACGCCGGGCTCCTGCGGATCCAGGTCCTTCACCTGCCACTTGCCGAGCGTCGCCTCGAGCGTGACCGGCGTGCGCGCGGTGACCGGGACGCCGTGCGCGTCGAGGAGCTTCACGACGATGCGCGCCGGCGTCTTGCCGTCGGCGACCGCGCCGGTGGGAACCTCGATGGCGAGCTTCGCCGCGTCGCCGGGAGCGATCACGTGGATCGCGACGCTGCCGCGCGCATTGCCGAAGGAGTCCACCTGCGAGAGCTCGAGCGAGTTCTCGCCGGCGACGAGCGCCACGCCGATGTACTCCCAGGCCTGCACCTGCTTCTCGGCGAGGACCGCGCGCTTGCCGACGCGCTTTTCCGGCACCTCGACGCCGTTCACTTTCAGGTGGAACGTGCTCCCGGCGGTGCCCTTCACCCGGATCGTCGCCTGCGCGTAGGGCAGCGTCTGGCCGTCGACGAGACCGACGAAGCCGAGCGTCCGGTCGAGCTTGGGCAGCAGGGTTTCGAGCGGCTCGTCCGGCGCGTGCGCGACCGGATCGATGCGCGGTGCGGGGCTCGGCCGCTCGGCGCTCTTCGCCGCCGCGACCGGATCGAACCCCGCGCCGATGGCGGACGGAACGCCGGGAAGCGCGGCGCCATTCGGTGCACCGGGCATCGCGCCCGGCGTGCCGAGGGCGACCACGCCGCTCGCCGGCAGCGCCTTCGGATCCGTGATCTGCACCGGGACCGTGGCGAGCTGGGCGCCGGCGAGCAGGCCGAGCTCGTCGCCATGCGTGGCCTTGGCGCGCGCCTTCGCCTCCGCGACGATCGACTCGCCGCATCCCTCGATCGCGAAGTCCGCGCGCAGCATCTCTCCGGCCTTGAGGTCGGCGATGCGGCTGCCGCCGTCGCCGAGGTTGCGCGCGCTGATCGCTTCCAGCCGCGCGCCGGCCGGCAGCGTCGTGCGGTCCACCTTCACCACGTGCGTGCGGTTGTCGAGGCCGTAGAAGCTGAACTGCCCCGCATCGTCCGTGATCACGTACGTGCCGTCCTCGATCAGCACGCGCACGCCCGGCATGCCGGCCTCGCCGTGGTCCTGCACGCCGTTCGAGTTGCAGTCGAGGAACACCTTGCCGAGGATGAAGCCCTGGTCGCTGAAGACGCCGCCCGTCACCTGCACCTTCGCCGAGGCGACGTTGGAGACCGTGGTCGCGGTGGCGGTGCGATACGTGGCCTGCGCGTGGTTCACGCCGTCGCCCTGCATCGAGCCGGGCCCGAGGCGCACGCGGTACGTGAGCGACACCTGCTGGTCGCGCGCGAGCGGGCCGATCGTGAACGCGACCTGCGGCCCGAGGCCGCCGGCCGGATCGGCGATGGTCTGCCCGTCGAGGCGCGCCGTGCCCTTCACGTAGCCGAATCCCGCGGGCAAGCTGTCGGTGACGATCACGCTCGCGCGATCCAGCGCGTTTCCGGTGCCGTTGCGCACGCGCACCGTGTAGTCGACGAAGGAGCCCACGTCGGCGCTCGTCACCGAGGCGTCCTTCTGCACGAAGAGGCCGTCCTGGGGCGCGGCGTCGACCGGAACGTCGACGACGACGAGGCCCGAGGCGCCGACCGTGAACGGATTGCCGTAGGAGCCGCCCGAGGTGAGCCCGGTCACGACCAGGTTGTGCCCCGGAGGCAGCTGCGGCCACGCGACGTGCGACGGGAACCGGTAGCCGTTCGGCGGGTGCACGGAGAGGCAGTAGCTGCCGGGTGCCACCGGCGGGAACGAGAAGCGGCCCTGCGCATCGGTGGTCGTCGGGTTCGCGCCGCCATCGACGGTGACGGGCGCCGTGCCGCAGCTCGCGCCCGAGGCGCTCGACAGCGTGACGCTCGCACCCGCGACGGCTTCGCCCGTCGCGCCGTCGAACACCGCGCTCGAGGGCGCCATCAGCGTCACCACGTTCTCGATCGAGCGCGTGCAGCCGAGGATCTGGTAGTCGAACATGGTGCCCGCGTCGCCCTCGAGGACGCCGTCGCCGGCGGTGACCGGGGGCGCGTGGACCGGAAGGGCCGGCGCGAGGAAGACGCCGGTGTTCGCGCCGGTCTCGACCGCCGTCACCTGCTCGCTTTCGCCGTTCGGACCGGTGATGACGATGGTGCGGCGCTCGATCGCATCGGGCGAAGCGTTGCACGACGGCGCATCCGCGCGCAGCCACAGCGTTCCCCCGACCACGCCCCAGATCGTCGCCGTCGCGTAGGTCGAATCCGTGAAGTTGCGGATCACGTCGCTCGGCTGCGCGGCTCTCGCTCCGTCGTCGAGGAGCGTGGTGTCCTTCGCGACGAGCGTGCCGCTTCCGGAGCTGGTGAGCGAGAGCGTGGTGACGTCGGAGTCCACGAGCGACTTGGCGGATTTCGTCTCGCTCGAGGGCGAGAGCACGTCCACCAGCAGGCGCTTCGTCTCCCCGGGCTGCAGCGTCATCGTCCAGCCGAGGCGGATCGGGGTGTCGAGCGGGTCCACCGCGCCCGGCATCGCGCCGCTCGCCGTGGCGTCGCCGTCGACGTAGGCCGCCGAGGTCCATCCCGCCGAGGCGCGGCTGTCGACGAGGTAGCCGGCCGCGACCTGCACGTTCTCGGTGCAGTTGCCCCGGTTCGTGACGTAGTGCGAGTAGGTCACGTGCTCGCCGAAGCCGACCTGCGCCTGGTTCACGCGATCCAGGTCGAGCGCGCACTTGAGCGAGATCGTGTCCACCGCATCGTCGGCGGAGACGACGCTCGCCGGCGCGGAGGCCGCGCGCGCGCTCTTGGTCACCTTGTAGGCGGCGGGCGGCGCGGTCGCGGGAATCTGCGCCTTGAGCACGACGGTGTAGCTCGCGCCCGCGGCGACCGGCCCGGTGTCGGGCGTGCCGTCGCCGTCCGTATCGGCGAGCGGCGTGACGCCGTCCGCCTTGTACAACGCGAAGGTGGTTCCCGCCGGGAAGGTGCTCGCGCCCACCGTGATCTCGAACGTGTCGCTGGCGCTGCCGCGGTTCGTGAGGACGTTGGCGAACGAGGCCAGCGAGCCGGGCGCCGCGGTGGGCAGGTGCTGTCCGACGAGGTCGAAGTCCACCTTTCCGGACACCGTGTAGTCGGCGGGATTGGTGAGCCGTTGCTCCTGGTAGTTGCCCGAGGCGTCGAAGAGCGTGTAGGCGGCGGTGTTTTGCAGGATCGTTCCGGTGGGGAGGTTCGGGTCCACCGTCACCTGGAATTTGAGCGACCCCACGGAGTTCGCCGGAACGCCGAGGAGCGTCGCCGTCACCGCGCCCGGCGTGGTGACGCCGTAGTCGTAGGCGACCTGCGTCGCGCCCGATCCCTGGCGATCGTCGCCCGCCACCGCGTCGGAAAGCACGAGGTCGCCGGTGACGCTCCATCGCCCGCTTCCCGCGACGTAGCGCATGCCGGCGGGCAAGCCGTCCGAGATCAGGATCTTCGCCTTCGCCGCGGAGCACGTGTGGTACATGAGCGTCACCGTGAGCGGGCCGCCCGGCGACGGGCCCGAGTCCGGCGAGATGGACTTCTCGACGCCCGCGCAATCGCCCACGCCGAGGTTGCCGATCGCGACGCTGTCGAGGACCGGCTGCACGGTGGCGCCGCCCGCGCTCGCCGCGCCGATCGTCACGTGGCCGGCGCCCAGCGACGGCGCATCGGCGGGAACCACGACCTGCGCCACGAAGCGGTACGACTGCCCGGGATTGAGCGCGATGACGCCCGTGACCGGCGTGGTGCCGTCGGGCTGGCCATCGCCGTTGGCGTCCGGGAAGAGCTGCACGGACGAGAACGAATAGCCTCCGATCGTCGCGGCGTTGGCGATGGAAAGCGTGTAGCTGTCGGGATTCCCGCCCGTATTCGTGAGCGTGTGCGCGAGCCAGACGGTCGCGCCGGGCCGGGAAGCGACGTTCAGGACGGGCTGCAGCGTGGCCGAATAGGCGGAAGGCGGCGAGTTGGAAGGAGGCGGAGGCGGCGCGCCGACCGTGATCGACACGCCGTTCGACGTCGCCGACTGCGTCGCGGCGCCCACCTGCGCGCTCGCGCTCGCGCGGTTGGTGATCAGCGTTCCGGGCGCGGGAGCGGCCTGCGCGGAGGCGCACAGGGCGAACGCGAGCGCGGCGCACCAGCCTCGCAAGAGCCGCGCCGTCGCGTTTCCACCATGCATGCCTCCCTGGTTGTCCATGCTTGCGCTTTCGCGCCTCCCTTCTCGATGCCTCCTCGGCGAGGGGGCATCGAAAAGAGCAGGCGGACCCTTTCGGGCTCGCCTGCGAAGATCACCCGAGCGCGCGGGAGCCCACTGCGGCCGGGCGGAGTGACACCTGTGTCATGGGTCGATCCTCACGCAGAAGTAGAGGACCGCCGATTGCGTGGAAGTGAGCGGGCCGACGTTCGCGATCACCGTTCCCGTCGCGTTGTCCGCGGCGGAGCCCGCGCCGATCGATCCCACCGTCACCGTGGGCGTCGTCGCGCCGTTGCCGCTGCACGCGTAGTGCATCTTCGTGTTGGCGGGCACGATGTCGCTGATCACGACGTTGGTGATGGTGCCGGCGGTCGAGTTGGTGCCCGTGATGCGGTACGCGATGCACTGGCCGGGCGCGGTCGCAGGACCGGCCGGGATCGCCGCGGTGGTATAGCCCGCGTGCGGGCCGGCCACCGTGCAGCTCACCGTGATCTGGTCCTTGGTGAGCACCAGGCCGTCGGTCACCGAGGTCGAGTCGGTCGCGCTCGTGGTCGAGACGCCGTACGTCGCCGTGATCGTGGTGACGTTGGCCGGATCGGCGCCCGTCGCCGAGGCCGGCGCGAACACGCGGACGAACATCGTGCGCGACTCGCCCACGTTCAGCGTGAGCGACGTCGATCCGCAGTTCACCAGGATGTCGGTGCCGACCTCGAGCGTGCCGTTGCCGTTGGCGTCGATGTACGCGGTGGAGGTCCAGCCCTGCGCCGAGCGGCTGTCGGCGAGGCATCCGGCCGTGAAGTTCGCCGTGTCCGTCGCGTTGCCGCTGTTGGTGATCGTGTGCGCGTAGGTGACCGAGCCGCCGGGGAACGTCTGCTGCACGTTGTTCGGCGTGATGGTGATGCTGCGCGCGACCGTGAGCGTCACCCGCACGCGCATCGAATCCGTCACCGCGCCGTTGGTGGCCGAGGTGCCGGCGAGGTCGAGGTCGTAGTTGCCCGGAATCGCCTGGCCGCTCGTCGTGGCCGGGATCGTCACCTCGGCGCAGAAGAGCTTGTTGGCGCCCGCGGCGATCGCGCCGGTGTTGGTCACCGTGCCGCCGACCGTCGAGCAGTTGCCCGAGCCGCCGTCGGCGCGGAACACCACGGACCAGCCCGCGGGAAGCGTCGGCGGCGTCACGCCCGCGGCGGTGGTCGCCGCGAAGCTCTGCGTGAGGTTGAAGCTGTCCGACACGAAGCCCGTGTTGTTCACTACCACCTTGAAGCGCGACGCGGTCGTCCCGGACGTGCTCGGCGCCACGGTGTTCGTCGTAACCACCGTCGTCGTCGTGCTGCCGTAGCCCGTCGTCGAGGCGTTGCCGGAGCTCGCGCTTCCCGGAGGCGTCGAATCGGTGCGCGCATCGTTCGCCACGTCGACGGTGTTGGCCGCGACGATGGTGAGCGTGTCGTTCACGTCGTCGGTCACGGCGGTGTTGAACACGGAGGTCGCGCGCTTGGTGATGGTGTACGGGCCGCCGCTCGCGTTGGAGGGAAGCGTCACGCGCGCGACCACCTTGTAGCCGCAGTACGTGCCGTCGCTCACGAACGGCGCCGCGCAGGCCTGTCCCGCGCCCGGGATCGGACCCGTGTCGGGCGCCGCGGAGCCCGCGCTGTTGATGAGCGAGGTGACGCCGTCCTGCTGCAGCAGCGTCACGGTGCTTCCCGCCGGGAAGTTGTTCGCGACGATGGTGATGTCGAACGTGTCGGTGCCGTTGCCGCGGTTCCAGATGTAGTTGTTGAAGGTGAACGTGGAGCCGGCGGCGGCCGAGGCGATGGTCACCGGCTCGCTGGTTCCGTTCACCGAGCTGGTGCTCGAGCCGTTGGCGACGACCGCGGCGGTCTGCTGCACCGCATAGGCCGCGGGGTTGGTCGAGGACGACGACTGGGTCGCGGTCTGGTACTGCGCGGTGTTCGTGACGACCTGGGGCGGCAGGTTCGCGTTGACGTTCACCTGGAAGGTGACCGTACCGGACACGCCCGCGGCGACCGACGGGATGATCGCCGTGATCGTCCCGGCGTTGGAACGGAAGTCGATGCCCGGCGGGAAGGTTCCCGCCTGCTCGGTGCCGTCGCTCGCGTCGGTGAGCGCCGTCGTGCCGGACACGCTCCAGCGTCCCGAGGCCGCGACGTACGTCATGCCGGCGGGCAGCGTGTCGGTGAGCTGCACGTTGGTCGCGGTCGCCGTGCCCGAGTTGGTGTACGAGAGCGTCACGGTGATCGGCGCGGCGGAAGGCGAAGGACCGCTCGTCACCGAGAGCGACTTGGTCACGCTGATCACCGAGTTCGCGACGGTGGTCGTGTCGACGTTGGTGCTCGTCGTGGGCGTCGTGTCCGAGACCGAGACGGTGATGGTCGCCGTGTCGCCGGAAGCGGCGGCCCCGGGGACCGTGCCCGCGACCACGAAACGGAAGATGCCGCCCGCGGCGATCGGGCCGGAGGTGGTGATCGCCGTCGCGTTGTCCGGCACGCCGTCGCCGTTCGCGTCGATGTAGTAGGCGAGCGAGCCGTGCGGCGCGGCGGCCCCGGCGAAGTTGCTCGACACCGGCGCATTGAGCGTGTACGTGTCCGTCCCGTTGCCGGTATTCGTGATCGTGTGCGGGTAGTAGACGGTCTGTCCCGGCGCGGCGGTGCGCGCGCCCGGGGTGGCGAGCGTGAAGCTCTTCACCTGCGAGACGGTCGTCGTGACGAGGTTGGAGGTCGCGGTGCGCGGCGAGCCCCCTGCGTCGTTGTAGGTGGCGCTCGCCTGGTTGCCGATCACCGTGCCCGCCGCGGGGGCCGCCTGCGCGGCGCCGCTCGCGAAGAGCAGGATCGGGGCGGCGAGCGCGAACGCGATCGCGAGAGCGATGCGGCGCGCAGGCCGCGTCATCCACTGCGTGTTCATTCGGTTCTCCATGTCTTCGTATGCCGGGTTGCTCATTTGCCGCTCCCCGCGTCGTCGATCACCTTCACGCGGGCCTTGAACTCGAGGGTCTGGCCGGCGCCGAGCTCGGCCGCGTGCCAGCGCAGCGCCCGGTACTCGCGCAGCGGAACGGCTTCCTCGACCGGCTTGCCGTCGCGCACCACGTGGCGCACGAGCGGCATCGCGGCGAACGAGTGGCCGTCGATGCTCGCTTCGGCGTCCTGCGGGCGCGCGCTCGAGGCCACGTACTCGGTGCCGGCCGGAATCGGCAGCGTCGCGTCGAGGTCGCGCACGGCGGCCTTGCCGGTGTTGCTGTAGGTGGCCGTGTACTGGATGAGGTCGCCGGGTCGCGCGGCCTGCGCCGCGACGAGCCTTTCGGAACCGTCGGCGGCGCGCTCCACCTTCCACGCGTCGAGGTGCGTCCGGACCGTCCCGCCCGATTGCGCGGCGGCCGGCAGCGTGCATGCGAAAACGACCGCTGCCGCGATCGCCTGGAACCACTTCTTCATCGTTGTCGCTCCCTGGAATGTTTCTTCTGCTCCGGCAATGGCCGAAGCGCGCGTGAAGCGTAGGGGGCGGGGGGGTGTTTCCTGTATGAAGCCGGTCACCTACGCGCTACGCCGCGCCTTTCAACTGAAATCGACGGAAATCGATCTGAAATGTGCGGTGGCGCACGCGGTCGCACGGGCGTGCGCCGCGGGACTTGCGGGGGATGACGCGGGATGGAATCGCGGAGCGGTGACGACCCGCTTCAGATGCGGTCTGCGGGCCCCGCCATGCGCTCGCCTGCGGGATTGCCCTTCGCCCCGAGGAGCGCGGCCTCGGCGGCGAGCATCAGCGCGTCGAGCGTGTCGGCGTCGCGCGGAAAGCGCGCGAAGCCCACCGTCGCGCGGACCTCGGCGCCGAGGAACGAAAACTCGAGCGCGGCGTGGATCTCGCGGGCGAGCGCGCCCGCCGGCGCCTCGGCATCGAGCCCCGCCACGAGCACCGCGAACTCGTCCTCGGCGATGC
>Ga0335081_10022147_pt1 | contig 10278 bp, 10 predicted proteins | sample Lox_Sample_35_FD_206713 | JGI IMG/M metagenome (GOLD analysis project Ga0335081, IMG submission 206713) | Soil microbial communities from Loxahatchee National Wildlife Refuge, Florida, United States - Lox_Sample_3.5 | ecosystem: Environmental > Terrestrial > Soil > Wetlands | place: USA...
CTGCCACTCCCGCCAGCGCACTTTCCGCTCGACAGAAAATGATGCACTCTTCCCAACCCATTGATGCGAAGGACTTTGGTGTAGAGATCGCCCACGTCGATGACGGTTCTCACCGAGGGGAGAAGGGACGCCACGCTCTTGGCCTGACAGACGATATCTGGCTTGGTCTCGTTTGCAAAAGCCACCAGTTTTGAACCATAGCCAGTGGCGATCGTCCGGGAGATATCGTCTGCCGATAGGCCAGCCTGGAGAAGCAATTCTCCTCTGATTTTGTCGGCCGTCAGTTTGAAATCTCCCCCTGATGGACATTCAAAAGAGCCCGCAGGACTCCCGTCGCAAAGGACCACTCCCTTTGATGAAGCGGACCCAATATCAATACCCAGGACGAAGGCCATCTTTCCTCTAAACGGCCGCAGCGGGCGAAGGAGGATTAATCAAACATTTATAGATTTTTTCCTGCAGGAAGATCTCCAAGATCCTCGGGTCAAATTGCCGTCCCCGATACTGTTCCATTTCCGATAGGATTTCGTCCAGGGCTCTGGTCCTCCGTTGGGGTCTCAGGCTGGCCATCGCGTCAAAGGCGTCGGGGACAGCGATGATCCTAGCCTCAAGAGGAATGGCCTCTCCCACCAAACCGTCGGGATATCCCTTTCCGTCAAATTGTTCATGGTGATTACGAATCATGGGAATCTTATTCTTGAAAAATTCCACCCCTTCCACAATTCTGACGCCGATCAATGGATGTTCTCGAATCGTCTGATATTCTTCCGTGGTGAGAGGGGTTTGTTTCCGGAGAATCTCGTCTTTAATGCCGATTTTGCCAATATCGTGGAGGAGGGCTCCGTATTCCAGGATCTCCATTCTCTCCTCGGTAAACCTGAGGGAAGCCGCAATCTGTAAACTCATCTGCCTCACCCGATCGGAGTGGCCCCGCGTGTACGGATCTTTGGCATCGATCGCCCCAGCCAGAACCTTCACAGAGTCTAGATGGGCTTTCTTTAACGTCTGATAAGCTTCCTGAAGCTTGCCGGTCTTCTCTGCCACCAGTTTCTTCAGATTTTTGTGATAAGTTTCGAGTTCCTCCTCCATTTTCTTCTGCTCGAGGGCTTTCTTCACACTGAAAACTGCGAGCTCCAACTCGAAAGGTTTAATGAGGAGGTCATTCGCTCCCAGATGCATGGCTTCAACGGCAACGTCGATCTCAGCATAGGCAGTCATGATGATGAACTTCATGTTCGGTCGCACAGCTTTCACGAGTCTCAAAAGTTCCAATCCATCCTTTTCAGGCATCCGGATATCCGAGATGATCAGAGAAAAAGCTCCTTTGCAAAAATACTCGAAAGCTTCCTTCCCGTTGTAGGCCATCACGCACGAATATCCTTCCCGCTTCAGTCTTTGAGCGATCACGTTGCAGGTGATCTTTTCATCGTCGACGATTAGAATCTGGTCTTCCACAGATATCCCCCTTCCGGTCCTTCAATTGGCCACCCACCGACCTATTTTATAAGAATTTGCCCAACAGTCAACTCCATTGACGGTTTTTTGCTCTTGGAACGTTTGCCTTGAGATCACAGAGAAAATGTTTTCCATTGATTTAAAAACCGATTTTTGGTTAAAATACCGCGAGAGGAGTTTGGTGTGGAGGCCATGAAAATACTGGTCGTTGATGATGAAGCTCTCGTCCGGGATGTTGTTCGAAAGGGCCTTGTCAGGATGGGAGGATACGATGTCGAAGTCGCTCAAAGCGGCCCCGAGGCCATTGAGAAGATGGAAAAAGAGGTCTTCGATTTAGTATTGACCGACCTCAAGATGCCCGAGATGGATGGGCTCGAACTCTTGAAAACCATCAAAGGAACGAGACCCGAGGTCATGGTCATCCTGATGACTGCCTACGGATCGATCGAGACTGCGGTGGAGGCGATGAAGATGGGGGCAAATGATTACATTACCAAGCCCGTTAACTTCAACGACCTCCTCATCCATATCTCCAAAGCGCAAAAAGAAAGCTCCCTTCTTAAAGAGAATCGGCTTTTGAGGATGGAAGTGAAGAAGAGATTTGAGTTCAACAACATCATCGGAAAAAGCAAGAAGATGCAGGAGGTTTTTTCTCTGATTGAAAAGGTGGCCCTGGGAAGCAGTACCGTGATCGTCTATGGAGGAAGCGGTACCGGAAAAGAATTAGTGGCCAAGGCAATCCATTATAACAGTCCAAGGGCGGATCGGTCTTTTATCCCTTTCAATTGTGGAGCGATTCCTGAAACGTTGGTGGAGAGCGAACTCTTCGGCCATACCAAGGGGGCCTTTACCGGAGCGATCCAAGCGAAGAAGGGTTTATTCGAAGAGGCCAACGGAGGGACACTCTTCTTAGACGAGATCTCCACGATCCTTCCTTCCGTTCAGGTCAAGCTTCTAAGGGTTCTCCAGGAAAAGGAGTTGATGAAGGTAGGCAGTACGGAGAGGACCAAAATTGACGTCCGGATGATTGCAGCCACCAACGAAAACTTGGAAGAAAATATGAAGAAGGGGAAATTCCGGGAGGACCTCTTCTATCGTCTTCATGTTTTCCCCATCTTCCTCCCCGACCTGAAAGACAGAAGAGAAGATATCCCGTTGCTCGCTTACCATTTTCTTGATCTCTATTCGAGAGAAGCCAAGAAGGAGATCAAGGGGATTTCAAAAGAAGCGATGAAGCTCCTTTTGGAATACTATTGGCCGGGGAATGTCCGAGAATTGGAGAATGCCATTGCAAGGGCTGTCATCATGACGGATCAGGATCAGCTGGGCCCCAATGACTTTCCGAAGGATCTGGTAGAAGGGTTCTCGGAAATGATCAAAAGAGGGGTGAAAGATCGCAAGTCCCTGGAGGATATTAAGTCCGAGTATATTAAAGAGATACTCAAAGAAGTCGGGGGAAACAAAAGAATCGCTTCAGAAATTCTGAGGGTGAACCCAAGAACCCTCTATCGTTTCGAAAAAAAGACACTGCCCGATCAAACGTCTTGACCCTCCTTCCGTTCATGCCAAAAAATTTCCTGAATGGACAAATTGTCAGTGGCAGAGCAGCATAAAGTCTCGGAAAGAGCCGAAAGAACCTCGGGAAAAATCGAATAACTGAGAATTGGCCAAAGACAATCTGTCTCCTTAACTCCTAGCTGTTCAAATACTGAAAATCGTAAAAGCATATTAATTTCCGTTTATTATACATTTCCTGTTTCATGGTATGCGTTTTGCTCTACCCGATGTGAAAGGAAAGATATGAATCAAACGAAGGCAAGAATCCTAGCAATAGTTGCATTGATCATCCTGATTTCATTCATCCTCCCTGACGGAATGATGGCTTCGACAGATACAAAAACTTTGGTCATCAAAGCAAACATTGGAAAAGTGGTGAAATTGATCGTTGACACAAATACGATCACATTTCCCAATATAGACCCTGATAAGATGAGGCAGGTCCCGGCTCTTCAGGGCGACATCAAAGTTACTGTTAAAGCCAGGACCGGCAGTACGAGTCTTGTTACTCTCAACGTCATTGCCGATGGTGATCTGATGTCCGGCCCCGATATTATCCCCATTCAAAACGTTGTCTGGCAGGCTTCTGGGGAAGGGTTCTCGGGTGGGACACTAAGCAAGTCCACTCTTCAAACCGCAGGGGCGTGGAAGGGCAGCGGGATCAGAGAGGGTGTCTTTCGTTACTTCCTAAACAATAGCTGGAATTATCGGAAGGCAGAATACCAGGTTACCGTTACTTATACATTGACAACCCCTTAACGTTTTTCAAGGAGAATTCCTTCCTCCAAAGAGATTGGCCCTCTGAGGGAGACAGAGGGCCAATCGATATTTTCTATCTGTAAGTTCCTGCTGGTTCATTTTTCCTGGGATGCTGAAACTTCCCCCTTTATGAAGCCGGCTTGCTCGTCTTTCTCTTGCTGCAATCAAAGCAAAACAATTCGTCTAAAATTTTTCCGCCACACTGACAAATTTTGGCAATAACTGGACTAATTACAGATGGACAAAATATTCTGTATGATTAGTAGCCATACTTTTAACATATTGATCTTGAATGCTTTTGTCCATCAAAAGTCAAATTAAAACGTCAAGGATCACGCTTGGCACAGACATTGCTCTACTTCTATTGTAAAAAATGTCAAAGAATATCCCTCATCTCCCAAATTGAGGGAAAAATGAAAAGGAGGAAGGAAAAATGAAGAAGCTTACTCTGGTTGGAATTGCTGTTCTTGGTTTGTTTTTGGTAACCGGGAGCGTCTTTGCTGCAACTACAACTGCGCCTTTGACCATAAGTGCCACGGTTTCCTCTACGGCCAAACTAACGCTCGGAGTTGCCTCCATTGCATTCCCCAACGCTGATCCTGACATAACTCCGTCGATCGCTGCTACCCAGAATCCGGTGAGTGTTACTGCAAACGCAAAGACCACAACCAACGGCGCCGTAACGTTGACCGTTGTAACGGGCGGGGATTTAACTGATGCGGGTACCGATGTGATAGCCATAGGGAACGTGACCTGGACAGTGACAGGAACTGGGTTTGTCGCTGGGACGATGAATAAGACCGCAGCCCAATCAGCAGGCGGTTGGACAGGTTCAGGAAGCAGGGCTGGTACATTTAGTTACAATCTGGCCAACAGCTGGTCATATCCGACCGGTTCTTATACCGCAACGGCTACCTATACCTTGAGTTGCCCATAAGGGACTTGAAAACACGGAGAAGATGGAAAGGATAGATCGCCCATGCAGTTCCATGGACGATCTATCCTTTATAAAAGAAAAGGGAGAGGAAATGAGAACGTTTGGCCTGGTTCTTGGAATTCTAGGATTGCTGCTGACTGCGATGCCGGTTTTTGCTGTGAACACAACTCAGCCTCTTACCGTCAACATGGCGATCAGTGCGAGAGCAAAATTGACGTTGGGTGTGAACGCCATTAATTTCGCCGATGCAGACCCTGATACCAGCCCGTCTATTTCTGCGACGGAGAATCCGGTTTCCGTTACAGCAAAAGTGAGGACCGGGGCTTCGTCCATTGCAACATTGACCCATCTTGCGTCCGGCGATTTGACATCCGGGAGCAATACCATCGCGATCAGCAACGTCACCTGGACCGCAACAGGATCAGGATTTGTCGCAGGGACGATGAACAGGACCACAGCCCAATCCGCTGGCAGTTGGACCGGTTCGGGAAGCTATAGCGGGACGTTCAGTTATTCCATCGTGAACAGTTGGTCTTACGCCACCGGAAATTATACGGCATCAACGACCTATACGTTGACGGCACCCTAAGAGCTCTGAAGTAAACCCGAAACGGGTAGACAAGATAGCGCAAAGAAGAATGAGCCTCCCTGAAAGGCAGAGACTTATTCTTCCTTTTGTGCTTTCTGTCAGTATCTTGCATTTCCAGATGGAAGTTGCTTCATGAAAAAAGGGACTTTATTGGCTCTATTTTTCATCCTCTGCTCGCTCATGATAGGGCGTGTGGAGGCTGCGCAAATTAGCTCCTTCACGATCACACCAACGACCACCAGTTTTGCAGATCAGGATCCCGATTCCTACGGAGAGGTAACTTCTTCTCCCAGCTTGGCCGTCAATTTTTCGATGACAGGACTCAACGCGAATCAAAGTTGGACCCTTGACATCTCAGCAAATACAAACCTAGTCAGCGGGTCAAACGTCATCCCTGCCGGAAATATCCGCTGGACGGCGACAGGAAGCGGAACCCCAAATCCGACCTTCTATAACAATACCCTTGTCTTGGGCTCTTACGTTTTAGCAGGCACGGGGCCCGGGCGGGCGAGCGGAAATGTGAATATTACATCCACTTTTTACTTCTATCTTAGAAATTACTGGACTTATTCTACGGGGAATTATAGCGGAACGGTTACATTTAGGCTTACGGTTCCTCGTGCGAACGGCGGAACCCGGACTTCGACCCAAACCGTTACGTTGTCCACGAACTTAGCCGCAAGGGCAAAGCTCCGATTCGGATTGTTGGCATTGAGCTTCCCGGATGCGGACCCGGACACAGTGCCCTCTAACCCTGCGAACGTGAATCCCCTTTCTGTCACCTCAAGTGCCAGGACAGGCGCCAGCTCCACCGCCACGTTGACCTGTCTCGCAACCGGCGATCTCGTTTCAGGAGCAAGCACCGTTGCCATTGGCAACATGACATGGACGGCAAGTGGATCCGGTTATGTGTCAGGCACGATGAATCGGACGACCCCGCAGACCGCAGGGAGTTGGACCGGACCCGGACAACAGGCAGGCACATTTAGTTATTTTGTGACCAATTTGTGGTCTTATGCAGTCGGAAATTATTCAACCACGATTAGCTACACGCTGAATGCACCCTGAAGGAAAAGATGATGAAGCGAAGAGCACTCGCAATTTTGTTGGTAGGTATCATTTTCATCCTGATTCCGAACTTTGCCTTTTCGGCCGAGGTTTCGATCAGTGTCTCCCCCATCCGGGTGGAGCATCTGGTTAAGCAGGGGGAGCAGGGCACGGATATGATTTCGGTAACGAACGACGGAACAGCCGCCACCCGCTTGAAGGTATCGATCGAAGACTGGACGCTGACCAAGGATGGGAATCCTACGTTCATGAAAGCAGGAAACAATCGATACTCTTGTTCGGAATGGATCCGGATCAATCCGGTCGATTTTCGGCTCGCTCCGGGCCAAACCAGAGAAGTGAGGTATACCGTTACAGTACCTCAGGGGACAGAAGACGGCGGATATCGAGCTGCGATCATCTTTGAAACGATCCCTGACTTCACTCCGGGCGACAAGATCAAGCGGGTTTTTCTGAAGGGAAGGATTGTCACCATCGTTTACGAGGTGGTCGGCAAGCCCGCCCCGGAAGGGTACTCGAACGGATTGAGGGCTGAGTCCAAAAAGGAGGGCGTCGATTTCGTCCTCGCCCTCCAAAATACGGGGAAAGTCCATTTCAGGACAAAAGGGTCAATTACGGTCAAGGATTCAAACGGAAACAAAGCATTTGAGGTGGAATTGCCGGACGTGCCGGTTCTCCCCGGGTCGGAAAGAGAAGTTAAGGTCAGCTATGACCATTCGCTCCCGAAGGGGAAATATGCAGCAGCCGCCGTCGTAGATATCGGAAGAAGAGAGCTGATCGGCGCTGAGGCCATGTTTGAAATGAAATAGGTGGTGGTCTTCGTTCCGGACGGAGCAAGTCCGGTTCAATCAATGCAGATGTTCGGTAAAATTGGAAACCCACTGGATCATGGTAATTCAAGTTGAAGTCAAAACCGTTGCTGAAAAACCTTCGATTTCTTAAAGCCTCTCTCTTCATCATCGCTCTCTGCTCCGTTGCCTTTAATTTCCCACTCTCCACGTTCCAACCTCTGGCTGATGCCCTTGACGAAGGGGGCGCCAGGACGGGAATCGAATACCGGTCAGTCGGCCGCGAGACATCCGCCAGCGACACAAACCGATTTGAGATCGATACGCATGTGGACGTCTGGCAGAAGGCGCCCAATGTCGGAACTTTTGCCCTCTGGCTCGACTGGATCAATGGCAAGAATGACGACAAGACCAACAAGTTGGGAAGAGGATATTTTGCTCTGACGGATTTTAGGTACAATGGCTTCATTTTCAACGGGCTGGTTGGTGATTCCCCCCTGAAGTTTACAAACCTGCCGGAAAGATTTTCAAATGTGATCTATCCAGACATCTATTTTCGGGGAGGTAAGGCCGAACTTCTTTTCGACCGGGGAATGGTTCAATTTTTTGGAGGAAAGGTGGCAAGGCTGGAAGGCCTCCTCGGGAGGACCTATGATACGACCGATGAGGTTTTCTACGGCTTCAACGGAAATTTCAGACCCGTCCCGATTCTTCTCCTCGGAACAGGGTTTATTCGAACACAGGATGAAGTCGACAGCCTGAACAGGCCCGTCACAAAGAATAACAATATCTTCTTATTCGATTCCCAACTGGAGATCTTCAAATGGATGAAATGGCAGACGGATTTTCGGAGAAGCGATTTCAGGGGGGAACCGGGGGTCCAAAATCAGAGTGACTATTCCCTCCTATCGGGTCCCAAGATCAAGACTGAAAATTTCAGATTCGAAGCCAATTATCGTCGCATCGGGACAGACTATCGTTTCGTGAACCAAGCAACTCAAGGGGCGAGCGATCAGGAGGGTTTTTTTCTCCTGACGGAGTACAGGCCCTGGAAGGAAGTCACCCTCTTCGGCAATGCGGACCGTTATCATGATAATGTGTCCGACAAACCGGATCTCAACAGAACCGACAATACACGCGGCCTCGTCGGCCTCTCCTTTTTTTCTCCAAGATATCCCTCTCTGTACGTCACCTTCGATATGGCGGACCAAAAGAGCCGTTTTGACCTACCCTCGCCTGCTAACAACCTAACCTCCACATTTTTTTCCGAAGTTCGATACGATTTTAGGAACTTCAACCCCTATATGCGGTACCGCTGGGTAGACTATCAAGACCGAATTGACTCGACGAACGTCTATCGCCAAAATGACGTCACCCTGGGTCTACGGAGAAACCTAAGCCGGGGGTCCATCATCTATCTCGAAGCGGAATTGAATCAGAAGAGGTTTCCCGACGGTGGGAAAACCTATTCCGACGGCGCGAAGGAGAGCGACCTTTCTGGAAAGATCGGCTTCAATTACTACCTGTCCGAAAATCTTTCGTGTTGGGGAGAGGCCATTTATTATAAATTAAACGATAGAGACGAGGACACCCGGAGGGACAAGGTAGAGGGAGCTTTTGGATTGACCGCTCAACTTCCATGGAACCTCCAGGCTTACGGTGACATTCGATATGACCAGGTCCTTAACCCCCAAAAAGAGAGCCTCAAGTCTCATGGTTTCCAGGCCAATCTCAGGGTTATGAAAAGGTTCGGCTGGGGGAAGCACGAGAAAATTGCTGGCCTCAAGCCAGGCGTCGAGACAGAAGGATACGGAACCGTTGAGGGGGTTGTGTTCAACGACGTCAACCGAAACGGGATTCAGAATAAAGGAGAGCAAGGCATTAAAGAAGTTAGAATTCGTCTTGAAGATGGCTCAACGGTCACGACCGACGAGAAGGGGTATTACCAGTTTTCGAGGGTGCAGATAGGACACCACTTAGTCACACTCGACGTAAGGAGAATTCCCGCAGAGTTCAGCATCATCAGTCCCGAGAAGAGATGGATTGAAGTTAACTTGAGGGAGACAGTGCGGGTGAATTTCCAGTTGATCGCTGCCGGCAGGATTGAAGGCAGGGTGATGAACGATCTCAATGGCAACGGCAAAACCGACTCTGGCGAAAAAGGGATCTCGGATGTCCTTGTTCTCTTAGAGCCGGGCGATATGAACACTTACACGGATGAAGACGGGAAATTCATCTTTGAGAACATCCTGCCCGGTGCCTATAAGATCACATTGGATCCTGTAACGTTACCCGAAGATTCTCTCTATACCTCACCGGAAGAACTCAAGCTTGAAGTGCCGGTGGGGGGTGACGTCAAAGACAGAAACTTCCTGATTTACGTCAAACCTCGGCCGATCATCATGGGGCCGCCAAAGAGGTAGGTACGCCCGATCCCTTTACCTTACCAGAACAGTCGTTGAAACTTCGCTCCTTTCTCTGCTCATCTCTTTGAAATGATGCGATGGATCAAGAACCGCGGAGATGACGTGGTTGCCCGTTGTTGCCCTCCATCTCGTCCTTAAGCTCCGGTGTCCCCCCGGCTCTAAATCGACCTCTTCGGTCGAAAAGACCCTGAGATTATCGTAGAAGAAAACGGGAACCCTCTTCGCCTCCAGGTTTCCCAGGTTGCGAACTGTCACAACGATCTCCACCTCTTCCCCGTTTCGCGGGAGAGGATTCCAAAGGTCAATTCGGCTTCCAACAAATTCTAGACGGATCCCCTCGGCGAGCTTTGCAGGTCGAATGTTCTCCTGCTCTGTTGCGCAGTTTGAGAGCGCGACCCATGTGCATAACGTCAATACGAGGACCATTGGATTTCTTATTGTGTGCATATCCACCCCCTTAAGTTGAATAGGAATTTTAAATCACTTGAGATGGTTTTCTTCTCTCTATGACACCACCGATTTCATTTTCTCCCAGGTTCAGCACGGGATAAGCGTGGCGCGGATAGCAAAGTCCCCCATGATTTGCTAGGAATGATCTCATAGATGGAGGGGAGTTGCAACATGAAAAAAATGGTTCTTATTTCTTGCCTGTCTTTTGTTTTGACCTATCTCCTTTTCGGGAGCGCCCTTGCCCTCACG
>Ga0335081_10022148_pt1 | contig 10278 bp, 13 predicted proteins | sample Lox_Sample_35_FD_206713 | JGI IMG/M metagenome (GOLD analysis project Ga0335081, IMG submission 206713) | Soil microbial communities from Loxahatchee National Wildlife Refuge, Florida, United States - Lox_Sample_3.5 | ecosystem: Environmental > Terrestrial > Soil > Wetlands | place: USA...
GCAATTCTCTCCCCTGTTGCAGGACACCAGACATCCCCGAACTCTTTTGTCTCGGAATCAACCCATTCCCCATTAATATAATTCTTCAGTCTTCGCATCCAATTCCTCCTCCAAAGCTTCTAAAGTCCGCAGACCAAAATACTTTAACTTTAGAATGCTTTGACTGTCAAATGTTTAATTGGCTAGAAAAGCCTGCTTTAAGGTGAAGTTTCTTCCAGCTAATGCCGCGGAGCTTTCCCGGAAGGCGGGGCGAGCAGGATGCGAGCGAGGATAGCTTTCATCCATGTCATTCCGTTTGACGCCGCTTCCTCCCGATTGGTCCACCGGGATGGGGTTGACTCTTGATTGCACTGACCAATCAAAAAGGGTATATTCTCGGCATAACCGTACGATTTCTTCAGCGGACAGCTCTTGAATTGGCATGATTTACTTCTCAGCCTAATATTTATTCCCGACGCTGTCACTCTTGTCCCCTACGATGGTACGTGGCATGCGTGCCGAAGTAGCGAGATACATACATTATAAATGACCCGGAGGATCTCTTCAACGATCACGCCGACACTACTTTGGGTTTCACAGACTTCAAAATACTCTCCGCCGTATCCTGAATCGCTCTCTTCCTTTCCAGTTGAACAAGCGTCACCTTTGGGAAACCCTTTCGGCGTCCACTTCTCCCTGAAACGCCTCCTGAAGGGCTTTCTGGAGGTTTTGAAGGTCTTCTGCTCTCTCCACCTCAACAACCAATTCTCGATCATCTAAAACTTTGAGCCTCCCGTATCGATTCACAACCTCAATCACCTCTTTTGGGTCGACAGTAATCCATCCCTTCATGCGCCGAACCAATTCATCTCCATTAAAACTTCTCTCAATCTGTGTTCCTACACTCCTCTTCTTTGCCTCCCATCCGATCACCGCAGGCTGAAGGACGATGGGAGTAACGGGATCATGCATCGCTGCACATCGGAACCATATTTTCCCTCGAATCATTTCCGAAGACCTCCTTTCCCACCCTGAAAAATAACGGTGGTTGGATAGGTTGTCAAGCCTAAATCCGAGGTGCCTTGACAGGCTTAAGAAAGATAAGCTACGCTGGGAATGTGCTTGATTCTTGGACTGAAAAGGAGCTTAAGATGGATTTGCTCAAAGCGATTCGGGAGAGAAAAAGCATCAGAGCTTTTCGGCCCGATCCTGTCCCCAGAGACACAGTTGAAGAGGTTTTACGATCGGCCATTCACGCTCCGTCCGCGATCAATCTTCAACCCTGGGAGTTTGTTGTCGTCACCGGAGAGGAGAAAGAGCGATTGAGCCGCACGCTGATCAAGGCATATAAGGAAAAGCAGATTGCTTGCAGTCCTGGAAATGTCAAACCCTTGCCTAAAACGTATGGAAAAAGAGGGGCAAAAACACTGGCACTGATGAAGCCCTTTTTCGAAGAAATGGGAGTGGCGGATATCAACCAATACATTAACGAAGGAAGTTGCCGGTTCTATGGGGCCCCGGCCGCCGTCCTCTTCTGCCTGGATGATTCCTTTCCTAAGGCCCGCATGGTGGATGTAGGCGTGGCTTTGGGTTACCTCGCTTTGACAGCCCATGAATTCGGGCTAGGAACCTGTCCGATTGGTTTGATCAGTGCTTACGAGGACGAAATCAAAGACTTGCTCAATATTCCGGAAAACAAAACTGTAGTCGTTGGACTGGCCTTGGGGTACCCCGATTGGGATGTCCCTGTCAACCGGTTTAAATCCCACAGAGATGACCTCGAAAAATTCGTACGGTGGATCGAATAATGGGACCCCTTCCAAAAAAGGCAGCGACGGTAATTCTCCTGAAAGATAAAGAACCTGAAGGTTTTGAGGTATTGCTTCTCAAACGACATGAAAAAAGCAGTTTTATGGGAGGTAATTTTGTCTACCCCGGAGGCCGGGTGGATCGCAGCGACGGTTCGATGGAGATCGGCTCCTTCTCAAAGGGAATGACATGGGAAGAGGCGCAGCGGATTCTCGGAGGAATGTTCTCTCCGGAGGAGAGCTTCGCATTCTGGATTGCCGCCCTCCGGGAATTATTTGAAGAGGCTGGAGTTCTTCTCGCCCACGCTCGGACAGGGAAACCCCTCGAACTCAGAGCCCGGGATGAGCGGCAGAGATTCCAAGACTACCGAAAATCGCTCCAAAGCCGGAAGGTAAGCATCTGCGAAATAGCGCGGAAAGAAAACCTCCTCCTCGGTCTGGACCAGATCCACTATTATGCACATTGGATTACCCCGGAAGCTCGGTCTGAGAGGTTCGATACCTGTTTCTTTCTTGCGCGCTACCCCTCGGGACAGGAAGCCACTCACGATCAAAAGGAGACGACGGCTGGGGTTTGGCTAGCTCCCCGTAAAGCGCTTGAAGAGAACTTGACGGGAGAGATCATCTTGAGTCCGCCGACCTTGAAAACGCTGGAGGATCTGTCCAGATTCAAGAGCATTGAGGATATCCTAGACTCATCGACAAAGAAGGACATCCAACCCGTCCTTCCCATCCTCACCCAAATATCCAATCGCCCTGTTCTTATTTTTCCCTGGGATGCGGAATATGACCTTTTCGAGAGAGGAGAACTCCCCACGCCCATTGATCACGGGCATCCTTCTCGACCCGGCGACAATACAACCCGTCTTCTGATGCAGGAAAACCGTTGGCTTCCCTATTGCCGTCCTTGATAAGGCATGCTAGATCAAGCTCGTGTCTTCAACCTTGGAGATCCCGCCGGCAACCATGAATGATCCTTTTTATTTTTTCCCCGCGATAAGACCTATCGTCCCCAGCATAAACGGCAATCTGAGCATCGTCGGAATAAAGGTGGCATTCCGGGTCTCTACAAACTCAACCTCTGTTATTCCCCAACTTCGGATCGTCCTGACCAAGTCCTCTGTATTGCCGTACAGTCGCTTCGCGAGAAACAAATCCTGAAAGGCAAACTTACCCCCCTTCTTGACCACACGCAATGCTTCGCGAATGACTGCCCGCTTATCTCCCTCATCGCTCACTTCGTGAAACACTAAATTGCTCACGACGGCGTCAAAGCAATTATCCTTAAAAGGCAACGCCGACGCGCTGGCCTTCTGGAAGATCACCTGCTCATCTACCCCTTCCACCTTCGCATTCCGTTCGCATCTTATTTTTGAGTATTCCCACCGGCTTCCCCAATCGTCGATACCGATCACCTGCGCTCCTGCATACTTCCGCGCGAGGTGGATGGTGAGGGCAGCGTTTCCGCAGCCGATATCCAAGGCTAACCCTTTTCCATTCCAATCCAGATGTGCCAAGACCAAGGCACGGATCTGGTCTTGTACATTTCCTCCCTGAGAGGAAAACCGGTATCGGGCATATGCAAGATACGCAGAACCCAAAAGGAACAACCCAGCCGGGATCGACGAAAACCAGATCCAAAAGGCCAATCCGAAAAAAATGAGACCGATCATACTTGGGGCAAAGATCAGTCTCTTTGAAACCCAATTACCGTAATCTGGTTTTGCTGTCATCGGTCCCTCCATGGTTGTTTGGATGATTTCTTAATTTCTTCCTTGTTTTAACTTTCTGCGTCGAACGCTCCTCGAGACATCTCGTGCCCTGTGGCCTTGCGTCTACTTGAATTGCTTTTCGACTCTCACCGACTCACGGCGTCACGCTATCTCTTTTTTCCTTCGGTCTCTCGATCTCTCCCAAATAATGCATTGGCTTCTGAACTTACAGTAAAGCTTTGGATCGATACATTCACAGCAGTGATCGATGTTCAAACACTCGCAGCACTCCTGACAGAATCCGGTTTCGTGTTTGTGGCAGACACCAACCGCCTCCCGGTCCGGATGATTCCTGCACTTCACTGCTTTTTCTCCCCGATTCCCTTCCGCAGCCGCCTCGGGACAGGACGCGGCATGAGCAGCACATAGGTCGCCCCGGCCCCGCCATCACAGATTCTCGCACTTGCGTAGGCGGCAACCCACTTCCGCCAAGGCCCATGCGTAAGCCATTCCACCACCTTCTTCTTCAGCACAGGCTCGCACGGGGACGAAAGACCTCTGCCGTGGACGATTAAAACCCCCGTCTTACCCGTCGTCACAGCCCATTTTAAGAATTTCTCAAAGACTTCCTTGGCGTCTTCGACAAGAAGTCCGTGAAGGTCTACAAAAGCCTGGATTGAATATTCTCCCCGGTGCAGACGTTTTGCAAGGCCCGGACGGACATGACAACTCGTGCCTTCGATATACTCCGGCGTGTCAGCAACATTAAAACCCCTTCCGTATTTCACGAGGTCAGCGAGCTTTGCCAATATTTCAGCGTCTTCCCTATCCCTTGAGCTTTCAGGCAGTTCCACTTGAAAGATTCTCTCAACATGCTTGTCCCTTGACATCAGCCTAACGCCTTCCATCGCCTTTTTGAAGAGATCTTCTTCCAATTCGGGACCCTGGCTATCCTCTGATGCTATCGGATCAACCCGAGGGCGCTCTGAAAACGAAAGCGGTTTGCTTTTGAGCAAGGCCCTTAGATCCTCAAAGGATTTGAAGGTGAATGAAGGTTTGGAAGACTTCATGCAACCACCCCGCACTCTCAATGGTCTCGCACAAAATAATTCTAAACAAAAATACGGGAAATATCAAAAAGATGTTTTTTCAGAGACTTTCTAAAAGAAAATGTCTTGCCGATGTCAGGAAGAGAATGACTCTCGACGTAAGGATGACCGCTGGATCGCCGTGGTTCATCCTGGCCGGCACATACGGGTCTAAACTCTTTCAGTCTGTCGACGTCGAGGGCTACACCATGACCGGGGATTCAACGGCGTTGAAGCCAAAAGGCAGAAACACTTGTTGGCAGGAGGACGAAGGTCAGATTCTAGGGAACGAACCGGATGATTTCGGAATCCTCGACGAGGTTTGTTTTCTTTTAGCCTTCGTCTAATTCATATTTGAATCTATTGAAACTGAAATGGGACACCAGTTTCTCCTTTGTAAAGAGGAGAATGCTATTTCTTTTCTTATAAATCCAGACTGAGGTATGAGCTTGATCGTCCGGATCGGTAACCAAGAACATCGTTCCCAGTTTGCTTAATTTTCCGAGCTGATTCAGGTTGACCTGCGTCTCCGGCTCGCCCCACTGGGTAAGAAAAATCTTTTGATTGAGGCCGGCCATAAATGAATGCGCGCCCTCGGGGGTCTGTTTAGAACGAGACTTGCGCAAATTCGAAATGAAACCTAACCCGGGAATTGCCATTTTCTTGCCGTTATGTCTTCGCTTAAACTCAATGCAGAGTTGCTTCGACCTGGAGCAAAGCGGGCTTTTGACGCCCTTGATCATCAACCGGGGATCTTGTTCGCATTTTTAATGCCAAGTGTTGGCTTGCCCCAAATAAACGGGAAAAAAAGATTAAGAGCTTGATATCATAAGGCTTTTGTTCATGCTTGAATCGCCAGCCGATCCTTTTGAACCGGTGAGTTGCCAATACGATTTCTATTAGGCGTGACAAATTTTGTTTCCAGGTGCAGTAGAATGTCACTTGACAAGATGTTATCATATCGTGTACGTATTTTCTTCCAAAAAGCACGAAGCAAGGAGATGGTTCATGATAACACGAAGAATCGTCAAAATGGCTTTCGTCACGATCCTGGGGATGCTTTTTACAGGAGCCGCGTCAGCAGCCGGGCCGAAGGCAATCAAGAAATACCCCATTCCGGAACATGGAACGCTTGAGTTGAATGTTCCTGCCTCCTGGAAAGCCAAAATGCATCATCCTCAGGAGAACATGCCTCCCACCATTATTTTCGACCCTGCAAAGGGGAATGACTTTCAGGTCATGATCGCTGTGATGCTGGGCAAAACAGGAGACAAAGACTTCAACAGCAAAGAGAAGGTCCAAACCTACGTTGAAAAACTCGGCCAAGAGCTTTTACCTAATGCAGTCGAAACCAAGGTCGAATCGCATGAAATCAAAGGCACGACCAACGTGGGCTATTACTTTTCGGTCACCGACAAAGCCCCCAACCCGGGAGAATATCGCTACATGACTCGGGGAGCAATCGGAGTTGGAAACCTATTGCTCAGTTTCACGATTCTTCACCGTGTGAAAGACTCCCAATCTGTTTTGGATGCTCTTTCTATTCTCCAGGAGGCGAACCAGGGTGCAAAATAGCCGCACAGGATAAAACAAAGGCGATGACGTTCCTCCTCATCTTTCTGGGCTTCGTTGTGCTTGCGTGGCTCATCCGCTCCTTTTTTCTCCGAAAAAAGAGGGTGCTCACCCCGCGCCCTGTTAGACGATGTTCAGTGTGCGGCGGTGAGTCAATATATGGTTATTCCGAAAATGCGGAGGAAAAGATGAAGAACATAAGGTCGATGTGCATCCAGTGCTTAGCTTCTCAGCTTGAGAAAGACTATACCACTTTCTCCGCGCGAGCAATCGTCTTTCAACCTGTTCGCGGGCTCCCCTGCTACGTTTTCCACTCCAGCAAGGAATGGGGTGAATCATTCAAGGAATCAAAGATGGATGATGATACCAGGGCTCATCTGTTGAACATGCCCCCTCTTTGCCGCGACTGTGGTCAAAAGGCAAATTTCTTATGGATTGAATCCGGAGGTCTTACCATCCATAATTTCGGAAGCGTCTTGAGGAAAGGTTTCTCTGGAACACTTCTACCTAGAAATCCAAAGCCCGTCTCTCTATGCGGAAAATGTTGTGTGAATCATATTGCCGAAGAATTGAGAAAAAAACAGATAGAGTATCTTGAAGTATCCGGCCCCAAAGGAGTAGATGACGGATTCATTATCCCGATGGCTTACTAACCAGATCCGATGAGCCTGCCTCTCTCTCGCCGCATCTACTTTCGTCATCGCATCGGCCATTCCTCTCAATTCCGCCTCCATGAGTTGACATAAGGCTCACGACGTCTTATAAATTATTGAGTTTTGTAATATCCCTGACGGATGAGAAAATGCTTAAGGAATCTGTTTTAAAGATAAAAAGACCAAGGCCTCTTAAAGCCGACTTACATCTTCACACGGCTGAAGATCCCCTCGACCGTGTCCGATACACGGCAAAAGAGCTTATCTCAAAGGCTGCGAATGAAAAGTTTGACGTCATTTCCATCACCAATCATCACCAGATGACCTTCAATCGCGACCTGTTATCCTATGCCGAGGAAAGGGGGATCCTCCTCATCCCTGGCGTCGAGATGACGATTCAGAGACGCCATGTCCTCGTCCTCAACCCTCCTCCGTACAAACTGTGCACGGATTTCCACTCTCTTTCAAAACTGTGCCGCCCGGAGACCTTGATCGTCGCCCCACACCCTTATTTCCCGGGCAGCTATTCCTTGAATGGGTACCTCCTAAAACACCTGGATCTCTTCGACGCCCTCGAATATTGTCATTTCTATTCTTCAATGATCAACTTCAACCAAAGAGCGTTGGAGGTATGCCAAACTCTTGGATTTCCTCTCGTCGGGAACTCGGACGCCCATTTCCTCTCTCAGATGGGGACAACCTATTCATTGATCTATGCGGAGAAGAACCTTGACTCTATTTTCGCGGCCATCCGCGCGAATCGGGTGGAGGTCGTCACTCGCCCACTCAATCATCTCGAGATGGGATCGATCGCGAATCGATTCCTCCGAATGAAGCTTCGGGCTAAAATGACGAAGCGCCGGCCCGTACAACACCCCCGTCTCAGAGCGACCCCCCCTTCTCCTTAATCGAGCCTCGTTGAAACAGAAAACAACGCTAACAATCAAGCAGACGCTTTTTCTCAATCAACACTTGTGTTCCCACGTTTTGTTCTTTCTTGACACTCCACATCCCAACCTATATATTTGATTTGTTATCCAAGAATAAGGTTTCTTGAGAAAGCCGCCTGTGATCCTTCCGTCCCAACGTATAAGCGCTGGTTTACTGCTCCTGATGTGTTTTTTGGCGGGGAATTCTGCTTTTGCACAGGAGGCTCATCCTCAAGATCTGGATTCCAACATAAGCGAAAGAATCAACTTCATCCAGGCATCTTTTGACCAAGGGGAAACTCGCGCCAAAACCTGGTCCTATTCGTGGACGGGCATTTATGGGGCACTGGCAGGATTTCAAACCTTTCAAACATTTTATAAACGTCACGATAAAGCGTCGAATATCGTAGGTGCCTCTGAGTCTCTCCTTGGGCTTGCCGCGCTCATCGCCGATCCTTTTCACGCACGCTCTTCCGGAAAGGATTTGAGAGAAATTCCGGAGGGGACTCCAGAAGAACAGCGGCACAAATTGGAAATGGCGGAGAAATTACTGGAAAGAAACTATAAACAGGAGAAATTCGGAAGGTCATTGCCTAACCATCTCGTTGTGCTTGCTGTGAATGCTGTGGGAGGTGCGATTATATGGCATAATAGCGGGGGGAGAGATGCACTCATGAGTTTTTTATCCGGTATTGCTATAAGCGAAGCTCAGATTTGGACACAACCGACCAGAGCCGTTACGGATTATAACGACTATCGCAGCAAGTATAAAGGTATCCAGAGTAGCATCCCTGAGAAAAAATACTTCATCGCCCCTTCTCTAAATGGATTCGTGGTAGGGGTGACCTTCTAAGAAAAGTACAAGAATCCCAATTTCTGCCATTTGGTTTTAAGGCTGTCTCGGCAATACGAAGTTAATGAAAACCTTTTGTTGATTATGAGACTTCGACGATGGGCCTGAACGCATCAAAGGAAGACACACTTTGAGAATGGATTCCAGGAAGCTCACTTGTTTCTGTGGCCTTCTTGGCTCGGCTATTTTGATATTCGGCTCCCTTGTCACAGCCATTGCCTACCGCGGCAAGGAAGGGGAATACTATTCGATTCTAAATCATTTTATCTCCGAGTTGGGCGAAGTCGGCATTTCAAGGTTGGCATCTGTTTTCAATGCCAGTTTGACGATAGGCGGCCTTGTCCTCGTCCTCTATGTCATCGGACTAGGACGGTATATCCATACATGGAAGGGCTATGTTGCCACAGCTTTTGGCATTCTCTCCTGTCTCTCATGCAGCTTATTGGGTGTTTTTCCAACGAATTACCCTGCTCTTCATGATCTGTTTGCTGATTCATTCTTTTATAACGGATTAGTTGCCACGACGCTTTTCACGCTGGGAATCGTCTTCGACAGGAAGAACAAAGTGGCGAAGTGGCTTGCTATCCCAGCCGTCATCACGGTCGCGGGTTTCGTATCTTTTCTTGTCATACCTGAGGCTGCCAGCTTGACCCGCGTCCAGACGCTCTATCCAAACCAACCTGCACGCCCGGAGATTTGGCCGACCACGATCGCAGAATGGTCAGTCTTTATAAGTGGGATCGTATGGTTTGTCTTGACGTCTGCCTACCTGATGACGAAGAAGCCGGGAAGTCCGCCGAAATAGCGGTGGAAGGATGCCCTGAAGCCGGGAATCTTGATTCTGAAGCGTTACTCATGCATCAACGAGCTATCCTTGGCTTTCGGGGCCATTTGAGATTGAACATGCAATCAGTTACTCTGATTGATGCTCGGACTTGAGCAGGTCATTGATTGTTTTGACGGGATTAAACGTTGTAATCGGAACTTCTACAAAGACAGTAATCCATTCCGACATGGCTCCATTCCATAATCCGGGGAGCTCCAAGGACTTGAGATCTCGGCCATCCTTTGATTTCTGAGAAATAAAAACAGCCGCTGGATTCACATAATCCCTTAACTGGAACGAATGACCCTGGAAATCTCTGACAGCACAGACAAGATCAACCGGGTTGAAATGGCTGGAAGCAGCCCAAATCGCCTGCTGCTCGGAAGATTGGGGGTCCACCTCGGCGCTTTCAACGATTTGAAGAGATAAATCCCCGTCTTTTCCTTCCACCCAGTAAGGTCCCCCACCCGGCTCCCCCTCGTTCCTAACCATCCCGCAAATCCTTAAAGGCCGGCTCAACTTTCTTAGGAGGAATTCCCTTTTCCGGTCAGCGGTCCATTGTCTGAACGCTTTTGGCTCCGGGATCGACAGCCTGTTCCTGGCGAAGTCCGCGGCCGATTCAAGCGATGCGATCTCTTTCGATCCCTCGTTCAACTGCTGCAGGTAACGCCTGATGGTTTCGTGGATTTCAACCAAAAGCCCTCCTAACACTTTCTTCCAGATCACCGTGGGTCCCCTGAGCCGATCGGGCAAAATATTGTCAATATTCTTCAGATAGATCAGATCCCCCTGGATACCCTCCAGGTTGGAAAGAAGCGCACCATGTCCTCCTGGCCTAAAGAGAAGATGTCCGTCTTT
>Ga0335081_10022149_pt1 | contig 10278 bp, 7 predicted proteins | sample Lox_Sample_35_FD_206713 | JGI IMG/M metagenome (GOLD analysis project Ga0335081, IMG submission 206713) | Soil microbial communities from Loxahatchee National Wildlife Refuge, Florida, United States - Lox_Sample_3.5 | ecosystem: Environmental > Terrestrial > Soil > Wetlands | place: USA: Florida...
CCTATTCGCGTCAGCATTTTCAGTGACGATCTCGCGGAGAATAACTATGAAACGACTTAGCATGTTGTTCATCTCAGTCGCGTTCGTTAGCCTGTTGGCTCCTTGCGCTGAAGCGCAGTTCACTGTCACAACTCTTTTGACGATGACCGGCGACAGTTCCACCGGAGGCAGTCCCGAATCCAGCCTGATCTTCGATTCCGCCGGCAATCTCTATGGCACGACCTCCGGTCCCGCCGAAGTCTTCCAACTCAGCCCTAACTCCGACGGCACGTGGACAGAAAACATCCTATGGAAATCTCTGTCTGCCTCCGATCCGAGTGACATCAGGCCAGGAGTCGTGTTCGACGCGGCGGGCAATCTATTCGCCACCTCCGTCTCTGGGGGGCAGAACGGATGCGGTACCGTATTTAAGCTCAGCCACAACTCTGACGGGACGTGGTCCGAAAAGAATCTGGTGGACTTCGATTGCGGCAGCGGAGGATCGTTTCCGGTTGGAGGCGTAACCTTGGATATCGCAGGCAATGTCTTCGGCGGCACTACGCAAGGTGGGAACTTCGGAAATGGAGTGATCTTTGAACTCACCCCAGACTCCGACGGAAGCTACACGGAAAAGGTAATCCACCACTTCACCGGCGGCAACGACGGGAGATCCCCAGACCATCCGTTCCTTGTCTTCGACTCCAGCGGCAACTTGTATGGCTCCGCCGCTCAGGGCGGCCAGCATAACTGTCCCGACTTTTCCGCCGACGCTGGCTGCGGCACAATTTTCAAACTGACTCCCCGGGCGGGTGGTACGTGGGCGCTTGCTGTACTCCACACGTTCACCGGAGGAGCGGATGGCGGCAACCCCCAGGCAACGCTTCTCTTCGACAAGGCAGGAAACCTCTACGGCACGACTTGGGAAGGTGGTCAGTACGGGCAGGGCGTCGCCTTCGAACTTATTCCGCATGCTAACGGGAAATGGGGAGAAAAGGTGTTGCACGCATTCAAGAGCGGCGGAGATGGTGCGAACCCGTTCGGTGGCCTGATCTCGGACGCAGCCGGCAATCTCTATGGAACGACCAGTGTTGGCGGAAACAACCAATGCGGCAACAGCAGCCTCCCCGTCGGCTGCGGCGTCGTGTATGAGCTGACACCAAAGTCCAAAGGCACCATGACCGAAACAATTCTGATCCGCTTCCATGGAACACCGAATGCGACGCCCTACAACGACTTGCTGATGGATAGTACTGGCAATCTCTACGGCACCGCCGCAGGCTATGGCGCCGCAAACGCCGGAGCCGTCTACGAGGTTGTGCGCAGCGCAAGCGAAGTCGACTGAAACACAGTGCTCGAGCGGGACTGATTGGATAACCGTGTCGGCTCCTTTCCTCCGAGCCTTGCTTTGCTTGAGCCGGGCTTTTGACTTCACCGAGACCGCCACGGCAAGGGTGCCCCGTCCTCGCGTTTTTTGCGAGGGCGGGAACGATGCTGCCGACGTGTGGAGATTTTGACTTCAGTCCTGTCGACCGCCACGGGAGCACGCCGTGAATCGTTCAGCGCTGACCTTCTTACGCTACGCGATCGCGAAACGAAATCTTTGACCACCCCACATCCACTTGCACGCGCCCGCCTTCTCCCAGCTGATAAAACCGGTAACTGCTCCACCGCCACTGTTCGGCAGATTCCACCAGTCCGCGCTTCACGGGATTGCGATGCATGTACCGGAGCTTCTCCACTCGATTCTTCGCCGAACAGTTGGCCCTGACGCGGATCGCGTCGCTTCCTCCTGGGTAACAAGCTGTGCGCGGTGCGTTGCTTCAGCACTTGCATTACGGTCGAAGGAGTGCCCACCTCCGGTTCGGTGATCAGCAGATGGAAGTGCTCGGGCATGAGGACATAGCCCACCACAACGAAGCGATAGCGTTCGCGCGTCTGCTCGAGGATACTCAAGAATCGGTCGCGGGATTTTGCAGAATTCAGGAACGGCAATCGCCGGTAACACGAGCAGGTGATAAAGTGCAGGTGATGAGCGCCGTAAGTGCGATGCAGACCGCTGGGCATAAAAATCTCATGATATCGGCAACATCGTTCCCGCCCTCGCCAAAAACGCGAGGACGGGGCACCCGAGCCTGATCTGAAGAAAGGGGGTTCGTCCCGTCTGTCCCAGATTTTTCCAAGAAAGGGGGTTCGCCCCGTCCGTCCCCGATTTTTGTCATTTTTAATTCTTCAGCGGCGCTAGACAGCATAGCCGAAATCGTTGTCCGGATCCGCAAATGCATGGGTCGTCTTTCCCAATTCCACGCTCGCCACACATCCTCAAGAGCTCCCTCTGGCTCTTCGCACGCCAATAACTTGTCGCATTATCCGACCGCAGAACGTTACCCCAGACCGCGGGTACGCGCGTGATTATGGCGCTTTCGGTCATTAAGCTGAGCAGTTTATCGTTGGCTTTCTGAAGTATTTCGACGGGGACCATTCGCTTTAATCCTGCGTTGACCGAAGCACTGAATTCTCGGCCTGTGGCCACAGAAAGGGCCTGTCCGACCTCTCGCCGGAAAGATTCGCCGTCTGCGGACTCTCGGAAGCGTAGTATTCCAAATAGGACCGCTGGCTGTGCCTGAACCAGTGCACCCAGGTCGGAGTTAAAGAAACGAGTGAGCGCGTAACTGGCGACCTGTTCGGCTGACCGTTCCCCCGGCTGCACTCCGAATGCCGCAGTCACAAGCTGGGTGCCTCCGTAAGATACTTTTGTCGCCTTAATACCATATTCACTGCACAGAGCCGCGGTCTGCACTAGGTGTGCCACGCGCAAGTAGGAATATCTGAGCCATCTTGGGACTTGCGACGGTACGATGGCATCCCCTATGCCGAGTAATTTCGACACCCCCGGCATTAGCAGGGCGCTTCTTGCCAGTGAGGGGAGGTTTACGATGTCGGTCTTGTCATAAATAATGGTCTTTTGTTCGAGCTCTTTGAAAAGAGCTTCCGCCTCCTTTTCTTTCCCCGGCTGTGCGTGCATGCTGCGAGCGATGATGTCTGACACCGGTTGGGGAGAGACGCCGTCTTTCTCTCGTGTCGTTACGCTCACGAGCGCTCCGAGGGGCTCTCCCATTTTGAAGCTGACCCCGAGTTGTGCCAAAGTGTGGACGAATCGAAGCACGTCCCGGCGAACTAGATCCCAGAATACGTTCGAGCCCAACAGAGTATGCACCGGCACGAAGGAAGGAAAGGGTAGGTATATGTAGTCAAAGCAGATGAGCCCAACGACCAAGTCATGCATGGCGGTACTGGTTTTAACGATTATCTCATCGTCCGTAAATCCCAGTCCGAATGTGGCTTGGATCTCGGTGCCGTCCCCGTCATTGCTCTTAGCCGTTATCTCTTGTGACGTGCTCCATGTCCCAGGTGGGATGACGTCGGAGATGTAGTATGCAGTCTTTCCGGTCGGGACCTTCCATCGGCTCAAAATCTCAGTGGGCGCGTCGGTTTCACTTAGGAACGCAAGGCTCGTACTAACCTGCGGTGGCTTCGACTGGATGATGTAGTCGAGTACGGTCATCGCGCCGTTGTGGTCGGAGCGGAGCTTAACTGAGTACTGAATCCGATGCAAAGAAGGACTCGGCAGTGTTTCATTTGTTACCGCGAAGTGCGGACCCGCTCCGAAGATATTCATCTCTCTAGCATTCTCCGCAAGGAGACGGATCACATAATTATCTCGGACTCCGTAACCGAGAAATACCATCGAGTAGCCAGAGAAAAGGTACTTGAGAGCCTGCAGGTAAGACGGGTCGGCTGTGAGGGTCTGGTAATCTGAAGTTGCCAATATCGTGCTGGCAACCGAGCTAACACTCCCATGTAGCTTCGCGATGAATGACGTTTCTTCTTGTAAGAGATTGATGCATCTCTGAGTGTCGCTCCTCTGGACTAGAGTGAAGGCTCCCAAGCTCGTCTCAAGAGCTTCGTCCACGTTAGTCGTCACGATGAACGCAGGCCGTATGTTTGAAAGCAGGGAGATGAAGGCGCGGTATGTCTCTTGTTGCGGTTTCGGGCTGAATGCGTCGACTATGAATCTGTTATAAAGACTCAAATCTAGGTCCTTGCACATCTGAAACAGGCTTGGGAAGTCCCCCTTGTTAAGTAGCGTAAGTGCGCGCTTGTTGTCGAAGGCGGTGGATTGTTTCGCGAATGTACGCCTGATTTCGTGGCTCAGGTCCTTCCAGGAGGGATAGCCCAGCCATCTGCTGGCGCCCGCTCCGATCCAGAAAACAATTCGGTTCGTACCCCTCGATGCGATTGCCGAGAGCTGGCGAAGCGCGACAACCGTTCCGGGGTCGTCTGCATTGAGCATCAGGAGATCTTAGCTCACAAAGGAAAAACCGGGACAGACGGAACGTTTACCTTATTTACGCTCAGGCGCTAATCCCACGGTCGAAGAAGCGCTCTCAAAACTCGCGCATCCCGTCCAGCGCATTCACAAGATCGTTACGCAAATCTTCCACATCCTCCAGCCCGATATTCAGCCGCACGATCCTGTGGCCGTAATCCGGACGATTCTTATTTCCATGCAGATCGTACGCGACCGCGAGACTCGTCACCCCCGCCCAGCTGTAGCCAATTTCGAATAGCTCCAGCGCATCCACGAATCCGAGCACTTGCTGCTTCGAAAATTCTCGCTTGAAGACGATCGAGAACACTCCCGCCGATCCCGTGAAGTCCCGCTTCCAGCACTGATGTCCTGGACACGACTCGAGCGCCGGATGCAGCACAAGTTCCACCTCCGGCCGCGCCGCGAGCCACCGCGCCAGATCGAGCGCCGACGCTGCAATCGCCTTCAACCGCACGCCCATCGTCTTCAATCCGCGCAACGCTAGGCTCGCCTCGTCCGGAGACACCGCCAGCCCCACCATCTGCTGCGCCGCTCCAATCCGATCGAACACTTCTTTCTCGCGGGCCGTGATCGATCCCAGCAGCAGATCGCTGTGGCCGCCGACATACTTCGTCAGCGCCTGCATCGTGATGTCCACCCCGTGCGCGAACGCGTCGAACAGCACTCCCGCCGCCCACGTGTTATCGAGCACGACCAGCGCTCCGGCCCGATGCGCGGCGTTCGAGATCGCAGGCACGTCCTGAACTTCCATGGTCACCGACCCCGGACTCTCCGTCCACACCAGCCGCGTATTCGGCTTGATGAGCGACGCAATCTCGCCTCCGATGTTCGGATCATAAAATGTGACGTCCACTCCAAATTGCCGCAGCACTCGCGCGGCAAACAGCCGATTCGGCGCGTAAATGCTGTGCGGAATCAGAATGTGATCGCCCGTCTTCAACAACGCCAGATTGATCAGCGAAATCGCCGACTGCCCACCCGGAGTGATCAGCGTCCGATAGCCCTTCTCCAATTCGCAAATCCGCGCTGCCAGTTCGAGAACTGTAGGCGTTCCATACAACCCGTACGTGTACCCGACCTCATACTGATCCCACTCATCGCTGACCGATGCCGCATCCGGAAACAGCACCGTAGACCCGCGATACACAGGCGTATTCAGCGATCGAAATCCCTGCGGGACTTTCACATCAGAATGAATCAACTTGGTAGTCCATTTCTTGTCCATAAGCCCGCGATTATACGTAGCGATAGCCGCCGAGGCTGTCCAAGCGAGGCGGCGATAAAGAAGTCTCGAAGATGATAGCCGTTCCCCTGACCCCTAGCCTCTGGCCCCTACTTGACAACCCCCCACTCATCCTTGCTATAATTAGCACTCGATAAGCGAGATTGCTAACAGCACTCTGCTGACCCCATAAAATCATAGGGTTACGAAGTATCACTCGAAACACAATCAACTTTTAACTGACTCGAAAGGAGTTCCAATCATGGCGAAATTCGCACCACTACACGACCGCATTCTGGTCCGTCGCGTGGAAGAAGCCTCCACAACGCGTGGCGGCATCATCATCCCCGACTCGGCCAAGGACAAGCCCCAGGAGGGCGAAGTCATCTCTACCGGCAAAGGCCGCACTAACGACGAAGGCAAGACCTTCCCGCTGGCCGTCAAAGAAGGCGACCGCATCCTGTTCGGCAAATACTCAGGCACCGAGATCAAGATCGACGGCGAAGACTTCATCATCATGAAAGAAGACGAAGTCCTCGGCATCCTCACCACCACACCGGCCAAAAAAGAACTCGCCGGCTCAAGGAAATAGGTTTTTCTGAGTACCGAGTACCGAGTACCGAGTACTGAAAAGTTCCGCAGGCAAGCCCTGCAACGAAATTCATAAGGAGATACCAGCAATGGCAAAACACATCGTTCACGGAGAAGAATCCCGTCAGGCAATTCTCCGCGGCGTCAACGCACTCGCCGACGCCGTGAAGGTCACACTTGGCCCCAAAGGCCGCAACGTCGTTATCGAAAAGAAATTCGGATCGCCGACCATCACCAAAGACGGCGTCACCGTAGCCAAAGAAATCGAACTCAAGGACAACCTCGAGAACACCGGCGCGCAGATGGTTCGTGAAGTCGCGTCCAAGACTTCCGACATCGCTGGCGACGGCACCACCACCGCCACCGTTCTCGCCCAGGCGATCTACCGCGAAGGCGTCAAGACCGTAGCCGCCGGCGCCAATCCGATGGCCCTCAAGCGCGGCATCGAGAAAGCCGTCACCACCATCGCCGGCAAGCTCGACAAAGAAGGCAACCGCCTCCCCGGCGACCTCGACAAGCTGAGCAAACCCGTCTCCGGCGAGATGATCGCACAAGTCGGCACGATCAGCGCGAATAACGATGAAACCATTGGCAAGATCATTGCCGAGGCGATGAAGAAGGTTGGCAAGGACGGCGTCATCACCGTGGAAGAGTCGAAGACTCTCGAGACGCAGTTGGAAGTCGTCGAGGGCATGCAGTTCGACCGCGGATATCTCTCGCCGTACTTCGTCACCGATCCCGAGCGGATGGAAGCTGCGCTCGAGAATGCCTACATCCTGATCCACGAAAAGAAAATCAGCTCGATGAAGGACCTGCTCCCGTTGCTCGAGCAGATTGCCAAGGGCGGCAAGCCGCTGCTGATCATCGCCGAAGACGTCGAGGGCGAAGCGCTCGCGACTCTGGTGGTCAACAAGCTGCGCGGCACGCTGCAGGTTGCAGCCGTGAAGGCTCCTGGATTCGGCGATCGCCGCAAGGCGATGCTGCAGGACATCGCGATCCTGACCGGCGGCAAGGCCATCACCGAAGATCTCGGCATCAAGCTCGAGAACGTGCAGATCTCCGACCTCGGCCAGGCCAAGAAGATCACCATCGACAAGGACAACACGACGGTGGTCGAAGGCAAGGGCAAGCACGCGGAGATCGAAGGCCGCGTGAAGGAGATTCGCAGCCAGATCGACAAGACCACCAGCGACTACGACCGCGAGAAATTGCAGGAGCGGCTGGCGAAGCTGGTTGGCGGCGTGGCGGTGATCAAAGTTGGCGCCGCGACCGAAACCGAAATGAAGGAAAAGAAAGCCCGCGTGGAAGACGCGATGCACGCGACGCGCGCAGCCGTGGAAGAGGGAATCGTCCCCGGCGGCGGCGTGGCGCTGGCTCGTTGCGCGGCTTCGCTCGACAAGGTGAAGGCCGAAGGCGATGAGCAGATCGGCATCAACATCGTGAAGCGCGCCATCACCGAGCCGCTGCGCATGATCGCCGAGAACGCCGGCGAAGAGGGCGCGGTTGTGCTGGGCAAGGTGCTCGACGCGAAGGAAGCCAACTACGGCTACAACGCTTTCTCGAACGAGTACGAAGACCTGGTCAAGGCGGGCGTGCTCGATCCGACGAAGGTAGTGCGCACCGCGCTGCAGAACGCCGGCTCGATCGCCAGCCTGATGCTGACCACCGAAGCCCTGGTCGCCGAGATTCCGGAAAAGAAGGAAGCTCCGGCGGCTCCAGGACACGGCGGCGGCATGGGCGATATGTACTGAGCGCGTAGTCCGCGGCGTCTGAGCCGCGGGCGCTCATCCTGAGCGTTTTTCGCGAAGGATCTCAAGCTTCTAGCTACTAGCTCTTAGCTTGAACCTAACATCAAAAGCCTCGCTCTCCGGAGCGGGGCTTTTTTTCTGGGAGCAATGAGCTATGAGCGGTGAGCAATGGCGGCGGGGTGGCCCATTCAAGCCCGGTTTTGGCTTGAGTGGGGCAGTGCAATAGCGGGAAGTTTTCTCACTGTTCGACAGGGTGCCCCACACAACGCGGTTTTCGTTGTGTGGGAACTCTCCTTCCTACTGACTCTCGCGATCAAGAAACTTTATCCGTGAGCAACGAGCAATAAGCGATGAGCAACGCGTATGAAGCCATGAAGCAAGCCGCCGCGTAAAGATTTCGGGAAAGGCCCGGCTTCAAGCCGGGCCGCCGAGGAGTCACATCGAGTGCGGGCATCAGCCCCTGAGGCCGCGCCTGTGGCTCGTTACTCATTGCTCACTGCTCACCGCTCATCGCTCGCTGCTCACGCTGCCTGCGTCAGCCACTGCTGCATCGTAGCGGCGTCGACGAGGCCAGCTTGCTGGAAGGCGAGGCGTCCGTGGGAGAAGACGGCGAAGTTGGGAATCCCGCGGACGTTGTACTGCGCGGCGAGTCCGGGAAATTTTTCGGTATCGACCTTGAGGACGACGGCGCGTCCGGCGAGATCGCGCGCGGTCTGCGCGACGTGAGGAGCGGCCATGCGGCACGGTCCGCACCATGCGGCCCAGAAATCCACCAGGACGGGAACCTTGCTGTCACGAATCACCTGCTGGAATTCGTCCTCGTTGACCTCGATGGGCTCGGCGACCGGAGGAAGCGCGGCCTTGCACGCTCCGCAGCGTCCGGTGTCGGAGAGATGCGACGCCGGAACCCGGTTCGGCTTCCCGCACGACTGACAATTGCGAATGATTGGCATGGGATTCTCCCGGAGTGAATGACACGGCACGCCTGATTACCAAGTTAGATTGTAGTTCGGATGGCGGGGAGCGGGTTGGCGCGAGGGCGTCGTTGCGGCGGCGGTGGAAAGTTGCGCTCCAGGGCACTAGAGTTTCGTGTGTCCGTACGGTGTGCGTGGCCGAGCAAGGAATATTTCATGCAGGGTGCTCTATTTACAAGGGTGTAAGGATGTTTGCTGGAACGGCGTAGCGCTAGAGGAGTGGAAATGGCGGCCCACCCGGAAAAACCTCACTTTTTCTCGGCTAGGCTCTGAAGCGCCTTGCGCAGCGCCTCTTTCCGTTCTGGCCCGGAGTAATTGTCTGCTTGGACAACGTCCTGTCCCTCGTTATTACGAATGGTGAGATCGGCGCCGTACCGAATGAATAGTGCTATCGAGTCATTGTCCACGTTGGTAAATATGGGAGTCTCGCCGTCCTTGTTCCGCGCATTCACATCCGCACCTAGCTTTAGCAACTCTTCTTCGACGTCAGTCAAATAGATTTCGTGGAGTGGAGTATTACCATTCTTATCGCGCGCATTCACGTCCGCACCCGCTTGCGCAAGGAGTCGGACGCACTCCACTCTTGCGCCTTCCTTATCTGAGTTGCGATATTCGCCGGCTGCAAAGATTGCGGTTTTCCCCTCGTAGCCGCGCGCTTCAAGATTTGGGTGATATCTAAGAATCTCTTTGATCATCTCTGGATTGCCAGAACTAGCCGCCTCAATCAGCACACTCCCAGCGCCCGGCCCCTGAATCGTCATACCGCCTGACCTTTCGGTCGCCGTCACCTTGCTAAGGTCAGAATTTGGATTGGCTCCGTACGCGATTAAGGCACGTGCAGCCTCGACGCTACCGGATCGCGCGGCACCGGCAAGTGCGAGGTCTTTATCGCGTTGGTCATTTCTACTCGCCCCGGCATCAAGAAGGATTTGCAAGGTTTGGAAATTTCCGCTCGCCGGGGTCAGAAGTCCAACAGTTCGAAAATCCGGCCCGAGTTCCTGTCCATCTTTAGGGTGCGGTGGAGGGAGTTGATCAAGTGGTACGCCGGCGGCTACGAGTTCGCGCACTGTCTCAGACCGCCCACGACGAGCGGCTTCTTTCAGCATAATCTGCGCTTCGAATGACTGAAAATTAAACCTCTCAACCTGCAGGAGGGGCACCAACCCGTCGTTGCCCTCAATCCACCGGTCCGTTTTAGCAAGGTCATCGACCTCTTCTTCCAAATCGCTGATGACCGCTGGCATTCCTTCCCATGAACCAACGTAGTCTTCAACCGTCTTTTTGTTTCCATCAATATCTATGGACAGGACGTAAGTTGGATTGTCCGTTACTGAAGCGACATACTTTGGCTCCATGGAATAGAAATCTGCAGCG
>Ga0335081_10022150_pt1 | contig 10277 bp, 13 predicted proteins | sample Lox_Sample_35_FD_206713 | JGI IMG/M metagenome (GOLD analysis project Ga0335081, IMG submission 206713) | Soil microbial communities from Loxahatchee National Wildlife Refuge, Florida, United States - Lox_Sample_3.5 | ecosystem: Environmental > Terrestrial > Soil > Wetlands | place: USA...
TCGCTTCCCATCGAGGGGATCGTAGCCGTGGGGCTACGGAAGGAGGTGGTCGTTGCGGGCGCCGATCGAGAACAGGAACAGCATGAGCGCGACCCCGACCGCGCTGTAGCGGAGGTAGGCGAGCTGCGAGAAGGCGCGACCGCGGACGTGCTCGAGCAGCGACATCATGATGTGCCCGCCGTCGAGTGGGAGGATCGGCAGGAGGTTCAGGAGCGCGAGGGCCAGGCTGATGTAGCCGAGCACGAAGAAGAAGTCCTGGAGCGACTGCCGGTAGGCGGCCGCGGTGTCTCGGACGATGCCGACGGTGCTCGAGATCTGATGGGTGCCCTGACCGAAGAAGAGCCTGCCGATGCCCGCCACCGTTCCCGAGGTGATGTCCCAGGAGAGCTGCCCGGACTTCCGGGCGGCGGTCAGCGGGGAGTCGCCGAGGCCGGTCTTCGCCTTGATCTGGATGCCGATCTTGTAGGCGCCCTGCGAGCTGCGAGCCCTCAGCGGTCCGACGACGAGGCGCTTGCCGTCGCGGACGAGGACGACCCGGAACGGCCGCCCGCCGGTCGCATTGATCGCCTTCGGCAGGCTCGCTCCGTCGACCGGGCGCCCGGCAACGGTGAGGATCTGGTCACCGGCCTTGATGCCGGCCTTGGCCGCCGGGTAGCCGGCGACAGTGGCGTAGACGGTGCGGGTCGGAACGATCGACATGAAGACGCCCATGAACAGGATCAGGGCGCAGACGACGTTCACGAACGGACCGGCGCCGATGACGACGACGCGCTTCCAGGTTGTCTGGCGCCAGTACGCGTCGGCAGAGAGCGAGCCTTCCAGCTCCTGAAGCATCCGGTTCGACCCCAGGCGGGCCTCGAGCGCCGGGAGGAGCGCGCGGGCGGCGGGCTCGTCACCGCAGTCGAGAGCTGCGTCGAGGTCGTTGAGCTCGGCCGCAAGCGCCTCCTGGTCGTCCGGGCTCAGGGTCGCGCGCAGGTCGCCCGGGGCGGCGCGATGCATTCCGGGGATCTTCACGTAGCCGCCGAGCGGGATGGCGCCGATCCCGTACTCGACCCCACCCCGGACCTTCTTGACGAGTGCAGGCGGAAAGCCGATGTAGAACTTCCTCGGCCGCATCCCGACCGCGCGGGCGGCGAAGAAGTGACCCGCCTCGTGGAAGAGGATCAGGACGGCCAGCCCGATGATCGCGACGCCGAAGCTCACGCGACGGGCACCAGCTCTCTGGCGCGGCGGTCGGCCTCGACTAGCTCAGCGAGGTCGCGGGCCGGTGACCCGTCAACCCGGTCGAGAACGTCCTCGACCGCGCCAGCGATGTCGAGGAAGCCGATTCTCCGCTCGAGAAACGCCTGCACGGCGACCTCGTTGGCGGCGTTGTAGGCGCATGGGAAGGTGCCGCCGCGCTCCCCGGCTTCGCGGGCGAGCGGGAGCATCCTGAACGTGTCCAGGTCGGGCTCGTGGAACTCGAGCGTGCGCAGCTCGAGCGGTGGGACCGGCGTCGGTACCCGGTCGGGGTAGGTCAGCGCGTAGGAGATCGGCACCCGCATGTCGGGGTTGCCGAGGTGGGCGATCACGGCGCTGTCCCGGAAGCGGACGAGCCCGTGCACGATCGACGGCGGGTGGATCACGACCTCGATGCGGTCGTAGGGGACGCCGAAGAGGAAGTGCGCCTCGATCACCTCGAGCCCCTTGTTCGCCAGCGTGGCCGAGTCGATCGTGATCTTCGGGCCCATCGTCCAGGTCGGGTGCGCAAGCGCCTCATCGGGCGTGACGCTGCCGAGCTCGTCCGCCGTGAGCCCGCGGAAGGGGCCGCCGCTCGCGGTGAGGACGATGCTCTCCGGCTCGCCGTGGAGGGCGCACTGGAAGAGCGCCGAATGCTCGCTGTCGACCGGGATCAGATCGCCCTTGCCCCGTGCGCGTGCCTCGAGCGCCAGCCGACCTGCGGCCACGAGGCTCTCCTTGTTCGCGAGCGCGAGCGTGACACCGTGTTCGAGCGCCCACATGGTCGGGATCAGACCGGCAAAGCCGACGACCGCATTGAGCACGACGTCGGGCTGGGCGCGGTCGAGTAGCTCGGTTGGATCTCCCCCGCTCTGCGTGAGCGGCGCCAGCCCTTCGATCGGGTGCGATCCCGACGTGGCAGCGACGAGCTCGAGCTCGGGATTCGCGTCGATCACCTCGATCGCCTGGCGCCCGATCGAGCCGGTCGCGCCGAGCAGGGCGATCCGCTTCATCTCGAGCAAAGCGTAGCCTCGGGTACCGGCGACGGGCCGAGCGGGGACTTCAGGTGTAGCCGAAAGCCGAGATGCAGAAGTACGCCGCAGGCACCGCGAAGAGGAGCGCGTCGAGCCGGTCGAGCATGCCGCCGTGACCGCCGAGGAGGGCTCCGGCATCCTTGACCCCCGCGTCGCGCTTCAGCATCGACTCGAAGAGGTCGCCGGAGGGGGCCGCCACTGCGAGCGCGGCACCGAGGGTGATCGACTCCCCGATCGTCAGGAAGTCCTGCTTGTACAGAGCGACGAACGCCACGAACACCGTCGCCGCTGCACCGAACACGAACCCCTCCCACGTTTTCCCGGGCGAGGTGGCCGGCGCCATCCGATGCCGCCCGAGCAGCCGGCCACCGACGTACGCGAGCGTGTCGCCGGCCCATACCGCCAGGACGACCGTGAGCGCCGCCAGCCGGCCGTGCACCGGAAGGTCCCTGAGCAGGAGGACGAACGCGAGCCCGCATCCGATCCAGACCGCACCCAGCACGGTCGCCGAGATCGACGCCGTCGGCGCCTGCCGAGTTGCCGAGACGCCCTTGAGCAGGAAGGCCATGGGCAGCGTCGCGAACACGCCGCCGACCATCCACTCGATCCCCCCGCGCTCGGCCCCGAACAGCGCGAGCAGCCCGCCCACGTACCCCGCGAGGGCGAGAGGCGCGAGGGGCTTCGTCAGCAGCCAGAACTCGTGCAACGCCAGCACCGCCGCCAACGCGGCGAGAGCAAACAGCCACCAGCCGCCGAGGTACACGGACCCGAGCACGACCGGAATCGCCGCCGCGGCGACCAGAACGCGGGAGACGGCGTTGCTCATGCTTCAGTCGAGCCCTGGGCTCATCGACCGCCGAATCGGCGCCGCCGCTGCGCGTACTCCGCGAGCGCGGCCCGAAGATCGCGCGCGTCGAAGTCAGGCCACAACCGATCGACGAACACGAGCTCGGCATAGGCCAGCTGCCACAGCATGAAGTTCGAGACGCGGAGCTCGCCGCTCGTTCGGATCAGGAGATCCGGGTCGGGCAGCTCCGGCGCGTAGAGGTTGGCGGCGAGGACGTTCTCGTCGATCTCGCGTGGGTCGAGCCCGCTCTCCGCGATCCGGCGGGTCGCCTCGACGAGCTCGGCCCTGCCGCCGTAGTCGAACGCGATCCAGAGGCCAAGCCGCGTGTTCAGCTCGGTGCGATCCTCCATCGACTCCATCCTCCGCCGGAGCTCGTCCGGAGCCCGGTCGCGGCGGCCGATGAAGCGCACGCGGACGCCCTGCTCGGCGAGATCGGGAAGCTCGCGCTCGATCGTCTCCCCGAACAGCTCCATCAGCGCGTCGACCTCCTCCTGCGGCCGCGACCAGTTCTCGGTCGAGAACGCATAGACGACCATGTGCCTGATCCCGAGCTCGATCGCAGCCTCGACCGTCCGGCGAAGCGCGCGCGTCCCGGCCCGGTGCCCCACCGCGGTCGGCAGGCCGCGCCGCCTGGCCCACCGCCCATTCCCGTCCATGATGATCGCCACCGTCTCGGCGACCTCGGGCAGGTCTCGCTCGGGCAGCGCCCGCACGCGGGCGAGTGTCCGGATTCGGGAGAGGATGTTCACCGCACTGCTGTGGTCCTTCTGGCCTGTTCGCGCAGCGAAGAGGCTAGACCTCCATGATCTCGGCTTCCTTGCGCTTCAGAAGCTCGTCGATCTGGTGGACGTGCTCGTCGGTCAGCTTCTGGACACGACCCTCGGCGGCGCGCTCCTCGTCGTCGCCGACGTCGCCGTTCCGGACAAGCTCCTCGAGGTGGCGCATGACGTCCCGCCGCACGTTGCGGACAGCCACGCGTCCCTCCTCGGCCATGTTGCGGACATGCTTGACGAGCTCCTTGCGGCGCTCCTCGGTCAGCTGCGGGATCGGGAGCCGGATGATCTTGCCGTCGTTCGACGGCGTGAGCCCGAGGCTCGACTCCATGATCGCCCGCTCGATCTGCTTGATCGACGAGGGATCGAAAGGCTGAATGGTCAGCAACCGCGGCTCCGGGACGTTGATCGTGGCGATGTTCTTCAATGGTGTCGGCGTGCCGTAGTAGTCGACCTGGATGCGATCGAGCAGCGCAGCAGATGCGCGCCCGGTACGGACGGAGTTGAAGTGCTCGTGGGTGGCGTCGACCGACTTGTCCATGCGCTGCGTCGCGTCGGTCACGAACTCGTCGATGGCGGCCACTCACGTCCCTCCTTCGGTCGGGGTCGAGATCAGCGTCCCGACGCTCTCGCCGGAGACGACGCGCCCGATGTTCCCGGGTGCGAGCTCGAACACGTGGATCGGGAGATTGTTGTCCATGCAGAGCGAGAGTGCAGTGGTATCCATCACCCGGAGGCCGCGTTCGATCGCCTGCAGATGCGTGATCGCGGGCAGGAACCTCGCCGACGGGCTCGTCTTCGGGTCGCCGTCGTACACCCCCCGGACACCGTTCTTCGCCATCAGGATCGCCTGGGCGTCGATCTCGAGCGCGCGCAGCGCGGCGGCGGTGTCGGTCGTGAAGTACGGGTTGCCGGTGCCGGCCGCGAAGATGACCACCCGGCCCTTCTCGAGATGCCGGATCGCACGACGGCGGATGTAGGGCTCAGCGACCTCCCTGACGTCCAGCGCCGAGAGCACACGGGTGTCGGCGCCGTGGCGCTCGAGCGCCTCCTGGACGGCGAGCGAGTTGAACACGGTCGCGAGCATTCCCATGTAGTCGCCGGTCGCTCGGTCCATCCCGGCCGCCGTCGCCTTCATGCCCCGGTAGACGTTGCCGCCGCCGATCACGAGCGCGAGCTCGACGCCGGCGGCGTGCACGTCGACCAGCTCACGGGCCAGCTCGTCGACAGTCTCCGCGTCGAGACCGAACTCGGTCGGGCCCATCAGCGCCTCGCCCGAGAGCTTCAGTACGACGCGGTGAAACGCGGGAGCGAGCTCGAATCGCGGCTTCGGAGCAGCCGTCATCAGCCGACCGAGAACCACGCATAGTCGACGAGCTCCAACCCCCCTTGCTCGAGCGCCTTGGCGACGGTCAGGTCGTTCTCGTGGATCCAGGTCTGCTCGCTTAGCACCGACTCGCCGAAGAAGCGCTTGTTGAGCATCCCCTCGACGATCTTCTCGCGCACCTCCGGCGGCTTCGCCTCGACGTCGGGCTGCTTGAGCAGGATGTCGCGTTCCACCTCGATGAGCTGGGCCGGCACCTGGTCGCGCGAGGAGTACGTCGGCCGCGCGAACGAGATGTGCATCGCGAGCTGGCGGGCGAGCTCGGGAGGGCCCTTGGCCTCGACGACGACGCCGATCTTGTTGGCCGGCGGGTGGACGTAGGTGGCGAAGATCTCACCGTCGCCCGCGCCGAGGCGGCGCGCTCCGACGACCTGGATGTTCTCGCCCAGGCGGGCGGTGAGCTCTACACGCTGGTCCTCGAGCTCGCCGACGGCCTCGTCGCCGCGCTCGAACACGGCAGCCAGAGCAGCGTCGGCGAACGCGCGGAAGTCCTCGTTCTTCGAGACCGGCTCGGTCTCGCATCCCACCGCCACGATCGCAGCGGTCGCGTCCTCGACGCGTGTGAGCACGATGCCCTCGGTCGTCTCCCGGTCGGCACGCTTCGCCGCCGAGGCCATCCCCTTCTCGCGCAGCAGCATCACCGCTGCATCGAAGTCGCCGGCGGTCTCTTCGAGCGCGCGCTTGCAGTCCATCATCCCTGCGCTCGTCGCGTCGCGAAGCTGCTTGACCATCGCAGCCGAGATCTCGGTCATTCTCCCCCCTCCTCCGCCTCGGGCTCGGGTTCGGGCTCGGGGGCGGCCGCGGGCTCGGCGTCGGTCGCCTCCGCCTCGGGCTCGGCTTGCGCGATCTCGACCGGCGTCACCTTCTGTTTGCCCGCTTCGATCCCGTCGGCGATCACCTTGATCACGAGCGAGCACGACCTGATCGCGTCGTCGTTACCCGGGATGACGTAGTCGGCCTCGTCGGGATCGCAGTTGGTGTCGACGAGCGCGATCACCGGCAGGCCGAGCCGGCGGGCCTCGCGCACGGCGAGCTGCTCCTTGCGCAGGTCGACGATGAAGACCGCGTCGGGCTGGCGGCGCATGTCGGCGACGCCGCCGAGGTTCGCCTCCAGCTTCTCGAGCTCGGCGAGCATCGCGATCCGCTCCTTGGCGGGCAGCAGGTCGAGCTGCGACTCCTGGCGGAGGCTGCGCAGCTCGTGCAGGCGCTGGATGCGGTCGGACATCGTGCGCCAGTTCGTGAGCAGGCCGCCGAGCCAGCGGTGGTTCACGTAGGGCATGCCGACACGTGCCGACTCGTCGGAGACGGCGTCCTGCGCCTGCTTCTTCGTGCCGACGAACAGGATCGAGCCGTTGCGCGCGGCGATCGTGCGCGCGAATTCGTAGGCCTCGTCGAGCAGCTCCTGGGTCTGCTGCAGATCGATGATGTAGATGCCGCCGCGTTCAGTGAAGATGAATCGCTTCATCTTCGGATTCCAGCGACGAGTCTGGTGGCCGAAGTGAACGCCGGCCTCCAGAAGCTCCTTCATGGAGACAACGGGCATGTGAGCCCCTTTCGGTTTTGTTGGCAGTCCGCCGGCGGGGTTTCGGCGGCGCCGGCCAATGCCGGCGACCGTCCGCCTCGAGCCTCCACCGGGTCGAGGGTCGAAAGAGCCGCCATCGTACCGGCAGCGGCCGCTCAGCCGAGCGAGTCGAGGTACGCCGTGAGCTCCGGCGGCAGCGGCGAGTCGACCTCCACCCGCTCACCGCCGAACGGATGGGGGAACGCCAGACGGGCGGCGTGGAGAAACTGGCGCCCGAGCGCCGGCTCGCCCACGCCGTAGACGGAATCGCCGACGACGGGAAGGCCGATCGCCGCCAGGTGAACGCGAATCTGGTGCGTTCGCCCGGTCTCCAGCCTGACGCGAAGCAGCGCGTGCTCACCCCGGGTCTCGATCACCTCGAAATGCGTGACGGCATCCCGTGGGGTCGCTGTGTCCAGCGAGAACCGGGTCGGATCGTCTCGATCGCGGCCGATGGCAGCCTCGATCCTCCCGGCCCGCGAGGCCGGCCGGCCTCGTACCAGCGCCAGGTAGGTGCGCTCGAGCGCACGCCGCCTGACAAGCGCGGACAACCGCTTGTGGGCCTCGTCGGAGCGCGCGACGACCATGAGGCCGGAGGTGTCGCGGTCGAGGCGGTGAACGATGCCGGGGCGGCCCTCCTCGCCTCCGGCGACGACGCCCGCCAGCAGATCGACGAGCGTGCCGCCGCGGCGCCCGGCTCCCGGATGGACGACGAGGCCAGCCGGCTTGTCGATCACCGCGAGGTGCTCGTCCTGCCAGACGATGCGCGGGGGCGGCCCGCCCGGCGCCGTCGGCGAGGGCTCCACGGCCTCTGGGAGCTCGATCCGCTCTCCACCCACGAGCCGGTGACTCCGGAGCCTCGCCCGGCCGTCGACGAGCGCGCCGCCGTCCACGGCGCGTGCCGCTGCCGCGCGCGAGCCGAGCGGGCCGGCCAGGAAGCGGTCGAGCCGCTCCCCGGCTGCCTCGTCCGGGACGACCAGAACCGTGCGGCCGATCTCGGTCTCCGCGAGAGTTACCTGGCGGCGACGTCCAGCGGCCGGCGCACGTCCTTCGGACGGCGATCGGCGCCGAGCAGGGCAGCGAGGAGAATCCCGACGCCGATCACGATGAAGCTGTCTGCGAGGTTGAATGCAGGCCACCAGCCGAAGTCGATGAAGTCGGTGACGTGCCCGAGCCGGACCCGGTCGACCAGGTTCGAGAGGCTGCCGCCGATCAGGAGTCCGAGGCCGGCCGGAATCAGCGGATGGCGGGCACCGGAGCGGGCGAAGTAGACGAGCATCCATACGACTGCGAGCCCCGTCAGGGCGATCACGACGCTCGTCGCCGAGGTGAAGAGCCCGAACGCGATGCCCGCGTTGTCGACACGGTGGATCGACAGCGGCCCGATCACCTTCGACGAATCGTCGAGGGCGAGCCGGCTCGTCACGACGTGCTTCGTCACCTGATCGCCGATCACCGCGGCCGCAACGACGACGGCGAGTCCTGCCCACTGCCACGGCCCGGCTGCGAGCGAGCGCTCGGCCGTAAGAACGGGCACGAGCCCGTTCGTCGACGAGCCGACCCGGACGTCGGCCTCCATCCTCGTTTCCTCAGGCACGATCCGCCAATCGCTGGTCGTCGATGCAGAGGGTCGCCGACGGCCGTGCCAGAAGCCGCTCGCGGCCGATTGCCTTGCCGCAGCGCTCACAGGTGCCGTAGGTCCCGTCGGCGAGCCTGGCGAGAGCGCGGTCGATCTGATCGAGCGACTGTTGGGCGCCTTCCTCGAGACCGGTGCCGAGTTCCCGCTCGAACGTGAACGACGCGGTGTCGGCGCCGACGCCGCCGGGCACTCCGACCTCCTCGTCCATCGTCCGCTGCCCATCCTCGCGCATGGTGGCAAGCGCACTCACCAGCCGGTCGCGCTCGGACTCGAGCAACGTCCGGAACTCCGTCATCTCCGCTGGGGTCACGTTCCAAGTCTACGCCTGAGCGGCTCTTCTACTCACCCCAGTCGAAGTCCCGCGAGCCTCCGCCGTTCATCCGCTCGAGCGCGGGCTCCGCGACCAGCTCGTCGTCCTCCGGGCCGTGCTCGACGTGCGGCGCTTCAACGACCTGCCCCTCCGCTTCGGCCGGCGTGATGGGCACGAACTCGCGCGTGTCCTCGCGCGCCCAGCCGTAGCCGTCATCCGCGACCGTCGCCGTAGGCTCGACGGGTACCGGCGCCACCTCGGGGTCAGCCTCCGTTACCGGCGCCGCGGGACCGGGTTCGGCTGCCGGCGGAGCAGCGACGACGGCGACCGGTTCCACCGCTCCCTCATGGACGAGGCCGAGCGCCGCGCGCAGCATCGCTTCGATGCGATGCGACTCCGTGACCAAACGCTCGTTCTCGGCGAATGCGGCCCGGCTGATCGCGCGTGCCTCCCGGTGGGCCTCGGTGACGATCGTCTCGGCCTCGCGCCGGGCACGCTCCCGGACGTCGCTCGCTGCCTGCTCCGCGGCGAGCAGCGTCTGGGTGAGCAGGTGCTCGCGGCGCCGCAGCTCGTCGAGCTGCTTCTCGAGCGACTCGACCTTGTCGGCCAGCTCACCCCGCTCGCGCCATGTCGCCTCGAAGCTCTGAGCGACCTCTTCGATCAGCTGCTCGACCGCAGCCCGGTTGTAGCCGAGCAGGCTTCGGCCGACCCTCACGTGTCTCAACTCGACTGGTGTGTAGGACATGCCTCTCCTTCCGACCTAGTGGAGCCGGTTCAGCAGCGCGTCGACGACCTCCCGCAGAACGATCAACCCCAGGATGGCCGCGATCGGGGAGATGTCGATCGGGCCGAACGTCGGGATGATCCGCCGCCAGACGTTCAGGTACGGGTCGCACACGTCGTTCAGGAAGCGCTGGACCGAACTCAGCGAGTAGGGGACGCGGATCCACGACAGGAGCACGTAGAGCAGGATCACCAGCAGGTACACGCCGATGAACGCGTCGATGAAGTTCTCGGCCGTCGTGACCGCGTCCAGGACCATCGCGGCCGGTTTCGTGCCGCGGAAGGTGATTCCTACCGCGGCAGCGGCACATCCCTCTAGGCCTGGTTGTAGAAGCCGCCCCGCTCGAGCAGCTGGGCGCGCTGCTCGGCGCTGACCTCGACGTTTCGCGGCGTGAGCAGGAACACCTTGTCGGCCACACGCTGCATACCGCCGTCCAGCGCGTAGGTGAGTCCGCTCGCGAAGTCGATCAGACGCTTCGACAGCTCGGCGTCGGCGCTTTGCAGGTTCAGGATCACCGGAATCGAGTGCTTGAACTTGTCGGCGATCTGCTGGGCGTCGTTGAAGCTCCGAGGCAGGACGAGGTGGACGCGAACGGCGTTCGGATTGGGCACCGCGGCCATGTGGCGCACGCCACGCGCGGGAGCCGGGGCCGCCGCGGTACGGGTCGTCCGCTCGACGGGTGCCGGGCTGCTCTCGACCTCCTCCGATTCCGTCCAGTCGTCGTAGG
>Ga0335081_10022151_pt1 | contig 10277 bp, 7 predicted proteins | sample Lox_Sample_35_FD_206713 | JGI IMG/M metagenome (GOLD analysis project Ga0335081, IMG submission 206713) | Soil microbial communities from Loxahatchee National Wildlife Refuge, Florida, United States - Lox_Sample_3.5 | ecosystem: Environmental > Terrestrial > Soil > Wetlands | place: USA: Florida...
TCGATCGCGGCGTCGGCTGCGGACGGCTTGCCGACGATGATCTTCCCGGTCTTCAGGTCGATGAAGCCCAGCCGGGGGTTCGGGCGCATGCCGAGCTGCCGGGCCTGTTTCGCGATCACGGCCGGATTCGCCGCCTGCGCCACCTCGTTGGTGAGGGTCTGCTCCTGGCGGGCCAGGCTGGCGTTCTGCTGCTGCAGGCTAGTGATGCGGAACGCACCCTGGGCGAGCGTGGTGCTGATCACGAGCAGCGAGACCAGGGCGCCGCCGAGCAGCCCGACGAGCAGCAGGATGAACGGCATCCGCGGCGAGCGGGCCCGTGGCCTGGGCGCGGCGGTCCGGGGCCCGCCGGTGCGGGGCCAGGCGGTGCGGGGCCCGGACCTGGGTGCGGACCCGGGTGCGGGCCGGGCGCCCGGCGCCGTCACCGGCCGGGTGTGCCGCGGGGCGGTCAGCGGGCGCGTCCGCGCTGGTCCGGGGGGGCGACCCGGGATGGTTCCCGGGACGCCACGGCCGGGAGCCTGCTGGAGGGAGCCGGGAGTCCGGCGCATCGTGTCAGTGGCCATGGTCTGTGTCCCCTCGGGTCACGCTGCTTGCCTGATGCGTTCCGCGGCCCGCAGCCGGGCGGAGGCCGCGCGCGGATTGCTGCTGACTTCGTCGCTGCCGGGGCGCTCGGCGCCCCTGGTGAGCAGGCGGAACTGCGGTGCAGCCGCGTTGGCGGGCACGGGCAGGCCGGGTGGCGTCTGGTCGGTGGACAGCCGCACAAGCTCCCGCTTGACGATGCGGTCCTCGAGTGAGTGGTAGGCCAGCACGACGACGCGGCCGCCGACGGCCAGCAGGTCCAGCGCCGCGGGCAGCGCCCGGCGCAGCGTGCCGAGCTCGTCGTTGACCTCGATCCGCAGGGCCTGGAAGGCGCGCTTGGCCGGGTTGCCCCCGGTGCGCCGGGTGGCCGCGGGGATCGCGTCCCTGATGATCGCGCTCAGCCGCTGCGTCGAGGTGATCGGGGCCCGTGCGCGCTCGCGCGCCACCGCGTCGGCGATCCGCCTGGCGAACCGCTCCTCGCCGTAATCGCGCAGGATGCGGGCGAGTTCGGCGGCCGGGTAGCCGTTCACCACGTCGGCCGCGGTGCGCTCGCGGGTCTGGTCCATCCGCATGTCGAGGGGGGCGTCCTGGGCGTAGGCGAAGCCGCGCCCCGGGTCGTCGAGCTGAGGTGACGACACGCCCAGGTCGAACAGCAGGCCCCGGACGCTGTCCGGCCCGATGGTCCCGGCGTCGGCGGCCGCGGCCAGGATGGCGGGGATCTCGTCGTACCTGGCGTGCCGCAGGGTGACCCGGTCGGCGAAGGGGGCGAGCAGTTCGCCGGCCGCCTCGATGGCGGCCTGGTCGGCGTCCACGCCGACCAGGAGCAGGCCGGGACAGGCCTCGAGCAGGGCGCGGGCGTGACCGGCCCGACCCAGGGTGGCGTCCACGAGCACGGCGCCCTCGGCGGCCAGGGCGGGCGCGAGCAGGGCGGTGACACGGCCGGCGAGCACCGGTACGTGCTGGCCCCTGTTCACCCGTTCCTCCCTTTCCTGGCCCCGGTCATCCGCCGCCCTCCGCCGGCCCCATCCGCTCGCGCTGCCGGCTGGCACCGGGGAAGTGATGTCAGCAGGGAGCGGCGGATGGGGGCCGGCGCGTGAGGGCTACAGGATTCCCGGGAACACCTCCTCGGCGGCTTCGGCGTACGAGTCCTCCTGCGCGGCGAGGTAGGTCTCCCAGGCTTGCGCGTCCCAGATCTCCAGCCGGGTGTTCGCGCCGATCACCGCGCAGTCCCGCTGCAGCCCGGCGTAGCCGCGCAGGGCGGGCGGGACGGTGATCCGGCCCTGCCTGTCCGGCATCTCGTCGGACGCGCTGGCGAAGAAGACCCGGCTGTTGGCCCGCGTGGCCGTACTCTGCGCGCTGCGCAGTTCCTCGGTGATGCGGGCGAACTCCTCCTGCGTGAAGACGTACAGGCAGCGCTCCTGCCCCTTGGTGATCACCACGCCCCCAGCGAGTTCTTCCCGGTACTTCGCGGGCAGGATCAGCCGGCCCTTCTCGTCGAGCCGGGGGAAGTGAGTACCGAGGAACACGGGTGCTCACCTCCCACCACCTACCCTCCACCGCGCTCCACTGTACCCCACATATCCCCACCGTCAACGCTCGAAACGCCGCGATTGCTCCCCGTCCCCCACCGAAGCGCCAGCTGGAAGAGGTGGAGCGGAGTGGGGGAAGAGTGGGGCACCGTGCCACGGAAGGGCAGAAGGGAGGTGCGGGCCCGGCTCAAGCGGAGGCCGGGCCGGACGGGGGAGCCTTGGCGCGGCCGAGGCCGGCTGGCTGTCGTCGTGGCGAAGGAGGACATACTGTAGCTAGACCGGCTGCGTTTCCTGACAGGATGGCTGAGACCGGCTGGTCGTGCGCGCCAGCGCCTTCGAGGAGGCCATGTGGTACTAGACACCGGACGGCAGACGGGGAGCCCGATCGATGATCTAGTCCCGGCGGCCCGCCGGATCGGCAGGGCGATCGAGGCCGTGATCGAGGGCAAGCGGGACGCCATCCAGCTCACCCTGGCCGTGCTGCTCGCCGAGGGGCACCTGCTCATCGAGGACGTGCCCGGCGTGGGCAAGACGATGCTGGCCAAGGCCCTGGCCCGGGCGATCGACGGCAGCGTGCGCCGGGTGCAGTTCACGCCGGACCTGCTGCCCAGCGACATCACCGGCGTCAGCGCCTACAACCAGGAACTGCGCGAGTTCGAGTTCAAGCCGGGACCGGTGTTCGCCAACATCGTGCTCGGCGACGAGATCAACAGGGCTTCGCCGAAGACCCAGGCGGCGCTGCTCGAGTCCATGGAAGAACGCCAGGTCACGGTGGACGGCACCACCTACCCGCTGCAGGAGCCTTTCATGGTGATCGCCACCCAGAACCCGGTGGAGATGGAAGGCACCTACCCGCTGCCCGAGGCGCAGCGGGACCGCTTCACCGCGCGCATCTCACTCGGCTACCCGCCGCCCGCGGCCGAACGGGACATGCTCGACACGCACGGCGCCGCTTCCCCGCTGGCCCAGCTCAGGCCGGTCGCGCGGGCGAGCGACGTGCAGGACCTGGTGGTCGCGGTGCGCAAGGTGCTGGTGTCCGACCAGGTCAAGGACTACATCATCGGCCTGGCCAACGCGACGAGGACCTCGCCGGAACTGCGCCTCGGCGCGTCGCCCCGGGCCACCCTGCACCTGCTGCGGGCCAGCCGGGCCTGGGCCGCCCTGGACGGGCGGGACTACGTGATCCCGGACGACGTGCAGCGGCTGGCCCGGCCGGTGCTGGCGCACCGGCTGCTGCCCACGGCGGAGGCCATCGTGGAGCGGCACCTGCCCGAGCACGTGGTGGGCCGGATCGTCGCCCAGCTGCCGCTGCCCCGGCGATGAGCCGCGGCCGGGCCGCCCGGGCCGCGGCGATGAGCTACTAGGAGGGTCGTGCGGGGGCTGTTCGGCTCGCTGACCACCAGGGGCCGGTCGTTCATGGCGGCGGGCGGCGCCGCGATGATCTGCGGCCTGGCCATACCCGAGCCCGACCTGGTCCGCGTGGGCGCGCTGCTCGTCGTCCTGCCGCTCGTGTCGGCTCTTACCGCCCGCCGGTCCCGGTACCGGCTGTCCTGCGCCCGCAGGCTGGATCCGCCGCGGATTCCGGCCGGCCAGCCCGCCACGGTGACCGCGCGGGTGGAGAACGTCTCGCGGCTGCGCACCGGGGTGCTGCTGGCCGAGGACGCCACCCCGTACGCGGTCACGCCCAGGCCGCGGTTCGTGCTGGACGAGATCGAGCCCGGGGGGCACCGGGAGCTGTCCTACCAGCTCCATTCCGATGTCCGGGGCAAGTTCACCATCGGCCCGCTGCGGGTCCGGGTGGCCGATGCGTTCGGGCTGGTGGAGATCAGCCGGTCGTTCTCCACCACCAGCACGCTGGTGGTCACCCCGCGGATCTGGCCGCTGCCGCGGGCCACCGCGGCCAGCAGCTGGCTCGGCGAGGGCGACGGCGGGATGCGGACGATCTCGGCCGTCGGCGAGGACGACGCGGCCCCCCGGCAGTACCAGGACGGCGACGGGCTGCACCGGGTGCACTGGAAGTCCACGGCCCGGTACGGCGAGCTGATGGTGCGCCGCGAGGAACACCAGTGGCGCAACAGCGCGTCGGTGTTCCTGGACTCCCGCCGCTCGGCCCACACCGGGGCCGGGCCGGCCTCGAGTTTCGAGTTCGCGGTCAGCGCGGCCGCCTCGATCGGCGCGCACCTGTCCGGCGAGGGCTTCGCCGCCCGGCTGATCACCGACGCCGGCGAGATCGCGCCGCGCGGCATCTTCAACGACACCCTGCTGGACATGCTGGCGGTCATCACCCCCTCCCGCACGGCCGGCCTGGGCACCGGCACCTCGGCGCTGGCCAGCGCGGGCGGCCAGCTGATCGCGGTGGCCGGGCGGATGTCCGCCGAGGATGCCCGGGCGCTCGCCGCGGCCCGGCGCGGGAACGCGCCCGCGATGGCGCTGCTGCTCGCCGTCTCCGCGTGGGCCGCCGACGGCGTCGCCGAGGACACCGCCCGGAGCGCGGAGATCTTGTCGGCGGCCGGCTGGCGGGTCGCCGTGGCCTCCGCCAGCACCCCCCTCGCGGCCGCCTGGCAGCAGCTGCACCGTCCCTTTGACCCGGCTGACCGGCCGCTTCCGGTCGGCGGCTCGCTGGGCCCTGGCGTCTCCTCACGGGGTGAGCCGCGGTGACGCCGACCGGGCGGATGACGGTGACGACCGCGGTGGCCTGCGTGCTGGCCGCCACCGCGCTGCTGCCGCTGTTCATCACCGCGCTGTGGTTCGTCATCGCGATCGGCGCGGTGACCGCCGTCGCGGCCACCGGGGCGCTGACCCGGCTGCGCACGCTGCCCGTGGCGGCCGGCCTGGCGGCCGGCCTGGCGGGCCTGCTGCTGTACCTGAACCTGATCTTCGAGGCGCGGCACTCGCTGCTGTTCGTGATCCCCACCCCAGCCTCGGTGGCCCGGCTGTGGGACCTGGCGGGCACCGGGATGCAGGACGCGAACAGGTACGCCCCGCCGGTCCTGAACCTGCGTGGCCTGATGCTGCTGGCGGCGGGCGGGGTGGGCGTCACCGCGGTGCTCGCCGACCTGATCGCGGTGCGGCTGCGGTGCACCGCACTGGCCGGGCTGCCGCTGCTTGTCCTGTTCAGCGTGCCGGTCATGATGAACGCCTCGCACGACCAGTTCGTCACCGGCGCGGTGTTCTGCCTGGCCGGGGCGGGATACCTGGCCATGCTGAGCGCCGACGGCCGGGAACGGATCAGGGTCTGGGGGCGCCTGATCTCGCTGTGGCGCCCGGCGCCGCGGTACGGTGCGGCCGCCGGGGACGAGCGCCCGGCCGCGCCGCGCCGGGTCCGCGGGCGGGGCCCGGGGCCTGACACCCGGGCGCTGGGCGCGGCGGGCCGCCGGGTCGGGCTCGCCTCGATCGTCCTGGCGCTGTGCGCCCCGCTGCTGTTGCCCGGCCTGCACCCGAGCAAGCTGTTCTCCTCCGGCCCGGGCATCGGCGGCAACGGCGACGGAACCGGCGGCGGATCCCTGTCGCTGCCGGGCGCGGTCGCGCAGACCGTCACCCAGCTGCACGAGAGCCGCCCGGTCACGATGTTCAGGTACACCACCAACGCCCCGCGGAGCCTGCAGGTGAACGACCCGCAGTACTTCAGGCAGTACGCGTTCGACACGCTGACCGGCACCGGCTGGCAGGTGGACGACTACTCGGCGGACTCGGTGCAGGTCAGCTCGATCCCCGACCCGCCGGGCCTCACCGAGGCCGGGTCGCTGGCGGTGACCACGGTGGTCAGCGTCACCAGGGACTTCCCCAGCCCGGGCGGGCAGCCGACGTTCCTGCCGCTGCCCTATCCCGCCATCGAGGTCTACGCGCCGGGCAGGTGGCTGGCCGACCCTGACCGCATGGTGTACTCCACCGGCGACCCCATCGCCGGCCGGTCCTACACGGTGGCAAGCGTCGCGGTAGATCCGAGCCAGGCGCAGCTGGAAGCCGTGCCCGGACCGGCGAAGACCGCGGACCTGGCCCGTGACCTGCAGCTTCCCCTGGCGTACCAGTCGGCCGCGCTGAAAAGGCTGGCGGACAGCAACACGGCCGGGCAGACCACCGAGTTCGGCAAGGTGGACGCGCTGGCGAACTGGCTGTCGGGCACCGAGTTCATGTACAGCCTCACCGCGGTCCCGCTGACCAGCGCGGCCGGCCTGGTGAACTTCCTGACCAGGGCCAAGAGCGGCTACTGCGTGCAGTACGCGTACGCGATGACGGTGCTGACCCGGCTGCTCGGCTTCCCGGCCAGGTTCGTGGTCGGTTACACCGCGGGCACCCGGCTCAAGGACGGCAGCTACGTGGTCAGGAGCACTGACGCGCACGCGTGGACCGAGGTGTACTTCCCGAGCCTGGGCTGGATCCGCTTCGAGCCCACCCCGGCCGGCCAGGGCACCGCCGTCCCGCCGAACTACATGACCGGCGGGGCGGGGCGCGCGCTGGGCGGCGGCACCAACCCGATCATCTCGGCCACCTCCGGACCGGCCAGCGTCAAGCCCAACCCGGCCAGCAACCCGCTCGGCCGGAGCCACGCGGTACCCGGCCTCGGTGCGAGCGCGCATGGTTCGGCGACGGGGAGGGCCGGCACCCCGTGGACCGCGGTGGCGCTGGCCGTGATCGCCGCCGTCGTGCTGGCCTTCACCCTGGTCGCCACCCTCACCCCGCCCGCCCGGCAGACCCGGGCCGGCCAACCCGAACCCGTCCGCCGCCGCAGGCCCGCGCCCGCCACCATCGCCCTGGCCCTGACCGCCACCGCCGCGATCGCCGCCCTGGCCCTGTACCGCCTGCTCGCCCGCACCGCCGGCCTGAACCTGGGAGCCGCATGGACCACCATCGGCATCGCCTTCGCCGCCGCCGCGGCGGCCGCCCTGATCGCCCCGGCCGCCGCCCGCCTGGTCCTGCGCCGCTGGCGCTGGATACGCGCCACCGACGACACCAGCCGCGCCCACGCCGCGTGGGCCGAACTCCACGACGATCTCGTCGACTACGGCCTGCCAAGCCGCCCCAGCGAACCACCCCGCGCCCTGGCCGCCCGTGTCACCACCACGCTGCCGGAACCAGCCGCCGCCGCCGTCACCCGGCTGGCCATGGCCGAAGAACGGGCCAGCTACGCCGCCCGCCCCGGGCCGGCCGGCCACCTGCACCGGGACAGCGCCACTGCCCGCCGCGCCATGGCCGCCACCACCGGCCGCGCCACCCGCTGGCGCGCCGCCCTCTTCCCCGTCTCCGTCATGATCACCCTCACCCGCGTCTGGGACCACGCCACCGCGCTCACCACCCGGCGCCGAACCCGGGCACGAACGCATAACTGACCGGCGCTGGGCGCACGGCCTGCGGTGCTGCGGACAGAACCCGCGGAACGGCGGCGCGGGCCCGTCACATCCTGCGGTCGCCCTCCTGACGGCGACGCCACCGCTCTTCCATCCGCTCCATCATCCGGGCGCGCCTGGTCTGCCCCGGATGCCGGACCTGGCCCTTCGCTCGCGCTGTGGCGCCCGCGGGCTTCGCGGGACGGACCCTGGCCAGGTGCCTGCGCCAGCTGATCACCGCCCAGACCAGGGAAAGCAGCAAGACCACGGCCGCGGCTGCCTCGAGGTACACATGGTGGGTGACCACGCGGGCCTGGGCCAGCTTCCGCTTATAGTGCACACGCGGGTCGCTAGAGCGCACGAGACGCCCGAACTTCGGATCCTCCCTGTAGAGCGCTTGCTCGATCTGCTCTAGCTGGCGCTGCTCATGTTCAGAGAGCGGCACGACGCCTCCCATTGAAAAACCCTTGCGCCCGGCACGTGTGCGGTGATCCTTCACCTCACATACCCGGTTCAATTTCCAGGATACGAGCGTTGACACGCCGCTTGGAAGGGTGGATCCCCGAGCAGCTAACAATGCGTCCTCATCCGGCCCGTCCGTGCCCTCTACCAGGGCCGCCGGCCGGATCGCGCGGGCTCCGAACCGGCTGGCAATCCGGTCCGCCGCCCGCTCCGCCTCGCGCCAGCCGACAGGCCGGTCGTCGAACGTCAGCTGGGCGTTCGCGCCGGACGCCGGGACCAGGCCGGATACCCGGACGCCGACCAGCCGCAGCCGTGCCCCCCGGTCGAGACCGGACGACTCGTACAGCGCGCAGGCTGTGGCGTAAATCTCACGGGCTACGTCGGTCGGATACGCGAGGGTCCGGGACCGGGTCATCGTCTTGAAGCTGGCCAGCCGGAGCTTGACCGAAACCGTCCGGGCCGCGTAGCCGCCCGCGCGCAGGCTGCGCGCCGTCCGGCCGGACAGCTTCAGCAGCTCTCGCCGGATCCGCTGCGGATCGCCGATGTCGGCCGCGAAGGTCTCCTCGGCCCCGATGCTCTTCTCCGGGACGTGCGGCGTCACCCGCCGCTCGTCCCGGCCCCAGGCCAGCGCGGCCAGGTGGGAACCCTGGGCCATCCCGAGCTCCCGCTGCAGGGTGGCCAGCGGGGTGTGCGCGATGTCCGCCACGGTGCGCAGGCCCAGCCGCGCCAGCACCTCTCCGGTCCGCTCCCCGACGCCCCACAGCGCCGAGGCGGGCAGCGCGTGCAGGTATTCGAGCACGCCCGCGCGCGGCACCACGAGAAGCCCGTCCGGCTTGCAGCGGGCGGAGGCGATCTTGGCCACGAACTTGGTCGGGGCGACCCCGACCGAGCAGGTAATGCCCTGCTGGCCGACGACCTGGGCGCGGATGTGCCGGGCGATGGCGGCAGGCGGGCCGAGGCGCCGCAGCGCACCGGAGACGTCGAGGAAAGCCTCGTCGAGCGCAAGCGGTTCCACGGTCGGCGTGACCGTGCCGAAGATCGCCATGACCTCCTTGGACACGGCCGCGTAGAGCCGGTGCCTGGGCGCGACGAAGACCGCCCGCGGGCACATCCGCCGCGCCCGGGCCACCGGCATCGCCGAGCGCACGCCGAACGCCCGCGCCTGGTAGGACGCGGACAGCACCACGCCCCGGCCGCTGGCCCCGCCCACGATGACCGGCTGGCCCGCCAGCTCCGGGCGGTCCCTGATCTCCACGCTCGCGTAGAACGCGTCCATGTCGACGTGCAGGATGCTGCAGCCGGCGTCGTCGGCCATGACCGGTCAGCGGTGGCCGAGCACGTGCAGTTGCGCGGCAATGTCACGCAGCGGCGGGGTAGCCGCGGCGGCGGCCTCGAGCGCGCGCAGCGCCTCGGCCCCTTTGGTCCCGCCGGGCCCTCCGGCGTCGCCGTCGAGCAGCGCGCCGGGCACCAGCCCGCTGAAGATCCGCAGCCCGTGCGCCTCTCCGGCGCGCAACCCGGCCCCCTCGATCAGCGCGGTGAGCGCCGGAAGCGTGAAGCGCCGGGGCGGCCCGTCCGCCCTGCCGCCCTCGAGCAGCTCGCGGGCCTCGGTGAACCGGCCGGCCATGGCCCGGTGCAGGACCGCGGCGACCGTGTTGGCCGCGAGCACGCTCACCGTGGCCGACGGCCGCAGCACGGCGGCGATCGCGGTCATCGCGTCGGCGGGCGAGTCCACGTACTCGAGCACGTTGTGGCAGATGACGAGGTCCGCCGCCTTGACGCCGACGACGCCGTCCAGGCTGGCCGCGTCGCCCTGCACCGCGGTCAGCCGCGCGCCCGTCTCGGCGGCCCGGCGCTGCGCCGCCGCGAGCGCGTCCGGGCTCGGGTCGACCACGGTGACGTTGTGGCCCAGTGCGGCGAACGGCACCGCCAGCCCGCCGGTCCCCCCGCCCACGTCGACGATGTCCAGCGCCGGCCTGCCGGCCTCCGCCACCCGGGCCGAGGCGACGTCCCGCAGCACGTCCCAGACCAGCGAGAACCGGACGCCGTCGCGCCTGAAGTCTGCTGCCACGCCAGCCTCCTTCCAGGACTCCAGCGTAGTGACTCCCGCGGGTAAACCCTCCGCGGATTCCCGGCGCGCGGCGGTTACTTTCCGTTCGTGGAAGGGTGAACCCGCGTGACCGGAAGGGCGTTATACAGCTGTGCGGAACTCTCAGCCTCTTCTTTACGGCACCTGCCGGCAATTCCAGCGCGGCCGGAGCTGTCCACCGTATGCTCGTCGCCATGGCTGAGCACCTCGAGTTGCCCCGCCCCTGGCGGCTGATGCTGACCGCAGGCTGGAACCTGGCCGAATCCCTCGGTCTTCCCGTCGCCGGCTACTTCGTGGGCG
>Ga0335081_10022152_pt1 | contig 10277 bp, 8 predicted proteins | sample Lox_Sample_35_FD_206713 | JGI IMG/M metagenome (GOLD analysis project Ga0335081, IMG submission 206713) | Soil microbial communities from Loxahatchee National Wildlife Refuge, Florida, United States - Lox_Sample_3.5 | ecosystem: Environmental > Terrestrial > Soil > Wetlands | place: USA: Florida...
GTCCCGAGGACGTGCTGCACCTCGATGCCGCGGGCCACGAGCGCGTCGGCGATCAGCTGGCGATGGCAGCGCCACGGGACCGCCTCCGCGCACATGATCGCGGTGGGCCCCCGCGAGCCCAGCTGCACGAGCCGCTCGAGCGCGTCCTGGAACTCCGTGGTCCCCATGTAATCGGCGTAACCCCGAAACTGCGGGTTGCGCCATGCGGTATTGGGAGAGTGCGGCGCGGCGGAACGCCGTCCTCCGAGGGCCGGTTCGTGGATATAGGTCACAGCGATCGCGGCCAGCTCGGATTCGAGCGCCTGTTTCGCGAATTGCGGGTGGCGCTTCGACGCGGGGAAGCGGCGCACGTCCACGAGCTGCGTGATCCCAAACTCGGTCAGGAGATCCTGAAATTCGTTGAGGCTGCGAGTCGAGTGACCGATGGTGTAGATCACAACTGGAAACTAAAGACGTCAGGAGAAGGACGTCGAGCCGCCCCCATTTGACCCCGATTTCCGGATAGAATCGTTCGGCCTGAGACCATATAGTTCTTCCTGTGACAACGAGTGTCGCAGCCAAACCCACGTCACCCGCCCGCCGCTGGCAGATCGTCCTGGCCCGCGACCCGCGGTTCGACATGAGCTTCGTGTACGCGGTGCGGTCCACGCGCATTTTCTGCCGGCCCACCTGCCCCAGCAAGCGGCCACGTCGCCATCAGGTCGTGTTCTTCGACGCGCCGGCGCTCGCGCGTGAGGCGGGGTTCCGGGCCTGCCGCCGTTGCCACCCCGATCAGACCGCGCGGACCGATGCACTCGCCGCCGTGGTCGAGCGTGCCTGCCGGCTGATCGAGCAGCACGGGGACGCGCCGTTCGCTCTGGGCGGCCTCGCGCGGCAGTGCGGCACCAGTCCCGATCGGCTGCTCCGCGCGTTTCGTCGCGTCACGGGGGTGACGCCCCGGCAGTATGGCGACGAGCGCCGAGTCACGAAGCTCAAACAGCATCTGAAGGAGAAACGTGGTGTGAACCCAGCTCTTTACCAGGCCGGTTATGGTTCGCCCAGCCGGATCTACGAGCGCGCCGCCGCGCAGCTCGGCATGACGCCGGCCTCTTACGGCCGCGGCGGCCGCGGCGCCGTCATCCATTACGCCATTGTTGCCTGCCCGCTCGGCCGGCTGCTCGTGGCCAGGACCGAGCGGGGCGTCTGCCGCATCAGTATCGGGTCGGACGACCAAGTTCTGGAGCGCGACCTGATGCATGAATTTCCCAACGCGCACATCACCCACGACGCGAAACAACTCACGGCAACACTCGACGTGCTCGCGGCATTCTGGACCGGCGGCGGGAAAATCGATCTTCCGCTCGATATCCGCTCGACGGCGTTTCAACGTGAAGTCTGGGAGCTACTCCGGAAGATCCCGCGGGGCACGACCCGCTCGTACTCCGCCATCGCGCGCGCGCTGGGCCGACCGCGTGGCGCGCGCGCCGTCGCCCGTGCCTGCGCGAGCAATCCGGCCGCGCTGGTCGTCCCCTGTCATCGCGTGGTCCGCGAAACCGGAGCCCTGGGGGGATACCGCTGGGGCTTAGATCGCAAGCAGAAGCTGCTCGAGCGCGAAGGCGCGTTGCCGGTGATGTAATATTGATCCATGCCGACCGTCGTCGAAGATCGGTTTCGCGACTACACAACTGATTCCCGCGTCCTCACGCTCACCGCGTTCGCCGCCGTCATCGGCGGGCTCGCGGTGGTCGCCGCGGTCGTGCTGCAGTGGCTGATCGGATTTTTCACGAACCTCTTTTATTTCCACCGGATCAGTACGGCACTGGTCTCTCCCGCCGGCCATACGCTCGGCCTGTGGGCGCTGCCGATTCCGGTATTCGGTGGCTTGATCGTCGGTCTCATGGCGCGGTACGGGTCGGACAAGATCCGTGGCCACGGCATTCCTGAAGCGATCGAAGCCATTCTGATCGGCCGCAGTCGCATCGAGCCGAAGGTCGCGATTCTCAAACCGTTATCGTCCGCGATCGCGATCGGCACCGGCGGCCCGTTCGGCGCCGAAGGACCGATCATCATGACGGGCGGCGCCGTCGGCTCGCTCGTCGCGCAGTCGTTTCATCTCTCGGCGCCGGAGCGCAAGACGCTGCTCGCGGCCGGTGCGAGCGCCGGGATGGCGGCGATTTTCGCGTCGCCCGTTGCGGCCGTGCTGCTCGCGGTCGAGCTGCTCTTGTTCGAATGGAAGCCGCGCAGCTTTATCCCGGTGACCGTCGCGGCCGCGATCGCGGGCGGTCTCCGCGTGGCGATCATGGGTCCGGGTCCGATCTTTCCCGTGGCCGCGCATGCATCGTTCGATTCCATCGAACTCCTCGCCTGCGTGGGCGTCGGACTCGCCGCGGGGATCGCCGCGACGGTGGTGAGCGCGCTCGTGTACCGCTCGGAAGACCTCTTCGCGCGACTGCCGATTCACTGGACGTGGTGGCCCGCGATCGGCGGGATCGCGGTCGGCGTCGGGGGATTGCTATTTCCCCGCGCCCTGGGCGTGGGCTACGACACCATCCACGACATGCTCCTGGGCAATCTCGTCGGCAAGTTTCTCCTTGGCTTGCTTGTCACGAAAGCGCTGATCTGGGCCATCGCGCTCGGATCGGGCAGCTCGGGCGGCGTGCTCGCGCCGCTCCTCATCATGGGAGGCGCATTGGGCGGACTCGAGGCGCATTGGGTCCACGCGAGCGACCCCGGGCTCTGGGCCGCGGTCGGCATGGGCGCCATGATGGCGGGTACCATGCAAGTGCCCCTCACCGCCATCGTGTTCATCGCCGAGTTGACGGGCGATCTCACGCTGCTCCCGGGTCTCCTCATCGCATGCGTCGCGGGCAGTACGCTCTCGCTGCTCGTGATGCGCCACTCGATTCTCACCGAAAAGCTGGCACGGCGCGGGCGGCACGTGATGCGCGAGTACATCGTGAACCCGCTGCACACGCTGCGCGTGGAAGACGTCATGGAGCGGGACGTGCCGAGCGTTCCCGCCGACACGCGCGTGGACAGGCTGTTCCGCCAGCTCGCGACCGGCGACCCCCTGCTCGGACGCCGGCAGGCCTGGCCCATCGTCGACGATCGTGGCGTGCTGCGGGGAATGATCACCCGTGGCGATCTCATGGCGGCGCTCGAATCCGCCGACGACTCCCCCGAGACCAAGACCGTGCTCCAGGTCGGGTCGACCGACCTCGTGCTTGCGTATCCGGACGAGCTGCTGGAAGAGGCCACGAGCCGCATGCTGCGCCAGGATATCGGTCGTCTTCCGGTGGTCGAGCGCAATGCGCCGCAGACGCTCGTCGGCTATCTGGGGCGAACCGCGATCATGTCGGCATGGTTTCATGTCGCCCGCGAGGAACGGGAACGTGAGCCTGGCTGGCTCTCGAACGGCGTTGGCGTGTTGCAGGGGCTCTTGAAGCGCGTGATCGTCCGCCACCACTAGCGGGACCCGCTCGATCCGCGCCGACGATCGCCGCGCCGCCGTGGCCGCCGGGTTTCTCGGCTGGACGCTCGACGCGTTCGATTTCTTCCTCGTCGTCATGTCGCTCACGGCGATCGCCCGTGAGTTCCATCGCTCCGATGCCGCGGTCGCGTTCTCAATCGCGCTCACGCTGGCGTTCCGTCCACTGGGCGCGCTGATCTTCGGCCTCATGGCCGACCGCTACGGCCGCCGGCTGCCGCTGATGCTCGATCTCGTGTTCTACTCGGTCATTGAAGTGCTGTCGGGACTCGCGCCCAACTATCTGACGTTTCTCGTGCTGCGCGCGCTGTTCGGGATCGGGATGGGCGGAGAATGGGGCGTGGGCGCCTCGCTCGCCCTGGAAAAGGTCCCGGCCCGGTGGCGCGGCATCGCATCCGGGCTGCTGCAGCAGGGATACGCGGCCGGGTACCTGCTCGCCGCATTGTGCTATTTCGCGCTGTTCCCGAAATGGGGATGGCGGCCGTTGTTCTTCGTGGGCGGTCTTCCGGCTCTGGTCGCGCTGTACGTGCGGTCCCGGGTCGGCGAGTCGGAGGTATGGCAGCGTTCCAGGCACGCGAGCTGGCGCGACCTGGGGCGTGCGATCGTATCGCAGTGGAAGCTGTTCCTCTATCTCACGCTGCTGATGGCGATGATGAACTTCGTGTCGCACGGGACGCAGGATCTCTATCCCACGTTCCTCGAGCGCGACTGGGGGTTCGGTCCGGGTCAGCGCGCCGCGCTCACGGCGCTGTCGATGCTCGGGGCGCTGGTGGGGGGTGTCGTGTGCGGCTCCCTCTCCGACCAGCTGGGGCGGCGCGGCACGATGATCGCCGCACTCGGGGGCGCGGTGCTGCTGACTCCCCTGTGGGCGTTTGCGCCATCGATTGCGCTGCTCGCGGTCGGGGCGTTCGCGATGCAGTTCATGGTTCAGGGCGCGTGGGGCGTCGTGCCCGCGCACATCACCGAGCTCTCGCCGGACGGCGTACGCGGATTTCTACCGGGATTCGCCTATCAGTGTGGCGTACTCATCGCGGGATCGATCGCGACCATCGAAGCCACGCTGGCAGCACGAGCGAGCTATGCGCACGCAATGGCTCTGACAGCCGTGACGGTATGCACGCTCTGTGCATTGGTAACAGCCGTGGGCCCGGAGCGGCGGGGGATTACCTACGGAACGTCGACGCGTTGACCCGAACGCCGGCGCGTGGTCACTTCAGCCGAGCCATCACGAACTCCGTGTTCGCCCTGAGCAGCCAGTAGGCGTTATCCGTGACCGATTCCCACGCCCCGGGGGAGTGCTTTCCGTTCAGCTGGCGCAAGAGCGCCTCGAGCTGCTGCGCCGCCGGCTGCGGGTGATTGCGTGAGAGTTCCTCGCGCGCGGCGGCAACCTTGTTGAGCAGACTGTTGCAATCCCCACGATTCGTGATCCATGCCAGGGTGCAGGCCTGGATCTGCAGATTGTAGAGCCGCGACAGCAGGGCTCCGGGGCTTTGATCAGCGACTGCGGCAATGCCAACCGTCTGACCCTGTCCACCGTGTTGCGCCATGCCCGCCGCATCGGCCGCGAGCGCGGAACCGGATCGGCCCTCCACCCAGTACGTCACGATGTCGGGCAGCCCCGACGCGGCGGTCAGGACGAACCCGGTCCGAAACGTGCCGGGAACCACGTCCGCCGCCGCCGACCCGGACCGCCAAGTCGCGAGCGAATCCCCGGGCTTCGGACTCTCGAGCACCCATTCAGAACTGGGCCCTTCCATCCGTTGTACGGGCGCGCGCACGGCCACCACCACGACACTCGCGGTTTGCCTCCCCGAGGTATTCACTCGGTATCGCACGAAGATGCTGTCGGCAATCGACAGGGAATCCGGGGAAACGGTCTGGGCCGCGCCTCCGCGCGCGATCCCGGCACACAGGAGAGCTGCGCACACAAACCTACTCGGCATCGTTCATCCCTCCTCGGGAATCAGTAACAGCTTTCCTGTGGTCGCCCGCCCTTCGAGATAGCGCTGCGCCCGACCTGCCTCACGCAGTGGGTATTCTCCTCCGATCGTGAGCTTGAGCGCACCGCTCGCGACCCATCCGAATAGCTCGCTCGACCGGGCCAGGAGCTCGACACGTGAGGCCATGTAGTCACCGAGCTTCGGTCGGGTGAGAAACAGCGAGCCTTTCTGATTGAGCAGCTGCGGATCGATGGGCCCCACGGGACCGCTCGACTGTCCAAAGAGCACCATCATCCCACGCGGCGCGAGACAATTCAAGCCCTTCGCGAACGTGCTCCGCCCAACCGAGTCGTAGATCACCTGCACGCCGTTCGATCCGGTGAAACGCTTTACTTCGGTTTCAAAATCCTGCTCCGAGTACAGGATGACCTCGTCCGCACCCGCCGCGCGCGCGAGGGCGGCCTTCTCGCGCGTGGACGTGGTCCCGATGACTCGCGCTCCGCGCCGCTTCGCGATCTGACACAACAGCAGTCCGACGCCGCCGGCCGCGGCATGCACGACACACGTGTGGCCGGCGGCGAGCGGGAAGGTCGTAGTGGCGAGGTAGTGCGCCGTCATGCCCTGCAGCATCAACGCGGCACCCTGCTTCGTGCTCACGCTATCGGGAAGCAGCGCCACACGGTTGGCCGGAACACTCGCACGCTCCGCGTAGGAGCCCTGAATCCCGCAGTACGCAACGCGGTCTCCCGGTTTTACGTCGCGCACGTCCGGCCCCACCGCGACCACCGTTCCGCTTCCCTCCTGCCCGGGCACGAACGGAGTCGTGAGGATGTACAGGCCGGTACGCTGGTAGACGTCGATGAAATTCACGCCGATGGCTTCGAGACGGACGACGGCATGGCCAGGGAGCGGACGCGGATCATCCACGTCCTCGTAGCGCAGGACGTCTGGACCGCCCGTCGAGTGTACCCGAATGGCTTTCAGGGGGCCTTCTGGCGCGCCTTCCCCACCGGTACGAAGCGCAGATCCTGGTAGTCGTAACTGAAGTCGGCGAGCGGCGAGACGGGCGCCATGACGAATTCGGCCACCGTGCCGTCGGGATTCAAATGAAACGTGAGATACGCTTCCGCGAGGTTCGGCGTTCGCCAATGCGTGCGGAACGTGTCGTACTGCCAGTGCTCGAGATCGCCGGTGAATGCCGGAGAATGCGTGAAGCGCAGCACCAGCCGATTCTTCTCGAGGGTAATCGTCGCGTCTCCGTACAGCGCGTCCACATAGCTTCCCGCGTAGCTCGCGGACGCCAGCGATGGACCGGAAGTCGAGTCTCGCGAACCCTGCGCCGCGCGCATGACGGAGTCCGCCTGTGCGCGATCCCGATCCGCGACCGTGGCGAACGCCTTCACCCAATCGACCGACGGCGCGCCCAGGAACCCGTCGAGCAGCTCGAAGGTAAGCGCATCGGGCAGGTCGCTTTCGCCGTTCGTGAGAATCACGATGCCGAGGCGCTCGTCGGGAACGAGCGTGGTGCGCGACGTCATTCCGGCGAGCCCGCCTCCATGCCACACAATCTTGCGCCCCCGGTAATCCCGCAGCCTCCATCCCAACCCATACGCCGCGAAATTGGGACGCAAGGGTACGAGGAGGGACTCGGGGTCTGTAATCGGGAGAATGGTTTGCGCCGACCACATCTCGCGCGCGTCACTCGGGCGCCACAGGGTCCGGCCATTCGCCCGCCCGGAGTCGAGCTGCACGAGCAGCCATTTCGCGAGATCGGTCGCGTTCGAGATGATCGCTCCCGCGGGCGCGATGTTGTCGACTGTATCCAACGGCACGATCCGGAGGTCTCCAGCGAGGAACGCGTGCGGGGTGGCCAGCGGGTCCTGCGGCCGGAGATCCGACATCCCGACCCGCGTCTCCCGCATGCCGAGCGGATCGAGAATCCGGTTCTGCACAAACGCGCTCCAACTCTTGCCCGTGATCGCGGGGATGATCTCTCCGGCCGCGGCGTACAGGACATTGTCGTAGGCGTATGAGCTTCGGAAGCTCGTGACCACGGGGGCCGCGCGCAGTCGCCGGATGATCTCGGCCCGACTATAGTCTGCGTGCAGCCACAACAGATCGCCGGCGCCGAGCCCGAGGCCGCTGCGATGCGTCACGAGGTCGCGAACGGTGAACTCCCGCGTGACCCAGGGGTCGGCGAGCTCGAACCCGGCCAGATGGCGCGTCACCCGGTCGTCCCAGTCGAGCGCACCGGAGTCGGCCAGCATGGCGAGACACGCGGTCGTGAACGCCTTGGTATTCGAAGCGATCTGGAACAGCGTGTGAGGGTCGACCGGCTGGCGCTGTCCCACGGTGCGAACCCCGTAGCCCTTGATCAGGAGTACCTTGCCGTTCTTCACGATCGCGATCGCCGCCCCGGGCACGTGAAACAGCCGCAGCGCGCGGGAGACGTCCGCGTCGAATCGCGCCGGGATCCCGGACCGACGAACCGGGACGGGGGCCGAATGTTTCGCGAGGCCGACGAATCCGATGACCAAGGCGGCGGGCAGGAGTTGACGGGTCACGGACGCGAAGCATATCGATCCTTCGCGCCCGCGGGTAGGTGTTCTGCGCTATCTTGCTCCCCTTCCTGCTTCGGCCGGCAAACGGAGGTGTTGGGATCGTGATGTGGCTCGTCGCGGCGCTCATGCTGGCGGACTCGACTCCAAAAAGCCTGAAGGTCGTCCTGTCGGCAGCCGAGACGTTGCACGTCGAGCAGCGCGGCATGGGGGAACCCGTCGTGCTGATCCCGGGGCTGTTCGGATCGACCTACTCCTTTCGGAATATCGCCCCGCTGCTCAATGAGTCCGGATACGAGACGTTCACGATCGAGCCGCTCGGCATCGGAGAGTCATCCAAGCCGCCGACCGCGGACTACTCCCTTGGCGCCCAGGCACGGCGGGTTGCGGCCGTGCTCGACACGCTCGGCGTGCATCACGCCATCGTGCTGGCGCACTCCGTAGGCGGGTCCGAGGCGTTCCGCCTCGCGTATCTGCGGCCCGACCTGGTCGGCGCATTGATCTCCATCGAAGGCGGCCCCGCGGAGACCGCAGCGACCCCGCAGTTCAAACGGGCCATGAAGTACGCGCATTGGATCAAATGGCTGGGCGGCGTGCGGCTCATCCGGTGGCAGATCCGGAAGATGCTGGCCGCGTCATCGGGCAACCCGAGCTGGGTCACGGAGGAAGTGGTGGAAGGGTACACGGCTCCCGCCGCCCGGGATCTCGACGGCACCCTCAAGGCATTCCTCGGTATCGCCGCCTCGAAGGAGCGCGATCGCCTTGCCCCGCATCTCTCCGAGCTGCGCTGCCCCGTGGTCGTGATGGTGGGAGGGGCGCCGCACGAAGGCGATGTCAGCAGCGCCGAAATCGAACAGCTGCGCAACTCGATTCCGCAGATCGCGATCGACACCGTTCCGGGCGCAGGGCATTTCATCCACGAAGAGCAGCCCGCCGCGGTCATGGCCGCGGTCCGCCGGACCGCGCAGGCACTGAACGTGGGTGTCATGGGGAATACCGCCGACCCGTGAGCATCTGTTCGCCAGCATGCGAATAGCGCTCGTCGCCGAGGATTACTACCCGCAGCTCGGGGGAGTGCCCGAGCACGTTCATCACCTCGCCGTCAACCTGATCGGCCGCGGGCATCGCGTCACGGTGGTCACGTCGCGCATGCGCGGCGCTGGCCAGGACCCTCCGTTCGTGCGGCGCGTCGGCACGAGCATCGTGATCTACGCGAACGGCGGCGTCTCGCGCATCACGGCGGGCTGGCGGCTCACTCACCACTTGACCGAGATCTTCCGCGCGGGGCGATTCGATCTCGTACACATTCATGGCGGAATCGCGCCCACCTTCGGGCTCGTGGCACCGGTCGCCGCCTGGCGGCTCGGCATCCCGGTCGTCGCCACGTTTCACTCCTGGTTCCCGCGGTCGGCCGGGTACCGGATCTTCCGACCGATATGGCAGCGCATGATCGACCGGCACGCGGCGGTGGTCGCGGTCAGCCAGCCGGTGATCGACGCCCTGTCGCGCTATTTCCGCGCGAACTGGGAAATCATTCCGAACGGCGTAGACCTGGGATTCTTCCAGCCGGACGGCCGCCAGCCCACGGATGCGCTGCGGCGCGGGCCGAGGCTGTTGTTCCTCGCGCGGCTCGAGCCCCGCAATGGGCTCGGAACCGTGCTCGAGGCGATGCCCCGCATTCTCGCGCGGTTCCCGAACGCCCAGCTCACGGTAGCGGGCGACGGACCCTGGCGCGCGCATTACGAGCGGCGCGCGCGGTCACTCGGCAGCAGCGTGCGCTTTCTGGGCCGCGTGTTCGACGATCGCCCGCTGCACTACGCGACGTCCGATTTGTATCTCTGCCCCACCAATCGCGCATCGTTCGGCGTCACCTTGCTCGAGGCGATGGCGTGCGGAACGCCGCTGCTCGTGTCGGACAACGTGGGGTTCCGCTCCGTACTCCGCGATGGCGCCGAGGCGCAGATCGTCCCGAACGACGATCCGCGCACCTGGGCGGATTCCATCGTGACCTTGATCGAGGACCCGGCCCGGCGGGACACCATGGGACGCGCGGGCCTGGCCAAGGCGGCGGAGTACGCCTGGCCGCGCGTGGCGGATCAAACTCTCGCGCTGTACGAGCGGGTGCTCGCGTAGTGTCGGATCTTGTTCTGCTCGGATGCGCGGGAGTGTTGGGCCTCGGGACGCTGGCCCTGGGTGTGTACGATCCGGAGAGCACGCTGTTCGGGCCCGTCGTGGGACGCGGCGCCGGCGATCGGCGCGTGCTCTATCTGACCTTCGATGATGGCCCGAATCCCACGGCGACCGAGTCGATCG
>Ga0335081_10022153_pt1 | contig 10277 bp, 8 predicted proteins | sample Lox_Sample_35_FD_206713 | JGI IMG/M metagenome (GOLD analysis project Ga0335081, IMG submission 206713) | Soil microbial communities from Loxahatchee National Wildlife Refuge, Florida, United States - Lox_Sample_3.5 | ecosystem: Environmental > Terrestrial > Soil > Wetlands | place: USA: Florida...
CCGCTGTCGCTGATTCGCGCCGTCGCGGCGAAATCTGACGACGAGCTGAACCGCCTGCTCGATGATTTGCAACTGGGCGAGTTCATCTACGAACAGCCAGCCGTGGGCGACAGCGAATACCGCTTCAAGCACGCATTGACGCAGGAGGTCGCCTACAACTCGGTATTGATCGAGAGGCGCAAACAACTGCACGAGCGAATCGGCGCGGCGCTCGAGCGGTTCCACGCAAAATCAATCGACGACCATCTCGACGAATTGGCCCACCATTACAGCCGAAGCGGAAATCCGCCCAAAGCGCTGGAATACCACGAGCGTGCCGGGCGGCAGGCGGTTCGGCGCTCGGCCAACCAGGAGGCAATGCGACACCTGGTCGCCGCGCTGGAACTGCTGGGGCGCCTGCCGGAAACCCCGGAGCGGGATCGACGGGAACTTGGGTTACAAACCGTTCTCGGCCAGGTGCTCATGGTGGTCAGAGGATGGGCGGCGCCCGAAACCGAGAAGGTCTACCTTCGGGCGCACGAATTGGCCAGGACTTGTGGGACTGCGGAGGAACAATTCTCCTCGCTCGTCGGCTTGTTCGGAATCGTCTTTGTGGGCGGCAGATTGTCCCGGGCTCGGGAGCGGTTGAAAGAGACTTTGGACTTCACCAGAGAGCATCCTGAGCCCGTGTTCGTTCTGGAAGCGTGTCATCATGATTGGTCGCTTGCACTTTCGGCGGGCGAACTGGAAGCCGCGCAGCGGCATGTCGAACGTGGGTTGGCGCTCTACAACGGGCAACTGCGCTCTGCCCCGATACCGATCTACAGCGCCCACCATCCGGCGGTATGCGGTCATGGCTGGGGTGCCCTGGGTTTTTGGTTGCGCGGCTATCCGGAAGCAGGGCGGCGGCATGCGAAGCAGGCGGTAGCGCTGGCGCAGGAGCTTGGCGATACACAATCGATTGCGTGGGCATTAGGCACGAGAGCGCAGTTTCACCAACTCGTGAGAGAGGCGCAACCTGCGCTGGAATTGGCAGAGGCCGCGATAGCCAAGGCCGAGGAAACAGCTTTCGGCTACGTTATTTCGTCCGCACGAATTGTGAAGGGTTGGGCATTAGCAGAGCTTGGCAGCGCGAACGAAGGAGTGGACGAGATACGCGAAGGGATCGCTGCTTTGTCGGCAAGCGGGGCCCATTTGTGGCTCACATCCTTTTTGGGGACCCTTGCAGAAACATGCGGAAGGGCTGGGCGAGTCGAGGAAGGGTTGAGTTCAGCGGCCGAAGCTCTGAAGGTCGTGCAGCAAAGTGGTGAATGCTGCTGGGAAGCGGGGATTTATCGCGTTCGCGGCGAATTGCTGCTGAACCAAAAGCATTCGAATTCCGCGGAAGCTCAGGCAAGCTTTGAGCGCGGGATCGAAATAGCGCGTCAGCAGGGCGCGAAATCATTGGAGTTGCGGGCGACGACGAGTCTGGCGCGGCTGGTCGCAAAGCAGGACCGTCGTGAGGAGGCGCGAGCAATGCTTGCCGAAATCTACAACTGGTTCACCGAGGGCTTCGAGACGGGCGATCTCAAGGAAGCCAAGGCGCTGTTGGACGAGTTGAGCGGGTAACACCGATAGCTAAATGCAGAGGACGCAAACCGTTCGAGATCAAAGGCGCGTTGCGAAGGGCTTAAAGTTTCGGTCCGACGCAAACAAGGGGAGGCAGAATCGCCCGTTGGCGAGTCGCTTCCGACTCAAAGCTTGGCGGCAACTTCCCTCTGGCTAAGTAGCGGGGTCAATGCGAGCCGGCCCAGCTTGAAAAATGGAGTTCCCATTAGTGGAAATAGCCTCGGCAGGCGCCTCGGTCAGGAGCAGTTGATCGCAAACATGGATGCGGATTACGCACATTGGTCTCGCGTCGCCCAGGAGTGGCTAGCTTGGGCGCGGACCCCAAACCATGACGCCTTCTGGGCTTATCGCTCCTCGTTGCTCGGCTTCATTGGGCAGGGAGAAGGTGCGGCTCTTGATATCGGTTGCGGTGAGGGACGGGTCTCGCGGGTCCTGAAAGAATGCGGCTACCGCGTGACGGCAACCGACCCGGTCGAGGCGTTCGTCTCGGCGGCTAAGGAGGCCGGGTCGGCAGATGACTACATGCTGGCGGCGGCGAATAGCCTGCCTTTAGCCGACGGCGCCTTCGATCTTGCCATCGCTTACAATGTGCTGATGGACGTCGAGGATATCCCTGCGGCGTTGAGGGAGGTCCGGCGCGTTCTGCGCCCATCCGGAACCCTGGTCATCTCTATCGTGCATCCTTTTGCGGACCGCGGCCGATTCGCCGGACCGGAGCCGGATGCCCCGTTCATGCTTCGCAAGTCCTACTTCGGCCGTGAACGCTTCGAGCAAGTCGAGGAGCGGAACGGTTTGCAGATGCACTTCGCCGGATGGTCCCAGCCCTTGGAGAACTACATGGCGGCATTGGAAGGCGCAGGACTCGCCGTCTGTGCGTTGCGGGAGCCGACTCCGGACGTCGGCGCGGCATGGGCCGATTTGCGGCGCTGGATCCGGATTCCTCTGTTCCTTTGGCTGAAAGCTCGCCTTGTTCCGCTTTGATCGCGTGGACCTGAGCATAGGGGGTGTCAGCGGACATTGACTTGCGGAAAACCTGCTGCAAAATAGCGCGAAATCAGCCGACGAGTTTATCGAGGCAACGGAATGGGCCTTAAGCCGCCGCGCTGAAATCGGTTCGCCAGTCACGACCCGTATGGTTTCTGCCGGCAGTGGACGTTGCGCGGGGCGATCCGCTGGTCGCGTACTACACCTTCGACAAAGATTACCTTTATCTGCTTTCGATCCAGATAAGCCGTCGTAAGTGAACCGGGGTGTTGGTTATCGGGAGCAGGTGCCTGAGAGGGCCGATACAATCAGCGTCGGGGCGCCAGGATCGAGCGCTGTCCGGGCTGGAGAGGACCTACGAGGTTCATTCGCAATGGCTCTTCCTTCTCAAGGTCGACAAGATTTTCGACCCACTGCGTTCTGAGCCTCGTTTCGTCGAATTGATGGAAAAGGTAAACCTCGCCGAATAGCCGGCGCGATCTTCATCGGTATGACGAAGATCAGCCGGGCTTCGGAGACGGCGATTTGTAGACCTCGCCGCGGTGGATGCGGCCCAGTGCGTCGTAGGCGGTGTACCTGTAGAGGTCTGAGAGGGTCGGCTCGCATTAACAGCCGGTAGTTGGCAAACGAGATTCCTCGCGGTGCTCGGAATGACCCCCACCTGCCTCGCGCCGTTGCGCTCGGCGCCCTCCCCCTGGACAAGGGGAGGGCGGGCAGAAACAGAAATAATCAAGAATCACCGGCGTCGCGGCGGCGCGCTTGTCCAACTTTATTTCTAACGCAGCTCGCGGACTCGCCTGCTTGGTTTTAATCTCAACGCAGCTCGCAGACTCGCCTGCTCGCTCCGCACCGCAACGGTGCTCCGCTAGCGCTAGCGCACATACGGTTCCCCCAGGGCGCTGGGGGATTGCGCCTGGCCGCCGAAGAGGGCGAGTACGACCAGCGTCAGGGCGTACGGCAGGGCAAGGAAGAGCTGGTACGAAATCGCGGTGCCGGAGGCTTGCAAGCCGAACTGGAGCGCCATCGCGGCGCCGAAGAGCAAGGCGGCGGCCGCCGCGCCGTACGCATTCCAGCGTCCGACGATAACCACCGCGAGAGCGACGAAGCCGCGTCCGGCCGAGATACCCTCGACGAAAGTGTTGGCGTAGGCGAGGGTGAGGTAGGCGCCGCCAAGGCCGGTCAGGGCGCCCGCCATGATCAGCGCCTCCCAGCGCAGGCGATAGACGTTGAGGCCGAGGGCGTCGGCGGCTTGCGGGCGTTCGCCGGCCGCGCGAATCCATAAGCCGTAGCGGGTGTGGGACACGAGATAAGCGACGAGTGGGACCAGCAGGATTGTCGCGTAGACGATGGCGTTCTGATCGAAAAGCGCGGGGCCGATTACGGGAAGGCGCGCGAGCGGACCCAGCGCGATCGGGCGCAGGGGAGTGACGGTGAAGGCGGCGCCGGTGATGCCGAAGAGCCGGCGGTACATCACGCCGGTCAAGCCGAGCGCGAAGATATCGAGAGCGGTGCCGGCGACGACCTGGCTGACGGCGAGGTTGATCACGAGGATCGCGAGCAGGGCGTTGAGCGCGATCGCGGCGGCGATACCGGCGAGCAATCCGAGGATCAGGCTGCCGGAGAAGTACGCGGCGGCGAGCGCGAAGAAGGCGCCGGAGAGCATCGAGCCCTCGATGCCGATATTGAGGACGCCGCTGCGCTCGACGATGGTTTCGCCCAACGCGGCGAGCAGGATGGGCGTCGCCATCGCGACCGAGGAGGTGGCGAAGGCTTCAAGCATCGCGGGCCTCGGCGCTTAGCGCAACGGGTGTGGCGGGCTCGATGGGCGGACCGGAGATCATCGCGCGCAGCCCGGCGGGCGAGTCGAAGGCGAGCAGAATCATGATCACGAGTCCCTGGATTACCTGGACCAGCACGGGCGAGACGCCCTGCGCGCGTTGCATCGCCTGCGCGCCGTTGTCGAGCGCGCCGAAGAACAGCGCGGTGGGAAGCACGGCGAGCGGATTGAGGCGCGCCAGCAGGGCGACCGCAATCGCCTCGTAACCCCATCCGGGGGAAAACGCTTCATAGAGACGGTGGGTAATCGCGGAGACCTGGACGGCGCCGCCGAGGCCGGCGAGTGCGCCGCTGAGCGCCATCGTGCGCGTGGTGAGCCGCGCGATCGGGAGGCCGAAGAAGGCGCTGGCGCGGGGATTGCGGCCGAAGGCGCGCAGTTCGAAGCCGTTGGCGGTGTGAAAGAGGAAGAGATAGGAGGCGAGCGCGAGGGCGACGCCGAGGACCATCCCGAGGTTTGTGCGGCTCGGGGCGAGATAGAGATGGAGTTGGGCGGCGGGCGCGATGGCGGCGCTTTTCGGAAAGGCGCGCGAAGGTTCCATCAGGGGACCGTGGACGGCCCAGCTAAGGAGCTGGACGGCGACGAAGTTGAGCATGATGGTGGCGATGACTTCGTTGACGGCGCGATGCGCGCGGAGCCATCCGGCGAGTCCGCCCCAGAGGGCGCCCCCGAGCGCGCCGGCGAGGAGGAGCGCCGCGCTGGCGAGCGGATGCGGCCAGTCGGTAAGGAGCGGGCCGAGCGCGCCGGCGGCGAGGGCGCCGACGAGCAACTGTCCGTCGGCGCCGATATTCCACAGCGCGGCCTGAAAGGCGATTGCGATCGCGAGGCCGCAAAAGATGAGCGGGGTGGCCTTGACCAGGGTGTCGGAAAAGGCGATGGGGGTGCCGCAGGCGCCTTGCCAGAGGGCGGCGAAGACGCCGAGCGGCGAGGCGTCGAGCGCCAGCAGGACGATCGAGACGAGGGCGGCGGCGAGCAGCAGCGCCGCCAGCGGCTTCAGCACGGCGGTTATCATAGCGCCGCGCCCGACATCAGCAGTCCGATTCGCACCGGGTCGCGGTCGGCCGGGGAAATTTCGGTGAGCCGCCCGCGGCAGATCACGGCGAGCCGCCCGCACAAGGCGAGCAGTTCGTCGAGGTCGGAGGAGATGAGCAGGACGGCGCCTCCGCCAGCGCTGTATTCGCGCAGCATCTGATGGACGTCGGCGGTGGCGCGGAGGTCGAGTCCGCGGCAGATGTCGTGCGCGACCAGCAGGCGGGGCGAGGTGGCCAGTGCGCGCGCGACGGCGAGACGCTGGCGATTCCCGCCCGAGAGCGCGGCGGCGGGGAAGTCGGCGCCGGGCGCGCGAATGCGGAACTTTTCGAGGAGTTCGGCGCAGAAATCGAGCGCCGGCGCGCGCCGAATCCATCCGGCGCGGCCGGTGAAGCGCCGGCGCAGCACCGAGGCCAGCATCAGGTTCTCCCACAAGGGCATCTCGAGCACGAGGCCGTCGAGGTCGCGATTTTGCGGCACTACGGCCGTCGCGCCCGCGGCGGGATCGGCGAGGCGCACGAGTCCCGAGGCGGGCCGGCGGACTCCGGCGAGCAGATCGACCAGTTCGGCCTGGCCGTTGCCGTCGACGCCGGCGATGCCGCCGATTTCGCCTTCGGCCAGCGTGAACGAAAGGTTGTCGACCACGCGACGGTGATCGCGATCGACGACGACATGATCGAGGGCAAGCACGGTTTTGCCGGCGGCGCGGTGATAGAGCGGGCGGCGCGAGGAAGGCGGCAGGTCGCCGACCATCATCTGCGCCAGTTCGGCCTTATCGGTGGCGGCGGCGGTGCGCTCACCGACGGTGCGTCCGTGGCGAAGGACGGTGACGCGGTCGGCGACGGCGAGCGCCTCGGCGAGCTTGTGCGTGACGAGGACGACGATTCGTCCTTCGGTGCGCAGGCGGCGAAGGGTATCGAGGAAGGCGGCTAGTTCCTCGGGGGCGAGCACGCCGGTGGGTTCGTCGAGGATCAGAACGTGGGGATCGAAGCTCAGGGCGCGCAGAATCTCGAGGCGCACGCGTTCGGCGACCGAGCGTCCCTCGACGGTGGCGCCGGCGGGCGGCAAAGCGAAGCCGAGACGATCGGCGAGTTGGCGGGCGCGATCGGCTACCGCGCGCAAATCGAGGCGATCGCCGAGGTCGAAGCCGCCGAGCGCGAGGTTTTCCTCCCACGACATCCGCTCGAAGAGCATCGGGCTCTGGTAGACGGCGGCGATGCCGGCGCGCAGGGCTGCGTCGGATGAACCTTCGAGCAGCGGAACTCCGTCGAGTGTCGCGTGACCGGAATCGGGCCGCAGGCGCCCGGCGAAGATGTTGATGAGCGTGCTCTTGCCCGCGCCGTTCTCGCCGACCAGGGCGTGGATTTCACCGGGGCGCGCGCAGAAGTTGACGTGGTCGAGCGCGACGGTGCGGGCGAATCGCCGGGTGATGCCGTTGGCAGCCAGCAACGTCAGCCGCCGCCCTCTGCGGCGTCGGGAGCATAATGCTCGCGAACGTAATGCAGCGCCTCTTCGCGCGTGGTGAGCGCGCCGTCGAGGTGATGGTCCTCGACCTCGCTCAGAATCTGCTTGAAACCGGGGCCCGGCCGGAGGCCCATCGCGATCAGGTCGTCGCCGCCGATCAGGCGCGGCGGGCGAATCTCGTGTTCACTCATTCGAGCCATCGCGTGGCGGCAGAAATTGCAAAAGCCGAGGTAGGAGCTCGAGGCCAGCGCGTCGAGGCGCGACAGGTCGAGCAGTTCCGCGAAGCCGTCCTCCGCGATCATCCGCTTGAGGGTCGCAGGACGCATCCGGAAGACCATGCAAATCCGCAGATGATCGCGCACGAGGTAGGCAACGCGATCCTGCACCGCGCGCGAGCGCCGCAGCCGCCGCATTATTTCCGCCGCCATCGTCGCGCCCTGGTCGGTATGGCCGTAGTAGGTCATTTTGCCTTCGCCATCGACCGACAGGCAGCGCGGCTTGGCGATATCGTGCAACAGGGCGCCGAAAGCCAGGGTCTCGCCGCATCCGCGCGGCAGCATCGAGAGCATCAATCGCGTGTGGCGGTAGACGTCGCCCTCGGGATGGAAGTTCGGGGGCTGCGCGCATCCGATGAGATCGAGCACCTCGGGGATGACGACGGCGGCCAAGCCGCTCTCGACCAGGAGATCGAGTCCGCGCGCGGCGCCGCCCTCGGTCATGATCATCACGGTTTCCTCGCCGACGCGTTCGGCCGAGATATTTCCGATCGCGGGCGCGCTGTGCTTGATCGCGGCCCAGGTGGCGGGGTCGATGGCGAAGTCGAGGCGGGCGGCGAAGCGGACCGCGCGCAACATCCGCAGATGGTCCTCGTCGAATCGCTCGTGGACGTTGCCAATCGCACGAATAATCCCGACGCGCAAATCATGCATCCCGCCGACGAGATCGATCACGCGGTCGGTCGCCGGATCGTAATACATTCCGCCGATCGTGAAGTCGCGCCGGCGCACATCTTCTTCGATAGTGCCGAAGCTGACGGCCGAGGGGCGGCGGCCGTCGAGATAGGGCGCTTCCGCGCGGAAGGTCGCGACTTCGAACTGATCCTCGCCGACCACGACGAGAATCACGCCGAAGCGGGCGCCCACGGCGACCGTGTTGTCGAACATGCGCTGAACCACTTCGGGGCGCGCGTCGGTGGCGATATCGTAATCCTTGGCGGCGACGCCGAGAACGCGGTCGCGCACGCATCCGCCGGCCAGGTAGGCGGAAAATCCTTTTTCGCGGAGCCGGCGAATAATCGCCAGAGCTTTATTTTCCTTCTCTACGCTCGTTGCCACTTCGCAACCCCTTCCGGGCTCACTCCGATCCACCGATGACGCCCTATCATGGGTTCGTTCGCAGTTGGCTTCGGCGAAACCTGCGGCTCAAGAGACATTTGACGCCACTTCGCAGAAATGGTAACGCTTGCCGCCTAGGAAATCCTATCATGCGGGGGAGGAAAAATGGCGCATAAACGTCTTGGCCTCTGGAACCTGACAGCCGTTTTGGTGTTGGGCGGCTCTATCGTCGCGTTCTCTGGGAGCTTCGCGATGGCTCAAGAGGGCGGGGGTGTCTCGATGGGGCCCGGTGGCACGATCACCAGTGGCAAGCTGCTGTTCCGTCAGTATTGTGCGCAGTGCCACGGGATGAGCGCGACCGGAGACGGCCCGGTTGCTCCCGCGTTGAAGAAAAAGCCGGCGAACCTGACGCTGCTCTCCAAGAACAACGGCGGGGTCTTCCCCGAAGAAGAAGTGCGCGATTTTATCGACGGCACCAAGACCTCGGCGTCGCACGGTACGCGCGCGATGCCGATTTGGGGCTACGCGTTTGCGCGTCCGTCGAGCACCGGCATGGCCAGCATGGGTAGCGGTACAATCACGCAGGCGCAGGTCGACGAGAAGATCAACACGCTCGTAAAATATGTGCAGTCGGTCCAGGTGAAGTAAGACCTCGGATCCGATTTCGAACGACAGGCCCTGAAAAGTGAAGCACGGCGTCCACCCAATGGTGGTGGACGCCGTCTATTTTTAACCGGGACGTAACAGTCGGACGGTTGCGATCCGTTTTAGCCCTCACCGCATTTTCGTAAGATGGCGCGACGGACGAGGTGGGCTCGTCCGCGACGGTCGCGCTTTGCATCGCAGCGACGCCTCGCCGCGGCTGTTGTGCATAACCAGCGAGCGTCGATCGAAATGCCGTAGGAGGAAGGATGCTCTTTTGTGTTCGCTCTCGGTTGAACCTGTGTATTCTGCTGCTGAGCACGATTCTTTTGGCTCAAGGCGTGGCGCGCGCCCAGGCGGGAGTCAGGGTGGGTCCGAGCAAGTCGGATATTCAGAAGGGGGAGCTGGAATTTCGACTGTACTGCGCGCAGTGCCACGGGATGGAGGCGACGGGCAATGGGCCGGTGGCACGAGCGCTCAAGACCCCGCCGGCCAACTTGCGATTGCTGACAAAAAATCACGGCGGCGCGTTCCCCGAACAGGAAATCCGCGACTTCATAGACGGCACCAAGCAGATGGCGGCGCACGGAAATCGCGAGATGCCGATTTGGGGCCTCGCTTTTCAGTACCGCGGTAGTCCGGTCGGAGACATCCACAGTCCTCCGCCGGCGAGCAAGGCAGAAGTCGATCAGAGGATAGGGCTGTTGGTCGATTACATAAGGTCGATTCAGGCTGAATAGCATCCAATTGCGTTTTGCGTGGCAGGCGTCCGCTGGAGGATTGTGTCCTGATAATGATCGCGATCAGGTCGCCCAACGGGCCAAAGCGCCGGCTTTGGTCTGGCCGAGCAAGCCGGTGCGCCAAGCGCGCCGTAATCGTTGCGGCAGTCTTTCTCGCAATAATAGCGGCGGGACGCGCCGATGCCGGCGATGCGCAGGCGGGCGCGGGAATCTTCAAAGCCAACTGCGCACGTTGTCACGGCGCCAGCGCCAAAGGTGACGGCCCCGACCTGGTCAAGCTTCAGGCGGCGGTGACGCCGGACGATTGGACCGACTCGGAGACCAACCGCGGACTGTCCGATGACTTCATCGTCTCGATGATCACGAAAGGCGGCAAGGCCAATGGCAAGTCGCCGATCATGCCCGCGTTCGGCGACAAGCTTTCCGCGGAGCAGATCCAGAACCTGGTCGCCTTCCTCCGATCCGTCGCGAGGTAGGATCGAGCTACTTATCCTGACTGTTCCTTTTCGACCGTCGACCGGCGTTCCTGGGTGGCCTTAACCTCGGTCGCCTGCCAAATCCGGGCGGCGCCTTCCTCAATTGCGGCCTCCTCGCGCACGTAGGTCCGGCGATAAACGCGCAGCAACGAACCGAAAATCGCGATGATGGCGGGGCCGGCAAAAA
>Ga0335081_10022154_pt1 | contig 10276 bp, 8 predicted proteins | sample Lox_Sample_35_FD_206713 | JGI IMG/M metagenome (GOLD analysis project Ga0335081, IMG submission 206713) | Soil microbial communities from Loxahatchee National Wildlife Refuge, Florida, United States - Lox_Sample_3.5 | ecosystem: Environmental > Terrestrial > Soil > Wetlands | place: USA: Florida...
CTGGCCGGCTACGACGCGGTCATCCTCAGCGATATCGGCGCGAACAGCCTGCTGCTGGCCCCGGACACGTTCGAGCGCTCGGCGGTCGCGCCGAACCGGCTCGACGAGCTCGGGCGCTACGTGCGCGACGGCGGCGGGCTGCTGATGATCGGCGGCTACCTGTCGTTCGCGGGCATCGAGGGCAAGGCCCGCTACCACCGGACGGCCGTCGAGGATGCCCTGCCGGTGACGATCAGCGAGACCGACGACCGGGCGGAGATGCCGCAGGGCGTGGTGCCCTCGGTCACCAGCCCGGGCCATCCGGTCCTGGCCGGCCTGCCCGGCAGCTGGCCGGCGTTGCTCGGCTACAACCGGGTGACCGCCCGGCCCGGCGCGACCGTCGTGGTCAGCGTGGGCGGCGATCCGCTGATCGCGTGCGGTGACTACCACGCGGGCCGGGCGGCGGTGTTCACCTCCGACTGCGCGCCGCACTGGGGCCCGCCCGGGTTCATGGACTGGCCGGGCTACGCGCCGCTGTGGGCCAACCTGGTGACCTGGCTGGCCGGCCCGGCCGGGGGCTGACCCGCCGGTCCAGGTTGTCCCCGGGGCTTAACCCGCGGTTAACCTAATTCCCCTTTTCCTGCCTGATTACTGTCTCACCCTGCGACCGGGCTTGCCGTCCCTCGGTGAAGATGTTGGGCTGGAGTGATCCAGCGGGGTTGCCATGAGGCGGTTCGCCCCGGCCGGGGTAGCTGATTTCCGGGCCGCCTGGCCAGGCCCGGAGTGCCCCGGTTTCGTCAATAACGGCCTGGTCCGCGCCGACCACCACGCAAGCCGAGGAGGCCCGTATGTCCGCCCCAACCGAAGACTCAGCTGGCACCACAGCGATCCGGCCGTTCACGGTCCCGGTCACCCCCGAGGCGGAACTGGAGGCGCTGCGTGCGCGCGTCGCGGCCGCCCGCTGGCCCGACCAGGAAACCGTCGCGGATCACTCGCAGGGCCCGAAGCTGGCGGTCATGCAGGAACTGGCGCGCTACTGGGCGGCGGAGTATGACTGGCGCCGGTGCGAGACGAAACTGAGCGGCCTGCCGCACTTCATGACCGAGATCGACGGGCTGGACATCCACTTCGTCCACGTCCGGTCGGAACACGACAACGCGCTGCCGGTCATCATCACGCACGGGTGGCCCGGCTCGGTCATCGAGCTGCTGGCGGTCATCGACCCGCTCACCAACCCCACCGCCCACGGCGCGAGCGCAGCCGACGCCTTCGACGTGGTGATCCCGTCGATCCCGGGCTACGGCTACTCCGGCAAGCCGCGGGAAACCGGCTGGGGCCCGGACCGCATCGCCCGGGCCTGGACCGAGCTGATGAAGCGGCTCGGATACACCCGGTTCGTCGCCCAAGGCGGCGACTGGGGCGCGATCATCACCGACGTGATGGCCGCCCAGGCGCCCCCGGAACTGATCGGCATGCACACCAACATGGCCGGCGTTGTCCCGGCCGATGTCTCCACCGCGCTCGCGCGCAATGTCCTGGGGGCCGGCGGCCCGCCGCCCTCGGGGCTGTCCGCTGAGGAGCAGAGCACGTACGAGCAGCTGAACTTCTTCTACACCAAGGGCATCGGCTACGGGATAGAAATGATCACCCAGCCGCAGGCGCTCTACGGGATCGCGGACTCGCCTGTCGGGCTGGCCGCGTGGATGATCAACCACGACGCGGCCAGCTACTCCGACATCGCGGATGCCATCGCGGGGCACCCGGTCGGCAACCTGACCCGGGACGAAGTGCTGGACAACGTCACGTTCTACTGGCTGACGAACACCGGGATGTCCTCGGCCCGGCTGTACTGGGAGAACACCTACGACTTCTTCGGCGTCCACAACGTCGCCATCCCGGCCGCCGTGAGCGTCTTCCCCAAGGAGATCTACAAGGCCCCGCGCAGCTGGGCCGAGCGGGCCTACCCCAAGCTCATCTACTTCAACGAGGTCGACCGGGGATGCCACTTCGCCGCCTGGCAGGAACCGGCCCTGTTCAGCAGCGAGATCCGCGCGGCGTTCCGGTCACTGCGCTAACCAGACACCGGCAGGCGGCGCGCACCAGCCGCGCGCCGCCCCGTACCCGCGAGGCACCGGCCGGGACCCCGGGCCAGGACATCGAGCTACCAGGAGGGCAATGTTATGACCGCGTTCTGGCGCACGCCCGCCGGGCTGCACTTCGCCTCGGCCCAGCTGCCCGATGAGGGCGAGCTGGCGCCATTCGACGGCGCGACCGGGTGGCTCAACTCCCAGCCGCTGACACCGGCCAGCCTGCGCGGGAAGGTCGTCCTGGTCGACTTCTGGACCTACACCTGCATCAACTGGCTGCGCCAGCTTCCCTACCTTCGCGCCTGGGCCGAGAAATACTCCGACCACGGGCTGGTGGTGATCGGCGTGCATACACCGGAATTCTCGTTCGAGCACAACGCCGACAACGTCCGCCGGGCCGCGCAGGAGATGAGGATCACCTACCCGGTCGCGACCGATAACAACTATGCGGTGTGGCTTGCCTTCGGCAACCACTACTGGCCCGCCGTCTACTTCGCCGACGCGCGGGGGCATATCCGCCATCACCACTTCGGCGAGGGCGAATACGGCCAGTCGGAGATGGTGATCCAGCAGCTTCTGGCCGAGGCCGGATCCACCGGCGCGGGCACTGACATGGTCTCGGTCGACCCCGGCGGCCTGGAAGTCCCGGCCGACTGGGCCAGCTTGAGATCACCAGAAAACTACGCCGGCTATGAGCGCACCGAGGGCTTCGCCTCCCCCGGCGGCCCGGTGCCGGGCAAGCCGCACGCCTATGCCGTCCCGGCGCGGCTGGGGCTCAACCAGTGGGCCCTGTCGGGGGACTGGATCATGGAGGAAGAAGCCGCCACGCTGAACGCGGCGGGCGGGCAGATCGCCTGCCGGTTCCACGCCCGCGACCTCAACCTCGTTATGGGGCCGGCCGCACCAGGAAGTCCGGTGCGATATCGCGTCCTCATCGACGGACAGCCACTCGGCGGGGCCCGCGGAACCGACGCCGACGCCGACGGCAATGGCACACTCTCGCAGCAGCGGGTGTATCAGCTCATCCGCCAGCGCGGCCCCATCACCGAGCGTACCTTCGAGATCACCTTCGCCGACCCCGGCGCTCAGGCCTACTGCTTCACTTTCGGCTAGCCCGGAGCGAAACCTGCGAACTGCGCCAGGTCGGCCGAATCGCGACGGCGGCCGCGTCCCAGCCGTGGAGGCCGCAGTAAGCTCGGCCCTGCTCCTCCTGGCGCGCGGGCGAAATGGCCTCGTCTGTCTCGCTGGACAGCCGGATTCCGATAAGGGCGGCGGTCATGGCACGAGAGCACGGCGGTCGTCTATGCGCGGGTGTGGATTCGTCCACGCAGTCCACCAAGGTCCTGCTCTGCCAGGCGGAGGACGGCGCCGTGGTCGGCCGGGGCAGCGCGCCGCACCCGGCCGGCACCGAGACCGACCCGGCGGCCTGGTGGGACGCGCTGAAGCAGGCCGGCGACGGCCTGCTGGACCGCGCCGCCGCCGTCGGGGTGGCCGGGCAGCAGCACGGCATGATCGTCCTGGACTCCGGCGGCGAGGTGATCAGGCCCGCGCTGCTGTGGAACGACCTGCGCTCGGCGCCCGCCGCGGCCGAGCTGGTGGCCGAGTTCGGCGGGCCGCGGTGGTGGGCCAGCCAGGTCGGCAGCGTGCCGACTGCCTCGTTCACCGTCACCAAGCTGCGCTGGCTGGCCGAGCACGAGCCGGCCAGCGCGGCCCGCGCCACGGCGGTGCTGCTGCCGCACGACTGGCTGACCTGTCGGCTCCGCGACGGGGAGCGCGCGCCGGTCACCGACCGGGGCGACGCGTCCGGCACCGGCTACTTCGCCACCGCCGCCGGGCAGTGGCGGCCGGACCTGGCGCAGGCCGCGATCGGGCACCCGGTCGCGCTGCCGCGGGTGGCCGGGCCCGGCGAGGTCGTCGGGCAGACCGCCTGGGGCGCGGCGGTGTCGGCCGGGACCGGGGACAACATGGGCGCCGCGCTCGGGCTCGGCCTCGGGCCCGGTGACGTCGCGGTGTCGATCGGGACCTCGGGCACGGCGTTCGCGGTCAGCGAGACACCGGCGAACGACCCGTCGGGCGCGGTGGCCGGGTTCGCCGACGCCACCGGCCGGTTCCTGCCCCTGGTGTGCACGATCAACGCGGGCCTGGTGCTGTCCGCCACGGCGGCGCTGCTCGGCACCGACCTGGACGGGCTGTCCGCGCTGGCGCTGGCCGCGCCGCCCGGCGCGGGGGGGATCACCCTGCTGCCGTACCTGGACGGCGAGCGGACGCCCGACCGGCCGGGGGCGACCGGGGTGCTGCGCGGGCTGACCACGCGCAACGCGACCAGCCAGAACCTGGCCCGGGCCGCGGTCGAGGCCCTGCTCGCCTCGCTGGCCGACGCCGCGGACCGTATCACCGGGGAGGGGCAGGCCCCGGGCCGGGTGCTGCTGATCGGCGGCGGCGCGCGGTCTGCCGCTGTGCGCGAGCTGGCCCCGGGCATCTTCTTCTGCCCGGTGCAGGTACCCGAGCCCGAGGAGTACGTCGCGCTCGGAGCGGCCCGCCAGGCCGCCTGGGCCCTGGCCGGGACCCCGGAGCCGCCGCCGTGGCCGGCCCGGCCCGCGGCCGGCTACGCCGGCCCGCCGCATCCGGAGATCCGCGAGCGCCACGCGGCGCTCCGCGACGACACCGCCACCTGGGACGAAAGGACCGGCCCGTGAGCACAGACCGATTCGCACCGACACCCGCCGACAAGTTCTCGTTCGGGATCTGGACCGTGGGCTGGCAGGGCGTGGACGTGTTCGGCGGCGCGGTGCGGCCGCCGATGCCCGCCGAGCGCGCCGTGCGCAAGCTGGCCGAGATCGGCGCCTACGGCGTGAACTTCCACGACAACGACGTGTTCGGCTTCGACGACACCGATGAGGAGCGGGGCGAGCGGATCGCGGCCTTCCGCAAGGCGCTGGACGAGACCGGGCTGGTGGTGACCACCGCGACCACCAACCTGTTCGGCCACCCGGTCTTCAAGGAGGGCGGGTTCACCGCCAATCACCGTGAGGTGCGCCGGTTCGCGCTGGCGAAGGTCATGCGCAACCTGGACCTGGCCGAAGAGCTCGGCGCCCGGGTCTATGTCTGCTGGGGCGGCCGCGACGGTGCCGAGTCCGGCGCGAGCAAGGACGTGCGGGCGGCGCTGGACCGGCTCAGGGAGGCTTACGACATCCTCTGCGACTATGTGCTCGAGCAGGGCTACCACCTGCGGTTCGCGATCGAGCCGAAGCCGAACGAGCCGCGCGGCGACATCCTGCTGCCGACCGCCGGGCACGCGCTGGCGTTCATCAACGAGCTGGCCCACCCCGAGCTGGTCGGGCTCAACCCCGAGGTCGGGCACGAGGAGATGTCCGGCCTCAACTACGCGCACGCAATCACCCAGGCGCTGTGGCACGGCAAGCTGTTCCACATCGACCTGAACGGCCAGAACGGTCCCCGCTACGACCAGGACCTGCGGTTCGGGGCCGGCAACGCGCGCGGCGCGTTCTGGGTGGTTGACGCGCTGGAGGCCGGGGGGTACGACGGACCGCGGCACTTCGACTTCAAGCCGCCGCGCACCGAGGACGACGACGGGGTCTGGGTGTCCGCCGCCGCGTGCATGCGCAACTACCTGATCCTGCGGGAGAAGGCGAGCGCGTTCCGCTCCGACCCCGAGGTCACCGCGGCGCTGGCGGCTGCCCGGGTGCCCGAGCTCTCGCTGCCCACCCTGGCCGACGGCGAGACGTGGCGTGACGTCCGCGGCTTCACTCCCGACGTGGTGGCGCTCGGGGAGCGTGGCATGGCGTTCGAGCGCCTGGACCAGCTGGCCCTCGATTACCTCTACGGCGTCCGCTAGCCCAGCCACTCCAGCCACGTGCCGTGCCCGTCGGCCAGCGCCAGCGGCGTTCGGCCGTCCTCGACCAGCAGGTACGGATCGCCCGGGTAGTCGGCCACCGGCACGCCCGACAGCACCGCCGGGCCCTCGGCCGACAGCCAGACCGCGCCCAGCCCCCGGACCACGCCGGCGAACTCCGCCCGGCGCTCGGGCGCGACGTAGGCCAGCACCGAGGAGTGGTACACGACCAGGGTCGCCTGTGCGGGGGCGCGTGCGGCGAGCGCGGGCAGGTCATCGACCAGGTCGCCGCGGTGCACCGGCGGCGGATCGCGGCGGGCCGCGGCGACCGCGGCGGCGAGCCGCTGCTCGCGGTCGCCCTCCCCCGGCCAGACCAGGCAGGACAGCCAGCGGACGTCGTCCTCGCGGCCGACCTCGAGCGGGTTCAGGTCCAGCCCGGCCCGCCAGGCGACCACCGGGACCCGGTCCGGCAGCGGCACCGGCCCGCGCGGCGCGCAGCGCAGGACGGGCGCCTGCGGGTCCAGGCCCGTGATCCGGTGCCCGGCGTAGTCGTAGGAGTAGCGGTCCGGGAGCAGGGTGAGCCCCGCGCTGGCCCCGACCTCGATCAGGGCCAGCGGCGGCGGCAGCCGGGCCAGGGCCGGCAGCAGCAGGGCGCAGCGGGCCGGCTCGTTCGTCTGCGTGCGCCGGGCCAGCATCACCCCGGCCAGCCGGACCGGGTCCTGGCGGACCAGGCCGCGCAGAGCGGCCGGGCCGGCCGGGGTGCCGAGCAGGTACCTGGCCGCGGCGAACAGCAGGTTCGGCTGGCGCTTGACCGGCGGCAGGCCGGCCAGGAACCCCAGCACGGCCGGGTCGGCGGCCACCGCCTCGGCCAGCTCCTCGTAGGCCGGGCTGCGGCCGCGGGCCTCCCGGCGGGCGAACGCCCGGTAGACCTCGGCCGTGCTGGCCGGCTGATCGCTCCCCGCCACCACCCTCAGTGGGCGAGGGACCGGATCCGGAACGCCATCGTGATCTGCCCGATGCCGAAGACCAGCAGCCAGACGGCGAGCACGACCGCGAGCACCAGCAGCGATATGCCCGGATCGGCCAGTACGACCAGCCCGGCCAGGATGCCGAGGATGCCCATCGCCGCGGTCCAGCCGCGGTTGCGCATCTCGCGGTGCGACAGCGCGGTGAACAACTCGATGACGCCGCTGACGATCCAGAAGATGCCCAGCAGCAGGGCCAGCGCCACCAGCGTGACGAACACGTGCCGGACCGCGTACAGGCCGATGATCAGCGAGAGCACGCCGAGCAGCGCCAGCAGCACCCGGGTGCCGCCCGTCAGGTCGTCGGACGCGAACGCGCTCGCGAACCGGAAGATGCCCATCACGATCAGCTGGATGCCGAACAGCACGGCCACCACTATCAGCGTGCGGCCGGGCCAGACCAGGACCGCCAGGCCCGCCAGCGCCGTGATGATCCCGAACGACAGGACCCACCCCCAGTGCCGGCCGACCCGGGCCAGCAGGTCCGCGGGGTCTTCTCGCGTGCGTGTGGTCATCGGTGCTCGCCTTCCTGCCGGGTCCCGCCCGGCATCGTCGCGTGACAGGCGCCCCCGCTGCCTATCGTACGGAGGCGGTGATCAACGGGCCGGGGACTCCTCCGTTATGATCAAGTGGTCTTCCGGGAGGCTGTGGGCCGATGGCCGAGGGACTGAACCCCATCGAGGCTGGCAAGAAGCTGCACGAACACGGCAAGGAGCACGAAGAGGGCGAGCGGCCGAGCGCGCCGGAGGAGACAGCCGACGTCCGGCGCGCGGCCGAGAACCGGCACTCCCGCATCGTGCAGATCTGCGAGGCCGTGCTGCTGGCGCTGGTGACGATCACCGCCGCCTGGGCGGGCTACTCAGCCGCCCGGTGGAGCACGGCGTCACGGGTGGACATCGCCCAGTCCTCGACGCTGCGCAACCTCGCCACCCGGGACGACCTCGAGGCCATCTCGCTGCGCAACTTCGACGCCTCGACGTTCAACGCGTGGTTCATCGCGTACACGCTGGGCAGCCCGCAGAAGGAGGCCGTCGCCATCCGCCGCTTCCGGCCCCAGTTCCGGGTCGCGTTCGACGCGTGGATGGCGACCAACCCGCTGACCAACCCGAACGCGCCGCCCGGGCCGACCTACATGCCGCAGTACAAGCTCCCGCCCCAGGCGCAGGCCAACACGCTGGACAACCAGGCCGACGCGAAGTTCGACCAGGGCAACCAGGACGGGTTCACCAGCGACAACTACGTCCGGATCACGGTGTTCCTGGCCGCCGTGCTGTTCCTGGTCGGGATCGGCAGCTCGTTCAAGCTGTTCGGCGTGCGCTACGCCCTGGTCACGTTCGGCGCGGCGCTGCTGATTCTCTCGATCGTGCTGATCGCACAGCAGCCAGGCCTGCCCAGCTGACCGGGACGTCCGGGCCGTGCGCCGGGTACGCCTGCCGCAGGGTGGCGAGCAGCCGGCGCTCGAGCTCGTCGTCCCAGCGGAACTCGGTGTGCCACCCCTCGGCGGAGTCCACCCGGACGGCGGGCTTGTCGTAGTGATACCGCCGGGTCGCGGCCGCGAAGGTGGCCGGCCGGTCCGGAGGGGGCTGGTCCCGGTGCTGCTCCCAGGGCGAGCACACGATCGTGTGCTGCCGCCGCCACGACACCAGGCAGACCGTGCTCAGCAGCAGCGCGATGACCCCGCTGGCCGCCGCGGTCGCCCACAGCGCGGGGGCGACGCGGGAGGGATTTCCCGGGTGGAAGGCGATGAACGTGGTGGCGACCAGCGGCAGCACGGCGGCCAGCGTCGCCAGCGCCCGGGTCCACTTCAGCAGGTGCGCGGCCAGCCCGTGAGGGTCGGATTGCGCGACCACGCCGGCCGCCGCGCCGGCCAGGGCCAGCAGGATCAGGATCGGGAAGTCCGAGGACAGCTTGTTGTCCAGGAACGCGGGCTTGGCGTGCATGGCGAACGCCAGCAGCAGCCCGAACACCGCCCAGCAGGCCAGCATCGAGGCCATCACCCAGCCCCGGGTCAGCACCTGCAGGCCGATCTGGGCCCGGGACAGCGACCCGTTCGGCACCTCGATCACGTGCAGCCCGACGGTCGGGAAGCCGCCCTGCACGTGATCGAAGGGCGGGTCGGCCTGGCCCGGCGCGTCGCCCTGGCCCGGCCGCGCGGCGAGCAGGCTGGCCTCGATGATCTGCACCCCCTTGGGCGCGTCGATCTCGAAGTGGAAGCTGTCCGCGTTCTCGGCCGCGGGCACCGGGAACCGGATCCGGGTCGGGGTGAAGCCCACGGCCGAGCACCAGACCCGGGGCCGCCAGGCGCTGATCTTGTCGCCCAGCGCGTACTTGTCGTCCTTGAAGCCGGGCTTGCGGTAGTGCAGGTCCAGTGGCTCGTCGCAGCTGAACGACAGCACCCGCCGCCGCGGCGCGTCGGCCGGGATCATCACCCACAGCACGAAGTTGTCGGCCAGGCGGTTGAGCATCGCCTTGAAGATGGGCTGCCGCCACAGGCGCAGCACCGCCGGCGGGACATTGCCGCGGTCCAGGTCCTCGTAGGCATCCGAGAGAGCCTGCTGGTCACCGCTGACAACCCGGTGGACGAGCGCGGCGACCTCGTCGCCGGCGGCCGCCGCCGATACGGGCCGGCCCAGCGCGGCGTCGGCGCACGCGAGCAGCATGGACTCGGTGATGGCCTGGTTCTGGCGCAGCGAGGGCATTAACACCGGCCTGCCGCTGTCGTCGCAGAGCTCAAAATTCACCAGGGTCTTGCGGCGCATCACCGACAGCGGCAGCAGGCCGTAGGCCCGGCCATCGTCGCCGCGGAACACCGGCGCCTCCTCAGGCACGATGAACTCCACGGTCACCCGGCGCACCACGGACCGGTCGTCGCGGAAGCTGACGTGCTCGGACCGGTGCGACACCCAGGTACTCGACTGCAGCAGCAGGAGCAGCAGGCGGCGCCCGCACTCGCGGCAGCAGCGGGCGGCCGGATCGGCCTGGATGTCGGCCATCGTGAGGATGCCCGGCACCGGCCACGGCGCCATCCCCGCGAAGCTCAGCTCATGGTGCGGCCTGGGCGGCTGGACGTAGTTCATGGCACTCTCCCCGCGAATTGCTGCCCCTTTATTCCGGAGCGCGGGCGGGCGCCGCCGATACACCTGTATCGGCGCAAACCACCACCGTCACCAGCGTCAAATCCGGTTGCGTCCTGGGCAGGTGGCGGGGACGATCCGGTGCGTGGAGCCGGTGCTGGTGACCGAGCGGCTGGCGCTGCGTCGGTTCACGCCCGATGACGTGGACCGGCTGCTGACGCTTGACGGCGACCCGGCCGTGATGCAGTTCATCGACCG
>Ga0335081_10022156_pt1 | contig 10276 bp, 6 predicted proteins | sample Lox_Sample_35_FD_206713 | JGI IMG/M metagenome (GOLD analysis project Ga0335081, IMG submission 206713) | Soil microbial communities from Loxahatchee National Wildlife Refuge, Florida, United States - Lox_Sample_3.5 | ecosystem: Environmental > Terrestrial > Soil > Wetlands | place: USA: Florida...
CGGCACTACGCAATCCTCGAACACGAGCTCGCTGGTGTCGGAGCCGCGCATGCCGAGCTTGTCGAGCTTTTGCCCGGTGGAAAAACCCTTGAACGTCTTCTCGATCAGAAAGGCGGTGATGCCGCGGGCGCCGGCGGCGGGGTCGGTCTTGGCATAGACCACCAGCGTATCGGCCACCGGGCCGTTGGTGATCCACATTTTCGTGCCATTGAGGATATAGCGGTCACCCTTGCGGTCGGCGCGGGTGCGCATGGCGACCACGTCCGAGCCGGCCTCGGGCTCCGACATCGCCAGCGCCCCGACATGGGCGCCGGAAATCAGCTTCGGCAGATAGCGGCCCTTCTGCTCGGCGCTGCCGTTGCGGCGGATCTGGTTGACGCACAAGTTCGAATGCGCGCCGTAGGACAGCCCGACGGCGGCGCAGGCCCGCGAAATCTCCTCCATGGCGACGCAATGGGCGAGATAGCCGAGCCCTGCCCCACCCCATTCTTCTTCGACGGTGATGCCAAGGAGCCCGAGCTCGCCGAGCTGCGGCCACAGCTCGCGCGGAAAGCTGTTGTTGCGATCGATTTCGTCGGCATGGGGCGCGATCTTGTTCTGGGCAAAAGCGCGCGCCGTATCGCGCAGCATGTCGATGTCGCTGCCGAGACTGAAGTCGAGGCCGGGAAGGCTGTTCTGAGCCATTGACGTGTTCCAAAACCTCGTAACCGGCGAGGCGAAGGGGGCGCCCATAAAATAGCCGCTGGGCGCGGACCTGTCAGGATGCGGCGGCCGTCGCGACTTTCGCGGCAGCGCGGCCGTTCGCCGAGCGGGCCACGACCTTGTCGATGGCTTCGGCGGGCCGCGGCTTGGCGAACAAAAAGCCCTGCATCTCGTCGCAGCCGGCGAGCCGCAGCAGCACGCGCTGCTCGTCGGTCTCGACCCCTTCGGCCAGCACCTTCATGCCGAGCGCATGGCCGAGCGCGACGATGGCCTGGATGATCGCACCCGCATGGCCGGTTGAGCCAAGCGAGGCGACGAAGGCGCGGTCGATCTTGATCTGGCCGAACGGGAACTTTTGCAGATAGCTGAGACTCGAATAGCCGGTGCCGAAGTCGTCGAGCGCGATGCTGACGCCGAGCGCGCGCAAGCCTTCGAGCCGCTGCAGCGTCTCCTGCGGGTCGTCGATCAACACGCCTTCGGTGATCTCCAGGATCACCCGCGACGGCGCAATGCCGGTCTCGGCGATAACGGCGCCGACGAGATCGACGAGCTTCGGATCGCGGATCTGGATCGGCGAGAGGTTGACTGCCACGGTCAGGTTGGGCCAGCGCGCGCCATCGCTTAATGCACGGCGCAACACGAATTCGCCGAGTTGCGGCATCAGGCCGCTTTTTTCGGCAAGCGGAATGAATACGGACGGCGTGATCTGGCCGCGGTCCGGATGGGTCCAGCGCAGCAGCGCCTCGACGCCGAGCATCGTGCCACCGGCGGCGGCGACCACCGGCTGGTAGTGCACCTGCAACGTGCCCGCGGTGATCGCCGCGTCCAGCTCACGGCGCAGGAAGCGCTGCTTGGATTCCTCCTGCTCGATCGCGGGTTCGAAACGCTGCACCACGCCGCGGCCGCGGCGCTTGGCGGCGCGCAGGGCGAGGTTGGCGCGGCGGTTCAATTCCTCGGCGGTGTCGCCGTCGGCCGGCGCTTGCGCGAGGCCGATGCCGGCCGATATTTGCCAGTTCCGCTCCATGAAGATCGGACGCGCCAGCGCGCCCTGCACCGCGTGGGCAAGCCTGGTCGCGGCGTCAAAATCCGCGCTCGCGATGATGATGGCGAATTCGTCGTCGTCGAACCGGCCGAACTGCGCCGCAGCCGGCAGGCCGGTTTGCAAACGCTCGGCAATGCTCTTCAGGAGCGCGTCACCGCCGGCGCGGCCAAGGGTGTCGTTGACCTCGCGAAGGCCGTCGAGGTCGACCAATGCCAGCACGACGGCGCCGGCTTGCGGTTGCTTAAGCGCCTGATCGAGCAGTTCCAGCATGACGCGGTGGTTCGGCAACCCGGTCAGCGCATCCTCACGGGTGAGCTTGCGGATGGTCCGCAAGCTCGTTGTGAGCAGGCGCGCCAGCCGTTGGATGAGGCCAACCGTCCGCAAGGCGCTCGCGCCGAGCGCGATGCCGACGGCGCCTGTGAGGCCCCACAGCCAATACATGGCGTAGATCAGCCCGCGGTCGGGCGCCCAGCTGAGCCAGCCGAAGATGCGGCCACGATCGTCGTGCAGCGATTGCACCTCGCGGCCGGCAGTGCTCGCTTCGTCGCTGTCGAAACGCAGATCCGGCAGTCCGGCAAGCCGGGCGATCAGCGGCAGCCGCGATTCGTCGAAGTCGCGGTCGCTGCCGCCGAAAGCGCTGTGCAGCTCGTCGAAGGCGCGCTCGAGGGCGGCGTGCCGCTCGGCCGCGAGCCGGTGGTCCTCGCGCAGCGTGACGGCAAAGCCCGCCACGGCGCAGGCCACCATCGCGGCCGCCATGGCGGCCAGCACATAGGATGCAACAAGCGAAGCCGCGGCGCTCAACGCCGCCGCCGACGCGCTGCCGCCGGCGCGCCGCCCACCATCTCCGGGCTGCCGCAGCCGCCTGCATACTCACGCCCCGTCCTGCAAATCCCTCGCGCCAAGCTTTAGCCGCGCATGATTAACGGCAAGCAAAGCCGCGCTAACCATTTGACTTTTCAACAGCCTGGACGGTTCCCGGCCGTGTTAATGTCCCATTAAGGTTCGCCGTGGGTAAGCTACGGCCTCACAGGGGACAGGCGGCATCCGGCACGACAGAAAAAGCCGGAGCGGAAGGGATCATGGGTCAGTCACGGACAACGATTTCGGCTGCGGCCTTTGCCGCGGTTTTCGGCGCCACGGCAACGCTGGCTGCGACGGCGGCCCATGCGCAAGACTGCCCCGGAAATCCGGAAGCGATCGGCACCAGCCGCACCGTCGCCATCGATTTCAGCGAATACCAGCGTGTCGGCACGCTGAACTATCCGGTGACGCTGCCGCTGGCGGACCACGAGGTGGTGCTGACCTTCGACGACGGCCCGCTGCCCCCGCACACCACCAAGGTCCTGGACGTTCTCAAGTCGCAATGCGTCAAGGCGCTGTTCTTCCTGGTCGGCGAAATGGCCCACGCCTATCCCGACGTGGTGCGTCGCATCCGCGACGACGGCCACACCATCGGCACCCACAGCCAGGATCATCCGCTGCGCTTCGACCGTATCTCGGACGAGAAGGTGAAGTGGGAAATCGACCAGGGCATCGCCAATGTCAGCGCCGCCCTCGGCGACGGCGTCGGGCTATCGCCGTTCTTCCGCATTCCCGGTTTCGGCCGCACCGACACCGTGGAGAGCGAACTCGCCGCGCGCTCGCTTGTCGTGTTCTCGACCGACGTTGACGCCGACGACTGGCACCGCATCGGCCCGGCGCAAGTCGTCGCGCTTGCCATGAAGCGCCTCGAGGCCAAGGGCAAGGGCATGCTGCTGCTGCACGACATCCACCCGCGGACCGCGGAGGCACTGCCGGAGCTCTTGAAACAGCTGAAGGAACACGGCTTCCACATCGTCCAGGTGGTGCCGACTTCGGGCACGGCGCCGGCCATTGTCGCGCGCTCGAGCTATTCGGTGGCGTGGTCGGTGTCCGGCCAGGAGGTCATGGACGACGCCACGCGCCAACCGGATTGGCCGGAACTTGCCGACAACGAGATATCCGAAACGGCGGCGCTAGCGGCGCCCGACGAGGGCGATTTCGATCCGCACTACGCGCTTGCCCATGCCGCAGACGCGGCCGTGGCCGCCGTCGCGGCGGATGCCGCCTCGATCGAAGCCGGCATCGGCTCGACGCCGTGGCCGTACCAGATCGCGGTGCGGATGCCAGCCGGCACGGCGCGCTTGCCGGCACCAAGCGTGCAGGATATCGGCTCGCCGGTGACGGTGACGGAGCTGCCGGTGGCCGAGGGCGAAGCCAAACTGCCGCCGAACGCGCAACCGACCGCCGCGCCACCGGTTGCCACGGTGGAGCCGAGCCGCAGCAGACGCGCCGAGGCGGCGCACCACGCCGAACCGCCGCGCCGTGTTGAAGCGCGTCACGCCCGAGAGTTTCCCCATCGCCATGCGCGCAGCCGTGCAACGGGCCGCCAGCACGCCGATGCGAATCCCTCCCTGACCGCGATGGCCGCGCCGGCGTATTGAAACGCCGCGCATCACGCCGCCGGATTTGGATCGGCTGCGTTTAGCTTCCGTCAGCCGGCGCCCGGCTCGACGAAAGCTGGTGCGGCCGAGAGGCGTTAGAATAAATACGTCAATCGCTCAGCAAATGGTGCGACAAAAAAACTGCAGTTGAGCGCCACAAGAGTATTTTGGCCCTCTATCGCACCAAAATGTTCGCTGTCTTTATGCCCTCTGGTTTTTCTGGCTTCGTGATCAGGAGCTGATAGCCCGCATCCCACCCTGGCTGACTATCTCGCTCCCGTGGCGTATAAAATGCTCGACGTTCACGTCGAGCAGATCGAGACGGCGGAACGTACGACCGAGCTCGGTGCCAAGGGTGTCGGCGGGCTCGGCCTCACAGGCGCCATGGGGCACTTTGGGTCGCCGCCAACGACGCTCTCCGAGGGCTTGGTGCGACAATCGCGCATCAGCCTTTCCCGCCCGAACGCGTTCTTAATGCCATCGCATCTGGGAAAATTGGGGTAACCTGATGCAACCCAGCATAGGGAGTCTCTGACATGAATTTCTCCGCGGTGAGAACCTTCGCCACGATGTCGTGCGCAAGCGCACTGGCGTTGGTGCTTGCGCTGACGATCGGCGCGGCACGGGCGCAAGACAAGACTTACGTGATGAAGATAACCACGCCGACGCTTAACGCCTCACCCGACACCTATGCCCGGGCTTACGCGGCCGCGCTCGAAAAGGCGTCCGCGGGCCGCATCAAAGGCGAGGTCTATCCGGCCAGCCAGCTCGGCTCGATTCCGCGGCAGATCGAAGGGACGCAATTCGGCGCCATCCAGTGCGCGGTCATCCCGCCGGAATTCTTCGTCGGGGTCGACGAGCGCTTCGAGGTGCTGGCCGCTCCCGGCCTGGTCACGTCCGTGGCTCAGGCGCAGCATATGGCCGGCGATCCGCAGGTGCAGAAGCTGATGCTTGGGCTCGGTGCCGACAAGGGGCTGCGCGGTGTCGGGCTTCTTATGGGCGAGCCGAACCAGATCATCGCCAAATCTGCGATCCGCCACCTCGACGACCTCAAGGGCAAGAAGATCCGCATCTTTGCCTCCGATTTCCAGTCCGCGACCTTCAAGCGGCTTGGCGCGACGCCGGTGGCGATGTCGCTTGGCGATGTCTTGCCGGCGATCCAGCAAGGCGCCATCGACGGTGCGATCGGCGGCGTCGAGGCCTTCGCCGGCCTGCACTTCTTCGACTCGGCGAAATACATCACGATGACCAGCCACGCGGCGATCTTCCTGGTCGTCGAAGTCAGCCGGAAGTGGTTCGATTCGCTGCCGCCGGATTTGCAGAAAATCGTCGAGCAAACTGCCGCCAGCGAGGCGACGTCAATCAATCCGCAGCTCGATGAGCTGGAACAAAAAGCGATGAAGACCTGGACGAATAACGGCGGCGAACTCATCGACCTGCCCGCCGGCGAGCGCGCGGAAATGCTCAAAATTCTCACAAGCGTTGGCGCCGACGTCGCGAAGACGAAGCCGAATGTCCAGGCGGCTTATGAGATCGTGACTGCGGCCGCGCAACGCGCGCAGTAGTGGCCACCGCTCGGGGGCTCTCGGCTATTGAACGATGTCGACTTTGACCTCGGCGGTACCCTGGCCAATCATTCCCAGGGCCGCGGCGGCAGAATGTGAGACATCTACAATGCGTCCAGGCACAAAGGGACCACGGTCGTTGACCCGAACGATCACGGATTTACCGGTCGTGACATTCGTCACCCGCAGCTTTGTACCGAAGGGCAAGTTGGGATGGGCCGCCGTCAAGGCCTGCGGGTCGAAATTCTCTCCGCTGGCGGTCTGGGTTCCCTCGTCATAGTAGCTGGCGACGCCGTAAGACGGCACTCCCAGCTTGGCCACGTGATGGTACGCCGGCATGGACCTTGCGCGGGAGGCTTGGCGGCCCATGGAATGCAATTCGGCCTTGCCGGTAACGGCAGGCGACTGAGCGCAGGCGCCAAGGGCCGTCAATGCTACAAAGACGACAAGCCGCTCAACGGCGGTGCGCTGTAGAGAGATAAGCGATCGGCATAGAGGCGCACATGTTCGCCCTCTCGACGAACCGATCGAACGCATATCGTACCCAATTCCCCAACTTACGGGATTAGATCGGGAAATAGGGGCGGAACGATGGCCTCGCGATGAATCGACGATTTTGCCGGGGGTCTCAAGGACCTTTCGCGCGCAGAATTTTCGTAGCTTCGCGGTCGGTTCGCGGGCCGGCGCGGTCGACGACGACGGCATAATGCGCTTCTGCCGTCTCTGCGGTCACCTTGCCATCCAGCAAGTCGCGGTCGAGTGCGTCGAGATCGCGGTCTCGTGGGTCGCCGTAGCCACCGGCGCCCGGCAGCGTCAGGCGGACCAGATCGTCGGCCTGCAAAGTGTCGAGACCCTTCGACCGTAGCGGTCTTGCGTGATTGCTGCCGGGGTTGAGCTCGAAGCTGCCGGTTGAGCCGGCATGACCGCCGAAGAGACCCTGCGGGGCAATGGTGTGACGGTCGGCATAGCGCGCAAAACTTACCGGACCGATCAGCACGCGAATGTCGCGACGCAAGGCCAGACTGCCGCGGAACTTTCCCGCTCCGCCGCTGTCGGGAACCAATTCGTAGCGTTCGATGCGGACCGGATAACGCTGCTCCACCGCCTCCACCGGCGTGTTCATGAAGCGCGGCAGATGGCTGTCCTGGCCGTCGCTGCCATCGGCATAGGGCCGGCCGCCATTGCCGCCGCCCTGAATGTCGGTGAACACGAAGCGTTGCTTCGTCACCGGATCGAAGCCGCCGAACGCGCAGGTCGTGATCTGGGCATGGCCGCCGGCCGGCACGCGGTCCGGCACCGCCGGCGCCAAGGCTCGCAGCAACGCTTCGACGATCTTCTGCGAACAGTTCGTCCGCGCCGCAACGGCGCCCGGCGGCAGCGGATCGACCACCGTCCCGGGCCTGGTCAATATCTCGACAGGCCGATAACAGCCTGAGTTCGGCGGCATGTGCGGATCGACCACCGCGATCATGACGTAGTAGGCGGCGGCAAAGGTATTGGCGATGGTGGAGTTGGTGTTGCCTTCGGCTTGAGGGTCCGACTCCGTCAGGTCGACGACGGCGCGACCGTCAGCGATGGTCAGTTTCACGGCGATCCGGATCGGCCGGTCGTTGATGCCGTCGTCGTCGATGAAATCCTCGCCGTAATAGACGCCGGAGGGGATGCCCCGCAGGCCCTGGCGCATGCGCCGCTCGGAATAATCGAGCAGATCCGTGCAAGCCGACTGGACGGTCGCCTTGCCGTATTTGCGGAACAGGCGGTCGACCCGATCGACGCCGACCATCAGCGAGGAAATCTGGGCGCGGATGTCGCCGAGCGTCTTTTCCGGAATACGGATCTGATTGGCGATGATGCCGAAAATCTCCCGGTCTTCGACGCCGCGCTTGAGCAGCTTGACCATCGGCAGGCGCAGGCCTTCGAGATAAATCTCGCGGATACCGCCGGCAACACCACCCGCGGCAACACCGCCGAGATCGGTGTGGTGGGTGATATTGCCGACGAAGCCGACCAGCTCGCCGTCGTGAAAGGCCGGCGCGATGGCGTACAGATCCATGATGTGCTGGCAGCCGCGATAGGGATCGTTGGTGACGATGACGTCCCCTGGCGACAGGTCCTCAGGCCGGTAGGTCTTCACCAATTCGCGCATGGTGATCTCGAAGCCGGCGAGCAGGCTCGGCGTGTGGTGAGCCTGCGCGACGGTCTGGCCCTTGGCGTCGGTCACAACGCAGGAAATGTCCTTGATCTCGGTGATGATGGTGGACCGACCCGTGCGTACCAGGGTGTGACCCATCTCGTCGGCGATCTGCTCCAGCGCATAGCGGATGACCTGCATGGTGATGAGATCAGTCACGGCTGCCTCGCAGGTTGACGAACAGGCCGAGATCGGTGGCGACGGTCGCGATCTTGTCCGGCGGGATGAGCGTCACCGACGTCGGTTCCTCGACTACGGCCGGACCGCGCACGGCCATGCCGGGGCGCAGGCGATTACGGTCGAACACGGCAGTCTCGATGAAGCCGAGCCTGTCGAAGTAGACCGGCCGGGAGGCGATGCGAGCCCGTTCTGGATCGCTGTCATGCCGTTCGAATTGGGCAAGACGGATCGGTGCGCGGGTGCCGGCGGCAGCAAGGCGCAGATTGACCAGTTCGATCGGCTCGCCTTCGAAGAAAAAGGCGTAGCGCTCGCGATAGAGCCGGCCGAATGCCGCGACCAGAGCCTCGATCCCCTGCCCCGTCACGGGACCCGGCTCCGGCCACGAGACATTGAGCTCGTAGGTCTGGCCCACGACTTTCAGATCCGCGCTGCGGATAAGGCGCACGGCTGAGGCGGAAAAACCTTCGCCGGCCAGCACGTGTCGCGCTTTTGCCTCCATATCCTGAAACTGTTGCTCCAGATGGTCTGGGTCGGCGGCGGTGCTGACCACGCCCCCGAGCGCCGCAACGAAATCGTGGCGTACATCGGCGGCCAACAGCCCGAGCGCCGAGAATACGCCCGGCAGCGGCGGCACGACGACTTCCGCCATCTCCAGCGCCTCTCCCAGATCGATGGCGTGCACGCCGCCGGCGCCGCCGAACGACAGCAGCGCAAATTCGCGCACATCGACCCCGCGCTGCACTGTAACCGTGGCGATGCCTTTGACCATGTTGGCGTTTACGACCTTGATGATTCCCAGTGCCGCCTCCTCCAGGCCAAGCCCGAGCGCATCGCCGATCCGGCCGACTGCCGCGCGGGCCGCCGCCACGTTGAGCGGCGTGCGGCCACCGTGAAACAGCTTGGGATCAAGCCGGCCGAGCACGAGATTGGCGTCGGTCACGGTCGCCACCGTACCGCCGCGGTCGTAACAGGCCGGACCCGGCTCGGCGCCCGCCGATTTCGGCCCGACATTGAGCGCACCACCGGAATCTATCCACGCGATGGAGCCTCCGCCGGCGCCGATGATGTGCAGGTCGATAATCGGCAGCTTGACGGGCAGGCCCTGGAAGCTGCCCTCGGTGGTCACTTGCGAGGCACCGTTCTCGACCAGGCCAATATCGAAGCTCGTGCCGCCCATGTCGACCGACACAATGCGGTCGCGGCTGTGCACGCGGCCATACCAAGCCGCGGCGACGACACCGCCGGCCGGTCCGGAATTGACGGTCGCTACCGCTCGGTCGCGGGCATTGTCGATCGTTGTCGCGCCGCCGTTGGCCTGGATAATGAAGACTTTGGCGCTCGGCGAGACTTCATCGATGCGCTTTTTCAGACGATCGAAATAGGACGTCATGATCGGTGTGAGGTAGCCGTTCATGACCGTGGTCGAGGCGCGCTCGTATTCGCGATATTCCGGATTGATCAGGTGTGACTGGCTCAAATAGACGCCGGGCAGGCAGCGACCGACGATCTCGGCGGCGCGCCGCTCGTGGGCCGGGTTAAGGAAAGAGAACAAAAAGCAGATCGCGAGCGCTTCGACGCCGTGCCGGGCGAACACGTCGCAGGCCTGCTCGATCGACGCTTCATCGAGAGCGACGATCACTTCGCCGCGCGGTCCGATGCGCTCGCGCGCCTCGAGACACAGATAGCGCGGCACCAGTGGCGGCGGGCGGTCGATCGCCATGTCGTAAAGGCCTTCGGCCGGCCGCATGACGCGGCCAATTTCGAGAACATCCCGAAACCCCGCCGTGACGAGCAATCCGGTTTTGGCTCCGCTGCGCTCGATCAAAGCGTTGGTGCCGGTCGTCGAACCGTGCACGATTTCGCCGACCTCATTAGCGTCGGCATTGGCTTCGGCGAGCACCGCGCGGATGGCCTCGAGCACGCCCATCGAGCGATCCTTCGGCGTGGTGAAGGCCTTGGCGGAAAACAGCGCTCCGGTCTGACCGTCGATCAAGGTTGCGTCGGTGAACGTGCCGCCGACGTCGATGCCGATACGGGCTGACTTCGCTGTCATTGCGGTTGCGCGGTGTACTGCCGTTGCCCCAGCGCGACCAATGCAAGCCGTGCAAGCTCGCGACCGCGCGGAGCATCGTCC